>Ga0179591_1301071_pt1 | contig 11758 bp, 13 predicted proteins | sample CZOMad2_1_08_16f_FD_182891 | JGI IMG/M metagenome (GOLD analysis project Ga0179591, IMG submission 182891) | Vadose zone soil fungal communities from Angelo Coast Range Reserve, California, USA - CZOMad2_1_08_16fungal (PacBio error correction) | ecosystem: Environmental > Terrestrial > Soil >...
CTTGAGAATTAAGGGGAAAAATGGGGAAATGAGACACTGGGAAAGGTCCTAACCAATTTGCGGACGGCAATAAATGACTATCGTTTGGGGTCACAGGGGAAGGTCGATGGACCAAGGTGCGTAGAGCAAAGGTTGGGGGGAAATGGGCAAAAAAGTGATCCACAAATAAGAGAATGTCTGACTCCACATCCTAAAACGGAAAGAGAAGAAAAAAAGACAATTGTGAACAAAAAGCTTAAATCCAAAGAAAAAAAAGTTGGGTGGAAATTTCTTTGAAAGTCCGGGGTGTCTAGCCGGTTTTCTTCTACTGGTTATAGAAAGCTGGGTACTAAAAAGGTCCCTTAAAAATAGAAAAGATTAAAAAACCGGTATCGGAACGAAGGGTCTCCGCTGGGGACAATCCCATGAGAAGAGGGTCGAAGAGGTACATTTTGAGAAAAGATCGCCACTCTTTCCGGTACTTATTGAACGTAAATTTATTCAGGAAAGCAGAGCTTTTGGAGTCACAGGTTTCCCGGTTGGGGGGAAAATTATTTCGGTAGTGACACAGAATGGAAGTATACGGAAGGAGGCAGTGTGTGGGCAAAGTTTTGATTGTCCAGAAAAATTTTAAACCTCAAAAACGGAGCAAGGAAAAGGGAGGTTTTTCCCCTTTCCACAAAAGTTACTATACGGACCAAGGGGTCAGAAAAAAGGGGGGGAGGGGCAGAGCATCACTGGGAAAACGAATTTTTCTCAAAAAAGGGTAGAGCAATGTAATTAAAATAGGAGCAAAGAGACGGGGGGAAAAACAGGAATTGGAATAAGGAGAACCCGTAGAGAGTTTAGGGGGCCTCAATGAGTACAGCTCCAAGCGGAGGGGGAGAAACAATTTTTTTTGTGGCATTTGGGTGGGGGGAAGTAACTAAAAGCAAAAAATTACTAACGGAAAACCTGCTTCAGCTGATATCAAGTGCCAAGAGGGGCTGGTTATCTTTTTGGGAAAGAGGAAAAGGAAACTGCAAGAGACAACATGCTGGGGGGAAAACATTCAAGGGGGTGAAATGATGGAAAAGGGGGCTCTTGTGGATGAGAACAGAGAGATCTAATCTCTCGAAAGAAATGTGGAATTGGGGGGTATTCGGGGGAATTATGTGTTTTTCAAAAGGGCCGTAAATAAAAATAAAAAAGTGTCCAGGGATTCCCCATTAGTGTGGGGAAGGAGACAAGGGCGACTTTTAGGGAAAAGAAAAAAAAGGGGGAAGGGGAGACCTTAAAGGGGATTTTATAATGAATCAGTCATAGTAAGTAATGGGGGGGATGCGAGATAATGCTTGGGCTGCGAGTGGAAAAAGGCGGTGTTTTATTAAAAAGGGATTTAATGTTCAAAGAAAGGGAAATTTGAAAAAGGAATTGATTGTGGGGGGGGAGAGATCAATTGAAACACTCAATCACCTGGGGTAAAAAAGAAGTAAGAAGGCAAATTTTAGGTTTGGAAGGGAAAAAATAAGCCTCGCGAAAGGGGGACTTCCGAAGGGAGAAATTTTAAGAAAAAAAAGGCGCAAACAGACCGAAGAAAGAACAGAACGTATGCTTGATTCGGCGTCCGTCACCAAGGAGGACCCGCGAGAGATTCTTGCGATCAAACGGGTGTGTAATGGGGAGAAAGGGGGGAAAAGGAGACTCTAGATGGGGGAGCTTTTATTAAGGGGGAAAAGGAAAATGGACGGAGAAAAATAGAGGATGAGATTGACACCAAATCTTCGGGGGGCATGGCGTTGTTAAAAATGATGGCCTCTGAGGGGGGGGGTTTTAAAAAAAAGTCTCCCCAAAAAGGGAAGGGTCAAATGGACAAAGGGGGGGTCGGTAGTCTGGCTTAATTTTGCTTAAAAAGGAAAAAACAAAAAAAAAAGCTAAAAAAAAGCATTCTCCAAAGGGGGGGGGGGACGGCAAAGCACAGGGAAAGAAAAATCACTGATTTTGTAAATAATGTCCAAAGAGTGAAAAAACTTAAAACGTTTCGGGGGGACACACATCCACAGGATCAAAGAAAGGAAAAACACATCGCCGGTAATTATGACGTTTTTTATTTTTATTCCATGCCCAAAAAAAAAACTCATTATTTGGAAGATGAACTCCTCAGAAAAAAAAGAGGGGATAAAAGGGATAAATGGGGGGGGGTCGGGCTCAGAATTCCACAAGAAAGGCCTAAGGGTGAGCAGTCTCACTCGGGTGTTTAAGGGGCCAAAAAGGTTTCCAGGAAGTTAATTTTAAAAGGGAGGGGTTCACAAAATAGGTTGAACAAAGAAGAGGGAAAGCTTTCCACTCTTTCAAGAAATAAAGATTTGTAAGGGGTTGGGGGAAAGATCCAAAACAAAGGAAATTCAATTAAACAACCAAAACCATTGTTTGGCCAACAGGAGAGGAAAGGCAAGATGTCTGGCCGTGTAGTCCCAGTTACAAAAAATATCGGACTCGCGACGAGAGAAAGGGTGGATATTAAAGCAATTAGGGATTGGTAAGGTCCTTAATTACTGAATAAAAAAAGTTGCATTGATCCGGGTTTGTTGTCACCAGGAAGTTCCACGAAAACGAATGTCTGGAGAAGGAAAGCTCCAATGAAAGAAAGGGAAAAATCCTTTATTTCGTGGCGTTTAGAAAGCGGAAAGTCACTTGGGTGGGGGCGAAAAGAAAAACTTTGGGGGAAAAACCGATCCAACGCTAGACAACAATTCGGTAAGACAGACATAAGTTCCCAATGAGCGGAAACGTTCTTTTAGGCAAGGGCCGCCCAGGAGTGAAGGAAACTTAAGGGAGACCGGGAAGAAATTTAATAAAAATTGAGGGAAAAAAAGACGAAAGCGATATTTTATCATGGTAGTCCATGAGGGCCGGCAAGCTTACGAAAGGGTTTCCGGGTACGTTTCTAAGGACGGCCGGGTAGGGAAACCGCTAGGTGACAGAAGTTTAGAATCCCGGATCCCAACTGAAGTCAAAAAGTTATTCTCCACAAAGACATAATTTCCCACAAAAAGGAAAATCTTCACTGGTCATTTATATGCAAATTCAAAGTGTTCTTTTAAGGAGATATTCCGATATATGATGTAGGAGCAGAAAGAGTAAGCACTTGGAATAGTGGGTTGGGACTTTTGAAAAAGATTTTTCTCAGTAAAGCCATAGAAGAGGATATGTTTAACACGCCCAAGGGTACGTCAGGGGCAGCTTTCCTCCGCAGAAATGAAAAGGAAAGCCCAGGGGGTGTGTAGAAAAAGGAACTCACTTTGGAGGACTTCTTACTTAGAAAGATCACAACAACAACGGAGGAGGAAACAGAATCTGAAAGAACGTCAAATTGTACGGAGAATGTTTGAGAAAAGAAGTCCGAAAGGGGGGGGGGAGGGAAAAAGACATAACTGGAAGGGACCTTTTATAACAGAGAAGAGTGAACAAAGTTGTGATCTAACTCGAACAAAAGGGAAGAAAGAATATCCCCATAAAAGGGGTTGTCCGACCAAAACGGGTCAATTTAGAATATCTTAATAGCAAAAAGGAAAAAATCTGGTTACTGGCTGACTATAAAAAAAAGGGGAAGCTTCAAAAAAAGTGAAGCGGACTATTGAGGGAAGAAGACTTAAGGAGGACCGTGGTTAGAGTTATTAAGGAGAGTACTAGTGGTACGAACCAAGTTTTGCCCGGCCTTATAGGGGGAAGACACAGCGTACGGAGATTCGCCGGCTCCTGAGTAAAGATTTCGGTGGAAAGGGGATCAGTATCGGGAGATCTGTGAAAATGGGTTATTTAACATTATAGGGCAGGCTGAGGGGAGAAAGTTGAAAAAAGGAATTGGGAGAGAAAAATCTGAGAAGCCTTTAGGAGAGAGAGTAAATAAAGTTTGGTTATGGCTGGAGGGGAAAGGATTATTTCTATGACGGGGGGGTTTGGAACCACTTTTTGATGGCAGGAAAGGAAGTACGGAAGAAACCGGAACTAAAGGGGTTAATATATGGGGGGGATTCAGGTTCTCGTTTTCTCTAACCCATTCATTTTGAAGGAAAAAGGGGGGGAAAGCTAACTCACCTTTAAAAAGAGGTTAACTCATTAAAGGGGAAAAAACCCTGTGGAAAAAAGTAGTCCCCATGGAGGAAGGGGGGGAAAAAACAGGAATTGGGGAATCGAATAAACCCTCTATATTGGGGACACATTGAAAGCCCATCTTGAATCACAAAAGAAAACTAGATTTTTGAGGAAAGGGGGTTGTGTGAGGAATTGTTTGGAAAAGCCCCCAAATTGACTGGGGGAAAAGATTAGCGTACTCGCTCACGGACTAGAAGGGTTGAAGGATTGGGAAGGGAATTATCATGTTGTCAAAAGGGGGAATAACAGAACTGGCAGGAAAGGGAAAAAACATGTCTGATGGAAAGAAAAACCTCACAGAGTAAGGATACTGCTGGAAGGGGGGGGGGCAGCTTTGTGGTAAGGCACACAAATCACCCTAAAATTTTCACTGAATTTTTTTGGGGGGAACATAGGAGAAAGAAGGTTTTTAGATTGAAAAAAGGGCATTGTAAATTCTCCAGTGTCGAGGCGGAGTAAGTATGAAAAAAAGGGGGAAGGAAAGGATGGTTTTCAAAGACAAAAAAAAAAGGGGGGTCATGGGGGAAAAAAGTCATGTAAACATTGATTTTTTATGAGGGGGTTTGCTTCTCAGTCAGGGACCTTTGGAAAAAAAGAGGGGGGCAGTTGGCTGAGCTTGAAGTGTCGGGGTTTGGGAGGTTCATTGAACCAGAAGGCGAAGGTTGACCTTGAAAAAATATTTCGTTTTGGGATATGGGCAGATGAGATTTAAACAAGGAAAACCGAGAAAAACCGGAACAACACCATCCCCCGTTGAAGCTAAATTGATTTGGGGAAGACTCTGCGGAGGGGGGGATCAGGGAGAAAGCTAGAGGGGAAAAGGTGAAATTTCTAGCGCGATTCATCCCCATCCGAAACCCATCAAAAGGGGCTTGAATTCTCAATCATCGAAAAAGCGTCCCAATGGGAATGGGGGGAGGCGTTTGCGAATAAAATTTCTAACATGAAAAATCCGCTAGCTTTTAGAGTTTGGAAGGAGAAGGGATAAATCGCGAGTAGAACTCCTTGGCAGACTGTGGGGGGTTCCTAGGTGGGGAGGTTAAAAATCTGAAAGATCCAAAATCATATTTTTTCAAAGCAATTGGCCAAAGGGGTATTAAGTAGGCTGGAATAGTTTGTGGGGTGTGAAAAAAAACCGGAAAAGGGAAAAGCACCAAAGCCTTACTCCACTACAAAAAAACTAAGGGGAGAAGCAAAACATTGCCTAAAGGATTTGTTCTCCAGGGAAAAATGAAAAAGGGAGGAAAACAGCAAAAAAAGAGAAGGACCCCAACGCCGGGTAAATTAGGGACACCTGTGTTTCATGTCATTTTTGGGGGACAAAATCTAAAAAGGGTGCGCCAAGAAAAAAGAAGAAAAAAAAGTCCAAAGTTGGGGAACGAATTAGGAGAAGGGGTGTTCTTCTCAGAGTACAACAGGAACTAAGATTTTTTGTAAAAAGAAGCTCACTATCTCAGGGAGGGGTACTTGTATCAGGGGGGGGGAAAGGCCAGACCTGTTAAGAGTACAACAATGAATTTTCTGTATATCAACAGGGTTAAAAAGATCAATCAACCGTCCGCGGAGCAAAATCGTCCTAGGAGGAAGGAAAAGTTTTTGAGGAGGGAAAGGTTGGGCCGTAGCTTTCCTTGCAAAACAGTTAATCTTGGATTCACCCACAAAGGTGGAAAAAATCAAACTATAAAGAGGGGACAAAAATAAAAAGGCCCAAGAAAAGGGGTCCTAAAGAGCGGCCCCATCCCTGTTTTGGAGGAAAAGGAGGTAGTGCCTCTTTAATAATTCGCTGACCTGTTGAAGTAAAATTTCCTTGGAGGGGGATTGTTGGGGGGGGGGGGAATGGAAGCGTTACACACGGTACACTCAAAGGGGAGAGTCAGAAAATAGAAAAGAGGGTAAAATCTATACCGGGGGGGGAATATCCTGGGAAAGGTCGGAAAGAGTTTGGGGGGAACAAAAGAAAGGTGCCCACAAAAACTGAACAAGAAAATAAAATCAATTATTTTGGTAAAGGGTACATACGGGGGAAGGGAAAAAAAGAGCAAGCGTTAAGATTGAAGTCAAACAGAAGGGGGATCTTAAGAAAGGTTTCAATTACAAAAAAATAATAATAGTGAGGGTTAATAAAAACTTATTGAAAAAATCGCGGAAAAATATGAAAGGGGATTGAGCCACGAAAATGGAGCCGCGAAAGCGGAGAGGGGTTCCGGGGGGGAGTGAAAGGGGCAACGAGTGCGGAAAAGAGGGGGAAATAAATTTCGTGGAATCGCCGCATAACAAGATTACTTTATTCTGCAAAGATTAAAAGAATTCCCCTGGGAGGGGGGGGAGGCCGTGGGTGGAGGGGGGGGGGGGGAAAAAAATTTTCTTTAGGGGGGCGGGGGAGTTAATGTAGGAATGCAAAAGCCGTGTTTTATTCGGGGGGTAATGGTCGAGAAGGGGGGGGGACCAATGGGGAAATTTGGGGTCCATACGAAGGAAAAGTCAAATGAAAACGGATATTCATTTAGTCGCTGTGGGAGGGGACTCTAGACCAGTGTTTAGAAAAAGGGGGGGGTCGCGCACGTAAGGGAGGAAGTATCAAGAAGAGAAGAAAAGGATGAAAAGGGAAAGGAAAGAAAAGGAGGAAGGTCCGTGAGCTCCAAAGGTTAACCAACACTGAGAAAAAGGATTCGCCGCGTCAATAAATAAAACAGGGGTGCTTTTGATCAACAGGAGAGGGGGGGAAAAAGGGGGGGGAGGAGAACACCTGTTTGTCCAAGAATACCCAAAAACTAATGGAAATACCACAAGTGCTAATAAAAGTCTATCGAAAGGGAATATCGCCCGACCCGAGGGGAAAAAAATATTTTACTGGCGAGAGAAAAATTTGAAAGGGTGGACAATTAGAAGAAGTTAGTTTTTGGCAGGAATATGAAAGGTTGTGTATGATTAAAACCGGAGAGAGAATTTAGAAACGATCTGGTACGACCAGAAAAAATTGGAAAAAAATCGGATAGGGAAAAGCTCCGCTCAAGTTTGAGAAGGAGCGGCTCAATCCCATGATCTCGCGCTGGGGAAAATAAGTTTTAGGCGGCCCTAGGAGACTCGTGGAGAAGGCCTTTGGGAAAGGAAAGCTCATTAGGCTCAATCCCGAAGAACGCTTCGCGATCCTTAAAGGGAGACCATAATTTGAGTGGAAAAGATTGATTGAGGAATCTTTGTCCTGTGGGTGGAAAAGTTTGAGGCAGTGGGCCAAAAGGGCCCGCAAACTGCTTCTACCCCAAGAGTCAAAAAAGGTTGTTGGGAGAAGATTCTCGAAGACCCATGGGGTAAAAAAAAAATAGTTTGTCCACTCAATCAAGAAAAGAGAGAGGGGTGAGAAAAGAAATTGGGGGGAAGGAAAAAGAGACCTCAAAGAAGGAAAGAACAACCAGGAGGGGGGGAACGAGTTTGGAAGAACACCGCATCTTGGTGGGGGGGGGGGGGACTAAGGCCTCCGGATGCAGCTCAAAGCGGGGAGGGTTTTTTGGGAAGAATCCATTATAACGTGTGGGGAAACTACTTCCCCCAAAAGCATTCTTACAATAGGAGAAGAAAGGGCATATTGCCTAAAGATTGATATGTTTGAAGGTAGCCAAAAAATTCATTGTGTGGGAAAGAATGAAAACCGGGAGGGATATCGGACAGAAAGGAACATTAAAATAATTTATGCGGAATGATAAAAAAACCTCTTAGGGCGCGGAATTATGAGCACAGAAAGAGAATTCTCTCAAAAGGGAATATTGTAAGGGGGGGGTCTTAGATACATTTAAAAAAATTAAGAAGGTTTGGTATTTTTCAAAATGGTAAAAATAAAACAGTGTCAGAGGAAAGGAAAAAATTTGGGGAGAAAAAGACTTGGAGGAGGGAAATGGCGAAAATAAAATGTTTATACCTTCCTCCAAAATCAGGGATGTGTATGGGGCGTAGAAAGTCAAAACTTAGGGGGGGGTAAAAAAAGGCGAGAGAAGGCTGGGAACTTTCGTTGAAAGCCATCGGTAGGTGAGAAGAAGACTTAATACAATTGGGAAAAAAAATTGACCGGAAATATTGATTGGTTTTAGATGGAAAAAAAAAAAATAAGAAATCACCGGTAAAAAAAAAAACAACGTTAAAGACAAGGTTGCAGCATAAAATCGAGAGATGGAGAAGGGAAAGTTGGGAACTTCACAAAACTAAAAGGAAAATTGGGAGGAATTCTAGCGAGATTCAAAAGAAGAACCATTACAAACAAAGCAGGAACTCAAGAGAGAGGGGAGTCTTCTGGAAGGAGAATCAGCATTACGGGGAGGTTTGTAAGGGGCTGACGGGTCTGTTTGAGAATCGCTGCGGAGAAAGGTATTCCTCTAGGGGTGTGGGGATCAATCGGCGGGGGAATTGACAACAATAAATTTGCAGTTAAACGTTTGCTTGGGGTGGGCAAAGGGAATATGTTTCAAGGTGTTGATCTAGAAAAAAGAAAGTTCGTCACAGGGAAAAACCACGTTGGGCGGGGAGAAAAAGAATTTGAAAGAAAGGAAGAGAAAAGAAAACCGACAAACATACAACAGATCGCATTAAAATAATTACTATACTTCACAAGGGTAAAAATCCGGGGGGGGGAAAGAAATTGATGGGTAACATGGGGAGAAAGTGAAAATTTTTGACTGCATTATTGGAAAAAACAGCAGAACAGTCCGAGTCTCATGGAAACGGGGGGGAAACACTTTTTTATGGGTCAACAATGCCAGTTTTGGAAGGAAAAAAATCCATGAGGGGGAAATCCTACGAAAACCAAGGGGAATAAACGGGGGAAAGGAGAGAGAAAGTTTTGGGGGACTGCGACCAGCTGCCCTAATAGGGATCATTCTCAAGGAGGTTAATTGGGAGGAATATATTCACAGAATGGGGGGGGGGAAAGGGGGTGGGTTAATAAGAGGGTATTTCAACACTAGTTTTTAAATATCCAAGGAACTCTTCCTAGTCCTGAAAAGGAAGAGGAGAGGGATACGGGAAGACATTTTCTATTGGAGGAAAAACAAAAAAAAAGGGGAAGCAAAAGATAGCGTTGAGCTGAGTCCAGTTAAGGGAAAAACCCTAAGTACAACTGGTCGAAGAGGATCAAAATTCCTGTGATGAAATTAATGCTGGGGGACTTAAGGAAATTGGAAAAGATGAGTTGAAAAAGGGGGTTGAAAAAAGGGGGAGGGACCCTCAAAAACGGGGGGGGAAAAAAAATGCACGGGGGGAGGAAGAAAAGATCACAATGAATTGTCCATAATCAAGTTGAGAAGAGGGGGGGGGAAGCAGGGGGGGGCGGAAGGGGGGGGGGTTCCCACTGGGCAACCATTGGCACGGATCATCTCCACGACTCAAAGCGAGAGGGGGGTAAACTAAATATTTTTAAATTGATTAAAGATCTGAGAAAAGTTATCAAGGGGGAGAGCCAATTATCAGGGCCTTACTCAATGGTAAGGGGGAACGAGCCGATATGTACTAATCTTGGGCAGGGGGATAGGTTAAAAGAGATTTTACATTGGAAAAGAAGCCGGAAAAAAAAAACGGCGAAGAAGGCGGTTTTGAAGGGTAAATCAATGTTCTAAAAAAAAGGACAAGGGTACGTAAGACAGTCTAGGAGGTATAATCCCTATCAATAAAGAAGTCCACAAGGAGACTTTTCAAATAAAAATAATTTCCCACAAAGGGGGTAAATCCGCACTTTTGAGTGGCAAGGTGTGAAAAGAAAATTTTTTTTCAAAAGGGGAGGCGATATTACTCAAGGAAACCTACAGAAAGGAAATCACTTGTTGTTGAAATAGTGCGTTTAGAGGAATTTGGACCAAATTTGTTCTACAAGAACTTTGGTCCCGAGGAAAGGGGAAAAAGTAAAGGAAAAAAAGTTTCGCGGTCAAAAGGGGGGGGGGGGGGACATGACTAGACCATTCTCAACTTGGGGGGGACAAGCTATTGGAGGGAACTTTGAAAGGGATCTCTAAAAATCTCGAGGGGCACGGGAAACTTGGGGAAAAAGGCTATAATGCCCTAAAAAGGGGGGAGAGCAATAAGAATCATCTTGGCTAGGGGGGATATTCGATTTGACAGAAAATCTCGTAGCACAAAAGGGTTTGTGTAAAGAAAACATCAAAACGGGGAATACAAACAAGTGGGAGACAATGTCTGGATCTTCCTACCGAATATAACGTCGAAAAAATAGTGTGAAAAAATATTTTACTGGAAGAAAGAAAGTGGAAGAGAAGGAAAAAGAAAAGGTTTGGCATAAGAAAGAACGGGGTTTTATGTTCCGAAGAAGAGAAGGGATTCTAACTTACCACTGTTACTCGCTAAAAGGAGGGGCCCGCAAAGAGGGAGATTCACACAAGGAGAGATTACAAAAAAAGGAATGTTCGCAGGATTCGGGAAAATCCTATGATAGATGCGCGTGGAGGGGGGGATTGAACATTATCGGAACCTTTAAAGAGGATTTCAACAGGGGGAGGCATTACATCGGGAGATGGCGGGCTCAATCCCGTTCAGAGAAAGGTCTCAGGATATTGATTTAAAATTACTGTGGGGTAAAAAAGAATTGATGGGGGAGCTGGAAAAGGAGTGGGCAAGGGGTTTGATGGAAAAGTGGGCATTGACAGTCCGCCCTCAGCTTCTGAGAATAGAAAAAGGAAAGGGAATCTCTTTGGAAAAAATTTTAAAAGGAAGGGGGGGTCTCTAAGAACAAACACATAGGTGTGGGCTCAATAGAAAAAACTTCTAATTTATCAAGAGATCATGAGGGGACTATGGCTTGCAAATGGCATCGAGAGGGATTAACCGAGATATTGTAATTAGGAAAAAGACAGCTGGCCTCAGCTCAAGGAAGTTGGAGGGGGGAGGTTTTTTGAAGAAATCCAATATAACTGGGGGGGGGGGAAGGAAGCTAAGGCCCCCAAAGGGATCGTAAAGAGAGAAAACAGCAGGACGTAAGAGGGATAGGGGATGGAGTAGGGGTGGGAAAAAACAGGGGCAGAATTGCATTTTGTTGGAAAAAATCGTAAAGACAGGAAACTAAGTAGGATCGGGGGGGGGTGGAAACAAAACCGAGGGAGGGTGGTAAATTATAACCACAAGGCAAGAAGTCTCTCAAAAAATAGTGTCAGAGTTCATTGGAGGAAGTTTTTTAGCAAGGGGGGGGGGCAAAATGGCATTGGAAGTAAAAAATGGCTCATCATGACCCGCGATGGTTAATAGAAAGAAAGGGACGGCTGGTGGGTTAAAGAAAAAATGGTTCATGGGAGGGGGGAAGGGAAACTCCTTGCTGGGGTTGCTGCTCACAGAGGAGGAAATTTTTTGTAACTGGCGAGCGGGTTGGGGGTCTAATCGAAGGGGGGGTGGCGGTGTTTTGATTTAAGGTTAGGGAAGACTACAACGTTAGGGGGAAATATTGATTTTTGGATGGAAAGTAGATTTAAAAAACTGAAAAAATCATCATGGGTGCCACCAACAGCAAACGGTGAGATTATTTTTTTGAAAAAAAGGAAAAAATCCTCGCAAGGGAAAAGACTTCAGCACACTTGGAGGCAGCAGGAATAAAAAATGGTTGAAAATGAAAGCGAAAGATTCTCCAAAAACCAAGAAAAAACATTAAACTGAGAAAAAG
>Ga0179591_1212730_pt1 | contig 11755 bp, 11 predicted proteins | sample CZOMad2_1_08_16f_FD_182891 | JGI IMG/M metagenome (GOLD analysis project Ga0179591, IMG submission 182891) | Vadose zone soil fungal communities from Angelo Coast Range Reserve, California, USA - CZOMad2_1_08_16fungal (PacBio error correction) | ecosystem: Environmental > Terrestrial > Soil >...
ATAGAAGAGGGAGGGGGAAAAAGAGCTAATGATCGTATTAAAGGGTCATGGGCAGTCCGAAAGAGGGGTACAGAGAGAAAAGGGGGGGGGGTTTCTGGAGAGGAAAATTCCTGGGTCACTGAGAAGAAAGTAAAGACTGAGTAAAAACAGGGACCTCGTTAGTCCGCCAAGGGAATGGCATTACCTAACAAACGACAATGCAAATTCCGTTTTCAGAGGGAAAGGAAAGAGAGAAAATGTCTCAGGTAAAAGAAGAACCTCAAAAGGAAGAGGGGGCCAGGAGAAGAAACAAAAAGAGACGTCGAGCGTAGGGAACATCATCATTATAAGAGTGGAAAAATTTAAGACGAAGAAAGAAAAAAAAACAAAAACTAACACAACCAAGAGAGGAGGAATAAGGGAAGGAGGAGAGGTCATAATGGGCTGTGAAGAAAGAAACCTGAATTTTGAAATAGTAAGGTACCTCGTACGACATCCCAGGTTCAGCATCAAGGCCTAGTTTTTTATTCCCGGAAGAGGAAACCGTTAAACGACGGAAAAGAAGAGGAAACCGGTTGAGGAAGAGGGAAGGAAAAAGGAAAGTTAAAAAGAAAGCTTGACCGAGTCCCGCGAGAAGCCCTCAAACGCTACTAAAGAAAGAGAAAAAAAAAAAAAAAACAAGGGGGGAGAGCCTCGACACCTGCGGTACCGAAAAACACAAAAAAGACTCCGGGAGGCGACAGCGTACGAGCGAGCTATAGGCCGGAGAAGGAAGGGCAGGAAAACGACTAAAAAGAGGAAACAGAAACGGAGGTGGAAGAACTTTGGGAGTAGGGCGCAAAAAAGTCGAGAGGGAAGGTCACTTGGGGAAGAACAAGCTAGAGAAATGAAACTTAACGGAAAAGTACTTTGCAAGAAAAGAGACAAGGAGGACTAGCTTTTTGGAAGAGGGAAGTTGAGATAAGGACAGAAAACACAAGAAATGCGCAGGAGGAAGACTTCTTCCTCGTTTCTGGTACGTTATGGTAGACATCCGACTCGAGAGCGGCAAGTTGAATCTCACTGTAAAAAAACTAGAAGACCCAAAAGGGGAAAAGGGTTTCCGCGAGCCAGGAAAGAGGGGGGTAAAAACGCCGCCGAAGGCATACGGCTGGATAACTTGGATTTAGGGGCGAGATTCAAACCCCGAAGGTTGAAACAGGGGGAAAGGAGAGGGAAGAAACGGGAGGAAGAAGGGAAGATCAATGTAGATGGAAGAAATTGAATTGGAATATTCCCTCAAAAAGAACGATAGGATGATAAAGCCGTACCCAACTCATCCTGAGCCGGAAAGGTTTTTTGAGGGGGAAAGAAAGGGGCTCAATTAAATTCAGAGGGGAATAGTCTAAAAAAGAGAGAGAGTAAAAGAGTCACTCTCAGCCGTAGGATAAAATTAGCGCGATTAGAAGAGGGACAGAATTCTGAACCAGGAAAGGGGGGAAGGAGATTAAAACTATTGAAGAAACTCATTCGGGCGACGGTAAAAGAGATGGGGTGGACTAAATGGAACATGAAGGGAAGTCCTTCGGGGAGTTTGAAGATAACCAAAGAAATAAGAAAAGAAAGGTGGGGGAATTGTTCTTGGGGGTACTCCAAGTGCACAAAATGAAGGATCGCTCTTCGTAAAGACCCTAAGAAAGAGAAAAAAGGGGTGGCCGAGGACTAGGAGGGGGAAAGAGACGAAAAAGGTAAGAAAATAAAGGGAGTTTTTCCGAGGATAAAGACAAGGAAGACAAAAAGCCCATCGTGAAGAAAAAACATTACTCATACTGAAAGGAAAGTCAGGTCGAAGGAAGCTCATGGGGGGAAAAAGGGTTGACCCACGTCTCTAAGCCCTTTGGAGTGAAAGAAAAGAGCCGCATTTCCCACAAAAAGAAAAGCTTTGCTCCTTCAATAGCGACGGGGGGAGGCTCGGGAGAGAGGGGGTGATAAAAAAGTGCTGGATCGCCCTTACCCGCTCATATAGTTGGTGAACCAGAAGCGCTGAAACATTCACGGCGTGCAAAAGAAAAACTTCCTATACACTAAAAGAAAGAGAAAGGGGAGCTTCAAGGGACCCCCCAAGTCGAATTGGGGAAAAGTGAATTTCCGAGACTCCTCTCGGATCGATGGGTAGAAAGGGCCCTGGGGTGATACTACGGGGGAGGCTAGATCACTACTCGCCCTCAAGAAGAGGAGGGAAAAAAAGGTACGGGAGATGATCGGGGGGGTTGCCAAGGGGACTCGAAAACTCTTTCTGCTTCCTCTTCCACTCTGAAGACCGTGGGGAAGGAAAAGGTTCAATCAGAGAAAAACTCACGAGCAGAGGGTACCTGAAAGAGAAAAAATGCTGCCGGAAGGAGGGACTCCATACAAAAAAAAGAGAAACCGACTGACCTGAGGTAGATAGCACTAAGACGACACCCGAAGAGATCTGGGGGGAAGACTTCCGAAGAACGAGTAGAGGAGATCTGAGGAAAGGGGGGGGGATTTCTCAAAGGCCGTCCTCAAGAAGAGAAAAAACGACTATCACGGAGCGTCTTGGGATCAAATTTAGGAAAAAGAATCGGGGGAGGGAAATAGGGATCTCAAACGTAGATAAAGATCTTCTCGGGGTCAGAGAGTGCGAAGGTTGGACGTACAAAAAAGGAAAATGGGAAAGGACCTCTATCTGACGCATGGGAGGGGCAAAGGCAGAAGGGAAGGCTAGCGGAGGGGAAAGTGGCCCGGATAGAAGGACGCTGAATATCTTCTAGCTTAGAGAAGGAAAGACTATACCTGGGGAACAGAGAGGAGGGCAGTCGCGAGAATCAAAAGAGAAAGAAGTTGGGATAGAAAAAAGGGAAACTTCATTGACACTCTACGACCCTGATGAAAGAAAAAAAGATGAGAAACTCGGCGACGAGCAGTTAAGGGAGGGGCGAGAACCTTACAAAGGAGGCAACTCGAACAGGAGAAAAAGGGAGAAAATCTCTATCTGGAAAAATAGACAGTTTAGAATAGAAGGAAGTTAGATTATAGTATGCCTAACGAAAGAGGGAGATGGGAATCGGGGGTATGGGGAAAAGAGCAAGTCTCGGTTTCATCCTCCTACGGACCAGGGGGGTCTCGTGAGACGAGAGGATAGCGGGGGGGGGCGGACAAGAACGGTCCGCCAGGATGCTCAACACCGACCTACAAAACTAAAACAGGGGTAACCGGAAGAGTAACGGGGAGGAAGTAAGGGGAGTCGTTGACTGGAAGCAAAAAAAATATAGTACAAGGGAATTCCTGAACAGAAGGGAGAAATGATCGGGGGAGGACGAGGAGATGGGGGGAAGTGAACACTTAAGGAAGGACGCCCTATCCGAGAGAAATGACGGGAAGCAAGAGGGAAGGGAGAAAACTTGGGAAAAAAGGAATAAGGACTCCCCTGGAAAATGGAGAAAGTCCAGTTTAAGGGGTTGCAGTGCGGAAAAGATAGTCTTCAGGTTTAAAAGCAGGCTGGGAAGAGAAAAGAAAAGAGGGGTAACGGCTAAGGGGGGTCTGGATCGAACTATTTCTGGAACGCTTGGGGTAAAAAACCGAAAATCTGATCGGGTCAGAATCTAGGGGGATAAAGAAAAAGAAAAAACTAAACTAGTCAAGTGGGGCAGAAAAAAGCAGGAAAAAACCTAACATAGAGATCGGAAAGGGGGGAATACACTTCATGAAAGAACCTGAAAAAAAGAAACTTCCGGCAGAAAAAAGGAAAAATATTGTCAGGCTGACGCTAAACTGCTCATAGCTGGAGAACGGGGCCAGCTTCAAAAGAGAAAAGAAAAAGGGAAATAGTAGGCGGCTTTCCCTGAGAAGAGGAGGAAAAATTCAGGAAAAGGGACTCAAAATAGAAAAGAAGAGAATTCTCGTCAAAAAAGAGGTGGGAAAAGAGGGGGGAAAAGGGCACGTGATTGAAAACTAAAGCCTTAAGGGTACGACGATCGAGGGCAAGACCGGGTATAAAGAGAGGGACAAGGAAAGGCTCCAGAGAACGCGACGCGCCTGCTAGAGCGCTTGAAAAAGGACCAAAAAAATCTTACCCCTCGGAGAGATAAGGAAAGAAAGATTGCAGAGGGGGAGAAAGAGAAAATAGGTCTTGCCTGGGGAGAAAAAGAAGGGGGGGAAACACTGTGGAAAGGTCGGGGTTCAAATGCATGCGGCGGAAAGACTTGTTTGTTATCAGGAGGGACTTCTGCGCGGAGAAGAGATCGAGGGGGGGGAAAGGTCAGAGGGAAAAATAGTAATTACCGGAGGAAGGAAACGTTTGGAATCTAGAAAAACAGACACGGAAGGGGTGAGTGGAAAAAGAGGGGAAAAGAAGAACCCGTTTAAAGCCGGGAGACCTGGGCAAAAAAAACTAGAATCGAGCTCGATATCCAGCCGATCACTAGCCTAATAAGATTAAAAGAAGACCCCTATCCACTCAGGAAAATGAGGTATTAGAATGCAACAGGGAAGGGGAAAGAAAAAGATTTGAGAGGGGGGATCTCGAGCGCCTCTAAAGATCTACTAATGGAGGGAAGAGTATAAAGATCCGCATGAGTACTCTCAGGGAGAGAACAGTAAGTGGGAAGGAGAAATGTTACTAAAGGGAATGCTTGGAGTGAGGAAATCGATGGGAGATTAAGTGCCGGCAGTATTAGAATACGAAATAAGGAAATGAGTTGGAGATCTCCTCTGGATGATTAGAGATGTTTCGGGAAGGAGGGAAGTAGGCGTGCAAAATCCTGCGGCACATTCACTAAGTCTAGACTTTATAGAAAGATGGTAACGAGTATGAAGGGGGAAACTTGAGAGGGAAGAAGACGGGAGGGGAGAAGGAACATTGGTTAAGGGAGGGGGGTGGGCCGGGGTATTAGTAATGTTGGAATCAAGCGCGAGCAGAAGGGGAGACGTCTGAAAGGTACTATGAACTCAACTCCTCGGGTGAGCATTGAGGAAGGATCCTAGAAAGATCTGGAGGCGTTACTTTAAAATTATCAGTGAGAGGAGAGACCCTCTGAGAAAAGGAGGTATACTACCCGGAGGGGAAAGAAATTAGTAGGGAGGGGTTACGCGCGAGAGACCTCGTTGACAAACGCAGCCTAATATAGAATCGGGAACAAGAACCTCGGACAAAAGGGAGGGTAGTGGGCTGACTAAGAAGTCCGTTCAAACAGTGAGTAATTCTTAGGAGGAAAGGAGGGGGCTGGTCGGAGATGAATTGAGCCGGATAACCAAAGAGTTCAGTATCGCGCCGCGACGGTACGGACAACAGGAGAGAAAAGTCTTTAGGTCAGAAGAATAAGAGAAAGTCTTCACGGAAGGCCGGGATAGGAACAAGCGGTGTCCTGGTCCTTCACCGGATTGGTGGAGACTTCATAACAAGCTCCTCGAGAGAAAAAACCAAGGGGGGGGGCAGAGATACTGAGCACTTCAACAAAAAGAAGCGTATTGAGGAAAGGAAAGGAACCTGAGAAGAGACACGATTTCAAGGAAGGGGAAAGAGGGGGAAGCGAGAGGGAAGAGGTTAATACGCAAAAAACTCACCTTACGGAAATGGAGAGAGAATCGAAAGGGGGGGATCCGGAGTGTAGAAAAATTCGGGAGGGGAGAGAGAAAAAAAACGACCTCAAAGCCGCACTCGGAGCGCTGCGCGCTCTAATCCTTTAGAACTGGGAAAGACTTTGCCTGAAGGGCGAAGGACCTAAACGAGAGAGGCAGGGAGAAAACTGCGTCTAATGGCTGGGAGGACATTCAAAATCTCGGAGATGACGAGGAGGAGTATACTGCTCAAGGGGGAAAGGAAAGGAGTCAATACAGAACAGATAGGGTTTCGCTAAAAGAGCATCTCTAGGGCGCCGTGCGGGAAGGGTAACACGAGAAGACAGAAACATATCCAGGAAAGGAAAGAAAAAGGGAGGGGATCTCATGTAGGGGGGGGGGAAAATCCTGAAAAAGAGAAGAGGACTCTAAGAGTGGCGCGTGGTCTTTGCGGAAAAAATAGCTGGGGGAAAGTAAAAAGGAAAAAGGATCTGAGAATAAAAAAAAAGGGGGGGAGGGCTTACGTCACTACTAAAGGGAAAGAGGAAGGGGCTTTTTCCAAAGGAGACTCTAAAAAATACCGTTGGTGAGGGGATCTAGGACGAAAAGGAGGGGGAATCTATAAAAGATGAGGGAGACGTTACCACTGTAGGGGAGCAGGGAAATGATACAAAGAAAAGAGCGTCGGAAAAAATAGAGGAGATGCCTCAAAGGACTCTCGGCACTGCGCGTCGGACTCCACTCTTCCTAGATGATATCACAAAAACATACGCGAAAAGCTGAGCTATCTTAGAGAAAAGAAAAAATGCAGAGGAGGGGGTTCCCTGAAGAAAGCTGGCTGACTCGCAAATAAAAAAACAGTCGATCGAGAGTGTTGCCAGGATAAAAGTCTGGGTTAAGGGATAGCCTGGATTGTTATTCCCACAGGAACAGCATAAAAAGAGAGGACAAAGGCACTAGCAAAAAGAAGAATTTTTTAAAAAAGGGAACGAAACGGCGTCCCACGCCATACAGCTCTAGTGCGGGCCAGGTTGGGAAGAAGGAAGGACTTAAATTCCGGCGCAAGACATTCTTCATGGGGGGGGGAAGGGGGAAAGATGGGGAGGGGGGGAGGAAGTTGTCGCCGCCAAACGCCGTGGAGGGGTTGGGAAGGAGTTGAGTATCTGGAAAGACAGCTATGGGAAGAAGGGAAAAAAAAAGACGGAAGAGAGGAAGAACTAGAATATAAAAAAGCAAGATTCACCCCGCTGCAACCCCTACACTGGGAGTGGCCGGAGACCGGCCCTAAAGAGCCTTCCGAATGGTAAGGTGAAGCCGTGAATCCGTGCCTCTACAGAGCCGTAAAAGAGGGAGGACTTAAGGACAGAGCCATGGAGAAACAGTTCCCACTTACTACTAGAATAAGGTCACTCCGGAAAGGGGAAAGAGGTCTACGGGGTCGAACGACGCTCATCCGAGAATCTGGGCAACAAGGGAAGGGTTACCGGAAGAGGGGGGGGAATATTTCATCCAGAGAAAGATTCGAGGGGGATACTGGTCAAAGGGAAAAACAGATTTGGGGGGGGGGGGGGTGGTTGTTTTGTGTGTTTGTTGGGGTTGGGGTTTTGTTTGTGTTGTTGGGGGTGTGGGTTTTTGGGGGGAGTCGCATTCTGACAGACTCTGAGCATCCATAGACCAGGACCGAAAAAAGGGGAGGGAGGGTTCAGGAGAGACCTAAGAAGTACTTGGAGTTCAAGGAGGGAGAACAAAGATCGGGGGAGATCACCCTCTTACTAAGTGAGGAAAGAAAGCGGGAGATAGGTGGCGTCAGGATCTTTTCAAGAGCCTGCAAAGTCTGAGCGAGTCGCCTGTGCGCCGGCAAAGAGAAAAAGGACTCAGGACGAAAAGAAACTGCTCCGGAAAAAAAGGGGGGGGAGGGACTTCTACATACGGTCCGCACCTCCCCGCGAGTCAAAAGTAGGTTAGGAGGGAAGGAATACACGGGGGGGTGACAGGGGTACGTTCAGTTAAACGAAGAAGAAAAAGAACAAGGAGAGAAAGCCTCTAAAAAAATCCCTTTCAGCATCGGGAGGCCGCAGCCGGCTAGGGGTAGAAACTTTACCGTCAGGGGGCTAACGATGATCATCTTCTTACTCTGAGAACAAGCGAGGGTGTTCAATCCGCCGGTCGGCCCGGTGGGGTTGCTATCTTCACGTCTGAAGATTACGCAGGGATTCGGAGAGAAAAGGGAATCGGGGGGGAAGTGAAACCGAAGAGGCCTTAGGGGAAAACAATACAGATGGAGGCGACCAGTTTTAGGTAGAGTGTCTCTACAAAGCGCGCACCCGTGCCTCCCATACCGCTTACGTAAGAGATCTCTCAAAGTTCTTAGGACGGGAGGTACGGGGGAAAGAGATTAGAGCGAGTATGGGGGGAAAGAAAAATATCTGATAAGGAAAAAAGAAGGCTGACAGGGGAACGAAAACAACAAAACAGTAGGGAACGTCTGCAGGATGTGTCGGAAGTCATCTTAAGAGTATGGGGGAGGAAACGGAAAAACTCTCCAAGGGGAGGAGGCCTCTTAGAGAAAGGGGCGCTCTCTATAGTCCCGAAGGGGGGGGGAGAAAAGTGAAAAAAAAAAAAGTCTCTAAGTAGAAAAGTTCCGCGATGCCACTGTTCTCCGACGGCAAGGAGAATGCAAATGAATGCAATTAAGAAGAGGTACTTAAAGGGGACCTGGAGCGATCAAAAAAAACTTTCAGGAGACGAAGAGGGATACAAGCGCCAAAGACGCATACCCTTCTCCCCTCCCACTCTCAACGAATAAGGAGACAGGAGGGATCTCCTGGAGGATAAAGGCGAAGAAAAGATTCAACCGAGACGTAAAAGGAGCACGGATACTGAAGAGAAGGCCGAAACTGCGAAGACTAACAGAAGAAAGAGGCATCCTGAGCGAATTTCAAGTAAGACTTCCGCGAGGGGGAAGAAAATTCCGGTAACGTAAGGGGATGGGTCTCTCCAGCGCATAGGCATCAGAATAGACTGGAGTGAGAAATGGCGGATCTACGCTCCCACAGAATATCGCTTATTGTATCTCGTAGTCAAGAGGGTAGATAGAGGGGTTTCAGGTAGCAGGATCTAAAAAGCCTCTAAAAGAGAGGGGGGGGAGGATACAGAAACAAATCACTCTCTCGACGAACCATCATTAGGTTCAATAAGGGGACAGGTAGATCCTAAGAAGATGAAGATTTTGACAACTTAAAGACATAGAGCAAGGGAATATCTAGTTAACGTCAGGAGAGTTCGTCAACTGCTATAGAAAAGATTTTGCGCCGGTCCGATGAGCTCGGCGACGCCGGGATTAGAAGAGGAAAACTGAAAGAGTATGTCGAGGGGGAAGGAAAGTAAGGCGATGGAAGAAAAGCGCGGCGGAAATTACCGTAAAGGACAAGAGACCCTTAGACGGACCAGGGGTTTTCCTACTAGCCGGGGGAACAGTAGACGACTTCCGATGTAAAAAGGAAAGTAGCTTCTTTGAAAACCACCCGGTGCGCCGGACTCTAGGAAGAGAGGTGGACTACCGGAGAAGTACCGTCCTTCGTAAAAGGATGGAGCAGATTCTAGAAAGGGACGCTATGTTACAGGGGTGCTTACCTGGACATGAGAAGGAAGGGAGGGGGAGTGGAGGAAGATAAAGAATATTATCTGGAATGTGAAGGGATGGGTGTGGAATAGTGATACTGGAGGAGAGGGGTCATCGACTACCGTCTTTGGTCCTTCTTTATCGAGAGGTCGAGACGGCAAAGGAATGACCAGAAAGGAGGAGTTGGAACTCGGTCACTCAAACTGTCATAAAAAATAAAAAAGAGTTCACGGAAGAAGAAAGGTCAGAGTGCTAACTGAGAAATATAGTGAGATCTCATGAATGCATCACTCTCGAAATTTAGAAGGAAAATAGTAACGGAATTGGAGGTGAAAAATAAACCCCACGAGCAGGATAGGTGATTCCGTGATGAAGGAGGAAACGCGGTATGCGCGCTGGGGTTATCCTAACATACGAGATAGAGGAAAAAAACGCATATAATGTGGAACCAGAAGTGCGAGCTGAAAGCACTTCTTCTCAAAAGTAGTTGAGTCGGAAGGAAGCTACGTTGATAGGTCAAGGGCCCCCCTGCTCGTGAAGGTTATGAGAGATAAAAAAAGCCGCCGCTTGTTTCTCTTCGCGTTTTGGGACTATGGGAATCGGAAGGAGAAAGAAAGAATGGAGCATTCTCACGAGTCAACTTGAACCGAAGATGACCAGGGGGAGCGACAAGGCGCGAATGGCACGGCGAAAAGAGAAGAGAGGGGACTCAATGAGACCTTCATAGGCAGAAACGGGGTGAAGTTCTACCTAATGAGTGGGGGAGAGAGAAAAAATCCTATCGTCTCTTTGGGAAGTTCGCAGACCCGGCCTCGTAACACAACGGCGACGACCCGTAATACAGGGGTAGGGGAAAGAAGATTCCCGGAAAACGAAGAGAGCGAGGAGGCGTTAACTAGAAAGAAGGTCATCAGACTAAAGAAAGGTTCCTCGAAGAAAATCACGAACTAATCAGAGGCGGTCTTCGCGTCCGGTTCGTACTGGATAGATGAGAAAACGTCTCTCATACTCTTGAAGGGGATAGAGCTGCTCTTTTTCCTCAAGGGAGTGGAGTACCAGAAGCATCCTGCTCTGCGCCAGCTGTGGCCTGTCCAATAAAATTTCCGGAAAAGGGAGAGCAATCAAGCTCCCAGAGGCGAGGCTTGATTCTCCACTGGGAAAAGAAAGGTAAGGAACCAAAAAGCGAAGTGCCGTCTAAAACGCGCAAGCTCGCATGGGTCGTAAAAACAAAAGGGAGAAGGTAAAGGACTTTACAAGCGAGGGGGAAAAGTATTAGCAGCGGCAGACGATAGCTGGTCTTAAGGTGGGTTCGTTTCGAGTAAAACTCCGAAATCACCCGGCTGAACGTCGAAAAAAGCAAACATACTATCTCTTAAGAAGGAGTAACTGGAGAAGAGAAGTGGTCGCGAGTGGACAGGAAATAGAGAGAAAGCGGAGGGAGTGACCTCTGGAGGGGGCAGAACTGAGGCATGGGGAAAAAAAAAAAAAGGAAAAAAGTACTTTGGTTGGGATGAAAGGCTCTCTCCGAGAGGTTTACTAGCGTTGCTCGCACGGGGCCCCAATAAAAGGGGATGGGAGGGAAACTCCCTTTGGGGAAGAGCAGTTTCCCTTCTACTAGGGGAGGAGTAGGAGGAGGTAGGCACAACTGGAAGGAAGAAGTTGGCAACTGGTAAAATTACTCTGAGACTCTGCTCTCAGTTGGGGAAATAGGACCGAATACAAAAAGGAAGCAGAGGGAATACGCAGGACCGGTTGCAACCCGCTGATACCAGGAAAACCCGAAAGGAAAACGAATTTTACCTATTTTAAAAGGAAGAAGAATATAAGTAGTGCAAAGGGGGAAAAAAGACTGAATAAAGCCCAGACACGAGGTGACCGTTCTCAGGGTATAGAGGATAGACTTTTTACTGACAAAGAGAAGGGAAGAGAAAATTATCTGAGAGGGTAACCCAACGCGAGCTCTCTGAGAACGTAGAATACCCTCTAACTACTCGGTTACGAGCTACGGCTACCTTCCAAGCATAAGAGGGAGGAAGTCAGGGAAAACGACATCATCCGGAGACATAATAAATGACTTCTCCATTGGAAGATATTGAATATCGGCGAAAGGATGCTCCTTGCTCGAGGCACCCTCGTTATCACCAGTGCTCAAGGAGCGTCTGAAAGGCAAAGACGAGAAACGAATCCTTACTATGCCGAAAACGAAAGAAGTGATCAACACATCTACTTGTCGAGGCTCTCTAACACGCCGGCCTTTGACGACCTCTTGGAGAAGGAAGGGAAAAAAGGGGCGGAACGATACTAGAAAAAAGAAGTGAGGAATCCATCAAAGACAAGAGAACTGCTTCTAGAGTTCTACATCGACCCGACCCTCGTATCGTGAGATTACGTCCGGAGAATAAAGGGACGATAGTCTAACTCGAAGGACACGAGGACTTTCAGGAAGGGGACTTCAAGAGGGGACTAAACAAGGACGTGGAAGGCTCTCTGGTTGGCCTGACGGAACTCTTAGGGCGCTGTATAGGGGAGGATCGGTCTCTGGGAGAGCTCCCTTTCTGTAAAAAGAGCAACCGGAGAAAAGGAACTCGAAATTCA
>Ga0179591_1231109_pt1 | contig 11755 bp, 21 predicted proteins | sample CZOMad2_1_08_16f_FD_182891 | JGI IMG/M metagenome (GOLD analysis project Ga0179591, IMG submission 182891) | Vadose zone soil fungal communities from Angelo Coast Range Reserve, California, USA - CZOMad2_1_08_16fungal (PacBio error correction) | ecosystem: Environmental > Terrestrial > Soil >...
CAAGCCTCCAAGGGGTCCAATGGAAGCAACGGGGGCGGGAAACTGGTGCAGCAATGTTTGCCTTCGTGGGGCAAAACGCAGAAGAACAAACTTTCAAAGGGGGTCACACATTGTCCAAACCCAAAATACGAGACCCGTAGTGCCATCATTTCGATAAGTAGAGCGGAAAAATGTAAGAGGGGGTCAGGGCAACAAGTCGGAAAACCAATCGTCGAAAAGGGACAGTAAATGAACAATTGAAAAATCATGGTCTAGTAGCAAAACAAAGGGAATAAAAAGGGAAAAACGGGACAACTTCGGTTGTTTGGAACAAAAGGATTGGCAAAATACAAGACAGTGGACTTCAAAAAGTGGAAAAAAATGAAGGAGCGCCAGAAAAAAAGAAATCAAAGGGAGCAAGGAAACGCGTACAAAAGCGGGGAATTGTGGGAAGGAGACGACTGACGAATAAAGTTACCACAAAGCACAAGGGGGCAAGACAACCGACGATCAAAAAAATGAGACGTGGGGAATGCAGGGGGAAAATCGGGAAAAGAAGGGAAAAAGAAGGAAGACTTGTTGATCCAAAAGTGGGACTCTCAGGGGAAAGCCCGGGGTTACCAGAAAAAGGGGAAAAGTTTTCTTGATACGAGGAAAGAAGAAAACAGGGAAAGTACAGTCCATCGAGACTGGGGGAAGAACACTACGGCCCCTTTCGAAAAAACAGGACAAAAAAAAAAGGAAAAGGGGGTGCAGGGGGGAAAAAATACGGGGGGAGACAAAGCGTCAGGGAAGGGATAACAAAAAAAAAACCAAAACACTCAATTCCCACGCGAAAACGAACAAAAAAAGAAAGCAAAGAAGTCTTTCCGTAGGAAAAAAGGAAAAGAAGGAAAAAAAAAAAAAACGAGAACACCGTATGGTGCCAAAAAAAGAGAGGAAAACAATGCATCTCCCACTTGCATATGGTTTGATTAAAAAAGAGCAAAAGGACCCCGGAGGGAAGGAGATTGGCAGGGGTTAGATGCCCAAAGACCGAAGAAGCCCGGGAGGGGGGGGAAAGGTGGTCCATGATGCGTGGTCTAGAAAGGCTCAAAAAATCAAAAAGAATTTAGTCACAGCAATGGGCGAGAGAGCGGAAGGGGAAGGACAAAGAGAGTGAAAAGAAGCGAGGTCCAAAAGAATGGGAAAGACCAGAAAAAAAGGAAGACCCAGAAAGGAAAAAGGAAAACGGAATGTCGGTTTTCCGTGGAAAACGCATCCAGTCAACTGAAAAAAAAAACTGGTGAACCGCAAGGGGGAGGTAGCCTTATAACAGAATGACATGGGGAGAGGGGCCCTGCTGCCGAACAAGAATGAGTGAGTCGACAAACCGCTCAAAAGTGGGGGAAGAGGTATGGAAAAGCCACCTTGTTGGGCTCGTGAAAAGAGCAGAGCAGGGAAAGGGGGGAAAAAAAAGGAAAACGGTGCCGACGTCAAATAAAGACTGCCCGTTAAGGGTAAAAGAAAGCTTAGAAGAAATAAAACGGGAAAGGAACCTGGAACCCAGTCCAACTTTCTTTTGGCGAAAAGACATTGTGTGAAAAGGAGGGGGAAAGCCCATGAGCCAAGGACGATCAACTAAAGCCGACACGGGAAAAAAAAAGTGGTAGTCCGAAAAAACGTACAAAAAAAGGGAAAAAATTGAAGTTACAAAATGGAAGACGTCTGAGGGGGTGAAGGGTGCAGCAAAGAAAAAAAGGGACTTCGCAACCGGCTCGAAGGGAAGCCCGCCAAAAAGGGACGAGCCAACTAGTGGACAAAGAAAGAAAAAGGACGCGGGAGTAAAAAAAAAAAAAAGTTCGAAAAGAAGGAGGGGGAAAATGGGGGGGGGAAGAAAAGGGCCCTTTGGCCGGCGGTTTGCTGTGTCTTGTAGCAATTGGAAAAAAAAAAAACAAAACTGGTGTAATGAACTGAAAACACCCATCACCCAAAAAAAACCAGAGCAAGGGAAATCAAAGGGGGACCAGTGGGGTGTCGCGCCGGAGGTCCGAGTAGAAGTCATGCAAAAAAGGGGTACTATGGAATGGGGAAATAAAAACAGGCCATCAAGAAAGGGTTCCAGCCGAGGTGCGTTGGCGCAAAAAAAACCGGGGGAGGGATAAAAAATGAGAAAAAGGCCAGGTTTGATCCACTAGTAGTTTGACTGTTCAGGTTCAAAATAAAAATGGGGCGGCAATCATTGAAAAATCGCGCACGAACAAACTAATGGAAAAGAGAGAGATTAAGAAAAGTGAACCGATGACGGGAAAAGAAGAAAAATGAACACAGTAGGAGAAAACAACTGATCATCGACAAGAGAAAGGGGGGAGGAAACGCGAAACGCAACAGAGCAAACCATTACCAAAAGTCTCCGAAATGGGTCAACAAGTAGAAAGAGAAGACGACCACGCTCGGGGGCCTGCACGCCAAAACGAAACTCTAAAGGCCCCCTAAAAACACCACTGAGGGCAAAAATGGATTTGGCGTAACCACAGGGACTCGCTTTGCCTGATGGGAAAAAAAGTAAAAACAAGGGGCCAAAGCGCCATGCAAAAAAAAAAAAAGCCGAAAGAAGGCCCTGTGTCCGAAGCAAAACGGAACACATTTCCAAACAAAAATACGCGCGGCTCGAAGAAAGGTTTTGCGGGAAAAAACAGGGCGTAAAATTGAGTATGACCCCTAGACGATTGAAAAAAACGCGGGAGGACTCGGCACCGGGGCAAATCGCCGGGGCGGCCCAACAGTCCACGAACGCCGTCCCCCAATATTAAGGGGGAAAAAAGAGACGTAAAGGTAACGGGGGCAGTAACTACAGGCGGACCCCGAATCGGAATTGGGCAGCTCCCAAGGCTAAAACCAGACGGAGCGTATGAAAAAGGCAATTGTCGGTTCAAAAGGAAAAGAAAAAAAAAAAAAGAACGTTGGCTGAAACCCGCATGGGAAAAATAAGAAAAACAAAGCGTTAACGGTATCCAAAGTAACGGGCACCCCGCTCATTAAGAAAAGAAGAAAAGAAAAAAAAAGAAAGGTGACTCACACCACGCCTACAACAATAGGATGTGGAAACGAGCGCAAAAAAACCTCGTCGCCTAGACGGAGGACCAACCAAGAAATGTGGGAGCAAACCCAAACGAATTCACGCGAAAAATATTGGCGCGCCGGTCAACAGTTATAAAAAATCAACAAAGAAAAGAATCCCAATGGGGAGGGGCAGACTACCCTACCCAGCAAAACATTTTGCGGCTGAACCTTCCTTTGGCAGAATGGATAGAAAAAAGAAAAAAAACAGCAACAATGCTGGTACTGAGGGGGGGGGAAAAGAAATACAGAAGCATGCGGTCTCGGACGGCAACTGGAATCAAAACGAGGGAAAAAACCCCGCAGCTATTGGCACCTACGGGAATACAAGGGGAAAAGAAAAAGCTCGACAAAATTAGGAAACTACAATTGCGGTTCTTAAATGGATCGGGGGAGGGAAGAAAAAAAGGGGGAACACTGGGCCGAAACCTTAAAACAAAGAAACGCAGGACAAAAAAGCGGATTTGCCCACGGTGGTAACGCCCAAAAAAACATAGGAAAGGGGGAAAGATTCAAACCGGGGAAAAAAGAAAAAAAAGGGTATTCGGTTTCAAGCAAAAAAACAAAGAAAGGGGTAGATTTCGAAAAGGGGGTTTGCCGGACAATGAACAGGGAATAGAACATCAAGCCTCCGACCGGGACGGCGCTGTCCTGACACAAAACAGAAAAAAATGGAATTGAAAAAAAAGTAGAGGTTGCGAAATCAAGGGGAAGGCCCAAAAGGAAGACCGGGGTGGGGGGTGGGTTGGGAGGGGTCACAGAAAACTGACACGGGAGGTGGGTGGGAGTGAGTCGGGGGTCGTGGGCACTGAGTGTATAGATGTCGGAGTAGGGGTGAAAAAAGACGAGGATGTACGGAAGGAACGGGGTTCTGACGCTCAAAAAGGGAAAAAAAAAAAAAAAACTTAAAAGACAACTCAGCCGATTCCCAGAACAAACGTAATGAAAGAAAAGGCAAAGCAACAAAACCCCCTGGGCTGGACAACAAAGCGACATCTCTTCAAAAATGACCCTGGAAAAAAAAGAGGAAACGGCAAAATCAACAAAAAAAAACACAGTGGCCATAAAACAAAGGTTTGGGGGGGGGAGGGCCTAACTGGGATGCTTGGGGTAAAAGAATATTCGAACGAAAAGGACGGCAAAACTCAGTTTCGGTGGCCTTCTCACAAAGGGGGGGCCCGGGCGCGAGAAAGTTCTTCACCGGAAAGCAACGCGTGGGAAACACAGGGGGTGTCGAAAAAAAACAAAACGAAGTGTGAAGAAAAGGGGGCTCCCAGAAAAAAGACCAACAGACTATCGTCGGGGGGCTGAAAATCAATCCATGCTCCCATGAAATTGGGAAAGGAAAAAGGCAAAAGGGCCAGGGCCGCCCAGCAAAAACCAGACCGATCAGAAAAAACTCCAAGAGGAACCAACCAAGACCGGAAGAATCACTTTTGCGCCAAATGCAGTCAACGCACGGGAGAAAAGAAAAAGGGGGATTTGTGTGGGATCCCTCCAGTGCAGAGAAAAGGGGGAAACAAAGGGGCTTGCCAAAAAAAGCAAGACACGATCCCATAACAAAGCCGCAAAAAGAAGAAAGGGGAGGGCTGATCATCTTCACAAAAACGAGGGTCATATTCAAATAAGAGAGAAAACCCAGAAAAACAGAAGAGGAAGAAACGGCAGAAAGAATTTCCGGCGTTGTTAGTAGGCAACGCGGATAAAAGAAGGAAGGGGTCGATTTCACCCTGGCCTCACCGACGCATTCGCCCACAGAAATAAAGGAAACCCGACGGAGAAAAAGGGTGAGAGCGTATGGTATGCAGGCCAAAAGGCAGGAGCGGGAAAAGGGTAGAACACATAATCTGAGCAAATGTCTGGAGTACCACCACGATAGCACCCAGGGGAAAAAGATACGAAAGTGTTCAGTAAAAACCAAAAAAACTGTGCAAGCGGGATTTCACTGAAGTAGAGTCAAAGGAGCCAGGCCCGAACTAACGCGATCTTTTCACTAACCGGAGTTGGAAGGGGGGAAGAAAAAAAAAACGGGGGAATAGAAAAAAAACATCACCCGTAGGCCTCCAACCGGGGACAACAAGGACGACGGGAAGGGGGGGGAAAAGGAAGGGAGCTGCCCTTGAAAGGGTCAAAGAAAAGGCAACAGCTTTTGGTTAGCAGTTTGGTTGGGAAAGTTAGGGGAAAAAAGAGAGACTTGAGGGAGGTTCAGGGAGTACGCGGTTTGAGAATAGGGGCAAAGAAAAACGAGGAAAGAAGAAAGACAGTGGAGAAGACGCGTTTGCACGAAGACCAAGGGGGAGGAAAAAAAATGGCCGGTCACGTGATAACTGTGGAATCAAGAAGGGAAGGAAAAAAAAGGAGGGACCAAAAGCACAGCTCAGAAAGACACGCGAACAGGCTGATGGGGGGGAAATCCGCGACAAGGAGAGGTAAGGAAATGAAAAGGCAACCACGCGCCCGTAGGGTTTACCAAGGGGTAAAAACGCCGTATAAGAAGAGAAAGACCGACCCAAAAAATAGGTGTGATGAAGAGAATATTCTAGCAGTGACCCACCCAGGAAGAACCTGAATCTGGGAAGGGAGAAAAGAAAAAGAAGGGCTGGAAAAAAGGGGGGGGGGATCGCAATTTGGCAAATGGAAGGGAGGGGGAGAAACAAAACAAACCGCAATTGGGGGGTCGTAAACCATTTGTCGTCGACTGAGCGAAGTGGCCTGACAAAAAAAATCCAAGGGGGGGGGGGTGAAGCAATCTGCACTGCACAGAGAGGGGGAGAAGCCGCCGCAAAAGTGAAACCTACCACTAATTAAAGAGAGGATTGAAAACCCAGAAAGGAAAAAAAAGGTGTGGTGACCGGTGTGGACCCTGCCATACCAGACACCCTTAAAAGGAAAGAGAAAATCAACAAGTGAGGTAGTCGTAAAAAAAGAAAGACGCTGGGGATTTGAGAACAGAAAAGGAAAAAAAAAAAAGGAATAAGGAGGTCAGCTACACAGGCTGTTGGTAATCGGGACAGCCGGGGGGGGGGGGCAGAGGAAAGAAGGGAGTAGCGTGGTTGGGGGGGCAGAAATGGAAAATTGGTGTTAATTACTGTGCCGACTCAGGGAGAATCCGGCAAAACAAAGGTCTAAAAGCGGTTTCAATGCCGGGGTCCAATGACAACTGCGGGGGGGTGGAGAAAAACAATGGGGGGCACGACTTGCGTTTCAAACCACATTCCGGGGACAAATAGCCCACTGCGGAGCAAAAAAAAAAAGAAAAAAAAACGGGCACCAACGTTAAAGAAGGGGAAAAAAAACGACACCTGCGTGTCCCACTGAAGGAAATGCGGGCGGTAGCAAGTGGGTACAGAACGTTGCGCACCAGGGATCTCAACAGGCTAAGGGACGCAACGCGCGGGGGAAAAGATAAGAAAAGGTCAAAAAAAAAGAAAAAATAGCGTAGTACGAAACGGGAAGGAAAAGAAATGGGGGGGGAGGGTTCCGCTCGAAACAGCCCAACCGGTTGGAACGGCCTTTGGCTGTGAAATTGAGAAAAGAAAAATGGAACACTTTTGGGGGGACCTTTTCAGGAAAAAAAAAAAAAAGGGAAAAAAGGGGAACGCCAACATTCCCACAGTTGGCACATTGGTTGGTAGGGGACGCCGAAGGGGCCAAGGAAAAAAAAAGGGGCAGTAAAAAGGGAGTGGTACGATGTCGGAAGAGACGGGGGAAAGAACGGAAGAGGGGGGTACAGGACGATGTGCAGAGACGTGCACCGTGCGGTCTCGGGGATTGATCCAGGCCCTGGTGTGGGGGAGAAAGAATTAGTGGGGGAAAATGTGAGAGTGTTCAATGACGGGGAAGCACAGAAGAAAAAGAAGACTACGCAAAAAAAAAAAAAAAACGGAAGGAGTAAAAAGATATAGATGGCATGATGGCAGATGCACTTGTCATTAAATCAAAAAACAGGGGGGGAAAAACTAAACAGAAGAGAGGTCTCAAAAAAACTGCAAGTTGGACAGAGGTAAACGAGCCGCACTGGGGGACAGCGCGAACCCAACCACAAGCAAAGGAAGAGACAAAATTCCGAAAGGCCCAAATTCTATTCACGCATAGGAAAAAAGAAGGGGCTTAAAAAACAGGATAAACGACGGACACGGCTCAACGCAGACGAACCTGCTCGCGAACAAACCACGGGTTTCAAAAATTTGTTGGGTAGTTGCTTAAAACATCCTCCGCGGATGAAGAAACAGGAAAGAAAAGGACACAACAGGGAAAACCCCAAACCACATGAGCAAAATCAAAGCCTAAAAATTTCAATGGTTAAGAAGAAACAAATTTAAACAAAAAGAAGAGGAGCGCGAAACTTTGTTCGGTGGACTTTCAAGAAAAAATTGGAGGGGAAAGGCCCCTAGGACGAGTTGCAAGAAAACGGGAGGGGGGGGAAAAGCCTGACTAAAACACGCAACGAAAGTCCCCCGAAGAAAAAGACCCGGAAGCTTCCGGTTACCACATAAAAAAAAAGGGGGAAAAAGGGGGGGGGGGCGTTTCAAGACAAATAACGGCGGGCCAAATAAGGGCAAAGACCGTTGTCTCAGACCGGAAGAAGAAAAAGAAATGGGCGGGACAAATTCCGTCGCAAAAGGAAGGAAAAAAAAAGGGGGAGAAAAAGAGCAGCAAAAAGGGTGCGGGGGGGAGGGCCGGGGAACCAGCTGGGAAGGATGACGAAAGTCCATTAACAACTTTCAGGTTCAGCGCAAAAAACAAAAAAGAAAAAAGACGGGGAAAAAAAAGGGAGCCCCCACACCCTGATCGAAAAGAAAAAAAAAGGGAGAACAAAAAGTTTCCTAAGACAGGCCGGCGCAGGAACAAGTATAAAAAAAAAAAATACAAGGCAGGGGGGAAAAGAAAAAAAAAAAAAAACAAAGTTGCGGCTTACCCAAGGACGGAAAGGAAGGGATGCGGTCAAAGACAAAAAAATGCCTGGGTGTAACTAAGGGGGGTAAAAAGAAAAAGACAAGGGCGTCGGGCAGGGGGGGGCGGCTGCTTATCAAAATCACGAAAGGAAACCGCCCAGCGGAGGCACGACAGGGGAGGCCAGGAAAACCAAAAAGGGACTACGCCGCACGACAAAAAACTGAAAAAGGGGGCATGTTCTGATAGCAAAACATTGTCCATTCTGGACAAAAATCCAGGAAAAAAACACATAGGAGAACTCAAAAAAAGCCCCAACGCGCCAGGGAAAAAGAAGCGTGGTTTGAAGTATTAAACTCCAAAAGAACCGCCCTCATGCACAAAACATTGGCTGAAGGAGGAAGGAAGGTCTGAAGAAACCATATGAGGGGGGGAGATGCAGAGGGGAACACGGAAGAAAGCGACTGTTTCCAGGACCATCCGTTCAAAGCGTTGACTGATCACCGCAATACAAAAAGAACTTGGGCACCACAAAACAAAAAAAAAAATGGGTCGGGGGAAAGTTGACTGGAGGCGGTGACGAAAGAAATTGAAAGCCCGGAAGGCTCGGGAAAAAAGGAAGACCATGAATAAGTGGCGAGAAAAGGGCACATAGGCGTAATCGAAAATAGCTCGATGAGAGGAAGGGGGACAGAAGGAAGAGGAGGAAACTACAACCATGGAGGCAGTCCTCCAACAAAAACAGGAAAAAAAAAACAAGAACAGATACAATAATGAACCGGGAAAATGGGTCACCTAAGCGTCAAAAAACTGGGAGAAAAAAAAGCGGCCAATAATGACCTGACAAAAACACTGGAGAGTTCTGTGAACAGTCAATCAGCCAGAAAAAGGGCGAAAAGACATGCGTCGCACCTGTTGGATGAAAAAAAAGAAAAAAAAGAAAGTGGGGATGGTCACTATTATCGATCGGGGGGACTTACTGGAAACGACAAGGGTTGGGTGAGGTAAGGAATCAAGCCCTCGAAAAGGTTAAGGGGAAAAACACCTGGGGACAAGACGGCACCATTCCATGAGGGGGTTGTGGGGATTAAAGTGAATCAAGCGTGCAAAGGGGGAAATAAGAGAAACACCGCGTGGTTGACGAGCTATGGGGGGGGTGGTTCCCCGGAGAAGCTGTGTGGCCAGTCAGAAAATGTCATCAATATGAAAGGAAAAAAAGGGGGAAAGGTTCAAGATGGAAGGGTGGGGGGAAACGAAAGCAAGAAAAAATAAACGCCGCCATACAAAACGCCCGATTCCGGCGGACAAAAACTGGGCCACTCGCAGGGGTGGCTACTGCAGTCCGCAACACAGAAAGGGTTTAAAAAAAGCCTTGAAAAAAGGTGGAATGACCGCAGGTTTGCTGACAAGAGCAGCAAAAAAAGGGAAAATTCTAAACAAAAACGCCTACAAGGAATCAATGGGGGAAAGAAGGGCTCTATCAGAAACAAAAACACAAACGGAAAGGAAACAGGGAAAGTAATAGAAAAGGAAAAAAAAAAAAAACTAAAATTCAAACGAACTGACAGGGCGTGCTTGTGGGACAATGGAAAGGGGGTGACGGAGGCTGTTCAGACACACCGCGGATACCGGACCAAGGCGTGGACTATGGGAAAACCAGGGTAAAAAAAAAAAAAAAGAGGAATGCTCCCCCGAAGGTGCCAGAATGTGCAAAAAAGAGTGTGGGTAGAAGCGTATGGGTAATGCGCTTCCAAACTAAAGAGTAGAACGTGAACAAAAGGAAGACTTGTATCAAGGCGGATTAGCCATAAACTATAGCCGGGGTAAAAATCGGGGGGGAAAAAAGGACTGGGCGGAAATTGACACCAAAAATGGGGAAAGCGGAAACGTTGGGGGGGAAAAAATCGCCTGCAAAAAGAAAAACGTACATGAGGGGGAAGCGAGGTGCGGCACGAAATGAATTGGCAAGGGGAAGGGCCGCAGAGGTGACCAGCATCCCGGTACCTAACCACCCTGCGAGGGCCAAAGGAAAGGAAGGGGGGAGCAGGCAGATCTACCTTGAAAGAAAAAGGAGGTTCAAAGAAATGGGAGACCAGGTGGTGAGCCTTACGACAAAAAATGACCGGGAAGGGAAAGACTGGGGGGAAGGGGGGAAGGTGGGACGTTGATAGAAGCAGAACAAAAAGGGAGGAAAAGACTAAAGCCGGGGCGAAGAACGCGTACAGAGACGCACCTTTCGATGAATAAAAAACTTTGAGGCACAGTGGGAAGGGGGGAAGGTTCCCTCACTCAGGGTGAAAGAAAAAAGAGGATGGGAGAACACCGCTCAAGCGGACAACTTCCAACCAGAACTCGAGGTGAAGAAGTAAAGGTCTTCATAGGAAAAAAGAGTCAACACCCGCCCCCGCCCCGGAATTGGGACCAGAAAAAAATAAGGCGACGACAATCGAACATCACCCAAAGAATATGGTGGGTGGATTAGGTAAAAAGAGACGATCAGAACCAAAAAAAGGGGCCTGAGTGGTCTGGAAAGTTTAGAGGTCCAATTCAGATTGCTGGCAAGGGACGGGGGGACAATTTTTGTCAAATTGCCTTCGGGTGTAAAGAAAAAAACTAACTCATGGCGGGTAAAGACGGTTTCTGTCGAGAGCGAAAAAAGGGAAAGTGAAAAAAGACAAGTAAACCCGCAACATCGCAAGACAAACCTCGCTTTGGGGAGAGAGAAGGGGCAAAGGAAAAAAAAAAAAAGAAGAGCCTTATTTCCCAGAGTACCCAGAATTGGGCGGTTTTGGAGCAAAAAGTCGTGAAAGAAAAGGAAAACCAAGCGGGTTCGCCAGCAAACGGGGGGAATGTTAAGTGAAAAACCGATCACGCTTGGGGAAGAAGGTTGGATACTGTCAAGAAAAAAAAAAAGAAAAAAGGAATTTTCTCCGCGCCCGGGGTTGGGAAGCGACGGAAACGAAGGTTGGGGAGAGTCAATGGCGTAGCTTGGTTGGGGTGCGAATGAAACAGAAAGGGGGGGAGGACTTTTTCCGAACTAAAAGTAGCGAAACAAAGAAAAAAAAAAAAGACGGTGGCGCGCGGGACCCCCTGCGGGGTCCCAGGGCCAAAAACGGGTGGGGGGAAAAAAAAGAAAAAGGTCCACACATGGGCGTTGAAATAATCGCCGGATGAAGCCAAAACGCAAGCCGATCAGGGGGCAAACCGCCCCCAAGGGAGAATAAGAAAAGGAACAATTCCGAGTGTCCAAACGGGAAGCCATGACGGAGAGAAGAGGGACAAAAAACGACCGAAAAAAAGTCAGCAAAAACCTGGCGAGAGGAATCCAGAGACTGTGCAAACTCATTCAGAGTCAGAAATCGGAAGAAGGAAAGAAAACGCGGGGACTGAGAGCCCTCAGGCCCGTAGTGGGGGGGAGTTAGCTCGGAAAACAGGCAACGGGGGGAAGACATGTTCTGTCTGGGAAAAGGGCGGTGGGACCAAAGAAAGAAGGGTGGACGGAAGGAGGGCCCCCAGCATAAAAAAACAAGAGGAGCATGGGGAGAAGAAGAATGGGAAACCAAACAGTGTGTACGCGGCGTGCCGAGTGTCGCCATCATGTTGACCGCGGGGAGTTTACTATTGGGAGGGAAAAAAAAGGGCCATCCGAAAGTGTCATGCCGAGGTGCGTGCAACGAACGACAAAGAGGAAGGTCAGATAAACGTGGTGGGGGAAAAAAAGAGTAGTGGAAAAAATTTTTTCGAGTGTCAAGACGGAAGCGTCAAATAAGGCAAAAAAACAGAG
>Ga0179591_1256638_pt1 | contig 11755 bp, 9 predicted proteins | sample CZOMad2_1_08_16f_FD_182891 | JGI IMG/M metagenome (GOLD analysis project Ga0179591, IMG submission 182891) | Vadose zone soil fungal communities from Angelo Coast Range Reserve, California, USA - CZOMad2_1_08_16fungal (PacBio error correction) | ecosystem: Environmental > Terrestrial > Soil >...
CCGGGGAAGGGGGGTCCCCAATCGGGAGAGTGGAAACGGCGCGGAATAGAGAGTTCTCTAAACTGCGTGGACGATCGGGCCAGGAGTCGGGACGACCGAGTGACGGGGAGGCCCGAGCGATGGAAAAAAACGGAAACAGATAAACCACACACTCTTCCTTCTCTTAAAACGGGGACCCCAGGCAAAAAGTGTGGGCATGCCAACGCGAAGAAAAAGATGCCGGGGGGAGGGCCCCGTAGCCGACGAAGCGATTCTGGCGTTTCCGAGCGGAGGAGAAGCAGAATAAATTACAAAAAGGAGACCCGATGGTGGGCAAAAGTTCTCGAGGAGAAGTAGGAAGAAAACGAAGGAGCTTCTTAGACCGAGTCGGGACATCAACAATACTTGGTCTGAAAAGCGTGAAGGGTTCCTAAATTCGCTCAGAATCCACTAGTAGGGGTCCTTCGTCGTATCTTTACGGAGCTCTCGATATTGGGAAAAAGGCAACGGAATAAGACCTGACGAGCCTCCGCCTCTCGTCCTTCTTCGTTCGTAAGAAGAAACCGCCCAATACATAGGTCCTCTTTTAGAGCGACTACCATGAGACTCCTTTATCATGCGCCCTCACCAACACTTTAGTGATTCTACGAAGAAATAAGTCGCATCGAAACAACAAACGAGAAGGGATGGTCTTGGAAAGCCTCCTCCTCTTTCTCCTCTGCGGGGAACGGACTCAGAGGCTTAGTCAGAGGAGAGCGAGTCGACCCAGACACGACGGAACGGTCGTACCGGTTAAAACGGCCTACTCAATGGGTTGAATCTCAGTCGGGATCCTGGTCAGTTTAAGAGGCGGCAAAAGGAAGGGAAACCAAGCCTGGAAGACAATTTTGAACTAAGTATTTCGTCGTTTCGACGGAAAGGACGGCCTGCAGGTCGAGGGTCAAATGAAGTTCGGGTCTTTCGGACTAAAGTATCGTCCGATTGAAGTTGGCGAAGTCTTGGGGGTCGCGGCTCCAGAGTGCGAGAGGAAACGAAAAAGTCCGTCTGTCCTGGTATTAGATTCATCGAGAGCGAACCGACTAAGAGAAAGACTCACCAAGATTAGGAACGTCGCAAAAAGAACGGACCGATCGGCACGGAGGAAAAAAAAAATGCAGGATCTTCCGTATAGGACATTATGGGGGTTCTGCAGCTCGCTTTCAACAGTGGTGAAGAGGGGTCAGCAAAGGGGAATTCACGACCGCTCCGAAATCCTAAGATCGCAGACAAACAAAGGCCGAATACCTCTTCCGCCGTACTTCAGACGAAGGATTTCGGATGTCCTCAAAAGAGAGCGTAACTGGGTAAAGGCGTAGATCCTGGGCCTCTCGGATTGGCGGGTGAATTTGGGAAGAAGAACTTTCTGGGAAGACTTCGCGCGTCGCTATGTGAATCTGCCCCCGGTGCGTTAAGCAGATGAGACAGCCGTCTCCCTCCTAGCTAGAGGAGAGATTAAGGAGAAAGTTGGTTGCGGCGGGGGGAAAATCGGGACTCGTCCCTTCCGGGCTTTTTTTCAGTGGGAGTTCAGTGCAAAGAAGCGTCAGGAGGGTCGAATGTAAGCGCTGACGCGTCGGGTTGGGGCATCACCCCTTCAGAAAAGATCGCGCGGATCGCTGGCCCGGAGCGGCGGGTCCAGGGGGTCGACCCTACCTTGAGAAAACTTCGTTATGCGGTACCCAGCAAAGGGACATAATCGTCGAGTGCAGTCGATCTCAACTTGGGAAGAAGGATAATAACCTTACTCGTCTCGTCTCGTAGAAAAGGCCGGAAACTCATGGAAGGGCCGGATAAAGCAATCGTGTAGACAGAGGTTTTTCGACGTCTTGCGGGCATTGTGCTACCGAATCGCCTCAAACAATCACGAGCGTCTAGGGTCAGGAGACAGCCGAGTGACCGGGATGCCTATCCGCCCTGGGAGATCGCACTGGGTGAGGGGGAGAGGAGGCTAGTGCGCGTGCAGTTCAAAAAGGGACTGGGGGTGATAAGGCAAAGTCGCGATCATCCCTATTAGGCACACGTGTACAAGAAGGACGTGAAACTATCTGAGATGGGAAGGGAGGAGGAAGTCAAGGAAGGGAAAAAGTAGCGGGGGGGGTATACCTATGTACTGGCTCAAAATCTGATGTCGACCGCCAAAGGCCGAAAATAGGGAAAGAAGATTAGGAGGTATTTGGGAAGACTCAAGCGAGGTTGGATACACTAAATATCTTCTTTTTGCAAACTTGATGTATTCTCGACGGAGAAGTCGGCGAATGGGGCGGGGAGGAAAGGGGGTTGAAGGATGGAGGGAGGGGTGGAAACGAAGGACCGGAAGAACAAGGCTACATTGGTTCTTCTGGCAAGGGGTCCGTTTAGTAGACGAAAACCTGGGGTCCGAATATGGGGGGGGGGGGGGGACACCGAAGAGGTACATTACAGCAAAAACAGGGCTAAGACGGGTGACGAACTCTCTTTGTTCTTTACGAAACGGGGGGGGGCCATGCTCTTGTCACATAGGAAGGATGACCCAGTTTAGTTCGAGGGGTACGGCAGAGAGGATGGGAATAAAAGATAAATACTCTCGGCAACCCGAAGGGGGGACGATTCATTTGAGGGGTGAGAAGAAGCTGTGGGTAGAGGGGGGGGGAGGGAGTGAACTGGGACTGCCTGCTCCTATCTGCTACGGGACGGGCGGATACGGACGTGGGGTACATCTGAGAAGAAGAAATAACAGTGTGAGGGAGCCCCGTGGATCTCTCCCATTCCGATGCGAGTGATATATCTCGGTAGTGCCGAAGTAGCAGTACATAGAGAGGGCTGAAGAGGGGGGGACGAGGGCACAGGAAGAGGAAAGGGAGGAGAGTAACGGGGTTGCATCTACTTGGCAGTTTGGGAGACTGCACTAGCGGACCGGGGGTTCGGTAGGAAAGGAAAAAAATCGAAAGGAGTTCAGATGTCAATCTTTAATCTTGTCCGAACAATTTCATAGCAGACAGAAACAAGTCGCTCTCCGAACGGCGGACAAAGTAAAACCAGTCTGTCCGAGAAAGCTCACGCAGTCCGATCGCAGGCCGTCGCGCGCCAGAAAGGGAGCTCAGCGGTCGAATTCGCCCTCCTCTTGACCGAGGAGGCCTCGTCGGCAGCGGCCCATCGACGACAGCAGGACAACTCGTGTTCCATGAAAAGCGATTGAAGAGAAATGCTTCGCAGAATCTTTCAGAGGTAGGTCGGGAAATCGAATGCAAGACACCGCGCACGAATGTGTCGCGGGGGAGGGACGCACCTAGAGAATGCTAAGAGTGATTCCGGCCAAGGGGGACCTGCAAAGACGCCGAACCGTACGGACTCGGGCGGACATGGGGCGGACATCAGAGAAACGTAAGCAAGTCTTCGACATTTAAAGAAAAGTCAGTCACACCGATTCGTTCTGCAAGCAGGCGATTGGGGGAGAGCGGTAGCGGCGGGGGGGGAGCCTACTCGGATGCCGACGACATATAGGCCCGCTAGAACGAAAGAATTCTTCGACAGGGGCGACGAATAAAAAAAAAGGCAGAAAAAAGGATCGAGGAGCTCGGGTGAGACTAAAAGTAGCGAACCTTGTCGCGGGGAAAAGACGTTCCGCTGACCTCTTGGGGGAGGACCAGCATCCAACAACGTAGAGTTGAAAAAAAGGGATGATGGTTCCGTGCGAAAAAGAAACTGCTCTCTCGGGTCCGCTGGAAGTGGGAGGTCGCTCGTAAAAGGGGGGCGGAAGGGCACAAGGCGACGGAAGAAGAGGGAAACGTTAAGTCTTGCACGGCCTCTCACCTTTCTCTTGGCGTGAATCAGGCATTCGGGAGGACGGCGGCGTGTTCAGGACGAAAGAAGGGGAACTCGTACGACGCATCTAAGAAGCGAATAACGTGCGGAACGGGGTCCGATCGTCGTCCTATTCCCAGCGGGGAAAGCGGCGATAGAGATAAAAAAAAGGAGAAGGAAAGAGAAAAAGAGAGCAGCCTCTTCGACAAACGGGAAAAGACTTGCCGTCCCGAAGATGTCTCTCTCCTCCGAGAACTGGACAGCTGAGGTGAAGCATGAGGTAGCCAAGGACCCGACACGGACGAAGAATGGTAGCCACAGACATGAACTGGCAACTGCAAGAAAAGGGCGTATCCTAAAATCTCTTACCCTTTTCCTAGAACACATAAGAAGCGGCTCGATAAAAACATCCAGAAGGAGGCGGACTGGCCCGGACCCGAAAGAACGCGTCTTCAATCTGCTTAACGGGGGCCAAATCACCGGACGGTGACGCGGAAACTGCGAACTAAGGACCACAGGAGGACGGTCCTTCGAGCCGCAGAGATCACTCGATCTTTCTTCCCTGGGGGCGGGGAACATGGCTTGTCGAAAGGAAGAAAGGAAGACGGAATGAAAGCAGGGCCCCGGAATCGAACAGGGGATAGAGGTCCGAAAGGCCTATCCGAACGTGACTCTGATAAAGTCACACTCTTCAAAGACGACTAGGAACATAAAAAGCTATGATGTACGCCGCTATAGGGCTAGGGAGGAAAGGGTCGTCCCATGTAAGCGGGAAGCGTGCGCTGCTGGGTCCGGAGGGACGGCAAGACGGAAGGGAGGACAAAAGTCGTGCTGGCTTGAGGCTACATGAAAGGGCGGGACGAATCGGGATGGCACGTTTCCAAAAGCCCCCGACGTCCCGGCTTCAGGTCGCTAAAGCAGCGAAGTCGGAGGAGGGAAGGGCAACTTCGCGGGGGAGGGATTTCCCATGTGTCCCACAACTGGGGCCTTCACGCAGACGAAGACGCACTACTGAGGAAAATCGACGAAAGGAAACGAGCGAAGGAGTGCGGTCCGGAAAAGCAAGCGGGAGCGGTAAGGTTTCCTCTCTAATAGGCTTGGCGACCTCGTGCTGCAGGCTGCGAGAGCGACCGTTTCGGGTAGGGGTTGTGTGGCTCGGAGCTGCGCAAGACTTCCAAATCTGTGTCAGGGGATTAAGAGGGGACGGGATCATAACTCTATGATCTCCAAGAGTAAAGTCTTAAGAGGTAAAAGATGCCGAAAACGGATCATTTACCGTAGGAAAGCGACTTCCTGCTCTGCCTGCCAAGGCAACCTCGTAAAAAAGTTCCATCTCGCAGCAAGAGGATCGGTAACGTATACTGATCGCAAGTAAAAGCGATCATCTAAGATCGCTCGCTCTAACCAAGCGGGTCTGGGGAGATCAAGAAAAAACCTGAAGTATAGGGCGTCACTTATCAGATGGGGAAAGGGCGAAAGTAGCTCCCAGGAGTGGTACTAGTATCAAGAGAATTCAAGAAAGCCCGAACCTCCAAAATAACCAACGTCAGAGTAGCCGGGGCGGCCACTTCCGTAGGCAGTTTATCTACTCACACAAAGGCACCAGAGACGTGGAGCGAAATCAGAGAAAACTCTGCTCGATCAACCACGTCACTCGCCTGCTGGATGACTCAACACAGGACAACCGAGACTCTGCCCCATTCAAGGCAGAGAAGGGTTTGTAGCGTTCTAGCTCGAAATCGTAGGCTCAACCCGTTGAAAGTTAGTCGGACCCTCACAGAAGCAAAGCCAGGAGACACATGTCGAACTAAACGCTCCGGAAGCATCCCCAGAGGACAACAGAAAAGAAGGACTATAACCGCCCTTCTCACCTCGGTTCAGGACCTGAACACGAGCACTAAATCTAAAAATATAGAGGGAGGCAGGATAAAGCTAAACCGAATAGAGGGAGGAGAGCCTAGCCCTCGAATTGATGGGTAGGGGAGGGACCAAAAAAGGCGCATAAGAACGTAGGAGAAGCTCAACCAGTTTAAGTAGAGCAAATCCCGAGACGGAGAGACCTCCGAATGCATCTCCGATCGGTAGAAATATACGTTGAAAATGCCGACACTTCCCTATGTATGGGGGGGGTCGAGGTGTAAGAGTAGGGGGCAAGGATAAAAAAAAAGAACAGGCTCGTGGAAGAACGCGAACCCTATACCGAAATAGAATCCCCCTTGGAGAGCGAAAGAAGACTGGGGCGGGCAAATGAACAATTACAGGATCGAGTATGCTCGAAGAGAAAACATTTATTGGTGAGTCAAGTCGGGAGAAAGAAAATTCACAGAAACGAAGGGGGGACGCACCAAACCGTGACTGAACAACGACTCCTGGCGGTGCGGCCCTTGAGATACGGGCGCGACACGAAGAGCGTAATCAAAATCGAAGGAATAGAAAATGTGAGAAAGCACACTCAAGCGAAAAGTGTCTTTCTTGCTCAGAGACACACGAACTCGTAATACCACACGGCTGAGGCGAACCGACTACGGCAAACGGCCCGGGAATATCACGCGTAGTCCTTGGAGGGAGGCAAAGATGGGGTGCTGCACCAAAACCGAAAGAGGAAAAAAGAGATTGTTCCGACCCCGCACCTTAAAACGGGTACTGCAATCGAAGGGAGGAAAAAAAAAGGTGAGAAGGACACGAATGTTACGAGACGCCGAAACAAACTGCCTCATCTAAATACGAAAGAGTATCTCGAAGCGCGGAGTAAAACGAGGGGAAGGCAAACGCGAGAGTAATCCTGCAGACTATCGCGAGACGAGGCAGCGGAAGACAGATACGGGTTCGTCGAGGAGATAAAATCACCCCGCATCAAAAACATGATTAACTGGCCAAGCTACTTCTCGATCGGGGGGCCGGCGGGTTCAAAAGACATCGTCGGAGGGGGACCGGAGGAGAAGGGGACTGAGGGGAGTTCAAAGGGAACGGGTGAGAGAGGGAACGGGACCGAGAAAAAGGACTTCTCTAGGAAACTAAACAAAACGGTCGACCAGAAGAAAAAGGAGAAAAGAAAACATCCCACGCTAATGCTAATAAAAAAGCGAATGACAAAAAAACGGTGGACTGCCGACTAGCCTCTGGTTCTCAGGTCGCCGATATCATTAGGAAAGGGAGGAGGTGAACGGACGCTCCCCATCAAGGAAAAGAAGGACCGGAAACGCTTGTTTGGAGTACACCCTCTTCGCTCGGAAACTAAGTCTCCTATAAAAAGGATCAGAAACGGAAAGCGTTCCGAAGGAGTAGGAGGATCCCAACTCGAGGGTTCGCCAACGCGAAATGAAGTAAGCAATCGGACGTCCAGAAGGGAATCACGGCGGTGTCTTCCACCTTCTTCGGCACTCTTGGCTAGAGTAGCAGAGATGAACACGAAATCCAGAACTGCGATAGAAGTCATCGCAAAGCCTATCAATACTCCCAACCGAGAGATCGGTTCAGCGGGTCGCTGATCAGCGATTGAAGACGACTCTTTATCCGTCCACTCTGCGGGCCTCAAACGCTGGTTATCCGGCGAAGACAAAGAATGAAAGAACTCAACAACAAACAACAGATTCCAAAAGTTTCTTGGACGCAAGAAGCAAAAGGGGTTTTGGAAAAAAGGTGCGCCAGGGGGGCGGACGCCCGAGAACTTTGTCGTTCTAACGCGTACCCGGAACGATCGGGAAGGTGGGAGGTCGGTTAAAAGGTCAGCAAGAAGGCAGCGGCGGAGGGAGCGGGGTCAGGGCTTCTCTCAACGGAGTCAAAACAGCGGGGAATGAGAAGAAGGTGACTGAAGAAGACGAGTGAGTATTAAACGGCGTAGCTCCCGTCATTTCTCGTCGAAAAGGTAATCTGGTGAGCGGACGCCTTCAGGACGCGGGAGTCTTCTCGATGGCTCAAAACCGTCGGACGAGGACGGAGGAAGGGAGGACACACGGGTCCACGCAGGGAAGTGTCCGAGGAGTTCCTAAGAACGACATAAATACTCGACCAGGAGATAGGAAATGCGCAAAAAACATGAACGGAGCGGAGAAGCGCCAAAGGCAAAGTTCACTTCGTTTCCAGGGGAAAGGACAGGATGTTTTTGCTGCTCGGCGCAGGGCGAACGGTGGGAAGGGGGCGCGCCAAGTCAACGCAGTCAAAAGTCCGCTCTATCTCCCCTGGTTCGAGCCGTCCGACTTAATCCTCCCGGGGAAAACCTACAGAAAGAGGGAGGGAACAAGGCAATCAACGAGAGCAAATGGTCCAAGGGAAGAGAAAATCTAGTGGCCTGTGATAATGATCTACTACTGCACAGGATGGATGCATTAGGAGAGATCGAGGGAGTACGTTCAGCTTCATCAGGAGTGATTAAAAAGACGTAGCAGAGAACGATTGGGAGAATAGGACGGAACGAGAAGGAAGTAAGGTTGAACGAAGGACAAAAAGTCTTCCAGTTCCCTTTCGGGAAACAGGGGGGGGAGTGGTGCAGTAACCCAAAAGGAGCGAGGGTCAGCTGGCCGCTTCAACGAACGTGTTGGGTGTAAGCAAAACGCTCAGCGGAATCAAAAACCAAGAAGAAGTATAAGAGGCCGTCGCGATTAGGCCCTGTCCCTAATCTGTAACGACTGCGTTCGTGGGTGTATCGAAGACAGGGGGGCGGCAGGAAAAGTCAGCAAAAGAGCGGGTGCATCAAAAAGTCTTCCAATGTTCGAGAAGGCGAAGGGCCACGGGTACTCTCGGGGGTCGAGAAGGGAAAGGCATGAAGGGGGGTCCTATCCAGCCGCGGAGTCCAATCTATCCTAACGGTGGTGGGACGGCCGAGGTTACAGGGGAGAGTCGACGGACGAGGGAACGGGCCATCAAGCGCGCCCGCCACGGGAAAGCCCCGCGACTGCTTGGAGGGTAAAAAAAGATCCAAAAGGGAGGGAACGATTGCTCTTGGTCAGAACTTTTATCTTCACTAAAAGGGACACCCGCGCAGAGAGAAAGAAGGGGAATGAGGCAGGCCGGTTCGTTGACCGGGATCGGAGATGCGGAGGGCGAGCTGAGGACCGTGACGCGCAAAGATGCCTGACCGCTCTGCATGTCGACAGCATGAGCGATGCACGCAAGACCGAAAGGCGAGCGTTTGAACTCTCTCTTTCTCTCAGGGAGCCCAGAAACACATCGAAGAGGTCAAAAAACAGGTCGGTCTAAAAGGGCCGAGGTCCGGGGATGAGGCCGGGGTTGAAAGGGAGTACCACGCCGGTGAACATACGGCGCGGCCGGGAGGAAAAAGCATCAGGAGGAGGGCCGTCTTTAGGAAACTACACGTGACTACTATTGGTACTAGACCGGAACAGCACGGGAGACTAAGACGGTCAGGAAGGACACGAAAAGGGGTGCTAAAATAGGCCGTAGAAAGAGCTTGGCACATCTCAAGGACGGATCATCTTCAGGCGAGGACAAGGTAGAGTGCGGAAGGGTCTCAAAAGTCCCGACGGGCCGGAGGGCAAAAACGAAACGTCCGGGGAAGATGAAGTGGGAGTGGCTTTTGAGTGTAAAGGGGCTTAACTTTCATGGCGCACGTGACGAGATCAGAGGAGGAATTCGTATAAATAACGCCATGAGACGGCCGCCGAGATACAGATTTTATCGTCTCACCTCGGCGGGTATTCCGCGCCGAGGGGCCGTGGGACTGCCCCCGGGGCGAAGAGAGGAGGGGGGATGCGAGGACCGAATATGCTGAACCTCCGAAGTCGCCATTCATGGCGGCGTCCCAGGTAGGTCCGCGTGCACGGAAAAGACCTCGGGGTGAGGCATCAGTCCTCGCTTTCTATGGCTGCTCCGATTCAATGCCAGATAGAGGGTAGTGGAAAGATCGCCAGCGGGAAAAGGCATAAAAAAGTTCCTTCACCAGACCCTAGTCAATCATAGTAATACTGGTCAGGGAAGAGGTAGCCAAAAAAACCAAAAGCGTTACATTCTATTACGTCACTCGGCGATCGGGAGAGGTTCCGTCAAGCAAGGACACGACCAAGGATGCTCTGAAGGTCGTTCGAATAACTCTCTCGGGACCTCTCCTCGGTCTGACTTCGTAACCAGTTTGGTTTCAGAGGGGGGGAAAAACCAGAAAGAGAGGTGGGGGGGCATGATTCACGGATTCCCCTCCTAGTAAAAGAGCATTCGGAAAGATAGTGTCTCTGGAGGTTAGGGAAATCTAAATGAAAGGGGCAGAAAAGTGTCGGGCCCGAAAAATCTACTCGGCCGGAGTGGCTTTTTCAAATTCGCCGTGGAACCATACGCTACTCTCGGCGAAAGGTCTATGCGTGCAAGATCCTCGGATCCAAAGCGATTACAGACAGTTCAGCGGAAAGGTCATCCGGCGCCGTATTCCTGCTATGGTGGACGGATTTTGGAGGGGATAAAGCGAAATCTGTAGCAGGAGGCAGAAAGCGCCCGCTTCCGGGACATCATTCGGTGCTTCTACCCTCAAATGAACTGTCCTGCAGCCAGAAATTAAGCTAAGGATGGAAAAACGGAGAGAGGGGAAGAAGGCCCGACGGGGAGAGGGAACATTAACGACCGCGTTCTGACATCAGCGCATTTCCTCTAAAAAGGCGTAGGGGGTCCGGCTTAGACGACGGATGGGGCTCTTAGAAAAGAGCAGGCCTAGGAAAGTCTTCGGCACGGTTTCATGCAAGATCTGCGAAAAAAATCGCGGCCTACCTGGGCCACGTGAGGGGGGCCCGCACCTGGGGAGATGGGGGGCCCTGAAAGGCAGCGGAGGGAGGCGGTAGGGAACGACATGAATACGAATCACCCATCTCTCTAGGGAGGTCTCTACTCTCTGTAGGGGAAAAACGTCGGGAAGCGGGTCGTCCTAGGCCCGCGGAGAGCGGCGATAATAGAAAAAAAAACAACAACGGAGGGGGGAGGAAGAAAGAGCGGGAGAATAGGCCTTACTCTCCCTTCAAAAGTTGCTCCCTCAAAAAAGCGCTGGAGAAAAGCTCCGGGCAAGGAGGAAGATTGCGGCTGTAGCGACGAGGGAGTCGTTGAGCGGACCGCCCCTACGCAAGTGCTCGCCCATCTCGTTCTCTTCAAATGTAAAAAAAAACAAAAGAACTCAACGCCAGGTCGTTTCCGGAGAAGGAGGCTTCATCCTTGGGACCTGAAACCCAGGGAGACTGACGTGGTCACCCCCCCCCCCCCCCCAACAAAACCAACCATCTTCGGCTAGGAATCTGCTCCACCAGTTAGAGAAGCCGTAACAAAAAAGGCCGAGAGGGGATTCAGCTAAGCCTGATCAAGCTACGAGGGAAGAGTTCCAGTATAAAGACACGTCGGGGGAGGAGTAGGGTAACTGGGAAAGGGAAAGCACACGAGAGAAGAGGAGAAATCCGACTTCGTCTCAAAAGCTGGGCTACTAATCATCTCCTTCCTCCTCTTCAGGACGCGTGCAAACAGGGAGTCTACTCCGATGACAGGGCCTAAAGACGAGCAAAGCACTGGACTGAGAATGCTCGCCTACCGATGACGATCGATCTTTGCAAACGCGGACGAAAAAGACGAGAGGGGGAGGGAATGTCGGAACTCGTTACTTCGGAGGAAGGCAGACAAGGTCGACGGCAAAAATCTCCGAAGCTAAATTCTCTATTGGAGGCGAGACAGAGGGGGGAAAAAAGTGCGAGGCAAAAGAGTCCCCCAAACCGAACGACGCGTTCAACGGCCTCCGCTACGTCCGATAGGGAGCCCAGAACGGGTGATCATCACGAGTTTCGTCCAGGCGGGCATAAAAACACACTGTGTCAAAAGCCTTCTCAGTTCTCCCTCAAGGTCAAAAAGCGTGGAGGAAGCATGAGGCAAGCAGTAAGGAAGAGAAGGGGGGGCGTCAGAGGCCGGGTACAAAGGCGCGTTCACTAATAGGAAATAAGACTTGGGGGCGACCTCGTGCAACAGACGGAGGCGGAAAGGGGGAGCG
>Ga0179591_1261288_pt1 | contig 11755 bp, 12 predicted proteins | sample CZOMad2_1_08_16f_FD_182891 | JGI IMG/M metagenome (GOLD analysis project Ga0179591, IMG submission 182891) | Vadose zone soil fungal communities from Angelo Coast Range Reserve, California, USA - CZOMad2_1_08_16fungal (PacBio error correction) | ecosystem: Environmental > Terrestrial > Soil >...
GGAGATGGATGGACATGGTAACGTTTATCTTGCTGATGCGCACCGGCAAACTGGAAACACGGGGTGACGGTCTTAAGGGGTGGTCAGGTAAAGTGGAGAAAATCGGGTGCCTACACTGAGTAGACCAGCCGATCCTCAACCATCGAGAAATCGCATCCGTAGTGCATCTTTACGGGGGCTAGATATGAGAACTCATCGTGCAAAAATAATGGCCTGTTTAGGGCGATAACTCGAGAGTCTTTGCCAATGGAAGAAAAAGGTCGATGTCGAAGTCTGTGCCTCTACATGCACAATCTGTTTTTCCAGCTCGAGGACGCATGTTGTACTGACGGGGGCTATTCCTTTGGGTTAAAAAAAAGCGTAGTACGACAAACATCGAACCCTTCACAGAATTAAACCAAGACACCAAGAAAAACTGGTTGAAAGTTTTGGGGGAGGAGAAGAAGTTCTTCCTTCATATCATTAAAAAGGGGGAGCCGAGGGAGCCAATCTCGTATTTGTGGTAACTCGGGAAAGGAAGACGTTAGATAGGTCAGAGGGAACTGACTCATCGGCTATAAAAAGACCGGTGAAGAGCATATGAATTCCCAGAAAGGGGCCATTCACTTGGCTAAGGCACTGAGGGAGAAGAAAGGAAACCAGAGAAGAGTCTTTCCGTGTAGCCCTCTTCGTCGGGGAATAGGCACCCCGCTTTCGGGATGGCGACAAAGCAAGACGAGGGATTCTCTATGGAAAGGGTTGGCCACGCGAAGACGGGGGGCCTGTCCTTAGAAAACATCCATCGGTGGACTTCGAACTTGAAGTACTGCATGGCGAAAATCTGCAATCGGCGCTTGAAAAATCAGAAAATAGGGCAAGGGGAAAAGCAGGGGGAGGAAGTTCGCTCTTCCTTAAAATTCAGTGCAGAGATAAAAGTGATCGGCGTGAGTGGAGAACGGACGAAAAACTGCAGGGATCGGGCAACGGCGGAGAGAAAAGGTGGAAGTCATTAAACCGGGGCCGTCCCTCGATTCAGGGAATGTAGAAAAAAAAAGAGCGGTGGAAAGCGAGTAGAGAATCGTGTCTAGAGATACCACCAGGGGGAGCCCGAAGAGCCTCCGTGGCAGGGGGAGATCAAAAAAACGACGCAAGACAGAACCAAAAACTAGAAACAGGACATGGACTGTTGGGGGGAAGCAAGAGCAGACATTAACTTTTACAAATCAAAACAGGGAGTGAAAAAGGGGAGGCGTAAGGACAAGAAAAAGAAGCTGAAAGGTCTTCTCTGGACCCTAAGGGTATAAATGGAGTCGGCCGATGAGCTTAGGCAAACTCCTTCCTGGGCGGGTCCTCGCTGGTAGAATTGAGGCAAAAAATCGGAGAAAAAAAATTAGATGAGAGAGAGTATGCGTGAAAAAAGAGCGAGGAGGAACTCAAGGGAAGGATGGAAAAGCAGAGCTTCTAAGAGAGGGGGCGAAAACTAGTCAAGGGAAAAAAAACCGGAAGAAAGGAGGTTAGGTGCTTAACGGACAAGACAAACCGTACAGGTAGGGGAAAGAAATGGATGCTCGGAGGACAAACGGAAAAAAAATGCAATAGTTGGCAGGGGGGACTTACTCAATCATGGATTTGCTAAATCTTAGTGGAAAGCGGGGGGAAGGGGAAAGAGGGGGGAAGAGGAAACCGTGAGGATACAAGTCTCGCACTCTACTCAAAGCGTCCTCGGCTGATGTACCCTAAGAGAAAGTATAAAAGAAAAACTGAAGCGCCGCGAATGCCAGTCAAGAAATGAATAAAAACACGTGCCGCTCAGGATGTTGCTATCATAGGAGAGAAATGATATTCAGTAGGGAAAGAGCTCAGGGGGTCTTTGGGGAATATAACCAGAAAGACTTCGAGCGCACGAAAAATAGCGCATCGTCGTTTAAGAGGCTCGTAGGTCTCCAAAAAAAAGGCGTGAAAAAAGACGGGTCTGTCACGGCGGCCGCAGAGCAGTAACTTCAATTAGGCAAATGGTTGGGGATTAGGTTCGGGGGACAGAAGGAAAAGGGACCGGCAAAAACGACGAGATCTGAGAATCGCTGACAAAGGAACTAGGGGGAAGAAGCATACTGACCGAGGAAATACGCCGCGGAGACCCGAGGCAAGCCGATGCCTGGGGACTAGTCATTAAATTAGCTCACTAAAGAAGGGGGAGAGAGGAGGAGCGCTAACCCGAAGCAAGGCGCAGAAACGCAGCGCAAATCTGCGTATGAAAGGCTAGACTTCGATCAAAAAACTAATAAGCCTAGGGGAGAGAAAGTAGGGGCCGACGTAACATCAATTGGACGCAACAAAATTTCAAAAAGGAGCCGGGGCGTGGGTCGTGCGGTTTTCGGTGGGTGGGAAGAACGAAAATCAGACAGGGGGGGGCAAACACTCTTAACAAAAAGACTGTGAAAGACGTCGTACTGAACAAAAAAGATCTTGTTTTCATGAACACTCGGGGGCTACATAGGGGGAAGGGATTCCAGGGAAAAAAGAGGGCTTGAGCGCGATGAATCATTATACGAACGGGCTACGGGCCAGTGAAGAAATAAGAGAGAACTTCTGTCAAGATGCTAAAGGATTGAGGTCTCTTCTCTACGTTTGAACTTGCAAAATGGAGGGAAATTATAAGGGGGAACGATCGACGATATCCCGGAAAAAACAAGACAGTAACTCTCGCCAAGTTGTCCGCAAACGAATCGAAAGAGGAAAGATAAAAAAGAGACTGACTAAAACGAGAATTCAGTCCGAAATAAAATAAGTAGAAAGTAATAAGATGGCCGCGAGGGGAGAAGGCAGAGGGCTAAAAAGGTGGCATGCATGAAGTGGAGTGCTGAAGATGCGTCAAGTCAAAAACAGGAAAGCTGGGGGATTGGAAGACCAAGGGGCGAAAGGCTAGGAGCCAGTGCTAAAGTACTAAGTCTTTTCGAATAGGACGATGTTCAAGTTCGACTGGGGGGATGTTTGCTGCGAAAGCACATTCTGGCGAGAGAAGGTAGTTGAGGAGAGCGGCAGTCACTCAATCACACGGGGAGGAGGGGGCCTACACAAGCATGCAGATGACCGACCCGCTGCGTACAACTTGGGTTCGTGCAAGCAAAGGGGAGGGGGTTAAGTAGAAAGAAAGGCCATGGAGGATAACTTACATGCGCTAAAGGAATACCCAGCGAAGACCTTAGATCTAGTACGCGACGTTCCGTCCAGCAAAAGACAAAATAAAAGAGGGTAAAAAGAAAATCCAAGAAAGTCTTCAGGCTATAAAGGGAAAGAAATGTTCTATCTAACGTCTCGAGACGGTCTCGGCGAAAGATGTGGAATGGGGGAGAAACCAAGGAAAATGTCATACCGCATGTTCAGACGCGAGAGAAAAGAATGGTCTTAGCAAGAACCTTCAGAAGGGCTATTGGCAAGAAAATAATGTGAATCAATCAAAAAAAAGGATGAGAGAAGAGAACTAAGGGAGGAGGGAACTTTTCAACGAAAAGCCTTCGAAGACGTTCTGAGAGCCGATTTTGTGGGGGTGGTGGAGGTAAAGCAAGAAAACATGATACTGGGCCTTTCAAGAAATGGTGAAGGGTCATAAAAAATCACACCGTAGGTGTTTCGAAGATGCATTAGAAACTGGTGAGGATACAAAGATCGTAATGGAAGGGCCTGTCCGCGCGAATTTAGGTGGAGTTTCAATGAGGGAAAGGGGACTAAACCCTTTCAGAGCGATCAGTAAGGGAAAGTTGGACTTCTGCGCAGGACAATGCAGGCCGGAGCAGGGGACGGAAAGGGAGAAACCTAGCTGTGCCCCAGGAGGGGAAAAAAAAGGCGTTATAAAATCGGTCAGGGTCCAGCAGAACTTTTGGACGTATAAATGGTGCGGGCGGGAGAGCGAGAAGAGGAACTCCTTCTATGATATGGATCTCAGTTGGAAGAGGGAAACATAAAGGGAGAAATGGAAGGATGCCGATCGCCATGACTCGTCGCTTAGTCAAACTGGATCAAAAGAGAGTCAAAGATGCCGACTGTCAGTTAAAGCGTTAGAATTCTGTGGTAGAGTGCCGGGAGCTATCACACGCCAACCATGTGCTGACTGGGAAGCACGATGACGGAGACATGGACGTGGGCACGCGAAACTCGACAGCTAGGAAATCGAGAGCGGCCACTCGATGTTAGGTTTAATGAAAGCGAAACCTGAGATGATGGCAGGGGAGGTCTAAAGAAACGGAACACCGTGGAGAGATGTACTGAGGGGGAGGGTGTTACTGGATGAAGATTGGTCGTTGCAAAAAAGTTGGAAAGAGTAAAAAGGAGGAACCAACGGCGCAGAGTAAAAGGAGAAGCCATAGTAACCTGAAGTTCGCGATATGTCTCACTTCAAGAGAGGAAGTTATTAGACTTCACTTCAGCTATCACGCGAATCTGCAGGGGGGTGGGAAAGTGCAGAAGTCAAAAAAATGAAGTGCATCGACAAACGCTCTGGTTAAGGAATCGAAGGAGGTGGGAAGGCAGAGGGACAAAAAGGCAGGGAATGTTTGACTATGTCCAAAAGAAAACCAACGATAAAAGGACAAACCGGGCAACGGGGGGAGTCGCAACAGGTGGAGGAAAGTCGGAAAAAAAAGAGAAAAGTAAGAATTTAAGGCCAATCTGAATGATCGTGTGGAATGAAGGAAAAAAGGAAGGCGCTGGCGCGGCAAAGGAGGGGGGGGTCGAAAGATAGCGTCCTGGTAAAGCGGCGAGTTGAAGAACTTGCGAACAGGTTTAGAAAGGAAATACCGTTAAGGACTCTTAAAAATCGGCATCGCTTGCTACTCTCAACGTAGAATCGGGGCCTGAAACGGAGTGGGGGACAGAAGAACGTCTCAGGGTTCAGGTAGGATTTGTGCTAGAGAAACGGTTGTGTGGAAAAGCGCTCGGAAGTGAAAATAGCCATCGGGAGCAATAAGTAATGCTACGAGGACCAGACAGGAGGAAAGCGGAGCGGTTGCTCAAAGATCTCATTTCAAGCAACTCAGATGAGCGCTGCGGAAAAAAGGATAAGGGAGTCGATAGAACTGGATCGGGGAGGGAGAAAGCGGGTCAACTGCAAGTCGAGGACAGCTATGCAAATCCTTAGGAAGTGTGCTGACAGGGAAGGCAGGAAAAGGAGAGCTTTCTGACTATAGGCGGGGACAGCTCATGAGAGAAGAGGTCCATATAGATGAAAGACCGTGTAGAAAATCAGTATCTCCGTGGAAATACGGCCCGGTCTCTGGAACCAAGACATCACGCAGCCGGAAGACGAGGATATAAGGAACATTGCAAAGGAGGAGGGGAGAGGTGTTGCCTCCGGAAACAACCTTAAAAGATCGCACATGTCACATTAACCCAGGGAGGGATGGAATACGAGCAGAGAAGAAGAGCGTTGGGAATTCTCAAAAGGCCTCGGTCGATAAATCGGTCGGAAAGAGGGTAGATTCACGCACGACAGGCCGTGCCGAGAAGTTGAGGGATCTCGGATCAAAAAAGGGAGTAATTAAACTATGGGGGGGGGGAAGGTGTACTAACAAGAAACCCGGTTTCAAACCCGGGGCACGAAAGGAAAAAGGGGGAAAAGATATACGGGGCTCCGAAGCTTGGATGAAACCGCTTTGCTGCTATAATACAACAAGAGAATCTAATATTTGCAAGAGAATCCGCCAATTTTTACAATTAACCTGTAGAGATGGTGGAAAAAAACGGCGACGGAGTCTCGAGGAAAGCGCAACGTACTGGGGGAAGGACGTATAGGACTAAAAGCTATTTGAGGAAGGTGAGTTGTGGGACGAGACACGGGGAAGCGGAAGAAATACGGGTGCGGGCGCAGCGAGAAGCAAGATAGAGCAACTCGTCGAGACGAGCGGGGACCCTAAGCGCCTTCTAAAGAAAACTAACTTCAAAAGCGAGCCGGACTGCGAAAACACCCTTTGCCAAGACCGCAGTGTTAAGGAGTCTAAAGGATCGGGAAACGGGCTCAAATCACACTGAAAAGGTTATGGCGAAAGACTATTAGGGGCGCACGATCAGCAATCTGCAAAGTTTGTCCGGGAAGCGGAGATGATGAGCAACTCAGACGGGAGCGCTGCTGGGAATCTATAAATTACGTCAAAGAAAAAGACACAGATGAGGGGAAGGGGGGGAGAAAACCTCAAAAAAAAATAGACCAAAAGTCGGAATAGAGAATATGAACAAAAGAAAGAGTCTACTGAGGAAGAAGCGCCACAAACTACCTTACCTAAAAGGGGATGTATCGCGAAGAACGGTGCAAGAGATTCGGGAAGCCGGGTAGTTCGCATCGAAAGGAAGAATTGAAATAAAAGAGGATCAATACTCGACAGGGAAGAGAATATTCGGGGACGAAACGCAAAAGGGAAAGATCTAAATTGCGGGAAAACCTTTCAACGAGTCAACAAGAGAATGGTGGGACACCTGGACAACGTCTAGGCCTCTGATATTCCGAGTGTCAGACAAAGGGGAGACAGAACAAAAGGGGCACACACTTGTCTTGGTCCGGTAGCTGGTTCGCGGGGGCGGAGAGCGGAACTAACTGGCCACTACCCTCTGCCTCACGGCTTTTAGGGGGAGCGCTTAAAGGGCCTAAGCTGGAGGAAAACTTGAGGGCGGCGAAAGGGCCAGGCAAAAGGGATCGGAGGGTAAATACTTTAAGAAAAATACGGAAATCAAGAAAGGGGGAAGCAGAACCGTAGAAGGACAAGGGCTTAAAAGGATGCGCGTCTCAAATAAGGGCTGCGTCAGAGAGGGGCTAGGAAGACAAGAAAAGGCGGGCCACTATCCCCCAGACCCAAAAGGCATAACAGTCACTATCTCCAATGGCAGGTCTGATAAAAAAACTTAAGAGAGAATGAGACAGAATCTCCTTAAACAAAAAAAGAAGCTAAAGGGTAACTCAGAAGAGAAAGTTTCCAGTTGGCATTTCTAGTCGAGGGGAAAGCTAGGTGGGGAAAAAATCGTTCGAAGTAGGATCAGTAGGTGGCGGGCGTAGCGAAAAAAAGGAAACAGGAATTCGCCCGATGGAGGAATACCTGAGCGAAGTGAAAGGGTAAAGGCGACGGGCGAAAAATCTTAAGCGGAAGTTACGACTTTCACTTGGTGGGGAATAGAAAAACCCCTTACGATCCGAGAGAGAAAAAAAAGTAAACAAACGTAAGCCGACAGCAAGCATCAAAAAGTTTGAAAGACTAAGGCTTGCCGCTGGAAACCCTACAGTGAGGGATACAACTGTTTGGCAAAAAAGAAAAATGTCGTTTCACATGGAGAATCGCCGGCAGGACGGAGCATGAGGAAAGACTAGAAGAATAAAAAAAGACTAAGCCCGGGGAGAGCCTTAACCGCGAGGGGGGGAAGCCCAAAAAGTTAACCCAAACGGTAGAAAAGTCTAAAAGCACGGAAGAGGTTGAGAACTATCCGGGAAAAAATATGCTCTAGCCTTTCTCTCCCTGGGTGTGGCTTTGCGAACAAAGAAGGATGGATCCTGCTCAGGTGGTCGGCGTTCTAGAAGGGACTATTCGTCTAAAAAATCTGGAGACTTGCTAGGGGCAAGAGAAAAAGTCGTGCTAGAAAAACGAAGGGGCTCAGGAAAAAAGGAGGAGAAAGAGAGAGAGGGGAGCCTCCAGTCTTCAATTTGCCCCCGCAAGTCTCACTCGGAACGACGGCGGCGTAGTAGAAGAAGAGAAACTAGGGAAGGAAGAAAAAAGTTTAAAATGGGAACATCACACCGTAGTTGGGTCGCAGAGAACTCTCGACAGAGGGCGCTTCACCTAGGAAAGGCGGGCTTTACTTCGGAAGAAGGTAGGGGGGGTTCCATCAAAACTAACTAGCGTGCAGCGCAGAATCCAGTTCGGGTACGATGCGGGGGGGCTGACTTCAGGGGAGTCGTGACAGTCGGAAGAAAAATTACGTGGGGAGGATTCTAAGATGGAAAAAGGGAAAGGGGGCGCCTGATAAACAGCTTGTTACGAGGAGGGTCGGACATCGGAAGATGGTTGATGATTCGAGACTGTCTTGCAAAAGGGAGCGCTACTAATAATGAAGAAGGAAAGGAGAAATAGGATCGTCAGGGGAGCGAAAAACAGAGGAACGGAAAATTGGAAGGAGAATGTATCCCGCCTGCGTCATGGGAGACCAGGCGAAAGGAGAGTAAAAAGGGAACAGGAAAAAGTCATGTACATAGGGAAGAATTACCGTGGAGTGTTCCTGGGACGAGGCGAAAGCCCAACGGGGAGAAAAAATCAGTCCACGATTGACACGGAGACAAAAAAACGCGCGCAAAAACAACAGCTAGAAGCTACAAAGCACGTCTGATTCCTTCCTCCTAGGGGGGGGGAGAGTTAAGGAGAGAGGGGAGCTAAAATCATTATGCGTTACAGGGCTTCTACGGAACGTGGGAGGGTGACGGGAAAAAACTGAAGGTTTCATGGAGAAGAGTGGCAAGCGAGAGAAGGAAAGTAAAAAAGGTCCTAGCACTCGCAACACGTCGATCAAGACAGACGTCGAATCCTCGGGGGGAAGTAAGTCGCGTAAGGGGAGTCAAGTCACTAACAAGGATGTGCTTAGAGAGTCTGAAAGAGGGAATATAGGGGAATCGGTAAATTCGGGGAAAAAGGTCTGGCATCGACAAAACTCGTTGGGGAAGGAGACAGAGGTACACAGTGTAGTGACTCTGGTAGGAAGGGAAAAGTTTGAGAGAGGAAAGCCACAAGAGAAACACCGCGAAAAAAAATAAACGCCCCGGACCGACCTTTACGGGGGGGGAGTAAAGAACCTTTGTATGAAGGAGTTCCAAAATATCATTAATCCCGGTAAGCCCAAGGAAGATCTGGGGGGGTGTATACAGAGATTTTCAGAAATAGAGCTGGAGATGGAAAGTTTCAGGAAGAAGCCGGGAGAGTCCGGGGAGCGGAAAAATGCAGAATGGAAAGGGTTGCGGGACGAAACGGAAGGGCTGATCTGCAAGAGGACTGTAAGATCAGAAGGAAGGGAAGGGGGACGGGGAATCTTCGTCTAAGGCAGAGGATTTGAGGGAGGCGAGAGATTCGAAGGGGGGGGGAAACTTCGAGCAAAAAAATGCTCAACAGAGGCATGCGACTTGCTTATTCTAAGCTTAAGGGAAGTAGGACACTCATTCTCGGGTTGGGGACTAAATCTAAAATGAAGAGTGCAGCTCTCAATGCGCTTGAGAAGGAGGAGGAGCGACGCGGGAAAGGAACGAGCAGGGGTCGAGAGAAGGAACTCAAAGGCGGCTCGCAGATTGTGCAGGAGAGGGGGCGTGCAGGAAAGGAGCGCGGGGGGAGGGGGGGTCTATTCCAAAGAAGGTCTATGCAGAGGGTGCGAGCAACGGGCGTGGAGCAACTTGTTCTCAAAGGAACAGCTGACTTCCATAGCAATTGTCTTAGGAAACCGAAGAAATAAAAAAAAAAAGAGAAAACGACAAAAACAGGCCATTGCCACTAAGACTGGGCGCGGTTTCCGACGAGCATAGTCTCTGGGAAAAAAATTCTAGCAAAAGTGTGGGGAACTGGCGAGCAGAAAAGGCAACTAGATAAATCAGAAAAACGGGGGAAGAAGACGCACTCGAGTCCAGATGTCGACCGAGTAATCGTAGGCACTCCGAAGTGCTGCCGCGAGGGTAGAACTTTATCAGCTATCTCAACAACAAAATTAATTTCAAATATATGTTATCAAGGTCTACTCTCTGGGGGAACTCAAGGAGGGCAGAAAGAATCCTATCTGCGAAAAACGTCGGGACCCGAGCCGCGTTGATAAGGAGAGAGCAGAAGAAAGGTACCTAAGGTGCTAGATTGGTCAAAAAAAGGTGCTTATATAAAGGAAACGAGCAAAGGAGGAGGGGGGGGGGAAGGGGCGAAGAGGAGTTTAACGGCTATGGGCGGGAGGGATGTCGGGTGGACGAGCACGGGTCAACTTTGAGGAGAAACAGGCGTGGAAGCAGTCTGAATCGTGATCTCAATCACTCAGGGGGGGGGCGCTAAGAAAGGGGTAACGGAGAGGAAAATCGAAATGCAAAAAAGGATCAACTTAGAACCATGCATGAAACACGGTCGCCGCATTTTTAGCTGCGATCAGGAGGAAAGGTCGCGCGAACGCATCAGAGAAAGGGATTCAGCGCCCAGACAACTTAGGGGAGAAGCGCACGAAGACTAAGAGGAATAGGGTCAAGAAGGAGAATGCTGAGCAACCCGCTCCGGGTCGTTAAAAAGGCAGCGAAAGAGAAGTCCGGAAAGGAAAGGATGGGAGGAAGTGGGGTCAAGAAAGGGGAAGACTTGAAAACAAAATTAGAGATGAGCGCTGGGACAAAAATGGGAGACTCGGGCTCGGAAACTATCTCTGGAACCAATTCCAAGAAGACAGGTAAAAGGTCAGATATGCCGATGAGAGTTAAGGCTCGCTTCACGGGGGGAAGAGAAAAGGCAGGGAAGGTTTACTAAGAGGAGAAGTCTACCCTGAAGCTGCAAGGGAGAAAAGCATGAGCAAGAGAGAAAGGGTCACGGAGATTCGGACAACACTAAGCCTGAAAAAGGGGGGGGTGTGAAGGGAAATTTAGAGAATTATAGGGGCAAAGAGGGGAAAAAATCAGGCGAAACAAAACGTTAACCAGGAGGAGCCGGGGCGTGGGCAAGGGTTGGGGGAGCTGGGGGATAGACAAGAACCGAAATTTGGCCTCACACCTGCATCACCGGAGGGTTAAAGGGGATCCTAAAACCAAAAAGAGTGGTTGACGAAGGGAAAGCTGGGGGGGAAGACTACTGTCTGCCAGGGACAGGGCGACGGAGTGATCGAAGACGTGTAAAAAAAGAAAGGAAAGAGGGACGCTAGTCAAGTTGATCCATCGCTCAGGACAGGGCGAGGGGAGTGCTTCGCGACTGGGGGACAGCTTCATCGGCATGTTGGGAATGGGGAGACCTCTTCGCAAGCTTATCCCCAAATCCCCACAACGTCACCGGAATCACTCAAAAAACGCAACTGGGAAAAAGAAGCTCCCCCCGGAAAAAAAGAGAGAGTCCCTAGAATTCGAACTCTACACAGCGGAGAGGAAAAGAGAAGTTAAGATACTCAGAGCGCTTGCCTAGCGTTTAGAATTTCCTCGGTTTCAAACAACGACGGGGAATTAAATGAAGGGAGGGAGAAGTTGGCCAGCATCAAAAGACGTCTGTGGACGCTGTCACAGGCATCCCTGAGCTCGAGCTGGTTACAATGTCAGAAAAAGGTAAAGGGAAAAGGGGGGCTATCGGCCTCGTCAGTGGCGACTTTGACGTTGGGGAGAGAAACCAGTAAAAATAGCAGCTAGGAGGGAAAAAGACGTCCGGGGGAACGCACAACAGAAACAGGGCGCCCTAAATATTTTCGAGGGAAAGAACTCGCTTCTACAAGCTTTTGTTCACAGTATGAAAAAAACCTAGCAGGTGGGAAGGGAAAATCCAGGAATGAAAGAATGCTAGAGAAAAAAGACCAATCAAGAAGAAAAGATCTTAACGACTAGTTCCTAAACATGCAAGATGTAACACCATACCGGGGGGGCGGCGCTCAAGTCAAGGAAAGGCTATAAAGAAACATCGCGAAAAGAAAAAAACAGTTCTCTGAAAACAGGGGAATGGTTCACATTAAAAATTGGCGTAATTCCTCTTGGGGTCTAGGAGGAGACGAGATAGTGATGCTCCGGAACTGCTTCGCCAGGCGATTGAAATATAATCCGGATGAGAGCTGA
>Ga0179591_1268044_pt1 | contig 11754 bp, 18 predicted proteins | sample CZOMad2_1_08_16f_FD_182891 | JGI IMG/M metagenome (GOLD analysis project Ga0179591, IMG submission 182891) | Vadose zone soil fungal communities from Angelo Coast Range Reserve, California, USA - CZOMad2_1_08_16fungal (PacBio error correction) | ecosystem: Environmental > Terrestrial > Soil >...
GGGATTATAAGGGCAGAGGGAGAAGGTTGAGTAAGAATACAATGGATATTCTTAGTGGTTGGGGGGCACATCGCCGGCACGGGGATCAGAACTCCTCACGAGACCATCAGAAAAAAAGGCCGAGAAAAAGAGAGTAAAGAAAGGGTACGGGGGGGAGGTATACAAAAAACGGGCTCATCGTATGCGCGCCACGCCGCGAAAACAGTGCTCATGTCGTGGTATCGTTCTTTACACGAGGGAGGAGGGTCAGAGAAGATCAAAAAGGGAAGAGAAAAACTGAAGACTTCGGCGAACCTGCCGATTTCTCTCCCGACCAGCTATCGCGCCGGGAGAGCAGTGAAGCGGGCTGGAGCCGAAAAAGGAGAACCAAAATACGCCGGGCACCCGGCCAAGCCAAGGCCCTGTGCATAAATTCCTCGCTCAGAGGCGGAAACGTCCAGCAAGCGCGATCGAGCCAAGACGAGGGAAGAAAAAAAAGGAGACGGCAAAAAAGAAAGCTGATGAAATGCTGGATGGATCGAACTGTCAAAAGAGCGCGCGGCAGGGGGTGGGATGCAGAAAGGGGAGTAGGAATCCCTGCCACACAGCACAGCGATGAAGAAAGAAAAAAAATTCAAAAATCGGCCCGTGGATCAAAATTCCAAACGCGGGATTTGCCCTCCACAAAGCACATTCCAACACTTAGAACTGCAGTTGGTGGGATGTAAAAATTTTCGAATAGTGGACGCCATCGCCCAGAGGGAGAAAAGAGCTATTACCAGAAATAAAAACTAGGAAAAGGGGAAAGGGTAGGTCATCAAAGTCCTTGGGCTGGGGATTATGTTACGACGCCGGACCGCCGGATGCCACCTGAACGGCCGCATAAGTAGACCGTGGAGGTTTGCGGGTAAAGTAGAGGACCAGGGGGAACTGGTGGCCTCGCCCCACAACCGTCGCCGGAGCCATGAAGGGGGCATCACAGGGGGGATCGGATCGACAGGAGCACCGACCAGGTGCCGGGGAATTTAGCCCCAAAGCACATGATCCCTCGCGAGCGGTCCCGCAGATAGTCGACGGAAAAAAGAAAAAGGAGGGACTGCGAAAAAAGGTTGAAAGAAGAGAGCGTTCAAGGAGGAGGGGAGAAGGCAGCCGCCATGTGGGATGTTGTTGGAAGTCAGCGATTGGTCGCATCAACGAGAAAAAGCCCTCCGCTCTGTCAGGCAAGGACGCGATCAGGAAGCGGGCAAAAAACCGGAAGGGGACACGTTCCAGCATCACCACGACGCGGGATCAGCGGTGAGGGGATAGAATAGGTGTTTTGTAAATGCCAGACAAAAGAAAAGGACTTGAAGTGGACAGTCCCGGAGGGCAAAGTGCCTTAAGCAACACCAGCTGCCGCGCTGCACGAGCAGTTATCGCTGCAATCAAAACGGCACGGGCCGGAGAGACCGTAGAAGAGAAGAAAGTCTGGAACAACAGATAGGAGAAGGATGACTGGGAGCCGCCGCAATGCTCCTTCTGGGTTCCCATCTCTTGTACATCATAACTTATGACATCGGCGTAAATCGCGCCGATGCCGAGAAGCAGGGTTTTAGCACAGGTCTCAAGCCACTGCCTTGAGAATGCAAGAAGGGGGGGAAGAAAAGGCTACCAGTCCTCAAAAGAGGAAAAACTGGAACACCCAACTCTGATTCGCTTCTTCCGTTCATCCCGATCAAAGAAATGCAGGAACATTCGGTCTACAAAGATGCAGACTGGTGTTCTCGAAAAAACATCACAGGAGAAAATTAGGAGATGGAAGGTTACGGAAGCAGAAGACGGCAGCACGCTCTTCCCACGTCCGAGCCGTAACATCTCTCAAGATGAATCTTTTAACACGTGGAAGGAAAAAAGCAAAAAGAGAAAAGAGGGAGAAACTAGCCAGACATTTGAGAGAGCGGGAAATCGCCGATCATCTGCGCTAAGTAGGCTTTCGGGGAGGACATGTCCGAATCACCTTCGTACACCATATCACCGCCATGGCGCGCCGTGAAGAAGGAGAGTGCTTTAGGAAAGAGTCGAGAGAAAAAAGAGGCCGGCGGGGAAGCAACACTACAGGGGGACACCTCCATGCGTAACCTCAGTCCTAGTAGAGTCGAGGATCCGAGGGAGGGGAGGGGAACAATTGCGGACGAATGGATCTGGACTGAAGATCGTTCGATTCTCCAACGCGACAACTTCCTCTTTCGGATAGGCCTGTCGGCATACAGAACGGAGTTCGGCGAAGAAAGCGAAGGAAAAGGACCGGGGCGCAGGTCACCAGAAAGTCGCAAGAGAGAAACAGGGGGGAGAGGTGACGTCCCTTGACGGATTTTGTTCCGGGGTCGCCAGAAGGTCTCGCGGCGCTCTCCACGGGGGTAGAAAAAATGGCTGCAGATCGCAAAAAAGTTCAGAGGAGGAAAATAGCCTCAGCAGAGGAGTCTGAAGCACAAAGAAGGGAGAAAGGAGAGGTACCTGGCCTTTGCTGGAAAAAAAATTCCAAGCCACATTCGTCCGAAAAAAAAAAAAAATCCGCGGAAGAGGAGGAAATCTCGGAGGGGCAAGAGTCCTAAAGACCTGCAGAAAAAGAAGATACGAAAAACCCGGCTAAGGACTCAGCCACGATCGGAAAGGAAGTTTCACCTCGCTGACATGAACTTACTACCATACCAAGGAGCAACATCGAGGGGGACAATGACGTTATGGAAAGGAGAAAAGAAAGCTCAATCAGGGGGGACAGGAAACGGGAAAAAACAAAACTCAACACCAACGGAGAGGGGGGGAGAGAGCGGTCATTCTTGACGGAAGGGATAGCGCGCGAAGGAGGGGCGCGGGGGGGGTCGAACCGGATCAAGATCGGCAAGATGGGAGGAAAGGGATGCTCGAATAAGGCTGAGAAGAGAGGGGGGAAATACGGGAAGTCGGGAAGTTCAGGTGGGGGGGGGGTTGCAGCAGAAAGAATCTGCTGAGGGGAAAGCGTGAAGACGCCCGGCAAAAGGGCTATCTTCAATTCTCAGAAAAAAGTGGTGACAACGCGTAGTCCAGCACGATAGATTGGTGGTCGGAGTTACTTTGGGGGGGGGGGGGGGCCCGAACGGAAGAAAAGAAAATTGAGAAAGGATGGTGGAACTGGAAAGGAGAGAGTAAGTCTGGAATGAAGCTGCAAGTCTTCGTTCGGAGGGGAGATACCTCATGAAGAGTCGTGCTCTATGCTAAAAAAAGTAACCGAGGAAAAAAAGTCAAGAACCTTGACGGTAAAAAAACACTGTTCCTCGGGCGACTTGACTGCGGGGGGGTGCCGGCGACCATCTATGTCGTGACGCTCGTGAGAAAAGAGAAAGCAGTGCATGGGCCATGAAACATGCCCTAGAACCAGAAGAGTTTTCCGCGAAGCAGGGGGAGAAAGATCGTAAACGGATCTACAGAAGCAAAAGGAGGACCAAGGGGAAGAGTGAAATCAAGAGGAAGGCGACGCGAGAGAGCCTGCGGAGCCCGTACTGGCATGGGGTTCAGGAACTGTAGAGACTCAAGTCCGCCAAGGAAAAAAAGAGGAGAAAGAATCTGAGGAGAATATAGCTTCCTTCGGGGGCACGGACGCGCACGGGGGAGGGTGACGGAGTTAAAAAAGGTGGTTTGTTTGGGGGTGCGGGGGGGGACGAGCCGAGCGGTTCTCGACGCCAAGACGGGGCAATATCTGCGAACTCTGAATGGAGAGGAGGGGTCGAGGGGTGAAAAATGAGAGACGTGAAAGCCTCAGGGGCTCAAGATTAAGCTAATACAAACTACAGCCGCACCTGTCTCCGCAGGAGGAAAATCTGCGCGAAACTTGTCCAGAAGGGAAGGGAAAGGTGGATGATGACCGTGGGAAGATCAGAAGGGCTTTCCTTTCGAAAGGGATGCTGCAGCTTGTTTCTAAAGGTTTTCCGAAGGAAGAACCAAAAAGGGTTGGAAGGGGGGAGGGGGAGCGGAGGGCTAAAGCCCGGGCGCAGCCAGAGGCACGGAAAAAAATTTTCCTGCATGAGAACATGCGATCGATTGAAAAATCAAGAAGAGGGGCCCGAGGCAGAGGGCCTGGATACTGTGGACGCGGTCGATGCCGCCTGAAGAACTATAAAATCTACAAGGGGGAGGAGGGGAATCTGAACCGCAGGAAAGATCGCGGCGATTGGGGTTTCCGCCGATGGAAGGGGATGATGTATAAACTGCTTTCTTTGGCAGAGGTTAGGAAACGGCGAAGATCACCCGGCAGAGAGATGGGCTTCTGGGGGAGGCACGAATCTTATTGAAGAAGGAGAAAAACTGCAGGATGAATCGCGACGCACTGACGTGCTGTTAAAGAGGGCTCGAGGGAAAAAGCTCTAAGGGCATCCCGGCAGGGAGGAAGGGGGCTGTAGTAGGAAGTGAAAGGGGCGAACGTGAACGTCCTGACGTAGGACTGTCTGCTGGGCCGCCAAGGAACAACCCGCTTAAAGTACTAGAAAGTTGTTGGGGTTGGAAGGCGGAGAAGAAATACGATGTGAATCTCTCGAGGATCGTAGGGCCGTGGGGGAAAGGCCATAGAAGGGGGGGGGGTGGATTGGGAAATGAACGGAAATTCGAAATTCACAACATCCCTGAAAAATGGAGAGCTTGCAGGGAAAAAGCCGGGGGGAAGTACGTTACCGATCTTGCTTGAAGGAAAAAAGAATTCGAAAAAGCTTTGGGAAAATAGATGCGCTCGAACGCGAGGTATCCTTTTACTGGGGGGGTCTAAATTACTGCTCGTGAATGTGGTGCGGATAAAAAGAAGAATCGAAGTATGAAAGACGGGATGGCTGATTTCCATCCAGAACGACGGTGGCTGTGCTATATAGAAAAAAAAGTGGACCGAAGCGAGGAAAGGGCTGTCATCTTAAAAGGGGATCTCAAGGGGGATTTTGCTTGGGGGAGGCGGCGGGCGAGAGGGCATCCTGGCGTTAGGGAGCGGTGTGTGAAGGAACAAGAAGCAACGAAAAGAGGTCGAGGAAGGACCGACAATCGGGTGTTTTATTATCTGCGCTAGGGTTACTAAGAAGTTTCTTGTGGGGGAAGAGCTGGAGAGAAGAGTGAAGGGAAAAAAATGGGGGGTAGTGGGGAAGTGGGGGGGAAACTGATTCCTGGGCAATGCGGGAGAAAGGCCGATATTGAGCGTGAGGGCTTGCGGGAGTAAAGACAAGGAGGGGGCCGAGGAAGAGCAAGTAAGAAAACCAAGGAGGGAGAGCGTGAGGAATCGATCCATATACTCTGCGTCATCAGCTTCTGGAAGGGCTGCCCTTGTCCGTCTCGTCTATGACTTGTTTTCGCACACGAGGGGGAATCGCGAGAAGGAGAGAGAGCGAGATTGCTCGCAGGGCACGGCCCTTGGGCAGGGGGGCCGGGTGGCTGAGATGGCCGGATGCGGTAAAAGGCCTAATGGAGAACAAAAAGAGCGGTCAAACATTGAGAGCCAGGCGGCGTCCCTATCAGCCTCAGTATTTCAAGGGAAAAAAAAAGGGGTTGGGGAAAAGAGAGGAGAACTTCACGGGAAGGGGGAGGGCGCCCAATAGATCGTGTACCTGCGGGGTTTTTGTCAGACGCAAGGCAGTCTACATCCTTAGAAAAAATCGAGAAACCAGGTAAAAGAGGATGAAAAACAAGCGGCTACGGACTTGCACAAAGGCAAAAGCTCCTGAAGGGAAAGAAAAGAAAAAGATTAGGAGTGAGAGAAAGTGGCCGGGCACCGGCGCTGACCCGCTCAAATATCCCGTCGTCATCGCAGAAGCAATAAGACTTCGAAAAAAAGGAGAACCACAACGGAGGAGGGAGGAAAAGTTTGCTTCTCTGAACCGTCATCGGTCACTGGAGTGCGAATTTGCGGAGTAAAGGGGAGGAGGCGGGGATCGGGCGGGGGTGTCACGTGCCTGCTGAACTCACCTAATTAAAGAGCCTGGGAAAGGGATGGGGAAAGACAGGGGGAGGGAAAAAGGTGAATTTTTAAATTCGATCCCTTTCGATAAAGCATCCCTCAGAAATCTCATTAATAATCTCCAAGCCAGAAACTTTCAGGGGAGAATTTTGAAACATGAAGAATGGAATCTCGAGGACAACACGGTGTCTCTGACACCCTCATTGCAAAACTCAATCCCTTCAGAATTAGTCATAACCGGGGGGTGATGAGGAGACGACTAGAAGGCGGCATTTTTCAAATTGATCGCGAACCACGTCATCCTTTCAACAGACCACCCGGCTTCTCCAATTTTGAGCGATCAATTCAATCGCTCAAGGAGACTCGGGAAGAAAGGAAAGAACCAAAAAAAAAAAAGAAAGAGACCCAAGGAAAAAGGGACAAAGCCGCCGGAAGCTGATGACTCCGAACTGATGGACTAACGACATAATCTCGATCCGTTTTTGATCACTAAGAAAAAGTTCACGTGAAAACTGGCAAAAAGAAAAGTCACAGAAATTAGGGAAGTGTGTAAAATACCAAAAGTCATTGAAACACTGCAGGAAGTGAAAAATCCCCCAAAAGGTTCACACCCCTACCACCCGGACGGGGAAGAGAAAGAGAAGAAACTAGAAAAAAAAATAAGAGCATCAAAAAAAAAAGGAAAGCCCGTGAGTGTAGCCGCTAAGAAAAAGGCCTTTTTTAGTTGTCTGGGGGTTCTTTCTTATGTTACTCCAACAGAAAAGGGGAACTAGCCAGAGAGAAAAAGAAAGGAACAGCAACGACAGTAGGAGGCGATATCCTTTATAGTAACGGGGTACTGTTTGCAATCCTGACCAGAACACCGACGATGTTGGGGGGGGGGAGTGACAGAGAAAGTTCTATGGTCAAGAAGAATGGAGAGATCAAAGATGGGAAGTATAAGGATAAGCCCTCCATCGTAACTGTAACAACAAGAGCACCAAGAAAAAAAACGAAAACAAAAACTAGAAACCAATAAACAAGAAAACAGACACAAGAAACACAAACACACAGACCAACAGACGGAACACTATAAATTGAACCACCCACAACTGGGTTAAAAAAAAAGGACCATGAGAAATCCGGTCCGGCGCAGATAGTCGACTGGGGGGGAAAGGAGGAAATTGGAGACAGCGATGAGGAGAGAAGGGGAGGAGGATCAGACTCCATGGTCTGAGAACTGGGGGTTGAGCTATATTCAGTGGAGCATCACGCCCAAAAAAGCGAAGAAACTAGAGCACAAAGGGTAGTTGACGTATTTGACATCACCTCCGCGCCGGACAAGGACATAAGGCGGGGGCGAGTAGGGAAGAGGTGGGGTACTGTAATCCATCAGAAACGGCCGCACGTCCGGCGGGGGGAAAGCCAAGACGCCCTTCACTTTCATCCAGTCGCAACATCGCATAAAGAAAAAACCCTGAAAGGGAAAAAAATAGCTCGTCAATAGGGGGGCATTAAAAAGGGGAGTCGCAGAGGGTCAGATAAAACACCGGACTAGGTCTGGCAATTAAGATGGCTCACCGACAACCGAATCCTAGACTGATAGAAGAAGCCCAGAAGAAGGATCAGGAACCCGATTGAAGAACGGGGTTGAACTGGACGGAAAAATCGAATGCCTTCTCGCCGTGGGAGACTTTCCTCGACGAAGAACCCGATTGGTACGATAGCAACGAGGCAAAAACGCTCAGAAGAAAAAGGGGAACATCCGAAAAGGGGAAAAAGCAAAAAAGGGAGGCGTCGGCAAGGAGCATCCGATCGAGCGGGTAAGAACTTCGTCTAAACCCAGCTTAAACCTGAGGGGGGGTCGCGCCCGGGTCTTTAGCAAAAAAAAACATGGGAAAGTACTTAAAGGGGGGGGGGAGGGGGAATTGAAGGGAAGAAGAAGATCTCGAACGCAGCACTGCACGAGGCAAAGTGGTTGAACCGAACCAAAGCAGGGGGAAAAAGGACTTTAGAAAAAAATCTGGAGAGAGCACCAAAGGGGGATCTATGGAGGAGAAGATCATCTTGGAGCGGAAATTAGTCTTTAACGATGCAGTCGATAAAAAAAAGGGCCAGCACGCAATTGAAGAAAGGAACGAGGAGAAAATAAAAAATTTTGCGTCTTGTTCTTCAGAACCGTCATCGATCCGAGATATTTTGGGCGCATCAAAAAAAAAAGAGGAAGGGCAGGGATCAGAAACAGGTAAAAACCGTCCAGCCAGGAGCATGCGCGCCGCGGAAGCCGATGCTTGGAAGGAGGCATTCGCCGCGCCGGACCCTAGCTGTGCATGCTGTAAAAGGGAAAAAAGTCGTAGAGGGGAACGACTTCGAAAGGACGGATGGGGAGTCTAGGCCTGTCAAGCCAGCACGCGGTCAGGCCGGTCTCCGCTAGCTCAAAGATCCCTCGTGGTCGCAGAAGACCAGTCGGGTTTGTAGGCCCAGAAAAAGGGTGGTCGCCTCGAAGAGGCGGCGCTCGGGCGCAACGATCTGCCATATCATGAACGCCGCTGCCGCCCGAAAAAATTCACAACGAGATTGATTTACAAAAACATCGGGAAGGGGGGGGTGAAACCGTTGCGGAAACAGCACTCACTAAAAGCCAACACCCAATTCGCCGTCTAGCGAAGGGTCCAAAACGAAATGAAAGACGGAATGGGAAAAGGAAAAAAGAATCAGACGGCCAAGGGGAGAGAGGACGTCAAGGAACAGGCAATCACTACGAAAAAGACCGATCGCGTCATTCGAAGAAGTCAACTCTCTTCCCTGAACAATGCCGGCGCTCAGCTCATGGCCGGGAAAGAAAATAAACCTTGTCCACAATAGCTTGATGAGAAAACCTTCGCTCAAGAAAAAAATTCCTCTCAAAAACACAAAAAGGGAGAGAAGAAGGGACAGTAGGCCGTCATTGATGCGAGGAAGTGCTTCTGCGGTTCTGGTCGGAAAGACTCTTTCAGGACATGCGCCTCTATTCTTCGTCACCATGATGAAGAAAAAAGGGGGGAAGGGGCTGAAGCAGAAGGGGGAATTGGAGTGCTGGGGTGACCGTTGGGGCGGTGCCGAAAGAGAAGGAGATCGGGAGGGTCTTGGGCGAAGGAAAAAGCCGTCAAAATTGAAGCGAAAGGTTTGAAAAAAAGGAGATATGGGGGAGGAGTACTGGGGGGAGTGTTCGCGGTACCCAACTGTCGGTCACCATCTGCTACCGTCTTTTGGAAAAGGACCGCGCATAAACTTGCTGCGATCTGGGAATGAATCTGCAAAAAGCCTGAGATGAAAGTGCAGATGGAGCGGAGAGCCGGAGAAGGGAGAGCGAACCCCACTGCGACCGACTTTCAGACAAAACCTGTTCCTTCTCGGATGGACTATACGGGTTCCGGGAAAAATCGATGGAGCGGTTCTCAAGCCGGGAAGGCGTTTAGGGGGAAGACAAAAAGACGAGTCCTGCGAAGCGGGTCGGGAAGAACTATGGCTTCCAGCACGGGGGCAGAGGGGTGCTCCGGCGAAGCCTAAAAAGCGAGGACGGAGCTTGCGGGAAGGAGTGGGTTGACTGGAGGCCGACTGTCCCCGCCAGGGGATGAGGTCGAGATCTGAAGAAAAAAAAATCATCTGTGGGTGTTGTACAAGGACGATCTTTGCTCGAAGGAATGCGCAGGAGAGCGGGGGAGGCTGGAAAAAAGAAGGGGAAAGAAGGGGAGAATGAGCCCAGCGCCCTTCTCTCTCAGAAGGGGGCGACTCCATCGATCTCGCACTGGTGAGATAAATACCGCAGGGGGGGGGAAAATGGGTGTTCACCTCTGATCTGGCGATGTTCGGAAAGACGTGGAAAGACGTGACTTGCTAGGTCTAAGATATTAGAAAAAGGGGGGGAACCTTAGGAGCCGAAAAAGAAAAATGGGAATGGGTCCTGGTTAAGAGGCGTCTAAAGCCCCGGGCGAACAACAGATTCATCGGCGTCGACGAATTGTTAAGAATGATCACCGCTCAAACTCCGGGAAGGAGGGGGAAAAACAAAGGGGAGGGACTTGAGGGGGGGATGATTGTGGAAAGGGGGGAGCGTTTTTTCGATAACTAGGCGTTCGTGTCTGGAGTACATGCCGGAGGGGAAAAAACTGATACAAGACGGCAAGATTTTTTTAGGGAGAAAAATAAATGATGTGGACATACGCGGTTCCGCTCGGAGTCAGGCTACAGAAAATGAATAGAGGGAAAAAATTCGGGTGGTCGGTTGAGCACTAGTCTTATTGTCCAAAAGACTCGGAGTGATGAGATCTGAAGAGCCTTGGGGGGAACTCTTGCAGGGACCTGAGGAAGGGACATTGTGAAAAAGGAGGGGACTTTGACTAGGGAAGGAAAAGGGACTACTGTCTTTGTCCTTAAACTAGACTTTAGGACTGATTCTTTTCCATGGGGTCTTACTAAAAGAAGAGAAAATAAGTCTTGTGGGGATGAACACCTTCGTCAGGATGTCAAATACTATGTTTGGCAAAGAATATCTCATTCCTGGATTGGGAACTGGGGTCCCTTCATATCAGGGAAAAAGAGGGGTCGAGGAATGAAATATCGAGAAGAAAACAACACTAGGAAAATACTGTAAATCATTTAAAAAAAGGGGGGATCCGTGAAGGGGAAGAGAGGAGGGTCGTTGGCGGAAGAAAAAATAGGGGGTCGAGACCGTGCATGACAGCCAAGGTTTCCCTCGGGAGTCAGTCAAGCCGTACCCAAGAGTTAGGTATCCTTTAGAGGGGGACATCTAAGAGGGGGGGAAAGGGGTGGAAAACCGGGGGGGGGGGGTCAGAGCCGTGAATCGACATAAACTGATGCACAAAGTATTGAGGAGTTCTTGATTTCATCCATAACACGCGAAGGGCTTTTTCAGTATTCCAGGGGGAGAGGGGGGGGGTATCAGCGAGCCAAACGACTTCACAAGGTTCAATGGGACCTGATTGTCGGCGGGCTAGGGTGAGCCTTAAGGGGAGATCAGATGTTTTGAGGTAAGGAAAGACGCACCTGAAGAGAGAGAGAAAATGCAAGACTTTCACGCGGTGTGAGGATCATTTTTTACTAGAATTCGGAAACTCTCCGGCGCGGAAAGCATTGAAAAAGAAGGGTGTGGGATGTGAAGTTGGGGGGGAAAGAGAGGAAGGGGGGGGGGCAATGACCACGGTCCGATAAGATGGGACTGGTCTTGAGCAAAAAGGAGACCGCATCGGCGCGGGAAAAAAAAAAAGGGGCTGCAGCAGTAGCGGAGGACATGCACTCAAGCGACGAGACAGACGACAGAAGCGTCATCAACTTCTGAGTGCCGGCGGCCTTTGGAAAAAAACTCTGAAATCCGGTTGATCGTGGGGGGGGTGTGGCAAAGGGAAAGGTCATGTACAGAGATGGCCCGGGCAGAATATGAAGCTATTTATCGCCAAGGCTGTGGAACCTCCGGGTGGACAGGTTCGGTGTTCAGGAAATTAGATTACGAAGGGATCTGAGGGGAGAGAGAGCGGGACGACATGGATAGCCCATTCTTCAAATTCCCTAAACGAAAATTGGAGGAAGGGGAGAGGGTGGGGACGCAGAAACGGGACCGCCCTGCAAGGGGAGGCAATTGCCGCTAACAATAAAACATGGCGAATCGCAGCGAGGAAAGAGTCCAAGGTTTAGGAGAAGTTAAGATTCAACCGGTCGCTACAAGGGGAAAGGCTGCCGCTCCATCTGACTGGCGGCGGAGGCCTCGGGGACCGGAGAGGAGAACTTGGACGAGATCAATGAGGGGAGAGCGAGCCAACTTCGCACGTAAGCGAACCGATGACAGGCGAATCTAGCAA
>Ga0179591_1367118_pt1 | contig 11754 bp, 11 predicted proteins | sample CZOMad2_1_08_16f_FD_182891 | JGI IMG/M metagenome (GOLD analysis project Ga0179591, IMG submission 182891) | Vadose zone soil fungal communities from Angelo Coast Range Reserve, California, USA - CZOMad2_1_08_16fungal (PacBio error correction) | ecosystem: Environmental > Terrestrial > Soil >...
CCGGAAGGTTGGGAAACTCTGTTCATTCCCTAGAAAGAAGAAAAGGAAACAAAGGAGATGGGGGCGAAAAGGTGGGTCTATGAAATGTTTGGGGGGAAACGCCGAGCCTCCTCAAGGGGGAAATTGAGCAGAGATGACTCCCAAGCGAATTGCAGGAAAGAACTTACCAGGAGCAGCGTCCACACTGGGCAAACCAAGGAAAATAAAAAACTGAAAAAGAGAGAAGAATTGGGTCTGTTGTGTGCCCGGACCGGCGCATTGAATTGCACCCAGCTTAACCCCGAGCCATCGTCTTCAGATAGGAGGAAATGCAAGAAGTTGGAGCCAGGCCACACGAAGGAAAAATCGAGAAATTACGTGGGTTATTTAACAATTCGGAAAAAACAAAGTTCGGATTTGACCACTTTACTTAACAAGCTCTAACGGGAGAGCTCAGTATCAATAAAGGGGGATTAGGGACCTGTCCGATTTCTGGGATAGGAGAAAAGAAAAACTCGCATGTTTTCCTGCAAAGTCGGGGGCATTCTGCTCGTAAACAAATCGAGAAAAAAAAACTGCGGGATACGGAGTAGAGGAAAATCCAAACTCGGAGGAAATACTTGCGCAAGGTCTTCCAGGGCCGCTACGACAACAACAACTGATATGAAAAGAAAATCGGAAGAAAGGAAAAATAGGTCAACTACAGTGAGGTCTGACGATCATCTTTTTCCAAAAAAAGAGGGGCGCCGAATGAGTTACGCCGAAAGAAGGCTCGCCTAAGGGTGCGGAAAACGGGCCCGGAGCGCGAAAATAAGAAGGGAAAAAAGACAGCGAAACTAATTCTCTCAGCAGCGTCTAGCCGCCTCTTGAAGAAGGATGTCGTTCAGTCAATGTGACGCGGGGTAGTGCATCCGTTCCCCAAACACCTCGTGAGAGGGAAGGGCGAAAATAAGGAAGGAAAGAAGAGCGTGGGGTTCTAGGATTCCGGAGGAAAGGTGTACTCCTCAAGGAGGGTAAAATGGGCGAACCGACTCACGGCTCCCATGTGAGGTTTATCTTCAAGGTGGGATAAGGGGCCGATGCGGGGACATCGTGGGAGAAACTTAGGGGGACGTCATGGGTGGAGTCCTCAGGCGAGGCAAAGCATCCAACTTTCAGAGACACCGGTTGCCGGCAATACCTGGGGGCGGACCCACCTAACAAAAGAGGCCGACGTATTGCGGGATGCGGGAGGCAAAAACAGACCGTCATATGAAGATAAAGTGAAATCGGCTTCTTCGTTGTTTAAAAAGAGCACATCAAAGCCGCTGGGAAGGGAAACGAAATGCCTTCTGGTACAGAGGTCGGAGCGCACAAAGTCAAAATTGTTGGTCAAGAAAGAGGGGGAGTCATTGCAGAGGAGGGAAACTCAAGGGGGGGGGTAACGGGGGGGGGAACTATGAGACTCGAATGAAACCAGCTACCTGGAGGGAAAGTGACGCCTGAGGATGCTGTTCCTAGGACAAGGGGGGGGGGGGCAAGAGGAGTTCTCAAAGAGCAACGAAAAGAGGAAATGAGTAGGACACTGCATTGCCCGCACCGAGGAGGGTGAGCAGGGACTCTCGACTTTGAACCCTTGGAGGGGGGGAGAAAAACGTCACAACCCATCATTTAAGGAGAAGGAGAGCGCTGATCTATCCGAGCGAAAAAAGCGGCAGAAAGGAAATGATAGCAACGCTGCAGTGCTTTCGAAATGGAACCAAAGGACGGACTAAGGGGGGTTTGTTGAGAAAAGCGTCTAAGGAGGGCACAAAGGTGAAATTGATGTTTGCCGCCGGCCAGGGGAAACTGGGGGAAGGCGATCAGAAGCAAACCACTGCCTTCGGAGACCGTAAAAAAGAGCAACTCAAAGGGGCAAGAGGAAGGAGAATGTAATGAACCATTCTAAAGATCAGGTAGAGGGGGAGGATCAGACTGGTGAGTGTTGGGGGAGGGAGTCCCGGGCAGTCTCACAGGGAAGAGCTTCTTATCATGTGAAGAGGTGGTTGATCTAACAGGGAAAAAATCCTCAAAGGGGAGGAAGGAAAAAAAAAAGGGAAGACCAGGATTCACTGTGCGGAAAAACTGACACTGCTTGTCGGACATGCAAGGAAAGAACATCGACATCCGGGGAGGGGAGTACGGACGGAAAGCGAAGGGGGGGACAAATATATAAAAAAAGAAAAGGTTGAGGAGGGAAGGTTACGTGAACGGGGACATACCTAAAATACGGCGGTGGGGTTACATTCTGAAGGGGGAGGGAGCTTCACGGCGGAGACGTGTAAGATCGAAAAACAGAAATCATACTTCGGGAGGAGAGGTCGGGGGGAAAGGAAAAACGGGGGTATAGCTTTTTATTGGCGTTGTGGGAGGGAGGAACACGCAAGTGGAGCTCGAAGGCCGTTGGACTGGAGGCTAAAAGATCCGCGCCGTAGAGTGTCCAAATCCTTCAGGTTTCACCCAAGAACTTCTCTGGGGGAAATTCAGAAAAGGAGAGAGAGAAAAACAATGGAGGAGGAGAAGAGATATAGAAAGAAATAGTCCGCGAACTAAAGGGCGAAAAAGAGAAAGGAGGGCGGAATCTTGTCAAACCGGAAAAATCTCCACTCAAACACGCTTGACCGGGGGGGGGGGGAAAAGGGTCTTAAACAAGCCATAACCAGCTCTCCCACGGGGTCCGGTATAAATGATTAACGAACGGCCGAGGGGTATATGACGGCGTCGACTCTCCTGAGTAAGGGGATCTAACGGAATCATTTCCTTCATGCCGAGAAAGAAGGTAAACAAATCCAGGAAGGGGAAGGGGAACGAGGTCGCCCTTTACTAAATCCCCCAATTGGGGTAGGAGGGGTGGAAGTAGCGGGACATTACCAGTGTCACCAAAGGGGCGGACACCCGAAACTATTGTTAACAAGAAGGTCCTACGAATAGAGAAAACTCACAGAGGAAGAGGGGTCTTCGCAAAAGCTAAGGTCGGGGGGTCTGGGAAAAAAGGTTACAATTTTCTCATCACCATAACCAGGACCTGAAGGCAAAACCTGCAGAAAAGGGGGGGAACTCCGATAGAGGGGCACAGGGGGGCCAAAAACCACAATTCAAGACTATCATATCCAGATGAGCATGTAGTGAGGCCTAGGCGACAAATCCGGGGGCGAAACTAATGGTGGACGTTCCTCGAAGGCCTTGGGGAGACCAGGTGGAAAGCAAAAGGCCGGCGCAAACATAATAAACTATGGATCGAATCCTACTTGATACAAAACACCGAACTCACTCACCAGTATTGACGGGTCACGTCGATGCACGTGCGTGTCGCAACGAATTCGGGACGTCTTGGCCTCTAGGAAGAGTCAGCGCGAGCAAGAGACCTAAGGAGGGGAAGGTGGGGGTGGAAAGGAAAAAGTAAAAAACTTCCAGCGGGAAAAGGAACGGACCAAGCTCCACGGAAGGGCAAGAGGACGTGGCTTGCAATTAGGTGCCAATGGCGAGGGCATCGTACCTACGATCGAGGGGGCGGAAAAAAAGGGGTCCTCGAACATCAGTACGGCCAGAAAACGCACATATATCAAAGTTAGTCAGGTTTCAATTCGGGACAATTTTGGGGCCGAGGCTGTGGAACCAGAAAAAAGTGATTGTGTCCACGCCGGGGACGGAGCAGAAATCTGCGAGCGAAAAGGAGGTGCTCGCGGCACCCGACAAAAGGTTGCAGCGTTTGGGATCTAGCAGCCGGCAAGCGGGGGGGGCCTCAAAAGGTCTCTGGCAAAGCAAAATAGCCAGAGGGGCCGCTCCGCCAGCTGAAAGGGCGACCGTAGCAATTCACGTCGGCCATATAGTTTGAACTAATCTTCCCCCTAAAAAAGAAACAAGGTCCCATTTCGTCACAGGGGGTCGTAAAGTTGGCTGCACAGCGTGGAAGGGACAGACTCGGACCCGGGACGCCCCAGCGAAGTTTCCAAGATCTTCAATCAAGTCCACACAGGAGAAAACCCCTCGAGAAGGGCCCGACAGAGCCGATTTATTCGTTCGCAACCGGGACCTCCTTTCAAAAGAAAATTGGGAAAAGTAGAAGAACGTATAGAAATTCATCTATTTCTTCACGCGATGTCTTTGAGCCGCACAGCAAAAAATTGACTTTGGGGGGGTGGGAAAGTAACGTTGAACTTGTGAAAAATTGACTGAACGAAACTCAGGGTTATCTGCAAAAAGGGAGCTCGAAAACGCGATGAGCATCCGGCGGGCGTCGCCGCGTTATGTCTGTGGAAAAGGGGTTTGAATCAAAAAAAACCGACGTTTATCTTAAAATCAGCTTTGAAGAAAAGTCGGAATAAGAGGGGAGGAAACCTCCGAGGAGAATCCCCGAAAAAGACAGTATGCTCGTCAGCAACCGCCCAAGTCGGTCGACATAGTGCGCAAAGTGTTGTGAAAAAGGCAAAATCACACAACAACGGAGAGGAGGGAAGGAGAAGAAGAAGAAAGTACGACGACGAGGAAAAAGGGGAGGACGGACTGTACAAATGGCTCCCGGCTTCCGGGCCATATAGGAGAGGGATTCGTAAAAGAAACTGCGTGTAATCCAGCTCTACAAAAAACCGAACTGGACGCGGCGACGCCGAGGAGAAAGGACGAGGGCGACTCCTCGTCGAATACCTTTAAGGGGTAACAGAAACGGACATCAGTTCCAAGCCGGCCCACGGAGAAATAGTGGAAGGCGTCGGCGCAAGACATAGCGGAGCAAGAGAAACGGAAGGATAAGTCTATCGGGGAGGCAATTCAGCCAGGGCGCCGGCATAAAAAACAGGGAGCGCTGTATCGAAAGTGTGGTGATCGAGCAGGAGTTTGCCGATGCGGACGCAAAGAAAGGGGAAAAAACTTGCGTCAAGGGTCCGGCGACAATAGGGCGCGGGGAATCCAACCTTAAGCCACCTGTTTGAGCAATGGGAGCATTTTGGTGGAAGGGCTAGGGGACTCCGGCCGCGATGTCACAGAGATTGGCGACAAGGCAAAAATGAGTCGGTCGCGAGAGAGGCGGAAAAGGAGATCGGACCTTCGTTAAGGACGAGACGGTTTGACGCTAGGGGCTCGTATACACGCCGGCGGTACGGCACTGGTGGACGGTGAGAGCCGTTCCAGGAGTGGGGAAACACGCAACGGAGAGGCGTTGACACGCAAAAGTGGGGGGAGGGGACGCCTTGCCAAGCACCGGAAGAATGATTTGAGAGATGCGTGCGCCTGCTCGGCAAACTGCTGGCCGAGGACAAATGTCGGCAAGAAGGTCGAGCGACGCCCGGGTCCGAAAATGAGGAGTCCTCGTGCCCCGAAAGAATTGAGGCGCTCACGGGACAATGTAAGGGGAGAAAACAAACACATTTTACGATCAAAGGCGCCTTCAAGGCTAGATCAGGCACTAAAAAAGTGGCAAGGCTTGTTAAGCTGGCAGAGTGGACCATTCCTGGTTGCCCTACCGAGAGCTGGGGGCAGGAAACTCGGCTTGCGATGGAAAATCAGCAGACTTTCGGGATTGCCCGCCTGCCTTTGACTTTCAGGAGATCGATTCAACCCACAGACTGGGCGAATAAAACAGGGCTTGTTACACGCAAAGGCGGGGGGGACGAGCCTGAATACAAGTCGAGAAAAGACTTCCTGAGATAAGCAGGGGGAGTTGGGGTACTTCTGTCCCCTACGCAACCAGGGAAAAAGGAAATTCAGGCTTGCATGAGACGTTGAGGGATGACAAAACGGTCAGTCAATACACGAGCGAGCCCGGGCTTTGTAAAGACCCTTGAAATATTTGAGTGTGAAACTTCGATGATTGAAAAAAGGGGAAAAAAGACGAAGGAGGTAGGCATCCGTGGTACCAAGGACGGCTAACGGAAAGCGATAAACCAGCTCGCCTTAAGGGAAGGGGAACATCGCTACCAGACGCTGAAGCTTTGTGGCAAAAAAGTAAAGCAACTGGCGGCCTGTGTACTGAACGCGGGATCTACAAAATCTAACAGAAAGACGGTAGGGGGAGACAAGGAGTTCTTTGGTGACCCACGGGAGAGCTTGTTATGGGGCTTTGTGTTGAGCCCGGACCACGGTCAGGAGGAAATTGCAAGTGGGTCCCTCGGGCTCCGCCGCAGAAAGCGTCGAGTGGGCAATAAGAAAGCAGCAAAAGGTAAGATTCTCATCGGGAAACTAGCGCGCAGACGAAAAAGGAGAGACCGCTTTGATAGAAAAAACTGTACGCGACCGTAACTCTATGCGGCTGTGAGAACCGGCAATTCGCGGAAAGACCACGAGGGAAATCAACCCTGAGAACCTTCTCCCCACTGGAAGTATACCAAAGCCACCTTCGAAGAACTTGCCGTGGGGCTAGACCATCTCCGGAAGTACACATCTCAAAGCCGCAGTGACCGATGGTCTTCAGAACAGCGTCCAGCGGGGGGGAAAAAGGGCGAAAAATCCAACTCAAGAAAAAATGGTCAGAGGTTGTCCATTAGCCGTTTCCGGGGGAAGTAACTACTAACTCCCGGAAAAGAGGGGAAAAGGGAAACTGAACAGACAAAAAATAAACAGGAAGGGTCGTCCGCAAAAACGCTGGCAGGCCAGTGGTTCTGAAGACCGGAAGGCATCCCTTTCGCGAAAAAACCGCGAACATTAGGCAAAGTCCGGAACGCCAATGGAGCCCGGTGCAGTTGAACAAACAGGAAACAAAAAACTCCACATTTGCTCGAAGGCTCGAATTTGGGGGAAACATTGAGACTGAAAGGAGGTTTTGTCACGCAAGAAGGGGGGGTAAAACAGAGGACTCCGAAAAGTAACTGGGACAATTTGCAAAGTCCGGGGGCAAAATGTCGGCTATGTTAAAGAACACGGAAGAGTGAAGCACCGACCGGCCCTCTCTGTGGAAAACAGTAATTGAAGGTTCCACGTTAGGAAGAAAAAAGGCTGAGGAAACGAAGGCCTTCTAGGAAAGCGGACGCTCGTATAGAGAAGAGATCTCTCCTCAATGTGGGGAAAGTCAAACGCAAACTTCCACGGTTCCAAAATCGAGAGAAAACTGGAGCCGCATCGGAGGAAAATAATGACGATCGACAGCGAGGGGGGAATCGTCGAGCCGCATTGAAAGGCCGTACAACGGTGTAGCAAAGTAAAGCTCATCTCAAAAACATAGGAAATGTATAATTGAAGGCGTGGGGGGTGGCCCGGCTACCAATCCACAACCGGGGAAGTGGTCAAAGACAAAGTCCCTCGTTTCTTTCAACTCCTATAACGTCGGGAAAAACTACCCCATTCCGTACACCTAAAGTCTGCAGCGGCCAAATAGTGTTGGCTAAAAAGTAACTCCTCAAATGCCGAACCTCGTGTCCACCAGAAAAAATAACGCCCGCCTTCCTCGGAATACTGATAAGAAGAAAAGGACTGATCCCGGTCAAAGAATAAAGGTTCAGTGGCAACATTTTAAAGGGGGGGCCTCCGATGTTGAGAAATCCCGTTCCCAAAGAACGGAACACTAGACGCAGGGGCAAAGGAATAAAACAGAGAAAGATACAAAAACCGTAAAGAGCGAAGTCGGTTCGCCAAGCGTGCCCGGGGGAGACTCTCAGGATATGTAAAAATGACAAGGTAAAAGGTAGAGAAAGCCATCGCTGGATCGTGGGGAGGACCAGGTATTTTCGCAAACACTACTTCCAAATCCAACCAATACAGACTGACCGGGGGGGGGGGTAAGGGGAAACACCGTGATGGGTGAAAAAGGGGAAGAAAAAGCATGTGAGCGAGGGAGCGAAGAGATGAAATCCTGAGTTTTCAGCATTCAGGGAGGTGTAGAGATTTTTTGAAACAATCCACGCGATCCGGTGACTGCCGAATGAGAGGCAAAGACAAAAGAAAATCAATATACAGATCTTCAGAAAAACGTAGCTGGAAACCAGGAAGATAACTTCAGAGGCACATCAATCACATAACGTCGAAACGGACAGGGGGAGACTCCAATAGGTTCTTTAGCAATCGAGAGAAAATCATACAAACGGATTAGGAGAAATAAGATATATATCATCACATACACAAATTGTCTACTAAGCGTAAGAGGACAACATAAAATCACAGAAGGAATACAATACGTACACTCTAAGGGGGACGTCAAAAACCGAGGCGCCAAACTCCGTCGGAGGATTCCATGATCGCGGGGAATTGTCAAGAGGATAAATGGAAGGCGAAAGACGGATTCGCGAAGATCTGTAGCTCAAACGATGTCGTTTCAGTCCAAGTGTTCCTATTGGTCATCGGGCAGTTCGGAAACCCAAAACTAATTACGAAGTTATGGGAGCGGCGAAAGGGCCGGAAGCATTCAGCGATTGTTCTGGAAATCGGTTCTCCTCGCAATGGGGACCCGGGCACAGGGGAAAGAAGCCATTTCTCTGTATCGGTAGGGGAGAAGAAGACAAGTTCGAATGGGGGAGATATGGAGCTTGGCCGAATCCTGGGGAGATTCTGCAGGCACAAAAGAAGTGGCATCAAATTTAGACGGGAAATGGGGGGGGACGGGGGTGTTGTTGAAAAGGTCGGCAAAAATGCAACAAGAGGCCGACGGAGTGCGAAAGGGAGGGGGGGCTAACTGAGGCGTAAACTATGGATCTGATACAAAAGAAGGGACAGGGTTGATGGGAAGAGCCGTTGGGGGGATCAACGAGATGGAAGCGTCTTGCTCTGAAAACGGGGGTAAGGCAATTTTCGGTGGCCGCGCTCCACGTGGAAGAATTCGGAGGAGTGTGATACTTTACCCAGCACGGGGGTGTGAAGAACCGAAACCCCGAAGAACGACTGACCCTGGAGTTGAAAACGGGGGAGGGCGCCTGGCTCGGCAAAAGGGAGTCAGAAACGGTTTAAAAAAGATAGATGGAAACCTACTGGCAAAGGACGCAGCGCCCTCGTGCCAAGCCCGACGCTGCTGAGAAGGGGACGAATCACGTGGAACCGCTGGGAGTTTGAAGGAAGGGCCAAACCCCTAAACCGGAAAATAAGAGGAGATACTCGGATTCACTAACTAAAGGAGCTTAGCGAATCTGCGTGCTTTCTACGTGGACCCACGTAATTACGTTGGCCCTAGGGACTGCACGCTTCGTCCGATAGTCACGAACCGCCGTTGGAACCAGGATGTTTTGCAAGGAAAAAGCAAGTGTAAGGTCATAATAGCGCTAAACCAAAAGGAAAATCTGGCGAGAAAACGGGCAAGGGGTGACTCACCTCAGGGGTTCACAAGGAATGACCGGAAAATTCGTACTAGGGGAGGGTAGCAGGGGGGGCCCCAAGAGCAGGGTCTCATCCACCGGGCGAGGTCTTTGCCTAGGGGGAGTGGGTATGGTTTGATCGAAGGATTCCTAAAGAAAACACAACGGCGAAACGGAGGGCGTGGAGGAAGAAACTGCCGTGATCGTTTGTGTCGGAACAGGCAAGGGGTTCCATCGGACAATCCGGGAGTTAGTCAGATGGGAAAGCCTGGTAACAACTCGATCAAACAAGAATCAAGGGATGGGGTGGATTACCGGCGACATAAACAAGGAACGACATGGGCGGGGGTTACATTGTTTACGGAAATGATCTTCACGTCGGCAATGTACTCAGAGAGGTACGAAGCCCGTCCGAAAAACTAAAAAAAAGCAAGTGGAGACGGCGGGCTTGGGGGGAACTTACAAAAAAAAAAAAAGTGGGGAGAGCTGGTCTTCGTGGTGTTGAAGAGTAAGGGATGAGTTGCTCAAAGCATTAAAGAGGGGGGAGGGAGCTTAGAACTATTACTAGAAAAAGGAGTTTTCAAAAGGGCACAAGACTGGGACTATTCTTAAGCAGGAAATCTCACAAAAGGCAGGGGGGAGGGGGGAACCGCTTGAGAGAAGAAACCTCGCCATAGGATTAACACTAGCGAAAACTCTGCGGCGAGAAAAGAGGGGGGAGGGCCGCCGAAACACACACTCACTCTGAATGGGGGCGCAAGGGAACCAAACGAACCATACCCAAAAACCCACTGTGGGGGGACCATTTCGCAAAAAGGGGGGAGCACGAACCCGGCTGCTGGTAGAGACGGCAAAAGATCCTGATTACACCACTTACGAAGGGGAAAGGGAGAGAGACCTTCAGAGAGAAGAAAGTCAGCGTACCGGTTAGCGTGGGGAGAAAAAGACCCAGAAAAAAAAAGATCAGTGTTCCAGTAGCCTGTTTACATTGGGGGGGAAACTCCCCGATGTCGATGGGAAAGAAGAATGACGACAGAGGACAGAAAAAAGGAAAAAGGGGGCAGGAACTCAATCAAGTCAAAAGTCAAATGGAAAAGGGGAAGCGGTGCGGAAATCACTTTTTCGCTACCAGAAAATGAGTGCAAATCCTTCGCCCGGGGTTTATCAGGTGATTGGAACCGTACAAAAAGAAACCCATTCAAAGTGCTATGAAGAATAGGAATTCGCTCGAATTTGGTACAGTCAGCGGTCGGCACCATTGGGGGTGAGGGTAACAAAAAGCATTGGGGGGGACTGTCCTACAAGCCTGTGGGGGGGGGAAAACTTATCTAGGTCTTGACTGACAATGGCCAAATTCCGGGCGGCAAAATTAAGGCTGCTGATGGGGATAATCGGAGGAGAGGGGAAGATACAAAAGGGGAAAACTCTCTGAGAACAAGTATACGGGGAAAATTTTCTGAACTGGAATCTTTTGTTAGAAACTAAAGACCGGTTCGGAGGAAGATGCTCGTAGAGAAAAAAGGAATTATCTGGGTGTTTTTTGGGAAAGACATAACCACTGCCCTCAAAATCGCATCAAAAGCCTGAACTTGCCATCATGCAAAGGGAGGGCGCTGGTCGCACTCTGAAAAGAATGAGGACTTCCACCAAAGGGTTTTCTCGGACCAGTCAGGACAAGCGCCCGCATATATCAACTAGATTCCGGGGTGGAGAAGGAGGAAGGAATCAGGAAAGCACCCAGTGCTGACACATGAGGGAAAAGGAAGGTCGTTCGTGGCCAAGTCCTGGACTTCAGGGAGCGAAGGAAAAAGAAAAAGTCCGAGGGGGGGTATCATCGAAAAATCTAGTGAGGGGGTGAATAAAAAGGCAACAGAAACGAAGAAAATTCCGAAGAGAATTTTTGCCTCCTCGCAAAAGGATAACAAAAAAAGAAAGGAAACCTGGAGCAGAAGGGAGGACAAGGAGAAAGGGGGTATAAAGAAAGAAACCTTAAAAAAAAGAACTGCCAGGTGGTCTATGATATGTTGAGTCTCCTCCTCCGAGGTGTAAGGAGAGAGATGGCACGAAGGTCCTGTGAACAGATCAAAGGGAGCCTCATAGAAACTGAAGAAAAAGGATAGAGAAGAGACAACACTTCCCTGAAAAATACAGGAAGACTGTAGTCTTTAGGGGGCCAAGGGCCTCCCAGGGAGAGAGAATTGCCAATGAAGGAGAGAACCAAGGGCTGCAGAGGAGGGCGATGTCTTGCTCCTCAACCAACAAAACGGAAGGAATGGTGATTTCCCGGACCCGATGACACCCTTTCGGGTAATGGGAAAAAAAAAAGGGGGGCTGAACGAAAGAAAGGGGGTCTAGACGAGGATCGACTACGCTGAGAAAGAAAGGAACGGAGCCACGGGAAAGGGAGGGGAATCGGTTTGGTGAAAGAAAAAATAGGTCCAAGGCCTTCACGTCGGCGTGGGAACGGTCATATCTTAAAAGAGGCTAAAGAGATCCCGAGAGAACAGTCCTAAGTCAAAAGCCACAGGAGGGAAGACTGCGCAATTTT
>Ga0179591_1180004_pt1 | contig 11753 bp, 8 predicted proteins | sample CZOMad2_1_08_16f_FD_182891 | JGI IMG/M metagenome (GOLD analysis project Ga0179591, IMG submission 182891) | Vadose zone soil fungal communities from Angelo Coast Range Reserve, California, USA - CZOMad2_1_08_16fungal (PacBio error correction) | ecosystem: Environmental > Terrestrial > Soil >...
TATCGGAGGGATGCGACAGCGTTGCTCCATCGCCGGACTGAAACTGATCGCGCTTCGGTCAGCAATCGTCCAGAGAATTCACCCGATCGCAGGGAGGCGAGACGATAAGGGGGAGGCGCCGGAAAAGAGAAACTTCACCAGAGGGGGATCATAAGCGAGCAATCTGGGGGGGGGGATGAATACGGGAAAAGGACTCCTGCACTAATTGCGCTGTACGAAAGAGTCATCAGGGCTTGCGGTGGGGGAAACCGAGCTCTAAGCATTGAAAAAGCGCGAAACGTCGTGCCGGAGCATATTCATAAGGGGAGGGGGAGCCTACCCGGTTTTGTCTGCTACTTGCCAATGGCGACATCGTCGAGAAGCCATAAAAGAAGAAGGGCTACTTTCCTGGCCTGAAGTAAAGACTGGGACGGAAGGATCAGGTCGCATTAAGCCTTTGTGAGAGTGGGGGGGAAGCAGGCTTCGCGGGTTCTGACCAGAGACAAAAGCGACGAAAAGAACGATGCGCGTCAAGAGTAAGAGCGAGAGCGAAAAAAAGCGGGAGCGTTCAGATCACAAAACAGAAGACAGCAGGCTCCCGATTGTGAAGAAACTGATTCGACCCGGCATCCCAAGTCTAAGGAGAAGAAGAAGACGAAAAAGACACCTCAGCGACCGCCATCTGTTCCAAACAAAGGAACAGAAGCCAGAGGCAAAGAAGCCGATGCCGGGCACTCCGAGGGCGCAGAAAGCCAGCCCATGACTAAGGCTGGGAAGGGAAAGAATTACGCGCGTCTCAGTGTCCTCGGCGAACCGACTTAAAATTTAGACTTGTCCTCTAGGTCTAGGAACAACCGGCTGTGTTTAGCAATCCGAGTGAAGGGCAATCGCTTTTATTTGAAGGAGCGAGAGGGCGCCGGCTCTCTTAAGCAAGGGGGGACATGAAGCCGGAACACTCGCGTCGGTGTGGGAAGAGCCTATAAAGGGACGTTTCGACACAAAAACAAAAGAAGGTATATGGGAAACACTCGAATAAAATGGTACATGCTCCCCCTGGAAAAGGACAGACAGGACGCGGACTCTATGTGGAGGAGGAAAGCGAAGGAGGAGGGGTAAGTACCGAAAACAAGTACGGCCGGTTAACGGTGGCCTAACTAGAGCAGGGGAAAGAAATGGCTCAGAGAGTATGGTGACCAAGAATTAAAAGAGACAGGGGGGCCGAGGTTTCTCTTATTTCCGAAGGTACTCGAGCACGCCCACTAGTCCTTGGGAGTGAAGAGGAGAGTTGGCCCTCCGCAATCAAGAAAAGGAAAAGCAATATTTTTTGTGATCCATGCGAACCCTAAAAAAACGAGAAGGGAAACTCTTCCTGACGGACGAATTAAAGGTCAAGTCAAACGCGGCCAAATTACACTGAGAAGACGAGGAAAATGCGGTTATCGGTCTGCACTTGCGCATCTAGCGGACGCTGTATGCCCATGGAATCGGCTAACGGACCAATTCTCAAGCGCCAGGGGCGGGCGAAGGGCGCGGAAAAGAAAGTAATGGGTGTCGGTTCAGGAGCGGTGGAGGCACAGGGGCCAGCGCGGAAGAAACAGGATCCTTACGTATTCCGCGCAATGATTGAAGACTTCGGGAAGGCCGATTGTGCTGCCCTCCGAAAAAAAGGCGCCAATCCACCGTTTAGAACAGACGCACCGGCGGAGCCAAAAAACTTCGACAAAGCGAAAGTCCGCATGAGCCGGAGTCTTCCGTCGAGCAATACGGAGCGAGCGGTCCTGTAAGGAGCCTGTTGGGGAAGCTTCAAATCGTGGGAAAGGAAACTGAGGGGTTCGATGAGTGGAAAGGGGAGAAATCGCTGGTTATCTGAGGGGGTCTGAACGTATGGGGCAAACTCAAACACGTCGAGTTATTATTCGAAACAGAAGCGAAAAAAAAAAAAAAAGAGCGAAGAAAAAAAGCAAGGGGTGGGCTGGGACTTATCGGTGAAAGAACCAAGTCAACGAAAAAAAAAACAGCAAAACGAGGTTGAGGGAACTAGAAAGAGAACATCCGACGCTTTCTTTGGGTACCGGAAAACATCAACCTGAACAAAACAGAGGTGCCTCCGAGTTCCGAAACGGGGCCAGGAGGCAACCAAAGAGGGGAAGACCCTCCACTAGCCAAAAAGATACCTTCTACAGTACAGCTTCAGGGATAACTCGAGTTACGACTATTATCCAGTCGCGAACCGCGCCACAGGGGGGGGGAAGGCAAAATCCTGGGAAACTTCGCAAGGCAGTGGGAAGAAGACGTCAAAAAAAGAGGAACTCCGCGAAATCGTACATACGAAGAAGAATAGGCAAGTTCGGTTACTATTGAGATGAAGGGCGCTGTTCAATCTCTATCGGGGTTAAAACATCCCTTAAGATTAGTGGGGAAAAGAGGTTTTGGAACGATTTCTCAAATAACAAAGGGAATGTGCCAGAAGGACGAGCGCTGTTTTAGGCGTTGTTTTTGAGCCAGAAGGGGGGAGATATCGCGATCGCTCTCAAGGGAAATCAGAAAGAAGCACGGCTTATCAAGTATCTAGAATAATATCTAGGGGAATATATTCCTGGAGAAAAAATCCGGCCGATCGTCGTCCGGCAAGGGATAGCGGGAGTGGGAGGCGTAAACTATGGGGAGCAATCCAGTCGGGTGTCCTAGGAGAGGAAAGCGAAAACAAAGAAAGAAAGGGCGGGGGTCGTGTGTCGACCGGAGGAAAGAATCCTGTGGCGACTTAACTATGGTAGTGGAATGAAATGGGGAGTAAACGCCGATGACGATCAGAAAAGAAGCGCTGTAGGGGACGTCTGGTGAATGAGTATCTGCTGACGGGGAAAACAACGGCTCAGCCTAAAAATTCAAACGTCATGGACTGACCAGAAGAAGAAAAGAACGTCGATAAGAAGAAGGTTGCTCGAAGAACCTGAGGCAGGGCAATTGGGATAGCAGAACTTTCCACAGAAGGAGAGGGGCGCTAGTATTCAATCAACGGCTAAAAAACAAGAGGGAGAGAAAAAGGAAGGACGTGGGCTCAGTGGGACATTCCGGAAAGAAATTAAAAAGGATGCTGGGCTTTTGGCGGAAAAAAGGTTACGACCTTCCGGGAGGGGCGCCGTTTACCAACCAAAGGGGGTAAATACAAGACTTGAACAAAAGGAATCAAAAAAGAAAAAAGAAAGAAGCAAGATTGGGAAAGCGCCGTTCTTAAAGGGGGCGAGGCTTTGGCGGGCAAATGATCGGGGGTAAAACCGGGTTTCTGGTACAGATACGGTGGATCGCCTTTTACCGTCGTCGCTCCGAAGAACGGAGGAAGAGAGGGAAAAAAACGGACGAAGAAGTTCAATGTACGGCCAAAGGGAAAGACGCCATTTTATAGCGCTCCAAAAAAAAGGAAAAGAGAGATATAAACAGCGGTCATCAGGGGAGGAGGAAGGGAGTGTAGGATCCATCACCTTCTCGAAAGGAAAAAAGTAAGTGGTCTCCAGCAATAGAACTAAAAAACACAGGTTTTCACTCCACTACCAAGTGGAACAGCCGGCCCGCCAAAGCCCTGTTCCAACAATGTTCACCGCCTTCTCTAAACTCCAGGATCTAAATTTTTGCTAAAGACTTGGGCCTCCAACGGTGCTAACCGGGAGGACCGAGGTCTCCGCTGGTGTAAAAGCCAACATTGCAAAGCAGGTGAAGGGGGAGAACAACATCATTCGCCTCAATTAACGAAACTGAGACAGGCCCTAGACTTAGTGGGGGAAGAAATCGCCGGTTAGTGCTAGACGAGACTGCGAAGAGCCTAGACCAGGACCGGCGGTGGAAAACGGAAAAAGCTCCCATGGAAAGGAAAGGGAGGAGCGCAATTCCTATCGACTGTCATTCGTCAGCCGGGACATGGCAATGGCCTATAGAAAAAAAAAGGAACAAGCCCGTCTTCGCGCCTCAGAGAAGAACGAGGACCATAGAGAGCTTAACCGAGACATCAGTCGCGGCGATAGGACAGAGGCAAGAAAATGCGGCCTTCCAACTCAGGCGGAAGGGGGGGGGGGGGGGGGGGGGGGGGGGGGGGGGGGGGGGGGGGGGGGGGTAGGTTTGGGGGGGGGGGGGGGGGGGGGTGGTGTGGGTTTTGGGGTGGGGTGTTGTGGTTTTTTGGGAGGGGTTTTTGTGGGGTGTGGGTTTGGTTGTTTGGTTGGTGTTTTTTTGGGGGGTGTGTGGTGGGGGGTTGGGTGGGGGTGGGTTTTTGGGTTGTTTTTGGGTTTGGGGTTGTTGTTTGTGGTTGGGGGGGATTGTTTTGGGGGGGGGGGGGGGGGGTTGGAGGTTTTGTTTTGTGGGTGGGGGGGGGTGGTGTTTGTGGGGGGGGGAGTTGGTTTTTTGGGTGAGGGGTGGGGGTTCGGGTTTGTGGGTGGGTTTGGTTGTTTGAGTTGGGGGTGTTTTGGGTGGGGGGGGGTGGGGGTTTTGGGGTTTTTGGGGGTGGGGGGGGTTTGTTTTTTTTGTTGGGGAGGGGAGGGGGGGTCTGGGGGGGGAGGTGTTTGTGGTGGGGGGGTTGGGGTTTTTTGGTGGTGTTTTGGGGGGGCCGTCGCATTTTTTCCAGCGGTTGGAACCAACAAATATGGGGCTCCCTACGATCTAAAACTATATTCTTTCTGGAATCGTCCGACGGGACGCCAGAGTAAGGCGCCGAAGAAGGCCGCCACGGGGACGATACAGCAGTTCGGTCGGTCGCTTAGGTAGAATTGAAAGCTGGCCGGAGATGATTTCTTGGCGAAAGAAGAGAGGGGTCGGCGCCACCCCTCTCTTCGAAAAAAAAAAACGGAAGAAAAAGGGCCTCGTTATATGCAAAAGAAGTCTGGAAAAAAGAGCCGATCACACTAAGAGAATGGGATAATTATGATCAGCTATAAGACGAGAAGGCACTGCGACAGCGGTAGAAGGAAATTGCCTCCTATTTCGCTAGGGGACGAGTTATTGAGGGGGGAGTTCTTTCAAGGGGGAGCGGGCGAAGGAAGGGGTTCTTCAAAACGGATTGCGCATTTGGGCCTGAAAGAACGACCAGTGCGGGCGCGGTCACCAGGCGGAACTGTGAGAGAAGGGGGAGCGGCGAGGGAAGACCGACTGTAGCCGTGTATGAAGGAAGTGAGGGCGATGACCCGTGGGTGTACTATAGGAGGAAATGGGCCCTTCCGGTCTTAACTATTATAAAACGAAAAAAGCCCGGGGGTCATGTATTCAGTGGAGAAAAGGAAAAGCGGGAGACGCGGATCTTAGCTTCAAATCCACTCCTATTAGGGTGGGGAAACGTGTTAGGGATGAAAGGGTGGAGAAACCAGTAGGTCCATCCAAGAAAGTTTACTCGCGAGGTGGGGGTTTGGCGCTGGGGATCCTAAAGGCTCGAGAAATTGTAAACAGAAAAAAGCAAGCCGGACGGAGATTCCGATGGAAAGAAAGAATAGAACGAATGGTCGCAGTCAGCAAGCACGCCGGGTGCAGGATGATTGCCGATGATAGCCAAGAGCGTCCGATAAAAGTGCAATCTTGGATATGGTGCGGTCGGCGTGGACTAGAAGGGGGGAGGTGCAACCATGTTGCGAGGCGAAAGGGAACGGCCTATTGCGACAAAGGGAAAGAAGGGGTCATCTCGGGCAGAAGACAAAGAATTCGGAAAGCGCAAGCGTCGGAGAAGAAACACTGTTCTACTAACAGGAATGCCTACCAAGAAACAGCCAAAGAAAAAAGGACCCAATCGCTATAAGGAGCCGACGCTCCGCAAATAAGAACGAGCTAAAGGAGAACCGTAAAAAATATCTCTAGGGGGGAGTGTTTGGGGAAAGCGTGACGCGAAAAAGGAATGGGAAGAATGCAAGGCAAGTGAATAGGACATAAAATTGGGGGAGAGTTTGGAGACTGAGAGAGGCAGGGGCAAAAAATCAGCGGGTTGGCGAGGCACGTGATGACGGCGGGCGGAGAACAGAAAGTAAAGAAAGAGGGATTTTCGCTCACCCGGCAAAGGCATAAGAGCTCAAGCGGGCCCACCTGAAACAGGAAGAAAAATCGTCATGGGGGGTAACGACAATACTCAGCGCAAGGGAGAGCCAGGTGCGAGGTGGATTGGAAAGCCAAAGTGAAGCTTCGAATGGGTCGGGAATTCCCGCACAAAAAAAAGCTGACGATAAACGTTTTACACCAGAGGCGCCGGGAAGGGGATCAAAAAGGAGACTCGGAAGCTAAAAAGGGGCCATCCTCTCTTTTGGTGGAAAGGGGGGAACATGACTAAGGTTTGGGAACATTATCCCTAGAGTGGACAGGATAGGAAAAACAGAAGTAAAAAAGAGAAGAGAATCGTCGCTCGAGAAAAGCAAAAAGGAACGTCGCGATAAAGCTTTGCAGAGACGCCAAGACCAAAGAATTGCGAAAACCACGCCGTCTGCCAACCAAAAAAGGGCGCAACGGGGAATCGTGTAGAGACAAGAGGGAAAACAAGAAGTCAAATAGCGAAACCAAATCAAAGCAAAGCGGCGTCGAAGCGCCAGCCGGATTCGCCTGAGCGAGAAGGATTGGCTCTACTTCGATCACTGGTCAAGTTGGGGAAGAGGGCGAGGGGAAGAAACTTTAAGAGAGTTAGAAGGGTTATATGATGAGGAGCACCTGGCAGCCCCGGGGACAAATCCTTCGGAAAGAAAATTAGGGAGACACCAATGGAACTTGGGAACGGCTTTTAAAAGGAACCAAGGACGAAAAAGGGGATCGAAGCGCCGTCGACTTCTGAAAAAAAAAATCATGCGTCTCTGAAAGAGGTGGGAAAAAAGACGGACCCTACCACTCACCCTTCTGGGAACCTGGAGAAACTCTCGCCCAGCCTGCCTAGCGAAGAAGGAAGGGAAAATAGAAACTGCGCCGATATGAGGGACAATGGTCGGAAAAGACGCACCGGCAAAGAACCAGGTGTAGAAGAAAACATAACGGAAAAAAATATCGAAGTAGGTGAAGGCACGACGAACTGGCGAGAGGAAATCCGATGCACAGCCCAGCAACCTTCAGAAAGATGCACGAGGAGAAGGCAGAGTCGAGGGGAGCGCTTCACGCTCACATCACTACAACCGCGGGAGATAAACAAAGTTGACTGCGAAGTGCGACGAAACAATAAAAAAGAAAAAAAAAACGAACGATCTGGGTGATCAGCATCAGCACTTAGAAAATCTGCCGCGGCGAGGAAGGGGCAGGAAACCGAAGGTGAGTCGGCGATGGATGCAAAGACTAACATACCAGGCGAAAAAGGCAAGATCATCTCAACCAGAAACACAAAAACTTCTTATTAGGAAACGGGAGAGGGGGGAGGTTCTTGCACGGGGCGTGCTGCCTACGTACCTCCATATCCGCAACAGAGGTGGGGTCCCTCCTGATGAAGAGAGGAACAATCGTTCGACGTGCTTTATTGAACGGAGAAGCCGCCCGCTGCAAGAGAAACGCCCTGGACTTCGGGATCGATTCGAAGGGCAAATTTGTGAAGGAGCGCTGTTGTCGAAGAAGGCGCAGCCTTGTCCACCCAGAAGGGAGCGAAATATTAGCGAACTCGGCTGCTCTAGTAGGAGGGTTCAGACTGTGTGCAAAGAGAAAGAAAACAACAAGGCAAGCGACGTAGGGTGCAACGAGCATATATCGTTTTGGCCTTATGTGAGCTGAAGGGGGCGCAGGGACATGTCTACAACGTCTCAGGAATCACATCACGGCGCCTTGTGCTAAAACAGGGGTTCAGGAAGGACCGGCAGCTTTGGAGGCGAGGATAGATAAAAGTCAGAAGTGTGTGCATAGGTTGTTGCGGATATTCGAGGGGCTCCCCAGCTCTGAAACGACGACCATACGATGAAAAAAAGGAAGAAAGGCTCGAGGATCACAGGCCGGCGAGAGGGGGAACAGAAGGGTGAGACCTTTTGCAGAAGCATGGGAGAAGTTTTGCAAAAGGAGCATACGGATTGGCGACCCATAGCCGCGTAAAGGAATCAGAACTCGAACGATAAAGCTAACCCGGCGCGGAAGAGGAACGAGTTCTAACAACCCCTGTCCCAATTCATAAAAGGACAAAGGAGTGAAGGGCAGACTACCGTCTTTCGACCATAAAAGGAAGAAAATGACCGACTGCGGGTTATGGTAATGTTACAGAGGGGAGAGGCGAAGTGAAATCGCGAGCAAGGAATGGAAGAAGATCCCGCAGTAGGATTGCTTCGCAAAGCGGGGGGCGAACTCAATGCTGCAGTTCACGAGAAAAAAGAGCATGGGGTACTCCCGCGAGCTATTCCTGGCGTCAGACCCTTCGGGTACAAGCGATTCAGCGCGGGCAACGTATGGTGTAGGAAAAAACAACATCCTCTCGAAACGGAAACCCAAAAACGGTGAAAAAAAAAGATGGAACAAGCCCCATTGGAGCCTTCAGGGGGAAGGCCGCCGGTCACAAGCGAATCGAGGTGGAAAAAACTTTACATCGTCCGCGGCTTAGGGGGATTGAAGACAAGAAAAGAAGGGCAGGAACGGTGAAGACGCGACATGCCTGCGGACCTGAGAAAAGTCAATACCCATAAACGAATGAAGGGGGAGGGGAGGCACCAGGGTGGTTCAGCGGGTTGGGGCGCAGCGATGAGGTGTCCGGCAGCAGCCTACGCCGGCTATCCGATGAATAGGTCTGTGCCCACCGCGAAGACGGCCGGGGGGCTGATGACACCACTGCTGGTTGGGGAATGGCAACCTCTCCAAATGCTCCGAAAGTCGAGGGAATCACCTGAGAAAATTGAGGTTTCAATGCTTCGTCAAAAGGAAAGAAATAAAGAAGCTGAGGAAACTTTTTGAGTCCTAGCCAGAGGAGAAAGACCTTCGTCCGGTCTTCCACGGGGAGCGAGGATCCCACATTCAGCGGACGCGCAAGACAGACATCGCTTGTTCGGGGTAGGGGGATGCAGTAGCAAAGGGCCGTCGGAGATCAGAACGCGCGAGCTTAGGATTCGGGAGGCGGCGCTTAGGGAACGCCGCTACAGTCAAGGACAGCTTGTTCAAATTTCGGTCACTGAAACAAAGCCCGCAACAACCGTGAAAGAGCAACAAAGCAGCTGCGAGGTCACAAAAGAACGACCGCGCAAAAAAAAGCTTCTCCAATCAGGCACGATCGGGAAAAGAAGAGTCATATCTCGAGCAGAGCAGAAGAAGAGGGAACTCACGGCACTCCTTTGAAGGGGCTGGCGAAAATCGTTGTAAAGGTTAAGAGTGGTCGGGGTCCGGAGAGGATTCCTGGTCCGATCTTTTGGAGTAAGGGTGTAGTTATTTTTTCATTGATCGCGCGAAGTGGAGTGGATCCTCAAACCCGCGGAAAAAAACAAACACTCGGAGAACCGCGCAACTGGTTTGGGGAATGTTAGAAGGACTGAAAAACCAAGTCAAGAGCACTAAAACCTAAAATCAAGAGGGATGGTTAGCTAATCTCTCCATAAGCCAGAAAAGCTTTGTGGTTTTTTAACCCGTGCATGGCAGCTCGAAGAAAAAAAGGTTTCCCCTCTCAGGGGGGAGGACTGAAGGGCCGACAGGGTGCCAAGGTGGGCCAATTTCTATATAGATACAACAAAAGTGTCATCGTGGAAAGCCTAGCGTCACACATAACCACCGCGAGAGGGAGACAAGAGGACTCAATACAGAAGAAGGGGGGGAAGACGCGAAAGCACAGCAAGGGGGTGCTCGTTACGCAAAGCCTAGAATTGCTCAGCCTTAAAAATCAGAGACTGACGGGAAAAAGAAATCCGGTAACTAGAAAAGGAAGGGGAACTCGAAGATGCCTGGGTCTTTGTATGAAAGTCGAAGGGAGAGAAGCGCTGCGATGATTCTCCGATAGTTGGGAATTATGTGGATCGGGTTGCTCATACCATAATGGACGATACCTAGCGGTGTAAGTTGGTTTTCGACCAGAGGGTCGAAAGAGAGCTATCAGTATCGCACGCTGCATCATCAAAGCAAAGACGCTCGGATCGTAGTACAATAAGAGGGAAGAAAAACCTGTTTTCATCCGAGAATTAGGAGGAAATGGAGCCATGATTGGATTTTCGGCAGTGATAAGAGATCCAACGCGTCGGATAAAAACAATATCCTCTGATTCTTGGGAGGAAAAGAGAAAAGAGCACTTACCTTTCGAAGGAAGTGGTCAGTTACCGCACTTGCTAACAGGAACGAAAAGGGCTCGCAAGGGCGCGGAAACGGCTTTGAGGGAAGGGATAAAAGAATCTTGATCCTGTCCAGGGGGAAACCTACTTGCTTAATCTCTCTCCTTCATGATGCAGTGAAAGGAGTTAGAAACCGAAGAAGGGGACTTCGAGAGGGAGGCAGACATTACGTGACAATTGGGGGAGGAAAGAGAAAGGTAATGCAAAACCGTGCTAGCCTGGGGAGCGGTGGACGCTCCTCTCACGACACGGCTAGATGGAAGAAAAATGTCAGTCTCAGGAATGACATTTAGATATTGAGGATAAGCGTGCTGAATAGCACCTTCCTGGAGAAAAATTAGAAACAAGCCTCAATCCGAGATAAAATAAGGAACACCAAAACTGAGAAAAAAGCAAGAAAGAATAGAGCAAGGATTTAAAAAGATTTGTTTGTTTCGGAAAGGTTGGCAGGGGATTACACTTGTCGGGTGAAACCGGTTTCTCTTTTCCGAAAGAGGAATCGTACCGAGGGTCGGTTCGCTCAAGGAGGAACATTGAAAGGCATTCCCGCCCATAATTTCAGGGAAAAAGGAACGCATTTTTATCTCGCAAAGAGCTAAACAGAGAGGGGAAGAAAGGACGAGGACAACCGTGACACCGGGAGATGGAAGCCGAAGGGCGGCTTCGCCGTAGAAGAACGTGCTAAGGAGGAAGAAGGAGAATAGAAAACGACGAACCCGGTGGTAGAAAGAACCGAGCAAGGTTCCTTGTCCAAGGAACAGCCCTGGTCAGAAACAAAGGGAATGTCATTGGGAAACGGGAATGGCTCGATTCGCTTTCGGGCAGGGGCAGTCCTTTTGTTCGGTACCGTATGTTCTTTAGAGGGGTCCTGCTGGCGGGAGGGTAAAGCGCGACAGGGGGGGGACAGAACGGGAAAGGGGTCACAAGGAGAAAAGAGTCTACTCCTGCAACGGAAGCTTAGGGAAGCACTTCGCCACGCAGTGTGGAGCAAATACTACGTTCGGAAAAGAGGGCGCGGAAGTCGCACTAAAGGGAGAGGTCTCGGTAGGACAGGGGAACTGGAGACAAGAAGAACCGGCTTCTGCGAGAGTCCGAGAGAGCCGGAGGAGTTGATCACGACAAGGGACAGGCAAGACCATTGAAAGGGGGCTGGCCAGCAAATCGGGTAGTAGGGCAAACAGATACGTCAAACGCGGCACAAGCCGCTTTAGCGAGGAGATCCGAGGTCAGGGGGATAAAGTACAGCGCGTGCAAACAACGGACTGTCCATACCTCGGCCTTCTACAATTGGGACGACGGGGGAAGAAAAAGCGGTCGACCACGAATCAGCGAATAGGTGCAAAAAGGGAGGTCCGCGAGATGGGGGGAGGGAATCCCTACAGGATCCAGAGGGAAAAGCACGATCGAGCCGAGGGGGAGGGGAGAAAAACGGATGGGAAGGGCGGATGATTTTCGGGAGGGAGCCTGGAAAGCGGAAGCTGGGAGAGTAGTGGGGGCGCGAGAGTCGGATAGGACGCCAAACTGATATTCTAAACCACACACGACCACAATTCCGAGGGTAGATGG
>Ga0179591_1216225_pt1 | contig 11753 bp, 11 predicted proteins | sample CZOMad2_1_08_16f_FD_182891 | JGI IMG/M metagenome (GOLD analysis project Ga0179591, IMG submission 182891) | Vadose zone soil fungal communities from Angelo Coast Range Reserve, California, USA - CZOMad2_1_08_16fungal (PacBio error correction) | ecosystem: Environmental > Terrestrial > Soil >...
GTTCAGTCAGACGTAAGAAGCGCAGGGCATGTCCCGCTAGGCAAAAAGGGGCTGTATTAGCAGAAGAAGCTGGGCTAAAGACCTTTGCTGCGGGTAGGGCTGAGTCCATCCTACTCAGGAATGAAAGCTCGAAGTTGGAGGAGCCTGTACGACTTATAGAAGAGGGGTGGAAGGCACTACCGGGATCAGCCGGAAGAGCTCTTGTGTCGGTGCTACTAGAAAGGTTATCCCTTTTAGAGACCGGGAGGGGGGGGATCTACGATGTAGAAAAAGAGAGAGCAAAACACTCGAAAAAGAAAGACTGGAGCCTGAAGAGTAATTTTGCAGAGAATACGACGATATTTCACCAACTCTCTAATTGCCCTTGGGGGGGGGGGGAAATAAGAGTACTTTCTTGCGCCTGTCGAAGGAAAGAAAGGAGGGGGAAGGAACCACTCAACCAATGGCAAAGAGTGGGGAAAAACAATTCAAATGGTCGCGGAGAAACTCTACCACTTTGTCTCATAGACATGAATTTCTCCAGAAGGAGTCATGGGTCGGGTGATCGGAAAAAAAAAAAAACCATGAACGTGATTGTGGGCGTAGATAAGGCCTCTAAGTTCTTCCACGAGAGGGGGTTCTTATTAATGGGCGCGTCCATCTTTCTGGTGGAACTTATGGAAACCTAGGCAGGAAACTGGTTTTCAAGAAACATAATTAAGGCTATGAGAAGATCCTTCTCTGGAACCGGGGGGGGGACTAAGCCCATCATTCTGTAGAGGAAAGGTAAGGGGCTCCTCGAATAAAAAAGACGGGTAAAAGCAACTCTGCTGAATAGAAGGAGGAGTTCAGACAGTCAAGATGATCTACTTGCTTGGGAGCTAAGGGGGAAGGGTTTAGTACCAGAGACCGGCTTTAAATTGGGAAGCACCGTAGCAAAACGCAAACCGATGACCAACAAGGTAGCAATCGTGTTTTCTATCAGTAACTCTACACTCTTATTCAAGAAGACTAAAGAGGAGAGTACTACCCGACTCGACCCTTCGAGGGACCGGGGGAGAGGGATGTGCAAAGCTTCCTGAATGTATCGATAGTAAGATAGTCTAGGCGGCGGGGCACAGCTGAGTTTGGTACCACTATTTCGAAGAAAGGGGGGGGTATCACTACTCTAATTTCAAAGGAAGATCTTTCTGGTAAAGAAAAAAAAGAGAAGAGATCAGAAAAGACGAAGGCGTCGGAAAGGAGAACAGGGCTTGGCGAGAACGTTAACTCTAAAAAGATTTCAATAAGGAGCGACCTATCTCTACTATGAAAAAAGATGACAGCAAAATCGAGAAGAAGGAGATCGAAAAAGAGCGAAGCAGGGTAAAAAGGAGTGCGTTTCAAGCTTTCGGGAGGGAGAACCAACGCAAATCATCAGACGACGAAAAGGGAACCAAGGATTAATTGAGTATTTCACTGCTCGCAAAAGATGGAACAAACTAAAAATATAAGCTCCGGGACAAAAGATTGGTGAAGGGGGGCGGCAAAGAAAGTGGGAGAAGGGATTTACCGCGGCCAATAAGGAGTGGATCTTCTATCGCACAAATGAACCAGAGAAGCTTTGACTGTGGCAAACAGGCTTGCAGACTGGAGCTGGTAAAAACATGAATCTACTCTCAAGGAATCCTCACCTTCTATGGCACGAACCAGGAGTGGGGGGAAGGCGGTATGGGAGGAAAGAGGTAACTTAGTTATAAACCCGTACACTCTGGGATGAAGAGGGAGGATACGTCTAACAACGACCTCCTCGGATGGGGTATGAGGGGAAATTATCAAGAAAAATGATGGACAGAGATAGGAGAGATAACGAAACTGTATAGAGTAACAATGATTGCGCAAACAATTTCTAGACCGAGCTGCCTCTCAGCCAAGGAATAGAAAGGGGGGGAAGTGCCTCTCTCCCTCTACTACTAAGAAGGAAAGAAGTCTCCTTTTCCTACCAGAGAAAGACTGCGGAAATCAACTGTGGGGAGGGGGATCTCAAAACAACACGAAAGGAGAGGATGGGGGGAAAGGATATAGATTACCTCACATTCCTAGGAAAAGGGATTCTATCGCTTGAAGGAACCGGAAGAGTGTATTCTTCCTGCGAGGGGGCGTCTGGGAGAGAGGGCTAGAGAAGTCTAGGAAGGAGAAAGCTACTGGACTGTCTATAAAGGTTGAGGGAGGAGAGAAGTACTCGTACAATCTGGAAAGGGATATTCAAAATCCTACAAGAGGATACGGGGCTTTTACACAAACCCTTCATGTCTTTCGGGGAGATACGAACCGGGCCTTCCTAGTAAGGAAGGGGGTGGTTCGACATCCTCCCAAAAAAAGAATCGTCACGACGGCCTCGGTCGGAAATCGCGCTGCTTCGCTCCGGTAATAGCACGGGGGAGGAAGGCGCGGAGATGTTATTGTAAAGAGTCTTCAAAGACCCTGCAAAAGGGGGGGAACATATCACCTTGCTAGCTTTAGACCCGAAGAATAGAGAGAGATGCTTTCTTGGCCGTGACCGCAGTACAGGGCGGCTAGGAGCGGGTGAGGAGAAGATCTTAGGATTGCGATGTATAGCTCGCTTCGGCGGGGGGACGGCGGAATTGGAGAAAGGAGAAACTTGCACGACCTTGGCAGGGGGTCGGGGTACACGAGAGAACGCGCGTTTCGAGGGAATAAATGGGGATCATTCGTGGGGGACGAATCTTAGATTTGACGAGGGAGAGGGAGAGGACGCTGTTGCTTTAACTGCCAGATGATTAAAATCAGGTAAAGATGGTCTATACTGGGGGAGAGGTGCATGAAACCGGCTCAGAGGAATGGCCATTCCTAAAGAGAAGTACCATCCGGCCAGGAGAATGTTCAAGCGCTAGCTATAACCGGGAGCGAACGGCTAAGGTGTTGCGACGAAAGGGGGGGGCTGGGGAGGCAGGAGGGGTACCAAATCCGACTGTTTTCAGAATCAGGGAAAATATCCGATTGATCTTTATACACCAGGTGGTGTCTGAGAGGAAGAGGGAATATTCCTATCCGAGCCTAGGGGGGGGGTAGGGGGTTTTGTTAAACTTCTCGGGAGATTTCTGTCGAGTGGTCTTAATTGGCAGCAAGGGGGAATCCGTCTCACCGGCGGAAGTCGAGGGTCATGAGGGCAGAATTGAGAGGGGGGGAGAAGAAGAGAAGGGGACGTGAATCCAGCATCGTTCGCTGGACAGAGTCCCACTTATGGGGAATAATTGGATTCCAACTCGCGAGGAAGCCGGGAGTCGGTGACAGTCGGGGGTATTTACTAGGGAGGTAGGGAGTTAGGTCAGCTGAATGGTTGAGGTCAACGAGGTGGGTATGCGGCATCAAACACTTAGCAGGAAGGATGACAGCGTGGAGTACGGATTGACAGTACGGTGCCGAGGATTTCCTATCAGGAATCCTCCAGCCTCAGCGATAAGGGGGACAGATTATGAAAAGATTCAAAGGGGAGGAAAGCCTTCATGGTTTTTCCGTATCATCAACAAGTTCAGTTGGAAGAAACTGAGGGGGGCGAACACTTTTGGTAGTGTCTTGGTCCTACTCAGTCTTGTGGAGACGAGGACAAAATTGGTACTACTTAGGAAGCGAATTGGGGAAGGTCAATCTCCAGGGGCAGGGAAGACGATAAATCTCGGGGAAAAATCGGGCAGTGGAAGGACTCCTGGGGAAGAGGATGCGCCGTCGTCTCTTACTGAGGCGGGCAATACGTGGGGGATGAGGGAATCTTCGCGCTTTTAGGGAATGTGGGGGTGATGGGGAGAGGGTAAGGGGGGGCTCCGCGCCCGTGAACGAAGAAAGGTGGGATCGACATGTCTTTATACCGCGGCTATGGAAGGGGTTAGAGCGACCTATATATACTGTTGCGGGGCGGTCGCGGACGGAAGAGAAGGGAAACCGGGTGAAGAAAGAAGCCTCTGAAACTTTACAGAAAAGGAAGCGGTTCAGCGAGCACCTCATATACCCTGTGAGCGGCAGGGAAGATTATGAAATGTAAGTCGACGCAATCTCGGGGGGCTTGTCGGGCAGCCGTATTTCACGGGAAAAAAAAATCACGGGCAACGAAAAGGCAAGAGCCCTGGGGGCGACATCCGCCGGCACCGGGGATTAGTGGAGGGTGGAGGGGAAGGACATTTATGGGCGCTTCTGTCAGGGTCGTATTTTAAAATTCCTGATGAAAATAAGGGACCGACATGGATAGTCTTCAAAGGATCACAGGCTAAGTTCTCGGGATCGTCCAGAGAAAAAAAGCACCAGTAAAAAAGGGATGGGCGGGGGGGCAAGTCAAAGCTCTTCGTTAAGCTTGTAAGTTGGCAGATAGGGACTTGGGGGGGATGTGTCGAATGAGCGGTACCTAATCCGAGAAACGAGAATCGGGCATTTCTTAGCGGCCTCATAGAGACAAAAAAAGAACCCACCTCTATTAGCCTTGGCAGGTGGTTAGGGCGGGGAAGAATTTGGGGGCAAGGAGAGGCAAACCAGTTTGGCGAAGTTATCAAGAGTCCGGAGAGTCTTTTCAAGTCTAGAGGAAAAGAAAGAAACATTATTATCCATTTTTTTAAAGGGGGGAGAGAAAATCAATTGGACCCACCATTCGTAAAACGGAAGAAGAATTAGGGTACCATCACACAAAAGCTCTCTAAGGGGCGGACTAAACGGCAAAAATAATGGTCTCTCGGGAAGAAGTGCTCCACAAAAGGGACTCCCGTCAGGTCTATCGGTCTCCGCTCCCATATGCTCCCAGCTGAAAACGTTAAAGGGGGGAAGATCGGCTTAAAAGTAGAAAGAAAAAAGGTCCATACTCTGCTCGAGCCTGGTTCTCCGTCCGGACCTCTAGCAGTAAACCAGGGTCAGATTCTTCTAAGAGTTGAGGACGCCGGGCGGAGAATGGGATGAGATTGATAAGCACGGCAGCGCCATCGAAATGTCGCACTGCAAAAAGAGCTAGATTTGTATGATTGCAACGGAATGGGATAGGGGCGAGAATAACGAGAGAAAGAGGAAGATGCAGAAGGGTTGAGCGTTCTTCTAATGGCGAAGAGGTCGAAAATGGGCGGACTCTTACTGTCTGCCGGCTAGTCGATGGGGAAAGGAGGTAGCGTTGACCGGCTGAGGAGTGGAGAGAGGGTTTAGAGCTGGGAGTGGCAGCTGGGTCGAGAGTACAGTGTTAGGCAAGAGCTTGTGATTACGGAAGAACCAAGGCAGTCCACTGGAGAAGCGGCGCGCCTTCTCTTAGGAGGGGGAGGAAGGGTCTGGGAACTGAGAGAAAGAGAAATAATTTTTACCCCGTCCTTAGGCTCAACTCAGAAAATGGGGGGCGAATAAGTGAGAAGGGTCTCGAGGAATGGCACCGATCTCTATCTCTTACTCTGTGGGGGAAAAAAACCCACTTGGGGTTGTCCGGGGGGAAGCCCTCACAACAGGGGGTCTAAAAGGAAGAGGGAAATGGCGCTGAGGCTCTTTTTTCGTGAGAGGGGAATAACCCTTCCGGGGGGAGTATGTGGTGGAGAGAGACCCAAAAAAAAGAAGAGCGGCACCACTACAAGAGAAGAGAAGAAAAAAAAGGGTGAGTGAAACTTAAGCAGCAGGACTGTGGGAGACTAATACTATACCTTGTCAGCGGATCTGCCGCATGCGCACAGTGAGAGAATCTATCTGATGGGGGCATGTCAGGGACTTCGGCGGGCTGCACGGAATCTCCATCCCTTTCTTAAAAAACAAATGAATAAACACAAAGACAAGGGTTTCCTTTCTGTTCACTACCATTGGGAGAATTTGCGTAATGTCCCTTTGCTGGTCTAAGTGACACTACTGCATGGGGCGAAGACTACAAATCACTCTAGAGAGGGGGGAGTAAGTCATTGCAAGTAGGGTCATGCACTCTATTTTCATGTAGGAAAGGGGGATCAAGACCAAAAGGGAGCAAACACGTGCCGGCTGTCTTCTTCGAAAAAAGCGGAGCGGGGAGGGGAGACTCAATTGGGGCTACGGGAGATCCGAGGGGTTGGAGGAAGCTACTTAAAAAGGAAAAAACAAGCCGCATAGGTAGCGGACATTAGACCGAGGGAGGGGGAAATTTTCACCTTTCGGGGGGCTAGTGACTAGGGGATGCTAAAATCTCCTCACCTAAAAAAAAGGGGAAGCCTGAAGATCTACTGCCTTTCTTTGACGATGGGAGGGGAGTATAGACTCACGAGGGTAATAATCTCCTCTCGAACCTAGTTTTGGGACCTAGAAGAAGGCTTTGAGAAAACTGGGGGAAAACCGCCTACCCGTCGTCGGCACTGACTGAGAAGTGGCAAAAAGGAAATCGGTGGTCAGTCATACGGGGTCGCTTAATGAACACTACTACAACGTTTTAGCAAGCAAAAAAGAAGGTATCCTATCTCCCTTGCAGATTTGGGAGGAGAGGAAAAAACGAAATGGACTTCTTTTTGGGAGGGAAAACTCCTAAATGATGCATCTGAAGAAAAGAAAAAAAGATCTGAGGGAGGGCTGAAGTTCAAAGCTGAAATATTGTCAGGTCAAAACATAGGTGAATCCTACTAGTAAAGACTCCTCGATTTTACTGCTAGGGAACGAGACCAGCAGAGCTCCAACCGGGTTAGGACCCATCTAGTAAAATAAAGAAGAAGGGGCTCTACATCAACACCCAGGGAAAAAAAGAAGATTGTCTTCGGGCCCATTCCCGCTGACCTACTGGAGAGGGGGGGTTAGAACCTAGAATGATAAATAGAATAAGCCTCTTTTACGCCGTAGAAGAGAAAGAGAAAAAACTAAATGGGCAACCGATAGAACTCGCCAAGTTAGGAGAGATAGGGGGTAGAGAAGATACCTGGGGAAGTACTACCAAGCTCTACGAAGGGGAGACGGCTCAGAGGCACTATGACCATCTTCATGAGAAAACGAGGGAGAATCGGTCGACAACTTCGGACGTATGGCGCGAAAGGTGAACATAGGGTGGTGTAATCACTCTTCCTACTAAAAAGGGGGGGAAAGAGAAAGGAAAAGAAATAAGTTTCTTAAGTGACAGGGGTCTTATATCCCTATGGTTCCGTCTACTCTGAAAAAGAAACCGGAAGGGGATGGATTTAACTGAGGAAATTGGGTCAGAGCTGTAGGGTAGATCTAATCAGTTTTTCAAGAGCAGGTAGAAAAAGCACTATTTGGGTAATAATCGATAAACCGCAAGGTAGCAATAAATCAGCAAGCTAATAGTTGTCGAAAAGGATAGTTCAATCTTTTGGAAGGAAAAAAAAAACAGTCTCTTAAACCTCCTACAAACTTAATTTCTGTTCACGGGAGTAAATGCGCGAACAAGATCATAAGCTCTAGGAGATCACTCAATTTCCAGAGCAATATTCGTATTACAAAAGAGGACGGAAGAGCAAGTGGGAGACTGGACGTACCGAGTCCAAAAGAAGAAAGAAAGGCTTTCAATTTCTCAGGAAGGGGGGGACGATCAGGAGGGTCTTAGGAGCCCTCTTTGCCATGGGTCTTGAACTCAGATGGTATCAGAAAACAAAGTATCAGCTCGCCAAGTGGGTATGGCGAAAGACGATTCCCTGTCTTCCTCTATTCTTAGAACGAAGGTTGAGGTTTAGGAAAAGACCGTCTCTGCAAGAGAATAGATTATTCCTACTCTACGAGATGAATGGAAAAAAAAGAGTCAAAGGGACTCTGGGAGGAATCGGTTAGCTCAGAAAATGGAGTGTCCTCTATTCCTTATAGGAGAGAAAGGAGACTCTATCTGTCTCTCTCAATGTCCTCTCATGATTCAGAGAGAAAAGAGACGCTCCGAAATGGGCTACGGTACGGATAGACCAAGGACCTTCTAAGAAAAGGCTTAGGCATGTTAGTTAAAAGAGAGAGAAAAACGGAGGGATGGAAACTCAAGCTAAGATGGAAAAAATGAGTCAAGGTCAACGGGGACTGCTACTGGGGAGCCGAGTCGGGCATTGGAGTGAGTCAGAAAAGGAGAGTCGGATAGCGCATCTCCTGTTCCAGAAAAAGGGGAAGAGAATGAGAGGGGGAATCGGACCTTGGGCTGCGGGACAGAAGGAGATGTTCGGGGCGGACGAAACAGTGGGAATCATCTCTAAAACCTTCAATCTATTCTTGAAATAAAAAAGATGCGTCCGAGTCACTAAGGTTTGATTGTCTACATAAGAAAGACTCTATGGAAGAGAGCCTCAGAGGAAGAGTGGGAAAGAGTAACTCTCTGCAAATATCCGGGGGAGAGTCGGGAGGGGTTGGGTTTACCCTCTTCGTCCGCCAGAAAGAAGGTGAGACATCAAATCAACATCTTGGAGAGGGGTCCCAGGAGCTCTGAGAGACAGGAGGGCTCGAAACCAAGAGAAGAGTTTTCAGCTGGTAAGCTGGAATGAGGGGATGCGAGAACTTGTCATCTCTTCGGGGCTATTGAATTGTCTGCGATCTCTTGAGAGAAAGAGGGATCACTTTGAATAAAAATAAGGTCAGCTTTTGGAGTAGGGGAAGATTCTGAAGGGTGGGTAGTCCTGATATTGTGAAAAGCGTTGCTAACATCGGGTGTACTGCAAGCGGAGAGGCTCTGGGGTCAGCCCTTCTGAAAAGCGGTCGAGATATATTTCAGAAGAAGTAGTTGGGAAAAGAAACGCTGTATCTAGTACAACTGCATAGGGAAGGTCCGACCGACATTCTCAGGGAAGAAGAAACGAGGAGGGGCGCAGCAAGAATTCTAAGCAAGTATGAAAAAGAACTTCTAGAGGGAGAAGCGGGCAGTGTGGTACAAAAAGCCGCTTTTTGAACTCCCGCCGACCTGAGATCTATCAAGAAGGGAGTGGGATTGTCAAGAGGAGTACATAAGAACGTCTTGTGAAAAAGGGGGTCACCTTCGACATGTCTTCTCTCAGGGTTAAGTGATCCTGGAGCTGTGAGAGACAGCAACGAAGACTATGGTGGGGTACGTCGCTTTCTCTTCACTAAGGAGGAAAAGGGGGGGGGGAATCCGGGAACCACTCCATCGGGAGAGAACAAGATAGACAAGGAAGTGGAGACTATTGAAACAAGACGCCGATGAAGACCTCTCTTTTGAAGGGGGTTTGAAGATTATAAAGACAAGTAGTACATGGGGTTCGCTGCAGTGGAGGAGGACAATCTGGGCGTAGGATCTCTTCAGAAAAGGGAAAATTAGGTCTGTGCGCGGCTCTTACAAAGAAGGATTACCAGTCATGGAAAAGAGGGGAAGGGAAAAGCAATCATCGCTACTTGACCGAGAGAGAGCAAGTAGGCGCCTAAACCTACGGAGGGGGGGGGCCGAGAATCACCAAAAAGGTGACAAGGGGGAGCTCTCTCAAGGGTGATGGGGATGAACCGGTTTAGATGGTAAACAGCGCCAAGAGGAAAAAAAAGGAATCCACGAGTTGCACCGGGGGGGGAGGAGTGAGGTGCCGGAAGACTTGTGTGTCATCTCCATGAAAAGAGAGTCGTCTTTCACCACGCGCCGGAAGTGGAGCCGGGAGGAGGGTAAATAGCGCGTCTCGGTAAGGATATAAGGGAAAAGACCAGTAAGGGTGAGAAAAAAAGGATCGTCCAGTCAGGTTTCTCGGGGTGAGGCCGGGGCCATCATTGAACGACCTCAAAAGGCAAAACGGAGTGGAGGAGAATCTACATTCTTAGGAGCGAGTGAAGGCGCCGGTATGTCCATAAAGCCTATTAATAACTTCTGGAAAAAGGGTTAGCAATCGTTGCGGAATAAGGGGAGAATCAGCAGTTACCGTCCACTGGCTGTCTCCATCTGAGGAGGAAAAATAGGCGCCGTTAAGAGTTAGTGCAATTAGAAAGGGTGGCCTGGAAAAACGAGAAAGCCCATAAAAAAGAAGATAGGGTGCTTCGGGGGAAGGCCGTATTTCACTTAGCAATAGCGAATTGAAAAAAAAGATCTAAGCCGGGAAATGGGGAAATTCTACATACCCTGGAACTGGGAAGTCGTGTTTTAGATGTGGGTTTTCAGAAACGGGATTTTCATCTGAGGTCAGATCGGCCGGTGGGACAGAACCTTACCCATCAGAGAGAAGAAGGGGAGAGTAGGTCTGGGGGTGGGGATCAACACTCTAGAAAGGGCTCGATCTTCGGGTAACCATCAAAGGAAACTTACTGCTTCAGCTTATCGATTGGCGGAAGGTGACTGGTTTGCCTAGGACTTACAGGGGGGTTGGATTCAGGAATGGCAATCCTCTAACATTGAAAAGAGTCTCTTCCGTGGCTTATCTCCGGGAGAGGAAGGAGGAACACGAGATCTGAAGGTTGGGAACTGGGGTTGGTTTTCACCCTTTGGGAAGGGCCGGGGCCAAAGGAGTGGTTTCTGGAGTACAAAGATTCCGGAAGAGGGGAAATATAGTTTGGCTGGGGGAAGAGCATCGAAGGAGAGAAATTTTAGTTTCGTTCTCACGACAGGGGGAAAGTCGGCACGGCGCCGAAGTGAAAAGTAATTCTGGTCAAAGAACGATACGCTCAAGCGCAGCAGAGCGAGGCCTCTGGTGGCTCTGTAAGAAGAAGGGGAGAAAAACCACGGGAATACCAGGACGGGAGGGTCGAGGAAGCTATATTCAAAGCCCTCCTCCAGGAGACAAGAAGAGAGATAAACACTGAGGATTCCCGGTCGGTCCGGGAGAACTATCATACCCAGTACGAGTAGCTCACAGGGGCAGGAAGCCAACCGAGAAAGTCGTAGGAAGAAGACTAGCAAACTTCTTCCGACGGAGAGAAGGACGAGTTCGAAAAGTTCCGCCTTGCAACTTCATTCTTCACTCAACAGACCCATCGCCGAAAAACGAGCGGGTGGGGGGGGGGGGTGAAGATGATTGAAAATGGGTGCACCTAATGCGTGAGGCAGCTTTAACTATATGACCCGTGAGTCAGGTAGGATCTTCATAATTTTTCGAGGGGGGCTAAATATAGGGGGGACGGGATTCATAGTTCAAGAATAGAGGGGGAGGGCATTCTAGGGAGAAAAGGTGAAATGAAAAAATTTTGAACCTTCTGGGCCTTCTTCTTACTAGGGTGTCAGGAGAAGTTAAGATCTATCTCTACCTGCTCCAGGGGAGATACAAATGAAATGAAATAAAAAATTGAAAAAGAAAGAAAATAAACAGGTGGTGTTCTGCTGGGAGGAGAGAAAAGAAGGGGACCAGTTCTCTTCTCGCGAGAGGAGCGGAGATTGTTACTTGCGGCCGAATTAGTTCATTCTCAAAGAGGACAGAAGGGGCAAATTAGTGATGCTCACAGAAACTGTGCTCAATAGGGAGAATTCGAGAAATCAATGCCCCTAAGAGAGGATACCGACGGTGGACAACTCGACACTTTTTTCACGAGGAGTGCCGCACACGGGGGGCACCCTTCACTTGCAGGGGAGAGAGAGGGGTCTAGGAGGCGAGTCCGAAAGGAAGGGGGTTGGACTTTGAAGTGATTACTATGAACCCCCACCACGTCAAGAAGTTAAAAGGAAGCTCAACGCCTATATTTACTCTGGGCCAATAAAGGACTGGGCTGGACGAGATCTAGGAAGGTCTCAAAAGTAGATAAACGACTCAAGATCCATTTCAAGAGCTAGAAGTGTTTTCAATTTCAGATAGGAAGGAGAGAGGACATGTGTCGCCCATCCTGGTCGCAAAAAACTCAGCAAAAGAAGGCCATGGTTCGTGGTAGAAGTGAACATTTCTATTCTAGAAAGGCGATGTCTACGTTAAGAC
>Ga0179591_1302440_pt1 | contig 11753 bp, 7 predicted proteins | sample CZOMad2_1_08_16f_FD_182891 | JGI IMG/M metagenome (GOLD analysis project Ga0179591, IMG submission 182891) | Vadose zone soil fungal communities from Angelo Coast Range Reserve, California, USA - CZOMad2_1_08_16fungal (PacBio error correction) | ecosystem: Environmental > Terrestrial > Soil >...
AAAGAACACAGAGCAGAAGCACGACGCCAAGTGATCGGGCGACGTCCGCGGGCACATGTCCGAGGAAAAAATGTGACTAAGGTGGACGCGAGATTTCAAGCAAAAGCGTAAAGTGCGACGGCGTAAAGGCAAAAGAACCCGCGGCGGGCAGCATAACAAAGACCGGCTGGGGGCTGGGCGCCGAGTCTAATGTTGGGATCCTGTGAGGGACCCTACTACGGGCGGCGCACATATTCTACCCATCTTCGCCAAGCTCGAAAGGCGGCGCGGGAAGGCACGGAAACGTGTGTATAAGGGCCCGCTGGCACGGGAGGGAACGGGGGGGACGGCGCGCGGAATCTGCGTGTGGGCATCGGAATAGAGAAACCAACGTGTCCGTCGGCGGTAGGAGGTTCAATATTTTGACAGGCGCTACGGGAGGGCCGACCTAGGGGGGGTTCATGGGACTTCAGCCTTGTGGAAATGGTGGGAGCCCTCCCATTCCCTGCTCCGCAAATCCGTGCCATCTGGCTTGGGCCCGGGATGGGTAGCGCTTCTTCAGATGCTCACCTCTCCTGATCTACTTCAGGATACAAGAGCGCGAGGCATCCGACGCCACAAATACGGGCGTTTTGTGAACTAGATGGCAGGAAGGACGCCTACAGAAGGGGCGCGACTAGACTGGGCAGGAAGAAACGAGGTGCAAGATTATCGGCGCTAGTAAAATCAGAGCGGTGACCGTCTTCCAGAGTACATTGGACTTCACCCGCCCGGAAAGTTGATCTAGAAAGATCCGGGAGCGGCAGCGCAGCTGGCTCCCTACTCTAGCTAGGGAAAATACCTATAGTAAGGAGCAAAACCTTTCTTGGGGGGACCCATCATACGTCCTACCTATCCAAAGGGCAAGGGTTCTTAGCTGGCAGGCCTCTCGAAAACATCCTCGTGGAAAGCGCCGCCACATGGATGACGCAGACTAGAAGAGGGAAAAGTAAGGTCTTAGAGATGTGGCTAAGGGGCGCAGGAGCCGTCGATAGGCTCTAGCGGGACAAGTTGGGTGGGGGAGATCGTCGTGCCTTTTGTCAAAATCAAACAAAGGTGCATGACGACGAGGCTCAAAGACCGACTAAAAGAAAAGGGTGGAAAAATTCGCTGGGAACGGGGGGGTGTTCGCTGCTCGCGGATCGACCTGGGTCCGAATCGGTTCAAAGTTCCACGAGTTGAGTCAGCAGAGGTACGAAACACCGAGCGGCGTCACGGAAATGAAGTGCTTGCTGGCAACTCGTAACCTGAGAGTCGTCAACGACTCTATCCCTCATGGACTGCCGCGGCCTGAAAAAGGGGGCAATGTCGCGACGGCGGGAAGACCATCAGCATCGCCCGTAAACAGCTCGCGAACGAGGGGGGTCAACCGTTTGGACGGCTGACGACGTGAAGGCGGACAAGCAACTCGATTCTGGGGAGGCGGAACTCGCAAGCCGGAAGAGAGCGCCGCATTCACCAGCGTGAAAAAATCGACAAAAACGCTCCGAAGCGCAGCCGGTGCGGGGGGGGGAATCGACCCGCCCGTTGCAGGGGCCCGCAATAGCTTGCTCGAGGGAAATCCAACGTGACAGGTGGCGAAACGACGAGACACTCGAACGCTTTAGAGAGAGAAACACAAGGATGTAAAGGAGAAGACAGAGGTCTCTTGTATCTTGTCTGGCTCGTAGGCATCGGAGGAACTGCAGCAAGGGAACGTGAACCTGGGGGAAGACGCATCTCGTGCTCGGCCAGCCGGCCGGGCGGCTCCTCGCCCAGCTGGGATCGCCACGAGCGGTTGGGGGGTGTCGGCAGGAAAACGAGGGGCCTAAAGCTCTTCCGCAAGGCGGGTTCGCTCACGACATTGGCTGGGGCGGCATCGCATCTCCGCGATCAACGGCAATTCGGCAGTTTGAACTTCGGGAGTCTAGCTCTGCTTGGATGGGCCGAGGGATCTCAGGACGCTTTTAGACTCGAACTCCATGCGTAAGAAATTGCAGCTCAGGGAGGTTTCGCTGGACACCCCTCATTGGCAGCCTGCGCACGGTCTGCTGGAGAAAAGAGATCGAGGTCGTCGGAAGCAAAAGTGCATTTCTGGCTGTAAGAATCCGGTCTGGAGTTGGGCGAAAAGAAGGAATCGACAGCAAAGTCAGAATTCACATAACAAAGAGCCAAAGATCAGCAGGGAAGAAAATAGGGGGTGAACTCGTTACTCTTTGCCCCCTTCTACGCACTTCCTTAGTCATGTGACCGCTTACGATCTAAAAAAAAAGACAAAAAAAAAGTGAAGATGATAAATAACAATGACCGGCTCCTGTCGCACTTCCCGACTAAATACATAGGTTCCCTCTCCAGAATTGACAGCGCTTCGACCTTTAGGGGACTCGTATATCCCAGAAACGATTGAAAAGGATGTCTCGTAAAAAGGAAATGACAGTTCGTTGGAACACTCAACGGGGGGGGGGGGAAATTCCAAGAAGGCGTTTCTCTCCGCCAGGCCGGGCCTCTGAGCTCCAAGCAGAAGTTTCTCAGGACCTGTCCGGGGGGTATTTGAGGGTCAAACATTCAAAGTTGTTGGGTAAGATGACTCAACTAGACCAGATGCTCTGGGGGGGCCCCGCTCGCGCCCTGATATTAGTCTGGGAAAACGGTCTCTACCTTGAGCCTAGGTGATCGGATATGAACCACGTCAAAAAGGAGTGCCGGCAGGAATCTGACTCACTCAATGGCTTCTTCTGGTCCGTTGCAGCCGTCGTCGAGCAGCCTTAACTCACGGTCCGCGATTGTCGAGCAACAGAACACAACACGGTGCGCGACGGAAGCACGGCGCCTATACGGCACTCACTGCGCGGGATCGAGCGCCAGTTGGTCCAGCTGCAACAACTCTTTCAGGGAGGGGGTGGAACGGCGACCGGGAGTCAAACAAACGTCCAAGGTAGCTACCCTGGGGGGCGTCGTCAGTGAAGCACGGAGAAAGCGCTTGGCGAAGCCAACCACAAAACACGAATGACTCCGGGAGAGCCTTCCTGCCTCCCTTCCTCCAGAATCCGAGAAAAGACCCCCCAAAGGGAAGCCAGTTCCCAAAAGAGGACGTCTTTCATAGCTGTCTCTTTCTCTTTTCTCTGATCGGGGGGGAGCGATTGACAAACTCATAGAGAAGGGCGTGAAAGGAGGAGCTCGCGATCCATTCGCCGAGAGTGTGCCGCCGTCGGGTCCAAGAGAAACTCAACGCATTGGGAAAAAAAACACGGCGAATATAGCTACCGTGGCTCGGTAAAATTCAGGCATTGTAGTCATAAGTTCTGGTCTCTCTATTTTAAGGATGGGGGGGGAGCATCATCCGGCTTCTCCGGGGTATCCCTGTATAGGCCTTGTCCCTTATGATCTACTGAGGGACTTCAGACTACCTTAATCTCAAACGTCAAAGCCTCAAAAAAAAGGAGATGGGAGATCCGGGGGGGGAAAGGGAAGCCCAACTGCATACTTTCACTTTCACTCGGCCAGATCTGTGCGCGACGGCTGTCACGTAAAGAACACATGGCGGCATGACATCTATAAGGGTAACACGGCTAGCGCTCCGACGCTGGTGAATACACCCAAACGCACTCGGGGGGTCTCCGATCGGAGAGGGTCTCTTTTGCAGAGGTGGCACCCTAACTTATCTCCGCACATAAGAAATTCAACCGGTCAGACGACAGTACTATAGATCGAAAGGAGCCTATCAGAAGCGAAGGTTGGGTATCGGAAAACTGTCTTCCTTTAAGGCCTGAAGGTGCGTAAAGATGGCAGGAAGGCTCTCTCACTAAATAGGGTCCGCCATTAGGGAAGCTCGCAACGAGTGGGCCTCAACTAGATATGGGAACATGCGCGCGTCAAGTACTGAAAGGCAGGAACTTGTGGCAATGAGCTCCCGCGCGGCGGGCCATTCCATGACTAGGCCGAAATGCCGGAATTGCTCACAACGGGGCTGTAGCACGCATGGGGTGGGTGATTGATCGAGCGACTAAAGGATCCGAGTCTTGGTCGGGAAAATACATCTACATGCAAAAAAGAAGGGTTGTTACGATCCGCTTCTTTCAGTGAGGAACCGCAATAAGAGCTTGAAGACCCAGAAAGGCTGAAGAGCCGAGACGAATATAGGGGGGCGAAGCGTTATCGGGGGGGGAGCGAACTCAGGGTGACCTTCATCTTCCGGAAAAGAAACCAGAAGAAATACCCGCGACTGAGAGTGGGGAAAAGGCGCTTGTCTCAGGGCTCTATGAGGCAAAAAAACGAAACGATCCACTCAAATCTAGGTAATAAAAGAAAAGGAAAGTGAAAAAATAAACAAAGCTACCGGTCGGAAACCTCCCCCGGAAATGAGGAAAAGGTTCAACTCTTTACTCTGTAGAAAAATCTTGCGACTAGCAGCCGAAAAAGCGGCACAAGTTCTGAACAAGAGACCGCAAGGGGGTATGCTTATTATTTGGCGAAAAGTTGCCGACGTAGGGAGATGTGCATGGCTAAGAAGGAGGTTTTGTTTGCATGACTCTACAGAGGGGGGTCGGTCATGCAGCGACAAAACAGCATCCCTTGGACCTCCAGCGTCCTCGACTATCTGGAAAAATCAAATGCTCTTGGAGTGCGAGGGACTGGGCGTTTTCTTTTGAAGAGGCGGTGTTGGGGTCGTCGACTTCCGAACCGTGATTCTCTACAAAATGGAATCATACAAAACGAGTGAGAAAGCGAGCGTCATGCGCAGAGCTGGGAGGACGGGAAAAGTGGGGGGGAGTCAGGAAAAGAGACTAAGGGAGCCATTTCGACGGAAGGGGGTTACTCTTGCGAGACGGTCGGGTCCGAGACCTGCTCCCTAAATCAAGGGACGTAACGGTCACTTTTCTGGGGCGGCTACTATGCATGGAACCAGGCATCCTCATCTTGCGCAACTGAGTCCTCGTTCGGCTTGAAAATAGCTGGAACTACTTCATGGGAATACATGGGAAGCACGAAACTCGCGCTCGATACCATGGGAACAGCGCACCTGTGGGCCTGAGTCCTCCGGTCGCCTGCTGGTCTTGCCAATCGTCACGGTCCCGCCCTCCGTATCCCTGAACAATTGTGATCGAGAGACAAAAAGCAGAAAAAAACTGGGGGAGAAAAAAGGGGGAAAGGGGAAATAAATCCAACTCTTCTCCGCAAAGAGTTATCAGACCACAGGTTCACAGAGGCATAAAACGCCTTGATTACAGCAAGGATGACGCCGGCAAAACTGGGGCTTGAAGATGCTACTCCCCGTGGCGCGGAATCGCGCACCTTTCAAAAGTGGGGGGTTGGGAGAAAAAGCGGGTCCGGTGGGGCCCACTTCTTCCACGCACCGCGCACTCAGGGAGTGCAGGAAGTAGAAGAATCCTGGGTGAAAAAACTATCGCCTGAAATCACGGTTCCAATTCCCGTCCGGGGGTGAGCATGGGGCTGTTAAGGGGGAGAAGGCCGGCGAAAAGAGAATTTTTCCCTACGCCCGAACAATGGCTAACGAAAAGAAGAAGCGAACGAAAAGAAAGAAGTGCAAAAGGCAAGCAAGTAAGTTGCTGCGGGAGGAGAGACTCGACGTCGCCCTGCTTCCCTCTGTGAGGATCAAGAAACTGCTCTGCGGGAAAACAGAACAAAAGGGAACAAGCAGCAGGCAAACCGCAGGGCACGCTCACACAGACGTAATAAAAGCCCGGATTTGGGGAAAAACAGATCACGTCTAGGTCCAAAAAAAAAGGGTCAAAACTCGGAAAAACGCATGCTCCTGGTCTGGAAAAAAATTCAGAATCCGAAGGTGTTATGCGCGAACCAAATCAGCAGCACCAGAGAAGCAGACTCTCCGCAAAAAGGCTCTCTGCAGCCCAACCTAAATAACGGGTAGATGAAGCGAGGGAGGTCAATGGTTTCATCCGAAGCGGACGCGAACCTTGAAGAGCGTCCCATCGAGCCATCTCACGGAATAGAAAGGTGCTGTAGAAGGAATATAGGGGGCGGATTTGTACGAAACTGTTTCTTCACGTCCGTCAGCAGCTTGTAAGGGGGGCCCACATAATCTTGAGTGGCAAAAAATGGACTAGAGAGCAAAAGTAGATGCCATCAAAGGGGGACCGATGTCTCGGGGATAAAATATTGTTTCCTTGTGGAGAATAGGCCCAGAACTCACCTCCCGACTTCGACGGAGGTCAGGACACGGAGAGGGTCTGAGAAGCGCTGGAGGAATTACGGAAACAAGCGCAGTAGGGGCGATACTTAAACATCGCTCACGACGGATCTGTCAGGACTTGCCGAGCGGTCTCTGGGGAGCGGCAGAAAAGTCAAGGAGAGAAAAAAGACAGCCGCTTCTCACAACCCATAGAGGGGGGACCCAAAAAGTAGGAGCCGTGGGTGATCAAGAAGGAAAACACTCGGCCCAAAGTGGGAATGACTCATTGATAAATGGGTACATTTGTCCAAGTGTCAAACTGAAGTCGATGGAGGGGGAAATTGCTCCGTAAGAATCTCGCTTAACCCGTCAATGAAATCTGGGCTGACGATTCCTGCGACGGAGAAGTAGCGAATAAGTCGAATCCTGCCAACCACGCCGCCTCAAGTGAATCATCATAAAGAAAACTGACGCCTTCTGGATCTGCCTCCTTGGAGGCGAGCTTCTGGAAGCAGGGCCGCCAGGGGAGGGGCTCGTAAATCCCAATCGTGGAAGAAAAAAGATCACGGGTAATCGCGACGACCCAAGGGCGCCTTCGGTTTTCCAATAAGAATGCTGGGTAGCAGCCTGGGTCCATTGTATGAGTAACGGGCCGTAGATCTAAGGGGGGACGGGAGGGCTCACGAGACAGAAAGGGAATTTTCACGGTGGGTGGCGTGAATCGGCAGCGAAAAAAGACAGGCTGGGAATGGTTACGTTCTCTCTCTGGGACGGGGGTGTATCGAAACCCCCCTAAACGGTCAGACCAACACGATGAGTTAGTAAAGATAGAAATCCGTTTGGGAGATTCAGGAGACTCCAAACAAAAGCAGGCCGGCACCTGCCATGAGCATGGCGTCGCCCCGGCCGGAGCGATAAAAGGAGGATCCCGCCTTTAAGGCGAAAATCATGACTTGCGGCTTTTCAGCAAAAAGACAACATGCGAAGGACTGAAATCATGGAAGCGAGGGCGGGCAGCATATCGTGAAACAGGAAAAAATCTTGGCTCGGGGGAAAAAGTCGAGGGCCTGCGAGGAGTGACGCGACAGGGGCGGGGGGGCGCCACGCGTCAGATCGACGAGAGGACGAAAAGTGGCAAGAGACGGCGACTTCTGGGGGGGTATCATGCAACTGGATGAAAGTGACTATTTTCACAAGCTTTTGAGGAGTGGCCGGGGGAAAGGACTCCGAAGAAGGACGCATCGCCCGCAAGCGTGGGAAGAGAGGGGAGATGGCCTTTTCGAAGCAGTTGGAAGTGGGAAACATTAAAGTCGAGCAAAGAAAGTGCCATCACTCTTCAATTGGCCTGTGGGAGCCAGCTACACGTCCCGGGTCCACTTCCGATGTCCGGAGCGGCAAAGGCTGTTGTGTTCCGCTGGGCGCCGAGACTAAAAGGGTCTTACGGGCAGTCAGGAAGGCGAGACGACGGGGACAGGACCGCCAAAGGACAGCGGGAGGACCAGAGCGATGGTTACTATCACTGCGGGCAGAAAAAACGTAAAGCCTCCATGCAGAAGAGGAAAAAAAGCGATAAATAAAGCCGAGAGGCTGGTAAAAAAAGTTCAAAGTCGGACAGGGGCCAGGGGTCGGGCGACTTCTTAAAGAAAGGACCAGGGGTGCACCCAAGGACCAATGTAATCGTGGAGCCGGAGAGGGACATCAACTGGGGACTGCAAATCGGGGCGCTCTCCCGAGTGCTGACGGAAAGCTGTAACGCACCCGTGAGTCAAACAAGAGGGCGCGACCAAGCCCAGATCAAAGGGGTCATCTGGGAGAGGGCTCGACCTCATGTCGCATCCGAGGCCACCCTGGGGCTGAAACTATGGAAAAGACGTAATTTAAAAGAGCCGGCGGCGCGCATGGCTTCCCGTCGTCACAGCTTGGGGGGTTGAACCGGGACTTATCTGAAAAAAATAGGTCCTCAAAGGTGGAGGATAAAATACAGGTTCGCAGCCCCAGCGTCGCACGAAAACTCACTTGACCGCAAATGCTTTTTGGTGCCTTGCTGGGCCTGATGACTGAGTCGGCGTCGGTTTCGGGGGGTTGGTAGACAAAAGTAGGGGGAAAAACCTGAGGCTCTGAAAAGCAAAAGTTATACTAACCTATGAGGAGGGATCTCAAACGCACCCACCGCCTGAAAAAGCACCGAGGTAGAAAAAACTAAAAAAACCGACGAGAGACGGCCTTTGGACGCGGGAGAGGAAAAAAAAGAATTTTCGTCCAAGAAAAAAAAAGCAGCATCGGGCAGCTCGCCGAGTTAAAGGCCAGGAAAAAGGGGCTCGGTAAGCTACTTCTATTCCTATCGGAGGTGAAATTAGCGCGAACTTTGAGAAAAAAAAAACTTGCGCGTGGGGTTCTTAATGCTAGCGGTTGACCCGCCCCCCAAACGCTCGCCAAAAGGGGGAGCTATCCTCTCCCCTGTGGAGGTTCGGAAGCCCGCCGAAAGATGGGCTTCCGCCTGGGAGCGAAATGGGCCCAGAGTGTCCTATCCTCTGGGGGTTGGCGAACGCCGTAGATAATAGCTCAAGTTTATCGATCTCAACAACACAAGGAGGAAAATCTCTGAGGCAAGTCTGAGGGCTCTTTGGGGCTCGGGGAGGCTCGAGAGGCCCGAAAGATATTTCTCTTAAAAAAGGTAGAGAAAAAGAGGAATGCGATAGAGGGAAAAGGCCGCGGCGGACGCTGTGAGGGGAGACGGGTTTTCTGTAAAAACTTGCGTAATGAAACTCTAGCCGCACCTGTATTCGGGGGGAGGTCCGAGCAAAAAAAAAAACTATCTACCTTTCGGGGTCCCTGGCTTATCAAGAAAAATATGCAATTGGGTTTGAAAAAAATGAGGAGGGTGCAACTGGCTCCTTGTCCTCGGGGCACTAAAACTACTTTTTTGAGCTCCTCGACAGCTCCACGAATAAAACCGGTGAGAGGTCATATAGGGGGTTGGGGGGTGACAAACACATTTTCAGAACTGCCATCACACCTTCATTCTCACTGTTACGAAACTTCATCGGGCTCGACTCTCAAACTAGAAGCTGCTCTTGCTGTATAAAGACTAGAACGGGAAGGTAGGGGGAACCGACCGAGGAGACGGAAAGAAGTGACCGCCGGCAGAAAGAACTCGAAACGAACGGCGGGAGTGATCAGGAAGATGTAAGGAGACGATTAGACTTCATTCTTCCACTTTCGGGTTATTAAAAACACATATCCTATTTTCGGCGAAGTCAGTTAAGGACGAACAGAATCCCCGACCCATTGACCTCCCTCTCAACGCAGGACTACGTTACGCGCTTCTGAAAGCATGTTTTCAGAGAATCGGCTGCCTGACATTAAGGGCTATCTAGAGAGACCATCATTCTCAAGGGAATTGTTTGGTCAGGGTTCTCTAAACCAGGGTCTGCGGACTCATAACTTACGTTTCTTGCCAGATCACGCAAAACGAAATCGGCTTTCGCTTTGACCTAACCATGCCCTAAAGAAACCCTCGTTAACGAAAAATCGAGGCTTCAATCTGTATGGCTCCTTGTGGGCGGACAGGTCGAGCAGAAGCCAATGCTAGCGCAAAAAAAAGGAATACGAAATGAGGTTGTACACTTCGTAGGCGATGTCTTTTAGGAGACTGATAGAGGGCAGTTTCTGCAAATAACCGTGGGCCGTGAACCGAAAGCTTATCAGTAAAATCAATGATCTGGCAGCATGCCGGGGGCGATGCTCTGCCTGACCCTGAGAACAGTGAGCAAGCATCGGACCACTACCAGACTGTGTCAACTTAAGGTCAGGATAAGCAGGCCGCTTGCAAAAAAAGGCGGTCCTGCTTATCGTGCCGGTGGTCATAATGGCGTCATGCGGTTGCTCAAGAAGTAAGGGGGTCGCTTTAGTTAGATATTTCTCCTTCGACAATAAGAGGAGGGGCAATACTGTGGAGGGGGGCGGCTCTTCAAAAAAAAAAAGGACTAAGCCCTTGAAAGCCGAGAATAGGATCCTCGACTCATAATTCGAAAAAAAGAAACAGCTGGCCGCTTAACACAACACACAACGAAAAAACTCAGTCGTTACGGGGGAGTGTGCCGGCTGTTCGGGAAGTTTTCGCAATTCGTTTGTCTCAATGTGTAGCTTGTATCACACGCAGACGGTGCCACGATGAAGCGAAAATACCTGCCAAGCTCAGCGTGGGGGACCTGCAATAAATCATGCTTCACCGCACCGGGCTTTCAAAGTAGGGACAGTAAAAGTCAAGAAGCGAGAGATGTCTGGCAAAAAAAAGGGAAACAAGTGCTGTGCCTTCAGGGGGGAGGAGCTGTGAGGATGCGCGGGGAGGAACCGAAATCTGCTAACTCGTGCATTTTTAGTCTACGTGGAACCAGCAAAAATAGTGCTATAAAAAACATGTATGGGAGGAGCCACTGTGGCATATTCGCGACGAAACAACGTATGTGGCGGCGCAACAGCCTGGATTGTAAGGAAGCGGCAAGAGCAGGAGCTCACCTATTGCGAAATGCCTTAGGGGTCTGTCTACGTACCTGATGGGAAAAAAAGAGCCAAGGCATAGAAAAAGATGGGGGCGACGTGGAGGAAATGTGGAAATCCAATGCGGGCAGCAGGGGAGGGGCCGTATTAGTCAATCGGAGGGTTAAGAGAAAAAAACTTTTTGTCACGCCTTTCAGGATCTAACTAACAGGCTACAAGAGTGGGAGGAGAAATACGGGGTCGAAAAAAAATCTACCCACTTAAAAAAATGAAAGGGCAACGGTTCTTGTGGTGTAACAAACTTCCTTGGGAGAAGCAGGGGCAGGGGTTGCAGGACTTGCGAGTAGAAAAAAGTTGATAAAGCGAACTCGAAGCGCGCTCTGTGGGAGTGGCGTGGGACAACGAAAGCGTAAGGCTCGAAAAGAAAGCGCGTAATGGCATAGCAATGGGCGTGGCAATTAATCGACGACTTACACCGAAAAGGAAGAGCCAGAGAGGCCGCTGGTCAACCGGCCTAGTAGAGTGGGGTGCTCGCAGGAAAGACTGAAAGGGGCTCAACGCGACTCCCCCGGGAGCAGGAGGTTCGTCGGAAGAGAGCATCGCGAGCGGGCAGTCCAACGAACAATCTTGCAAAAAAAAATTGTTACGTGGCTCAGAAAAGCCTGTACGCGCGCTGGGGAAGGACTCAGAGGTTGATCGCGATCGACTTCAATAGGGGATAAGAGGAGAGGGCTGGTGGAAAAGTCGATCTGATCTTGTACCTCCTCCACTGACAATAACCTGGAATAAATACGACCGGCTTGGTGAACGATCTCTTTGAAACGAGTGGCAAAGATGAGCGAGCAAAAGAAAAGCCTACTCGCACCGGAAAGAAGAACGCGGAATCCCCGCCCTTCCATAAGGTTTCACTCGTAGCCGAAAGGGAAGCTAGCGGTCGAGACAAAGAAACATGCCAAGTGGGAATACTAGGGGGAAAAAGACATATTGCTGTAAGTTTTTGACTAGGGGAGAAGGCGAGCCTACAGTGGAGGATGCGATCCAAATTGGGGGGTTTGTGCTGATTCCCGAGAGAAGAGGGTGTCGGTGGGCGACGACACAATTTCAG
>Ga0179591_1156321_pt1 | contig 11750 bp, 19 predicted proteins | sample CZOMad2_1_08_16f_FD_182891 | JGI IMG/M metagenome (GOLD analysis project Ga0179591, IMG submission 182891) | Vadose zone soil fungal communities from Angelo Coast Range Reserve, California, USA - CZOMad2_1_08_16fungal (PacBio error correction) | ecosystem: Environmental > Terrestrial > Soil >...
GAATTGTCCAGGAAGGTCTGGCCAGGGTCAAATAAGGGTTCTCTTTCAGAAAAGCCGTGGGCTGAGGGGAGGTGGGGGCGGGGAATGGGTATGCCTTAGGAGAGAAAAGCAATTTCTTTTGGTGGGAAAAAAATTGCGGATGTTGGACCTAAATCTCATGCCTCTGGTCTCTAGCTGGAAACATTGGGGGCATCTGAAAAGGTGAGGGAAGAGAGCGCGGTGCGTCGGAATGTAGAGGGGCAGCTGAAGGCGTTGGGTTAACGGAAAAGAGAAGATCAGTAAAAGGCTGGTTCCGCGGATTGATAAAAAAAGGGCGGAAAAGGAGTAAGAAGAAGGAAGTGGCTGGGGGGGGGGGAGGGGACTACGATAAAATCAATGTGCTTCGACTGCTAAGAAAAAAGAATGAGTCAAAATCTTCGGATTCAGGAAAGGGAGGAAACGCGTTGACAAGAGGGGATGATGGGTTTCGGACTTAGAGTTTTGGGAACAAGAGGCTGAACTAATGATTGCCAGAGCGATTGCAAGAAATTGCGCAGAACGGAGAGGGGCCACAGCTTGGAAAAAAACTGGGAGAGGATTCGTGAGGGGAAGTCAGTACATTTAACAAATTTTGGGGGTGGGGTAGAGGCAAAGGGTGGAATTGTACAGAAGAAGAGGGGGACCGTCGACGTTAGACCCATTAGTTCGAGGGAGGGCGGCCTGGAAACCGAAAGAGATTTATGCTAGGGCAGCGAGGAAACTTATAAGTCGACCATGATTTGTGGGAGGGGGAGCACAAGTAGACGGGTGATGAGGCTCGGGGAGAGAGAAAGGATGATGTATGACAAAAAGGGGTGGCGGGTCTTGGGAGTACCTAATGCGAAGAAAAGAGAGGGACATCTTCTGAAAACTAACGACAAAAGTTGGGTAAGAAGCAGGAGGGGAAGACTGGAAGACTGAGAAAATTAGACACCTATAAAAGCTTCGGGTGCGCCTTGTGGGGAAGGGCTGGGGGGGGATCAGGGCCGGCCTAGGATCAGCGGTGGATTTCTTTATGGGGCTTCTAGAAGGGAGAGGGAGGAAAGGTAACATGAATAAGCTTAAAGGGGAGAGGAAATCATTAATAGTTTTGGGAAGGATCAGGGAGAAAAATTACAAGGGGAACCGCGGCTTGGCTTTGGGAAATGTTTGCAAAGGGGGAGGGCGAAGGAAGGGGCAGGGGGAGTATTCGTCGGGAATGTTATTGACGCTCTAAAAGGGGTTAGAAGTATTAAAAAAAAATGCAACTGGTCAGGTGGGAGAGGGAAAAACGGGGAGAAAACGCGCTATGGCAATTTCGAGGCGAACGGAAAGGGGAGGGGGGAGAAATAGAAAAAGATCCTGAATGGCACTCTGGGGAAGGAGGTTAGTGACATCCAAAAGGTTGGTAAGTAGAAGGAACCTGAGGAGCATGGAGGGGGAGGGAATTAAAGGGGGACGACATGTGAAAACGATGGTAAAAGGTTGTTTCCATGGGAAAGGCTCTCAGGCTCCGAAAGGGGGGAAGGGAGGAAAAGTTGCGGCATGTGAACCAGAAGGAAAGGAGATCTGAATCGGGTTGGAGTGGAAACACTTATAAGAAAAGGTGCGGGAATAAAAATTCCCAGGGGCGTCAAGTTCAAAAATGTAGGCAGTCAACCTGGGGAGAGAAAGGGGCCAAAGTCGCGCGCGGAGAGTAAGGCCATAAATTAGGAGATAATTCTATTTAGCACAATCACTCTCGGTGAAGGGGGAGAAGGAATATTCGCTTGTTCGAGACCATACTTGGGGGTCAGTAGAAAGGGGAGGAGAGTTGGGTAGAGACAAGGGGCGATCAAAAACAACAAAGACGGAGGAGCGTCAAAGAGAACGCGAGTCCTTTTCTCTATCCCGGGTAACTCCCAAAGAAAAAAGGGGGGTTCTCGGAATCTCGGAAGAGAAAAGGTGCGAAAATTGCGAGGTCTCAAATAGGAGTGCAGAAATCGCATTGCAGAATAACGTCTCTCCTTGTCTGAAGAAATGAAAAAGAAAAAAATCGATCTCCTGGACACCATTTTTGAGCTAAAGGGAGGGTGAATAGAGAAAAAGAAGGGCAATTGTCTCTTAAAAGGAGAAACGTGTTTAGCACCACGAACAGTCGCGAAATGGTGCCACAGCAAAAAGTGCAGAGGAGCGAATTTCTTGGAAAGGGGAACGCAAAGAAGGAAGGAAACGCTAACGAGAACTCGAACTAGAAAAACACGACGATTTGAACCAGAAAAGAGCTGTTGAGAGCACAATTGGCAAACAGGGAAAAGCGTCGCTCATTTACGGAAGGGCAGATCAAGGCGACACTACTGAAATAAATAAAGGGTAGTGGTCGCCCAACAGCCAGAAAATGGGGGAAAAAAAACTCTCTTCACCAAACAGTACCATGTCGCCTCCATCTATTCTCCGAAAAGGCGAGAGGGGATCATCCATCACTGTTCGAAGGAAAACGTTTAGGGGGAGCATCCAGAACCGGAAGAATCCGCGAAAATATACACGCTCGAGAAAAATCCTAATCAAGAAAAGAGGGCCGCCGAGCCCCTTAAAGGGCACAAGGGACCAAAAAACGAGTCTTCGATTCATCTTCCTCAATAGTCCGGGGGGGAAAAAAAACAAAACGCTATGAATTAAGTCCGAGTAAGGGGAGGTCCTTGGCTAAGCGGCCATCGCAGAACACCAACAATGAACACACTAGGATAAAATCCCAATAGGCGTTGGAACAGATGTCACCTCCGAAGAAAAAACGCCACACACCAAAGGGAGCGTTTATGTAAAAAAATAGGGGATCTTTTGGAATGAGGAACATGCAGGAAAAATATGTGCCATTAAGAGAGGGGGACAGCGCACAGGGCGAGAATGTGCTTTCGCTAAGCCAGGGGAAAAAAAGTGCCACGGATACATAAGAGATTTCCTATTAAGAACAAAAGAGAAAAAGCTCAACACCGCGAATTTTCTAACAGCCAAAGTACTCAAGGGGAGAAAGGGGCTCGCATGGTCTGCGTTTAGAATCCAATAATAAAAGGGACCGGTCAGGCCCCAGCAAGAGAGGAATCGAAGGGAAAGAGGGAGAGAAAACACTCGAAATCGGCTGTGACAAATTCCAACCATTGAAGAGGGAAGAGTTCGCTTACGTGTTACGACGAGGCCCTCGCTCCAGAATTCTCTCTCGCCGGGTTTTTTACAAGATGTCAACTAACCAGAGAAAAAAAAAAAAAAAGAACTCACGCGCAAGATGGGAGGCGTCTGACTTGAAGGTGAGGAGAGAGAGTGTGCGCAAAACTCTGGCCGTAACAAAAGAAAAAAGACCGAGCGCAACAGCACCTTGTCGGAAAAAATCAAGAGTTTCACTACGAGATTCGCGCAAAGGGAAAAAAGTATGTTCTCTTCTCAACTCCCATCCAACTGGGGGGCAGGCGTAGCGCCGAATCATGAAAATAAACATCGCGAAAAAAGGAGGGGGAAAGGGGGGGGATCCAAGTTGGACCAAAAATCGCGCTAACTCAAGCAACTGCCAACAAACCAGCGCTCATGCCTCTGGAGGGAAATGCGCCTGGTGAATAGCATAATGGGGAACCGGGCCTGTCAACCTATATAAATCCCAGGAAACTCTCCAGGAAAGGAGTCCTATAATTCCGGAGGTATCCAAGGGACCCCCGGTAAGTGAGAGGGGGGAAAGGCTCACATGAGGGGAACCCTTCCCTTAAATGACGCAGAGAAGCCATAAATGGGGAAAAGACAACAACGGGGGCGTGCGCCGCGTGTTTAAGGAGAGGGGAGAAATCCCGCGCCAGGTAAGTTTTTGAGCGAAGTCCACCTAGCCAAACGGCTCCTCTCAAAAAGAGAGAGGAGGGAGCTGCGACGGGCCGTACGTCCAGTCAACACGCCTGCCAGCAGGCGAGAGTTTGTACAATTTCACCGGAATGGAATAAGCCAGAGAAAAATCACGTATGAATCAAATCACGGACTTAATTCTTAAGAAGATAGGACTTCGGAGGGCGGACAGACGACCGCCGGGGGGAGTGTCACGAAGCCGCGGGAAACGCGGTAATTGGCGGGTGAAAGTTCTGGTAGCATCTCGGTGAAATTTCAGGAAGGGCTGAGCTTCCAAGGGTGAGAGGAGTCGATTAAAGGCGACGCAGATGCGTAAACGAGAAACGAAGTTGTTTAGGATAAAGGGAGAAACGGAGTTGTTTTGTTGATGGGGGGGTCTGCGTCTCTTATTCGAGGGAAAAGTTAACTCCTGGAATATCTAGAAAGGGGGGGGGGTAGCTGGAGGGAATTTTCTTATAAAGGGGTGGGCGTCTAACATTGAATAATAAAATGAATGAAGGATAAGTCATAGAGTGCCAAAAATCAAAGTAGATTCCCAAGGAAGAAAACTAGGCGACCAGTATGAGAGGAAATTATGTAAACGAAGTAAACAGATGGGGGGTCAGGGTAGTACGATTCAGGTGGTGCGCAAAGAGAACCGAGAATGTACGAAAAGAGTGCTCGATAGGGAGAATGTATTAACGAGGGGAAGTGACCCAAGGTTACAGAATTACGCGAGTGGGGCAAGAAGAAGTGTCTCGCACGGAAAAGGATATCTGGGCTGCAACAGAAATAACCACGTGAGAACGGTTCCTAAAAAGAAGGAAAGGAAGAGGAGAAACTAGAGGAGAAATGAGGCGGCCTGCGGGGCAGGCGAATCGGAATACGAAAGGGTTGGGGTTCTCGGCCATGCATGTGATTAGCCTTAAACGGACATGACACGGATAGAACGGATGGGGGAAGGGGAAAACGGGGGGAATCGCAGTTTAGACTTTGAAAAAAAGACGGGATTTTAAATGTTAAGGATGGGGAGACGGAAAAGGAGACCGAACGATTGCGGCAGAAGGAGGTTCAGGGTTTTGGGTACGCCAGAGTGGCCTTATGGTGGAGTCGGGGGGGAAGCTCATGGTTACAGACGGGGGAAACATATAGAATTCTTTTGGGTCTTCACGTCCGGCATTGTGGGGGGATGGCCGGATTTGACGCGAAAATTCTTGAAGGAAGGGTTCGAGAAGTTTTGTGAAAATAGGTTCAGAGAGGTGACGGCGGTCACTGTGGAAGAAAAGATATGGGATAGAGCGCGTAAAACCAACTGTTTCAAGAAAGGGGCGCCGGCTTAGAGGGGAAAAAAGATGATGCGGCACGGGACGTTTAAGGGGGGGGAAACTTCTGGACACTCGGAGGGGAGGTAGTTCTTTTTACCGTCGAACAAGACGCCCGAAAGCCTTGGGGGGGTGAGTTCCAAAAGGGAACGGGAGAAAGAGAAAAAGGGTAAAACAAGGACGGGAAGTCGTCGGGCCACGAGAAGAGGAGTTGGGGGGGGTCGGAAGTTGGTCCACCCAAGGAAACTTCATGAAGGGATGAAAGAAGTGGGAAGAGGAACTTTTCCTGGGGAATAGCGCAGGCGTTAGAGGGGAGGGGGCTCACAAAAAAGCTGCACGAGAGGGGATGTTAGATAATTGGTGGACGTGGGCAACGGGGAAAGTAACGGGAATTTCGAAAAAATTCATTGGGGAGACCGCGTCAACGAATGCCCACGGGAAAGGAGCCAAGTAAATTCAACTTTAGAGCAGATGCAAAAAAGGGCAGCAACGTCTCCGGACGAAAGGCAAACAAACGAGGAGGAAAAAAGTCAAAAATTCGACTCGTACGCAGGCAGAAAGGACTGGGACAGGGCGACAGGGCTCGATGGTCTAAGAGACTTTGGGGATACATTTAAGGGAGAGGACTCGAATTGGAGTGGAGCAAACTGGTGGATTAATTGGCTGAGGGGGGGGACAATGTAAGGCTTGGGGTTACACGGGGCTCAAAATTGGAAGCAGACAAGACGGCCGGGAGAGGTTGGGGGAGAGGCGACGGAGAAAGCGATCATGAGGGAGCAAAAAGAGACAGAGTCAATAAAAAGGAATTGTGGAGCGAAGGGGGGAAGCCGAGGTCCCGAGGGAGAAACGCAAAAGAAGATGTTGTAATAGTTGGTGTAGGGAAAAATGCGGACTTTCACAAACGAGCAATGGTCTAGGGGGGTTGGCGGAGAAGTTAATAGAAAAATAGTTTCCGCTCCAATCTTGAAAGAAAGAAAAAGCCGCATGTTTTGGGAAAAAGATGCATCGATTTGGGGCCGAGGAAAAAAGAAGTTGCATCTCTCAGCAAACACACCAAAAGGGCGTCTAGGTGGTCAGGGATTTTGACGGGAACAATCCGAGCATATTTCAAAATGGGAATGTCCTTTTTACTGATGAACAGAAGAGGGAGCTCACAGTTGGAAAAAAGATGAGGTGAAGGGAAGACAAACAAACCCGAGCAAGCCAGGAGGGGTGGAACTTCAAGAAACTCAAACGATGAAAGCGGAGGGGTACTCAGGGGCGTTGATCAACGGTTCTCCGAGGGGGCTTAAAAACTTCCCGACAAAAATAAAATAGGGGAAGGAGAAATGAAAGGGGGGAGAGCGCCTGCCGCAGTGATCGATGAGAGAAACGAAAAACGGAGAACCACCCAACGGCGCAGTAGGTTAGAGTCAAAGAGGAGCCAAGAAAAAACAAAAGAGTTTTACGAACAAAAGTGTAAAAAAAAAGTATAGACAACCAGTTTGCGCTAAAAGATGAGCTTAAGCTTACATGGAAAAAAATCGGCGGAATCTGACCGCTGGCGCATTTTAAGGATAGGGTGATTCACGATGCCGCGCAGTGGGGAAAAAGGAGGTCGGGGTCACCCGTCGTCGGGAGTACGGTTGGGGGGATTCTCGCCCGTGCAGCGCTCAAGTGAAGGGAGGGTCGCCATGCATTCGTGACGAGTGGAGAAAGAGGGATTGGTGATCCAGCGTTTCATTTGAAGGCAAGGAAGGGAGTCCTCAGCACGAATAGGAAAAAGGAGAGGGAGGACATGAATAATTTTGTTGTGGGGTGTGGGAACCAGAAGACTAGTCCTCTCGCAGAATCGAAGTGCTCTCCAACTGTGACTTTCTCAGTGTATCATGCATAACGGGTGGACAAAACGAAAGAAAGGAATCTCTGTCATGAAACACCAGAGGGGTGAAATTATTAACGGCTACGTTCAAAGGCGACCGAGCCGGGGAAAGCTTTGATTCGGGTCATTGGGTGGCGTCCACATAACGGGGAAGGAAAGCAAAGTAGTGGCAACTTGTGGTCTCGGCTCCAAAGTTAAAAGGGAAAAAATCGCTATGTGAAAATCTGAACGCGATAAAAAACTGGAACATCTTGTGTTGGAGTTAGAGAAGGCAATGCGCAATACGTTAGTCAACTGTTAAACTACCGTTAGACTTCTAGCCAGCAGGATCAAAACCAAACGGGAGCAAAAAAAGAGTTTTACGAATGTCCGCGCCTCAAGCAAAGACCAGGGACCAACGGCTCCAAATACTCGAAGACAACTCTAAGGTCTGGAGATGAAGTGATCGAAGGGAGGGGACAAAACGCAGTCGCACCAAAGAACAGTTAGCTGAAAAAAAAGAAATCGATGGAAATCAGTACACAAGTGTCATCGTTCGTCCGGAGAGATAAGGGAAAGACCAAATCACTGCGTTGGGTAGACAGGATAACAGTCACGAGGTCATACATTGCAAATTAGAGGAAGGGAGAGTGACTGTAAGGCGCACGTTCGCATGCAGCGAAAAAAAGAGGGAAGCCGAGGAGCGGGAGCCGAAGCGGAGAGAGGAAGGGGGACTAGATCTAGTAATCCGTGTACAACGGAGTGAAGAGCTCAGATGCCTGGTTATGGATTATTTCGAAAGAACTAACGTCGCGCTAAAAAAGGGTGCATAGCGATTCCAGTCGACCAGCGTGTCCCTGCCGAAAGGGAAGGCAATTATTTCCAGGCCCGAGTCGGAAAACTTGGGTTTCCGGAAGTTGGATGCGTATACAGGGAGCAAAATTGTGAAGTAGACATAACACAGGCACGAAATTCCGTTCTGATAGGAAAAAGGGAGGAGCTCATGTTAGGGACATCAGAGGGGGGCTGCGATTGGTGAAAGAAGTGGAGGAGAGGAGCAGAGCATTTCATCCGAACTTTCGGGAAGCAGGGTCTAAAGCGAAAGGACACTCCAGAAAAGTAAAAAAAAAAGAAAGAAAGGTCGCGCTATTCAATTCGCAGGTCCTGACATAAAAACACACGGACCAGCCGCGCAAAGCAGGAAAGGGGGAGGAGACTTGGCTAAAAGCACAGGGAGAGTCGGTGTGCACTTCCGCATTAGGGGACGACACTTTAAAAGACAGCGAAATCTTAGGGGGACTATAAACTTCAGGGCTTTCCCAGCAAATGAGAATACATCATGGATAGCGGTGAATCAAGGGAACCAGAAGAAACGGTACTACAGCTTCGTGACTCTTGGAAAGGAGAACGTAAATTCATAGCAGCGAAGAATTTCAAAATGTGGACCGTTTGAATTTTGCGGCAAAGGAGAAAAGGGGCTCACTTGTCGGCTTAACCTCGGTGAAAGTGTAAATCTCGGGGAGAGGATTTTCCCGCGAGACTGGGAAAGAGGGAATTGGCCATGTGTAGCGGCGCTATCAAGGGCTGGGGTGAAAAGCTTGACCTGTTAGGAAGAAGGGACATTGCGAGCCTTCCGACGGGATAATGTTTTTCCTCCCTGTTTGGAGAGAGGGGAGAACGCACGCGGTCGAGAGGGAGTCATGGGAAGTTCTTGGGAGAGATTGCGGCATCATGGAACGTTGCAGAGGGGCTGGGCGATAAAGGCACTCGGGCGGAAGCAAATTGGGTAAGAGGGGGAAAACCGGTTGACGTTCTCATGAGGACTTGTGAAAGGTGATGATTTCGTTGGGGGGACTCGAAGGGCGGCGCTTGAGGAGAGGGGAAATATGTGGGGGGGAGGGTCATAATGAAGGAGAGGGCGGGCTGAGATTGGAGGGGGTCAAAGATGATTTGTTTAACTTGACAGGAAAAAAAGGAGTTGTGAAGAGGGAGGGGAAAGGCGTCGGATCAACTTCTGGGGACGCAAGAACGGTGGCTTTTGTTTACTCTAAAAAAAGAAAAGGTGGGGGCTTCTATGAGAGAAGGAGAGGGGGATATAGGAATATTTCGAGGGGGGGGTAAAAAATGTGCAACCGTAAATAGGAAGGGAGTTTGGGGGAGGGGGACGAGAATTGCGCAAGCCTCGAAAAAAAAAAGGAGGTGACGGAAAGGATGCAAGCGAAAAGAAATGGATGGCAAGGGAGGCGGGCTGGATGAAAAATCTGGAACTGTCAGATTTTTAGGTCAAAGGAGGGAAAAGGGACAACGAAGCGGATGCCTGTGGTGGGGGGGGGGAAAAGAAAAAGACAGTCAGAGGGTCGGCTAGGTTCGAAACCGGAGGAGATTATAGGAGGTATATTAGTGCAAAAATGTAATGGATTTATTATCAAGGAAAAGAGGTCCTGACATGAGAAAAGAAGAATGTATTGGCTGGGTACAAGGAAGAGGGGGAGGGGTCTTGGAGCGGGATAGAGAGACATGAGGTTTAGGACATGAAATTTGTGGGGCTGGCTACCGAATCACATTAACGATCTTGCCTTAGGGATTAGAAAAGAGGCAACTTGGGCATCAAGGCGGGAAGAAAAAAGATGTATCAGAGTCGTGACTTTACTCAATCAATAAAAGGGGGGGGCGGAAACTTTAGGAATCAAGTGGGGCAGGGCACGCAGAGGGATTTCAGGCTAGTGGGATTTCTTGCTGGTGAGGGGAGAGAGTGGGACTGTAGGAGAAAGGAAGAAGACGTAAAATGAAAAGAAGAAGGGAAAGTAGTTTTGGGGGGGAGTTAGGAGACAGAAGATGAAATCGATCACGAAGGGAGGGGCGTTGTAAAAGGGAGGAGCGGCTCTTTGCGTGATTCGTATGAGGGAGGGGGGGCCAGGAGGATAAACTGGGAGCGGAAATGCGTAGAGGGGAAAAACGAAAGGTTACAAAGGAACAAAATTATGGCTTGGGGTTAGAGGCTCCGGGGACGTAGAGATCCGGGAAAAAGGAGATACGGGCAAGACGGAAAGGTGTGGGAAGGGAGTGGTTCGCAACATTAACGGGGTACTAGAGATGGAAACTTATTTATGGTTAAGTAACCATGGAGGTGATCTCAAGTTGGGAAGGAGGACTCAGTTATCATTCACTAGCCTAAGGGGGGTGGGGAAGATGGTGTTAATTATCTCATGTTGTGACGAAATTTTAGGTGGAGTTTGACAACTAGTCTAGGGAGGAAAAGGCTTCTGGAGGGGGATGGTTACTAAAATTCTAGGTCTGGCTGAAAAATCTTTGGGGGCTACGGTGGAAAAAAAAAAGTTCTCCGGCTGCGGTGCCGAAAAGAAAGGGAAGGAGAATGGGGAAATAGGGTTTAGTCAATGGACTAACCAGGTTCTAACAGGTAAGGGAGAGACGACTAGCCGATAAAATTAGCTCCTAAAGAGGAATTTCAGGGTTGAGGAAGAAAGTAACGCGCAATTGATGCATTGAGAAAAAGGCCAAAGCGGAAAGGGAAGAAAAGGAATTGTCGTGACGGAGACAAAGGGTACAATAGGGGTGTAGAGACTAGGCTTTGTAGATAGAGAAAAAAAACAGAAGGATAGAGATCGCTCGTACCTTGTAGCTAAAAACCGGAAGAGAAAAGGAGGGTAACGTCCCGAACGCAACCGTAGGGAGCTGAAAGACTTAAAGGAGGGAAGGTATAAAGTGATCAATTGAAGAGTGTCCTAAAGCGGGGATTAGAAAACAGTAAATCCTAAGGGAGGATAAATCATGCTACGGACGATGTTGAGAAGCTGAAAGTGGAAACCAGGGGAGAAAAAAAAAAGGGGTAGAAATCGCAACTAAACCGGAAAGGGACAATTGGAAACGCACACCGTGCGATGGGGTCAGGAAACCAGAAGGAAGGGGAGATGGGTTGCGCACGTTAGCAAAAAAAACTAGGGAAGCGAAAAAAAATTGAAATTGAAAGGCAAAGAAAGTCTCAGAAGAAAGAAAGAGAAGAGAAACCCACGACGTTGAACGGCGCGGAGGAGTCCTCAAAAGGTTAAAGAAAGGTGGAATCTCGGAGAAACAGGAGAATGAAAACGGGCAGAGAAGGGACCGGGGTCAAAATGGGGCAGAAGAGGATCCTCAGGGAATCTAAGCGGAAGACAACACAAACTACGGTTGCGCGAAACGCATCTTGAAGAAATCCACGACTTGCAAGCGCGAGTTACATAATCTATTCCGCCAGGAAAAGGCGGGGATCGAAAAAAAAAAAGGGGTGGAAGGTGCACCGTCCTTCGTGTAAATCATCGCATCGAGGAAAAATCCGGGGCGGAAAATAGATCGCGCGAAATAAATCCGAAAAAGGGGAGAAAAAAAAAGAACGCACCATCCAGTGGAAATTTGACAAAAAAAGAGTCCGAAAAGGTTCAAATTCATCTCCTCGGAAAAACACGAACACAAACAGGAAGGAATTATTATCTCGAAAAAAAAGGGACGAGGTGATTAAGGGGAAAAGGAAGGACAAAATCGCCGGATAGTAAGAAAAAGCACTAATAACCTCGCGAAATGGTAAAAAGCGAAGGAATTGAAACGAGATCAACAAAAATGACTACGGCCACCAGTGGTCTGTGATGTCTTAGTGCGAGTACGTACGGGGAGAAGGCAGTGGAGGAATAGGGGGGACGGCCCTGGAAAAATAGGGGGGATTCCGAGTGTCCCGATCACACGGCGAGTCGGAAAAGGTGCTT
>Ga0179591_1270429_pt1 | contig 11750 bp, 14 predicted proteins | sample CZOMad2_1_08_16f_FD_182891 | JGI IMG/M metagenome (GOLD analysis project Ga0179591, IMG submission 182891) | Vadose zone soil fungal communities from Angelo Coast Range Reserve, California, USA - CZOMad2_1_08_16fungal (PacBio error correction) | ecosystem: Environmental > Terrestrial > Soil >...
GATATCATGGGGAAGGAAGATGAAGCGTGCGCGGAGAAAAAGGTCATCCATAAATTCCCGATCCCCACAAAGGCTGAAAATACGTCCAAATGCCCGGTGATGTGTTGGGAAAATTACCTATGGCAACGGTGAAAAACAGCTATATTCAATAAGACGAGCAGGGCCTATGGCAGTGGATTCGAAAAAAGAACTGGAAAAAAAGGAATGATCCTTGCAACGGAAAATGACCTGGGGGAAAGAGAAGACCAAAGAGTGAGTCGCAATTACAGGCCGCAGGGCAATAGAAGGGAAATTCAGGGAAACTAAGATCAGACAGCGGGAACGAGGAACGGGAGGGCCAGTGTGGGGGGGAGGACGACAAATGCCCCCCATTCAAAACAAAATCAAAACGCAAGAATAAGTGCGGCCTGATACCGTTCATCCATGTGTAATTCCAGAAAAACAGGATGACATCCAGCAGCAAATATAGGCGGGCCAGACCGGGGGTTGGAAGCTGTCGAAGACGTTTAAGCGGTAGGAAATCTTGGAAAAATCAGGAACAAGGTTGACTAAGGGAAGTCTCACGCGAACATTGCAAGACTCCTGATTACACGAGGAGGCACCTGTTGCAGGTTCCAAAACACATGAACTACAATGAGAATCTGACAAGCCGGTAATAAAGGGGGGGGACGTCACAGGCAGCCCTACAGCCAGCTGCCTCGCCAGCCCTGGGTAAAGAAAAAAAAGTTGCGGGAAGGAAGCGAGTCTTGGACCCACCAATTCCCAAGATATGTGTGACGAGGAAGGGGTGAGGTGGGAGAGGAGGTTGTTTGGGAAAGGAGGGGATGGGGGAGCCGCCTGACCATGACCCTGACACCGAGGAGATGACAGTCCCAATGAAGTCAAGCTTAAAAACTTACAATTATCAGGTGGTAAAACGGGGCGCGATAAAGAAAATTTGAACCGCGCCCTGGCGTATGCACGTACGAGGGAAAAAGGCGACACGGGCTCGCGTTCTGTTGGGGTAGGGGAAGTTTTCCCCGGTGAATGCTTACCGCCATGGGGGGGGATCTACTGAAAATCACGTCGGAAGACCTTGGCTAAAGGGAACACATAGCCCCGCCGCATATGAGTTAGGGGGGAGTTTCTCAAAAAGCCGGGGGGAGCTATTTGCTACGTAAATAGCGAGACGGAAAAGTTAGTAATCCAGGCCTATACCGTGTGCATAAGGAGCTGGTCGATGAAGGAATTCGTACTAACAATAACTGGACTCATTAGGCAAAAAAAAATCCCAGGACAATAAGAACTATCATCTAGCTTATGGCCCAAAGGAACAACATCGCCCTCTGGCAGCCTGACAGGAAAGGGAAGCCAGCGATGGGATTTTTGTCTAACGGGTCTCTAGCCACTGCAAATTAATGGAGAGATAAAATGGGCCAGCTGGACTGTGGCCCCTGCCCTGGGGCGTCCAGCAGAAGAGGGACGGGTATTTAACATTTAGAAAACCTGGGGCTCGGAAGAGGGACGGAAGCTGGGGAAAAGGGGGATAGACAAGTCCTTCTGGAGTTTTCGCCGCAGGGGGCTCGAACCCGAGAAGGGAGCGCAGCTGACCTTAATCGTTCTCAACAAGGGGTATATCGGACGAAAAGAGGGGGAAAGACCGGAAGCCCGAGACGCTCAACGCTCCCGCCGTCGACAATCTGTCAGGGGACTGCAGGACTTTCATATGCGGCAATCCGGCCATGCGATGGTTTAGACATATCTACCACGCCACACAAAAAAAGTGGGCTCATAACAGCGGCGTGTGCCCCTGCGGAACAGATGTCACCTCTCGGGGGGTCAACAGCTCTGGAACCGCACCAAAAACACGTATGAAAAGGTGCCGGTGGGGACACGGGCAGCCACAGACAACGCAGTGTATCTCCCGGATGTGATAATTCAAAGCATAATTGAAGGCCTCGCCGTCGGTGGGGCAGTGGAAGGCTAAGTGGGGGGGGGTGTTTTTTGGGGGTTTTTGTGTTTGGTTTTGGTGGTTTGTGTGTGGGGGAGGGGTGATGGTTCTATGTTTGGGTTTGTTGGTTTTTTGGAGGGTGTGTGACATGGGGGTTTTTTTTATTTTTTGAAAACATTGGGGGTTTGGAAAGGGGGGTCTGTTTCAATGGGGGCGTACGGAGTCTGGTGAGGGATTTTTGGGGGTGTTTTTTTGGGGGGTTTTGTTTTTTGGGAGGGAGAGCAGTTGGGGTGGGAGGGGTGGTTGTGGTGGTTGGTGGTGTTTTTGCAGTGAGTTTTAGTGAATGGGGGGGGGGTGTTTTTTTGGCGTTGGTTTTTTGTTAGAGAGAGGAATATTAGGCGTGTTGCGTTTTTGGTATTGTGGTTGTGTGTTTTTTTTGTTGGGCAACGGGAAGCCGAGCGGCGGTCTGGAGGTGCGGGCACCGCGGAACTTGCAGGAAACGGCATAGGGAACCTGGAGGGGGGAAAAACTGCCATGGGGCTACTCCTTGGCCACCGAAGCTTTCGGAGGGGGGGGGGAAGGACCCACCTGTCGCCTGGGGAGGGGGCAGTCAATGAAGCGGGGCAAATGGTGCAGAGAGAACTCAGACGGGAAGGTCGAGGTAAGGAAGGAAGGAGTGGAGACGGACACAAGGAATGCATCAAAAATCAAAATGCAGGAAACAAAAAAGGGGCCCCCGTAAAAAGTTTTCTAAGCCGCTCACCAGGCCTGCATGGGTAAAACGGAGACGGCCTCTGCAACATAGGGGAGCGGCTGAAGAAAAAGACGGCATCAGGGACTACGAACGAGGACCAAAACTGCAAAAAAAAGAGGGGCACAAGAGCACGTAACCCTGGCCTACCCAGCTAAGCTGTGCCTGGGCCGCAGCAAGACGGCGTGCGAAGTTAAGATGGCAGGAAAAACTTGGAAAACATTAGGAAGGGGGCCCAACAAAATCAGAACGGATCCCGGCAAGGGAAATCAGGAACAGCTTCGAGTCTGCAGTTCGCTCCAGTACCGGGACAAAGGGGACGATGAGGGGCACCCAGAAAACGTGGGGCGCACAGGAAACGGAAGCCACGGTCAAGGGGAAACTTGTGCCTAATGAGGGGTGGGGGGAGTGTCACAAGGAAAGGCATGCTCCGATTGGGGGCAGTGCCTAAAAGAAAAAAGGCAAAAAGACTGGGAAGACCGCGACGGATCCTAGCTTCCACCGCAACAATAATTGAAGTAGCGGGGATGAAAAAAGCACCATCTGCCAAGGAAGGGGTTTATTTCCTGCCCGCATCGTATCTCGAAAAGCTGGTGATACAGTAGAGAAATGAGGGGTCAAAGGACCCAGTCTCTCGGCAGTCTCAAAAAAAAAGATAAGAAAAACGCGGAGGAAACAGAATGTTCCGCCTCGAAAACATGCACGGCCTCAGAACCGCCAGTGTCGCGGATACTCTTCAAATGAGGAAAAAGGAAAGGATAAACGACAGAAAGAATCCACATACATACGGACTTAACGTGAAGCACTGCAAGTCCACCAAAAAAAGGGGGGCGGCAGAACTTGGGCCAAGCAAAATAATTCAGAAAAACTCGAAGCGACAGCAGTCGTGAAAAGCCCAGAACTGGGAACCAAACCAGCGCTGCCGGGCATATAAAACGCTTTTAACAAGGCCCCGCGACAGGGGGACCCAGCCCATCAAAATCACTTGAGAAGACAGGGCTGGTGGATCTGTTCGATCAGTGCTTTAAAAAAACTGAAGAAAAAATTCGCTTGGGTAAAGGCGCGTAATTTCGCAAGATAGCCTCGTGGAGGGAGGTTTACGACATGGGCAACTCCTGGCGACGTCAGAATACTTACAAGCCCAGGGGGACAGGACTCCGCTACTGGGCTCTGCCCGCCGGGGGATTGGGACAGAGAACGAAGATTGAACTGGCCACAACTTGCAAGGAATGGCGATTTGACCTCGGTGGAATGTTATCAGACGCAACCTGCCGGTCAGGGGAAGATGCAAATGGCAAAGTAAGCACTGGGGACGCGCCAAGCGACGACACTAAATTTCCTCAAAGGAACAGCATCAAGGCTAAAAAAAAGGAGAGAAAGAGAGATGATAGTACGTATCTTAAAGCAGGCCCGAATGGCCCTCCACTGACAATGACCTCAGGAGGAAAGGCCCAAAACACCCAAACCCCACAAAATGCAACAACAAAAAAAAAACAAAACAACCCCAACAAAAACCAACAAAAAAAACAAAAATACCACCAACAAGTGACATCAAACCCTCAGGGGGAAGGGAAACAGGGGCCAGCGCCTCACGTTGTAAGCACCCGGCTCAAGCGGACGGTCAACGGCGAACGGCTGGAGTAGAAAGTGGGTGCGGGCGCCCAGTTCGAAATTTGATGCTAAATCACGCCAGCTAGCACGAAGGGAAGAGGACGTAATAGAAAATTCTAGGGTTCGTGCCAGGGTAAAAAGGATCGAAACTCAAAAAAGAAGCCCCCCGCCGCCGTTGATGATTGGCTGGGAAAATGGTCGGTTGCAAACAAGCGGGGTGTAAAAGAGTCGAGGGGAACTTGGGGAGGGCCAAAAGATAAGTGGCGCCAAAAACTGGATGAATAGACGCTTCGCCCCCCAGGGAACAAAGAAGGAAGTTGAGGGGATGTGCAAAGAAAAGGGGCGGGGCGTAAGAGGTCACAGACGTTGGTTAGTTCAGGATGTTTCAAGGCGCTGCTTGCGAGCCACCAAAGCTCCGTGCTGGCCGACCAGGGAAGTGTTGCAGAACAAAAAAAAGGTACAAGCGGCATGCAGGTCAGCAAAACGACTCTCGGGGAGATCAGGGTCGCAGCAGACAAGAACAAAGGGGCATGGGGTTAAGCTAAACCTCATCAGATATCAACATCCCGCGAGAAGGAGCGGCTGGGAAATAATCAAACAAATACAGGATGGGGGTCGGAAAGAGCCTCATCGCGTAACATCGACGTATGAAGCTGGTAACATATAGTACGCGGTCGCTGGAGGCTAGGCAAAACTTCGGCGGAAAAAAAATGTAAAAACTTGAAAAACGCCAACACGGATTAATCTCGGGTCCTTGAACTCCAACAGCCTCATAGCGGTCCTTATACATGGGGCGTTCGTATTTAAAACACAACTTGGAGAGGGCTTTGGGGGATAATCTGCCCGTCCACGATCGGCTTGCAGCCTACAGAGAAGCGGGGGGAGGGAAAGGAACCAACTGTGGTGTGACCGGCCGGCGGTCAAATCTTGTAAGGGGGTTGGTCAAAAACAATGCGTGCAAGGGCACAAAAAAACCGAAACTCACGTAAAAGCGCAGGCAAAAAATCAGGGTATCGTCTGTTGGGGCAAATTTTGTCTTGAATCTGGTGGGAAATTACTGGGATTTAAAATTTCAACAGTCAGTCAATTCATTTTAAAAACCCACGATGCAGCTTGTGATTCATGCCTCGAAAACAGAGGAAAGGTAAGGAATACGTACCCCGGGGCTGTGGTCAAGAGACTTAAGACGTTTTCCCGGGCCTGCTGTCAGCGGTTGCGTGTAATCCCGGGTACTTCTGGGGTACTAAAAACCCCTCCCCTAAGGTCACAGAAACCCTCCGAGCCGTCCCCGTGCGCTGCGGCGGGCAAAAAAGGGGCCAAACAGGCAATGACCGACCACCCCAAAGGGACAGGCGCGGCCCACAGGAACCGACTCTCTCGCGGTGGGCAGATTGGAAAGGTTTCATCCCCACCGGGGTCACCAAGAAAGAATTATGGCGAATTTTGCGCAAGCATGCAAGGAGAAGAGAATCTTAGCGTCCAATAGGTAAAACAGACGCTGCCCCCCTGAAAAGGGAAAAAGGGAAAACTGCGGGTAAATGCAATTATGGCATTAGATACATAATGGAAAGAAAAAAGGGTCGGGCGGTAGGCCAGCGGGGGAAAAAAACACCACTGTGGGACGGGCAAGATGTGCGGGTGAGGGGCAGAAGGAGGGGTATCGTGCATCAGTGACCGGTTTCACAGAAAGGGGCCGAAAAATGGAGCTTGTAGCGCGGGGAGCCGCCAAATGGCATCACAACAGACGCCGGGACCTTTTCCTATTAAAAACGCAGCCATGACTATTGATCGGGATCTAGGGAGGGGATGCGGGTTAAATTCCTTTGATCTGCGTAAAACGGGACGGGACAGGGGGTGCCCAAAGAAACCAATTCGTTCCAAAGAAATACTTTTGGAAGCTAGCACTTCGCGCAAAAGTCAAGTCTCGGGTTGCGAGTTGTGACCATCGCCCGAACACCCGATAAAGTGGAAAAGAAAAAAAAGAAAATCATCACGCCATAACTACACAGGTTACGTGGCCCGGAATTCAGCGTCATAAACTAAATTAAGGCTGACTCGCCATAAACTTGCCAGTCCGATGCCAAGGAAGATCGCAGACATGCCCTGATCTGATGGGGCGCCCCTCGTCTATCGGGAATTCGTTGATCACCTAATCCCATCGCTAATTAAAAGAATCAGGCGACCCCCAGGTGTGGACATGGGTCATAAGGTCCAATTCAAAAGAAAAGCATAACAAGCCGCTTCATTGTCCGGGCCCTGCAGGGACGTTCAGGTACATATACGGGAAACAAGCGCGCTATGAAACACCATGCCCCGAAAAACTGCCTGTAATTCCATGCACAGAGCCCCAGGTCAAAAAAGACATTCAACGCGGGGGAGCGGCGGGAGGACCTACTGGACCAGTCAGCAACCCGTGAAGGAAAAAAAATGCGGCCTAAAGGGCATTCATTTCCAGACAGCTCCACGGAAGGAGTCCGTCAACCGACAAATGGACGCAAACACCTGGTGACACAAGGCAAGAAAACAACAAATGAAGCGTAAAGAATGGAGATGGCCGCCGGGGTAATGGGGCCTCCGCGGCGAACGGAAAAAAAGGTATGACGCCGCAATGCCCGGCCGGATCAAATTTATGAAGAATGCAGCAAATGGGGGGGGAAAAGGTTCAGCGACGGGGGGCGGTCTGGCTTCACTAATGGAAGGTGAAAGGCGGGGGGGGGGAAGAACAGCACCGAAGGGCAGGAACGATCGTGGGGGGAGTGGCAAGAAAGCACTAACGCTTAACGGCCTAAACCGCCTGGTGGGTATGCACCCTCAGGCTGGGCGAGGAAGAGGTCAAAGTCTGTTATGGTGCTTAATTGATCGCCGGGGCCGGGAGAGCATAGAATCGGGTCTTCGAGCCGAATGAGAGAAAACGAAAAAGGGGGAGGAGCCTGGGCATCAGGCTAGGGGCTTCGAAAGCATTACAAAGGCATCCGGTTCTTGGGCGCCTGAAGAAGTACTTCGGTTAACTGGGGGGGGAGAATCAAGCTTGGGCTATTTGGAGGGCATCTTACAGTCCGAACCGCTCAATGGTAGCCAACGAAAGGGAACTCCATAATAAGGGGAGTGGATCGTGGGATCAGACGGAGGGCCAAAAAAAAAAAAAAAAAGTACCTGGGGAGCAGGGAGATGGACTACATGAAGGCGAGGATTGAGGATGTTAACATGGTTGTGTCAGCATGGGGTCAGTGCCCAAGAAGGTAAACTGTGGGCCCCGCACTGAAAGTCCGTGAATGCTTGGTCTGTAGTAAGGTTACAGGAATGGACAGAAAAACCGTCCCGTCTTCCAGGTTGAATTTCTCCCGCAGGAGGGGTATCGCCCACCAGCCGGGGACGGCAAAAGGGGAAATACTTCGAACCATTTCAGGGGTTTCAGATGAAGGCTGCGAAGGCAACATAGTACAGCGCAAGAGGGCGTGAAAAGAAGCGCTGAGTTCAACAGGAAAGCATAGGGAAAAAGCCGGGGTGAGGGGGTTGAACGATGCGGTACCTGAGATCTGAAGAGGCGTCGGGATGCAAAGGGGCTCGCGCAAAAGGGTGGGCCATCGCTTGAGGCGGAAAAAAAGCCAGATTGTAAGGCTAATCCGAACAACCAAAAAACGGAGGAGAAAAGAAGGTCGCTGAGCAGGACCGAATGGAAAAGCAAGCGTGCGCGATGGACAACAAGTTCATCGCCCTGTGCAAAAAACTCACAAGCGGAATCCGGCCATAGAGGGGAACAAGGATCATGTGGAAACTGAAGGGGAAGACGGCGCTAGGTCAAGAATAGGCGTTGTACCCGCAAGCGAAGGGGAAGAGAGAAACGCCAGAAAGGGTCATAAGTATCAGCACCGAAACAAGACTGGTACGATTAAAAGGGAAAAATCCTTGACAGGGGAAAAAAAGGCAAACCGGCCGACGGGACCGCTGGGCGCGGCTGCCATTAAAGGTCACTACAAGATACAGACCAACGGGGGCCTTTTAACGGTGGGGGGACAACAGGTAAGGGGGGCTGGCAAAATACGACTGCCAACAAAGAATGGTCAGAATCGATCGGGGCAAAAGAAAGAAGTGGGAATGACTGAGCTAACAAGTGAATCAAACCAGCCGAGGGAGAGAGATACAGAAATAGTGACGTAAAGCGAGACCAGCACGGTGTGAGCTTGTCTTACTAGTCTGTGAAGCCACAAGCGTCGACTTCAACCCATTGGGCCGCCGGCGACGGGCTCAAAAAAGGAAAAGGGAAGTATGTACGCGCAGAAGGTCGCGCGCTTAAAACGTTGAAGGGGGCCACATGACCGACACGGCTCGACGTGAAGGTGCAAAAAAGAAAAGGAGAAGTTGCGGCGCAACGGACCACGAACAGCCCAAACTGGGCAAACGACGAAAACCTTGAGGAGAGGAAAAAAAAGGCTGGGGTCGGCAGGAAGCGAGTGAGTACCCCAACAAAGCGGAAGGAAGGGGACCAGGCGGGCCCGTTGGTATCACCAGACGAAAGGTACAGTCGGGGCATACCCCAGAACGCGACGAACATTAAACCAATGCCTGCAAGGCCTGTACAAACGGCAAAGTATCCGACAGGCATAGATCGGAAGAACTCGGACAGTGACGCCAAGGCGGATGGAACAGTAAAAGGGTCGTGGCCATAGAAAGCTCGAGGGACAAAAAAAGTTGGTATGCCGGGTGGTTTGGACCTCGTACCGGCCCTGGAGGGACGGGAAGCTTCCGTAGGGAACACGGTTAAGTGAAAGGAACTGGACCCTTCAGTTGGACGGACGGTAGGAAAATTTACCTCGGATTTCTACCCGCGATTGACTACTGTTCGCGGAACTGTGGAAGAAGGGGCTGGAAAGGACGGCGTCTCAGGTCATTGGAAGAGCAAATTGAAGTTCCTCGGAACAAAACTGAATTATGCATCCCAAAGGAAAATGCCCGGGGCCGACATCTTAAAGGCTCTGAAGGAGGACCAGACATCTGCTGAAAACCGCAAGAGGTGCGAGCCTGAAGCATGGGAAAAAAAACGTATGTAGTGGGGTCCCTCCAATGTCGCCGGGCTCAACGCGAGATTTAGGGGGCACCATGCGAAAGGGCCCGCCAGCCTGCGTCCAAACCAGCAGAAAAAAATGTCGGGGGGATGGAAACAGCTAAGGGGGGGAAGGAACTAAACCGCGCTTCTGGGATTCTGCTATGGGACGAAAGAGGCTATTACGGAAGAGAAGGGGTCACCTCGCAACAAAAAAGACAGGAAGTGCGCGCATTGCTTAAAGGAAAAAACGAGAAGAAACACTGGAGATGCCTAAAGGGAAACTGGGGCCAAAATCCGTGCCCAGCCCGCATCCCGAGAAACTGCTCACCGATCACCCACTTGGTTCCAGCCAATCTTCAGTCGGCAGTCCTTTGGAAAAGGGCACGCCGGAACATGAATGGGAGGGGTAAAAAAAAAAGAGAGCTGCAGCACCGCCCAAAAGACCATGGAGCGGAAAATATTGGTGGTGTGAAACCAGGGGCCGGTCAAAAAAGGTCCAAAACGAACGCTCATTGACTCCGCAAAAAACACGACCCTAAGGCGAAAAAAAAAAAAAACGATCAGAATTTAACACAAATATACAAAAGGGAGAACAAATAACAAAAACACACAACAAGCGCCGAAAGGGAGGACAAGATTAATAAAATGCAAACGTATGGGGGGAAAGGACGCGAGGGCCGGTTGTGTGGCAGCGGGGGACAGGGGGGGGCTGTTGGAGTTGGGGGGTGGGTGCCAGTTCCGCGTCGTCTGAGGGGGTTATTGAACCAAAGAATCGCACCGCCTCAAACACTTCTCGGGACTTGCAGGGGTTTGCAGCGCCTGATCCACCGGGTCCTTTCTATGGGGGAAGAGCCACTTCACGGTGGTTGAGGGTCAGTGGGTCGGGCGGCACTAAAAAAATGGTGAAGGGTCCTTCACACTCGACGGGTTTGTTTTTAAAAGGGAAAGCGGAAGGTGAGAACGGAACCACAGGGCCACAACAATCCATTCCAATTGAAAAAACTAAATGACATCAGTGAACCGGTCAACCAACTCTTTCCTCACCGCGGTCTAACCAAGAATGGGGCTACTCTATAATGGGAACATCTAGAGAGGGGAGCGGGCATGAAAGATCAATGGGGAGAAATTGAGAAACGGTCGTATGGACCTCGGTCCCATCCGGGGAAAGGCGGGGGACCGACCTGTTCCTCCCAGCGAGAACGCGGCCTGTGATTAAGAGGTAGTCTGGGGATACTTGTTTGAAAAGCTGTGGGGGAAGAAACCCGGCAGTATCCCCCACCAAATGAAAATTCTGACCCGAGACGGCCGTGACAAGCGGGGAGGAGCACCGATACGATGCTGTCGCTCAGTATCTGCTTGGAACAACGGGACGACTAGCAAAAAGAAAGCGGGCCTTGGCACCTATACATACGAACGGTCATCAAGGACAATGGGTGGAAGAGATTCTGGGGTTGGGGATCTTGTCTCAGGACAGCACCCCGGGGGTGGGAAGACCGGAACGAGCCATTCAGTGACCCCAGCAAAACCCTATTAACAAGCTCAAGACGGAAAGGGAACGGCTGAGGCTGGGGCGAGAATTTCAGACAAAAAACGAAGGGGCAATGAAATTGGGGTGGGATTGGGGGCACGGGAAACAAGCGCGCACCGCCTAGTACGCTGGGATGGAGGGGGTCTAGAGAAAGAGGGAGTCAAACCCGAAACGTCTAAAGTTCCCTGAAAGACTACTCCAACGCCGGCTGGGGGCGCAGAAAGGAAGAAGATACGCGAAATGACCTAAAAAGGAAAATCCAGTGTGCCCAAGGGGAGTCCCTGGAAGGGCAATCAGGGGTTGCGACAACGAGCAAGCAATGAAGGAAAGGAAACAACAGTCGGGAAAGACAGGCAGCCTAAAAAAACAACGCCAACCTTGGAGGGACACATTCAAGCGGCAGGGCAGTCAAGAGGGGGGAAGAAAACCAGTAAAAGGAAGCCAACGGTTGGTTCAAAAAAAAAGAAAATCCATCATCAAAGATCTGATACAACGCGGAAACCACGGTGCCCCAGACCATAAGAAATCCAGGGGAGGCCCACTGCATGTGCTGAGTTTTTTGAAGGGGAGAGTGGACACAGGGGGAGGAAGCGGAAAACGTGAAAAAAGTCTCGTTTAACGGATCGGGAGTGGAAGACGCGGTCGTGGAGTTTTAGCATAGTATAAAAAAAAATTAAGGGCGACTTCAAAAAGCCACAATCCAGAAAGGGCTCCGCCCCGGCCGTAAGCGACCTGGCAGGAAAGCCGGTGCGGACAGCGCACATGCGCTTCGTCCCCCAAAACTAAACGAGGCGATGTCCCAGCAGGGGTGAAGTTAATCGCTAACCCCATATGAGCGGTCATGTTTCAGGGGCAGAGAAAGAGAGCCGCCACTCAGCCGAAGGCA
>Ga0179591_1266290_pt1 | contig 11749 bp, 16 predicted proteins | sample CZOMad2_1_08_16f_FD_182891 | JGI IMG/M metagenome (GOLD analysis project Ga0179591, IMG submission 182891) | Vadose zone soil fungal communities from Angelo Coast Range Reserve, California, USA - CZOMad2_1_08_16fungal (PacBio error correction) | ecosystem: Environmental > Terrestrial > Soil >...
GATGGATGCCTGATGAAGAGTGGAGGTTCGGTCGGGAAACAAAAAAAAGGGTGAAAAGGTCAGTGAGGACGTCTGTCGAAGTAAAGAAGAACGCCCTTTCGACGCGATACAAGGGTTGACCTCACAAGGCAACTCGAAGTGGTTCCACGTGACGGAGTGAAAAAAAGATTAGGGGGAACAGGGAAGGCTACAAAAACCTAATTCGTGGAGGGGGGGCGCGCATGTGCTCAAAAGACGGGGGGGCGTTCCAAAAAAGAGGGGAGAATCTGAGGAAGAACAGGGGAAAAAATTTTCAAGAAAAAATAAACTCTTTTGGGCAGGACTGGGGCTGTTCCCTTAATGCTAAAAAAAAGAGGGAGGAGGAAGGGGGGCACGGCGCAGAAGGGAGGAAGCAAAAGCAAGGCGAACCAGTACGGAAAAAGGGGGGGGCGGAGGCTGGGGCACTCCAAAGAAGGTGGATCGTAGTGGCACCGTGGAAAGGAAACGGGACTGAAAGAGAAAAGACCAGAAAATCTGCGGCGGGGCTAGAAACGAAGTGTCCGGAAGGTATCCGAAGTCGCATCGGGAAGACAACTTGGAAAAGGTGGGAGTACTAGTTGGGCAGAAGTGGGGGGGTGTGAAGCACCAGTCGCCCTGCAGAGCGACTTCAGAGATAACAATAGAAAATGGAAAAAAAATAATAAACAAACGGACTCGGGGAGCAGGTCTCGGCCAGGAAAACGCGGGTAAACAGCGGAGAAAAAGCAAAAGCCAAGGAAATCGGACGAGTGTAAAAAAAGAGCCCGAATGGAAAACGGGGCACTGGGCGTACTCTCGGAAAAAAAACGAGGAAAAAAAGAGAGGAAGAGAGATGGCGAAATCAAAGGAAAAGGCCGAACTTGCTGGGAAGGACGACGTCGAGGGGAAAGCGCATCAGTATAAAAAGGGGGAACGCGCTTCCGGGAGCGAGTGAGTGCCGAGGACGTAGGGTCGATAAAAAAAAGTCAAGTCTTACGCTACAGGGGGGAAATAAAAAAGCCGAAGCCGCTAGTCGTCGCGCCCGGCTAGGGCTAAAGAAGGAAACATAAAGGAACAAGGGATCAAGGAGTCGAAACGGTGCGGGGAGAAAGGGATGAGAATGGAGGCGAAAAAAGAGAGGGCAGCGAAGCCGCTCGGGTAAAGAAAAAAAAACTAAAACTATAAAAGGCCAACATTACCTGGCCTACAACGAACTGGGAAAGGGAAGGGGACCAGCTGTCCCGCCCGTTGGTTGAGCAGGAAGAAAGGAGACAGGGACGGAAAAGCCTTGGAAGTGCCAAACAGTGGGGAAAAGGTGTAAAAACACGAGAAAAGAAAGGGGGAGTTCCCACGAGGCCCGAAGGCCATGCAATGGACATAAATCCATTGGGAGGTAGGAGACGTAGTTGGAAAGCTATCCAAGGAATTGACCCAGACCAGAGAGGGAGACGGGAGTGAGGCAAAAGGGGAGAAAGAAAGAGGACTAATATATAAGGAGTGAAAAAAAGAGTACGCAGACCGTGTCAACTCTCTCGAAACGATCGCCGGATTTCGGAGGAAGAGAAGAAAAGGGCATCACCGAATCGGACCGCCGTCTCAGGGGGGAGAAATCGCTCTAGATGGGAAAAAGGAAAATTAATTAGGGTCCTCGCGTCGCTCGGGGGGGGGGGTTGGTAGAGGAATGGCGGGGGGGTTAGAGGGGAGGCAAGGTGAGGAGAGGGATAAGCAGATTGAAGCTTGGGTGGGACCTGAGTAAAGAGGGCTGCTGGGTGGATCACGTAAAAGATGGGAAAAATAGATGGGGACCATCAAACGGAAAAAGGAAATCGAAACTTGGGGGACACAGACAAGTCGTAATATGAAGAGGGTGCAATAATAAGAGCGACAGAGGTAATGGGGCGGGGGGGGATCAGATTGGGTCGTAGGGGGTGGTCGATTGAAACAAAGAGCAGGGGGAGGAGTGCAAATAATAGGGAGGAGGGGGGGCGAGAGCGGGGGCGATGAGAAGAAAAAAAAAAGAACACGCGGGGGGGAGTGGAGTGTAAAAAAAATGCGAAGGGTCCAGAGAAGGGGGCGAGTGGGCAAGGGGAGGTGGGCGGGTCATAAAGGCAGGGGAAAAAAACACCATGAAGTTGGAGAAGGGGGATGCCGGGTTAAGGATGCGAAGGGGAGCGTATACAAACGGGATCAATGAATAAGTCACTGGGCGCGACAGGGATTACTCGTACGGCAGGTAAAAGGGGGGTGCTTTTGTAAAAAAAAAGCAATCAGAATAGAGAGAAGGACTGTGAAGGGGGGAGCGGGGCTCTGCTTTTTCACCAATAGATAAGAAAAAAAAAAAAGGATGGACGTGAAGAGGGTAATGTTGATGAAAGTTGTCTGAAAAAAAAACTCGCAGGGGTATGTGCGCGGAGGTAAGGAAAAGAGGGGAATGGTCTTGATCAAAACATCTTATACCTGCAGAAAAAATAATGGTAAATGGCAAAAGCTGGGCCGTCGGGAAAGAGGAAGGAAATAAAAAAAAAACGCCAAAGGAGGGAAAGCCGAATGCGTAGGTGGGTTGGCTTCAAAAAACGCATGGCAAAGGGGTGTTGGTGCGCTGAATCCAGAGAAGCTTCGAGGAAGGGGAAACATGGGGTGAGGAAAGGTGATACACGCAAAGAGGGTTCAAAACGCGCGCAGTCACCTTGATAGGATCCGGCTAAGAAGGGCGTATTTGACGAGTTAAGAAATCTGAAGGAAGAGAAAAGTGCTGGCGAGGAAAAAGACGGCTGGCAAAAAATAAAAGAAGGAGGAAAAAAAAAAAGAAAAAAAGAAAAGAAACGGCGGTTCGCAGACATGGGGGAAGGAAGGAAGGGAGAGATGAGAAGAAAAGTCAGAAAAGACAGGCCGTGCACCATTCCCTTGGACTGAAAAGTGAAAAAAAAAGAAATGCGTGAAGGAAATGCTTTATAGAAATTTTAACTGCAAAAAAAATGTGAATAGGAGGAAAAACAAAGAAGAATGCCGAAAAAAGGCAAATTATTGCCCGGAAGAAGGTTCGAATGAACTATCAGTATCCGCCCGGGAACAGACCGTCCGCAGAAAGAGAATTGGGACGAAAAGAAAAAGACCTGTGCGGATAAAGGCGGAGGGGGACGAAAAGTAGAAAATCCTAGGCCAGCATCTCTGGTTGTTTTGATACAAGATGGAGCGCCGCCAAAAAAAAGTAGGGTTGGTGGCAAAGTCACTGGGTGGAGGACAGAAGGAGAGCTCTGAATGGCGGGGGGGGGCTATAAAAAGGGGCGGTGCTGGGCATATATCCGCGAAATGAAGGAGAATCCCCCAGAACCGGCTCTACCGTCAAGCGGCGCAACTAAGAAAGAGAAGCGAACAAAGAGGATACCGAACACACGCAAAAAAGAGGAAACAAAAAAGGAGGGGGAGAGGCAAAAGCGGGGGGATTTAGTTTTTCCGCATCCGGGGGGGAATAGAAAAGAAAAAAAAAAGGCCGTGGTGACCTACGGAGAAGGAGCGAGGGAAGGGAAAAGGGGGGTAGTGCAAGGGGAAAGAAACCCGGAGATGATGAAGACGCAGGCCGTAAAGCTGTGGCTCACAGAGCAAAGCGGTGAAGATAGAGTATTACTCCAATGTCACACAGTGACATTGGAAGGACAGAAGTTAGAAAAAAGGGGGGGGGGCGCGAGCACGATTCAACCCCCGAACCTAGCGGTTGGGAATGGGAGGGAGCCGCAACTCCGACTGAAAGGGAAAGGGTTTTTGAGAACAGGAGGGAAAGGAAAAAACGAAGGTCGCAAGGGAAGAATCAACCTTATTCCAACCTCAGGACGGGAAGGAAAAGGCAGACAGGGGGGGGGGGGTGCCTTTCGCAAGGGAGTAGAAATAGGGTTTTTGGGGCCGTCCTCGTCAAAAGAGGAGGAAAGGAAATGGAGGGGCTAATCGATCCGGTTCACGCGGTCCGTTGAGTAAAGAGAAAAAACGGACTCAGGAAAAAATGCCGGACGGAACTCCGACTGGCGGGGGAAGAGGACAAAGCGAAAGAAACGGGAACAAGCAATACGAAAGAAAAAAGGAGTCAGGGAAGCCAAGTTAAGGGTCGGGGACACGGGGGGGAGGTCGTGGAGTTCTACCCGCGGCCGTGTTAGAAACTGGCCTCGAGAGAAGGGACACAAAAAAAACTACGCAAATTGGGCGGTTGGAAACTGAACTGGGCAATCGTCAATACGAAAAGCGGGCAAAAGAGAAGCAAGGAATGGGGGGGGGTGGCCCCTTGGGCGGGAAGCAAAGGGCGCAAAAAAGAAAACGGTTTGGCTGTGAAAGCAGAGAGAGGTCAACCCTGTCATTTTGTCCAAGGCCGTGGGAACCAAACGAAGTCTAGTGGTTAAAAATCTGACGCTGGGGGGAGAAAAGGTGGTCGAGGAGAAGAAAACTGCGTATCAGTTGGGCCAACAAATCGCTGGAGCAGGAAAGCGATCGAGGGGGTTAATGGGCAGGGTGGGAAAGAGTGTTGAGGAGGGATTATTGGCCAGAAGAAGAAAAAAACGGGGGGGTTGGTTTGAAGGATGGCGGGAACGCAGGACAAAACATCGCGAGAGCTTTGCGACAGAGAGACTAAAAAAAACAAGAAGAAGAGGAAAAGTCGGTTAAAGGAGACCGTTGGGGGGGGGGAACGATCCACTAAGACGGGTCAGAAAGAAGAGGTCCCCAGGGGGGAAAAGGGCCGATGGGGGATTCGAGGGAGAAGGTGAAGACGCGCAGGTTCACTTCGAAGACACCGTTAAAGGGTCAGTGTGGGGGGGTTTGGGGGGGGTCCGGGGAACGGCGAAAAGGTGCGAAGTAACGGAGAAAAAAAAAAACATCTGAGGGTATGGTGGGGGGGGGGGGCAGCTCAGGAATATATCGGGTGTATTCGCTGCGGACTGCAAAGAAACCGGGAAGGGAAAAAAAAAAACGCGCTGAGGTTAGAAACAGGGACGCGGAGAATCACGATGATTGCCCTAATGGCAATGTAAGAATTGTTAGGTGCCTGGCTGGCATTGGTTATCTGGGACGTGCGGTGCCAATGGGTCGAACGGTGGTGTGACGAACTTCCACCAGCAGAATAGTCAAACGACTCAACAGACAAGCCGAAAGGTCGGGGACCTAAAAAAAGAAGGAAAAAAAAGAAGAAAGAGAGCTTAAAGGCCCGGTTCAGTCAGTCTGGGTCTCGAACAGTCTGGTCAAGACAAGAGCTCGTTCCTTAGAGGCCATGCAAGATGTGCAGGTATAGTACTGGGATCAGCGCGAGGAACAAGCGGGAGGGGGTATAAGAGAGAAGGAAGAGCGATATACGCTTCTACAAAAGGCAGAAAAGAGGTGTCTGGTGGTCAGTGCCTTGCCGGGGGCGGAAAACGGACGCAAAAAGCCCAGAGGAAGGGAAAAAGAAACCAATGAAGCGAGCGAGTCACGTGAAAGCGGCAAAGCGTGGGGGAAAACGGTGCAAAAACTTAGCTGGAGTTCGGCACTCTGTGAACACGCCACAAAAGTGAAAAAAAAAGATCAACGACCATTGAACTTGAGATTAAAGGGGAGCGCACCGGAGGGACCAGACCGCAGAAGAGCGCGGCACAAATACAGAGGAGAATGCACTCAGTGACTAACCTTACTAAAGCGCACTGGGGAGGTATCGAAGGGGAGAAAGAAGACGAGGAAAATGCGATTTGGAAAAATTAAAAAACTAGACTAAACCGAGGGCAAGTCAACCGCACAATGACATATAGGAGAGCTCGTATCGAAAGAGACTAGGGGACAACGGAAAAGTTGGTGGTTAAGAAAAAGGTGGGTCAAGCTGTGAGGGAAACTACTAAGAGAAGCGGTTGGAAGTCAGGCTCGGAAGGGATCGAAATTAGATCTGAGACTCACGGCGCGCGGGGGAAAAAGCCGGTAAAAATCGTAAGCAACGAAAGAAAGCAAAGGGGTGGCGAGGATGACCAAGTTTTTCAACAGTAAAAATGAAATTGACATGGAAAGGGGAAGATCCACAAAGCGTTTGTACGCAGAAAACAGAGAGTAAAAGAGAGAATACTCTTCGGGGTAAGACTGAATAGACCGAATTGGACGTTAGGGTCTGGGACAAAGGAGACAGGAAGGGGCTTTAAGATGGGGTCTGAGGGAGACGATGACTTCGGAGTCCTGTGCAGGAAAGAAAGGAGGACGTCATCAAGAGGCGGTTAAGAAGGGGAAGAACTGGGGGCCTCGAGTGCTCTAGAAAAGGTACAAAGCACAAACTCTTCAGACCACAAAAGGATGGGGGTGCTAGGGCGAAAAAGAGAGGAAAAAGGAAAGGAAAACGTGGGCGGGCGGGAAAGGTCGGGGGCTGCGTAGGAATCGTATCGAGAGTCAAAGAGAAAGAAGCGGGGGGTGGGGCGGGGGGGGGGGGGGCGGGGGTCGGGGGCAAGAGAGAGGGAAGAAAAGGTTGGGGGGGCGTGGGTACGTGGGGTAGGGCGGAAGAATGCCGCGGGGAAGTGGGGGGTAAAAGGGTATGGTGGAAAAAAGGATGGGACCCGGGGTGTGTAGGAGCCTGCAGACGTAGAGGGCTTCGGGAAAACGAAGGAAAGGAGCTATCATCTAAAAATGGTGGGCCAAAAGGGGGTTCATGCGAGGTGAATGAGGCAGAAAAAAGAGGAACCTAGGAAAAAAAAAGCTCCAAGCGGTGAAAAAGAAAGAACTAAATGGGGAGGCAAAACGTGAGTTTATGGCAGCGAACTCGGAAAATAAAAGGGTCTGGAAGGTGGGCGTGTGAGCAAAAAAGAGGAGAGGGGAGGAAAAGGGGGGGAGCGCTAGCGATAGAATAGGTCGCGAATCGACCAGGACCTGCAACGAAGGCACAGAGCAAAACGCGCTGGGGAATAGCGGCGTCGCGACGAATCGAAAAGGGAGGGAAACAAAAAGAGGCAAAGAAGAGAGGTCGTGGCGTGGCGGAAAGTGAGTAAAGACGAAACAGGGAAGACTCTAGTGCCCAAAAGTAGGGTAGCTAGTTGTTTGGCGCGGGGAGGTGAGAAATACAAGTCATTTGTGCTCGAGGGTCACGAGTGCACGAGACTCGGTAGATTGGGTAGACGTTAGGGGTGGTGGGGGGAGCGAGTGCTATGCAAAACAAAAAGAGAGCCAAGTGGAAAAAAGGAGAAGAAAATGCGAAAAGTTACATGTCCGATGTCAATCCAATGCGAGCGGTAAAAGGCGGGGGGTTTCATAGGTCGGGGAAAAGGCCTAATTAGGCCACGCAAATCATGTCAAATTCGCTGGCACGCGCCGAAGCAGTTGAAAAAAAAAAAACAGAACAGAGGCGATGACGGTGGGATGCGCCTTCGAACCAAGGAAAAAACGTGCTGGGGGCAGTCAATGCATTGAAGGGCACGAGAAAAAACGGAAGGGGTGGGAGGGTGGGGTAGGGAAGATGTGAGAAAGACAGGGGGTGAGGGGAAGAATGGAAGTGGAAAAGGGCGATGGAGGACGGGAATGCAAAGAAGCCTCGCCGAAGTTGGCTTTAAACGACGGGCGCCGTCAAAGAGGAAGGGGGGTGGTGAAGCGTGGAGAGAAGGGGGGGAAAGCAGGGGGGGGCTAATAAGCAGGGGGGAAGAATGGCCTTAATTTGCTATGTGCGCAAAAAAAAAGGAGCTGCTCGGGAGGAAGAATGAAGGTAAGGACCGGTAATTGCCCATAAACGAGGTCATCTGCGGCTCGAGGTGTAAATGGAGAAGCGGTGTGGGGCGGGTAGGTCCGTAGGAAACCAAAAGGAAGAGGGTTAAAAAAAAGCAGAATGCGGGGGTGGTGTTGTTAAAAAAAATGCAGGAACCGGAGAAGCTAAAGGGGATCAGGTATAAAAAGAAAAAAGGGGCAAGAACGGGCCATCTGACGTAGAGAAGGGCGACGCTTCTCTACGAAGCATAAAAAGGGAGCGTTAGAGAACCGGAAAAAAGGTGCTGGGGGTGATCTCAAATTCAAGCCGAGGAAGGGGAGGAAAAAAAGAAAAAGAAGGAAAGAGAGACCTGCAACGTCCGAAGAACAAAAATGACGATTGATAGGGTTTCTCGTTTTTTCAATTAGGTAGATTGGAAATTATCAAAAAAAATTCCCGTGGGGGGTGTGGGGGGGGGACCCGTCTAAAAGGAGAAAAAAAGGAAAAAGGAGGAGGTAGAGAAAGGAGAGAGAGGTGTGAAAAGAGGAAAGATAATTGGCCCTAGTAAATAGCGCTGTCATTTAAGCGAGGGAGGGCATGGGGAGCGGGTTTGTGATCGTCTGCGTGGAAGGGGGGAAAAGAAGGGACAACAAGCAAGGGAAAGGAGTCAGAAAGTCCGGGGAAAGACATCAGGGAAACAGGCGGAGTGTTGCGAAGTAGCAAGTTTGCATGATTCAAAAATATTTTGGGGGGGCCGAAATACTGTGACGGCCTTTAAAGAAAAAAAGAAGAAACGGGGATCTGGGGTCGGAGAAAAGGTCAGGGTTCTTGGGCAGAAGTGCGTGCTGAACAATCTAAGGGATCTGAGTTGAAAAGGGGGGACGCAAACGAGCGCGTGGGAACGAAACGAGAGGAGACGGAGAAAAATGCGAGGGTGTTGAGGCGCAAAAAAATGGAGAAAAAAAACAACAAAGGGAGGAGGACAAGAGGCTATAGGGACACATCAAAGACTAAAGAACGAGAAAGGGAAAGAAGTCAAGGGGCTTCGGTGTTGCGGGGGGGAAGGAAAGGGACTCGGGAAGCACGGAAGAAATGAAGCACGCGGTGAAAAACGAGGCGGACCCTCCTCTTAAAAGTAAGTAAACCCAGAAAAAGTCCAAAGGTGTTGTATAATTTGGGAGAGCCGAACGGGAAAAGTGAGAATGAAACGGAGAACTGTGTGCGTCTATGGCACTAAAAAGTGCGCGCATGGAAACACTTTAGGCAAAAACACGGGAAAGTGCAGGTAGGAGCATCAAAGAAAAGAGAAAGGAAAAAGATCAAACCCTAGGAAAAGGAAGATCAGGAAAGGGGGGAGGGGTCTCGGCTCAAGGAAAAAAAAACTTTTCAGATTGCACTAAGAGGGGAAAAATGGGGAAAAAGCAATACTCAATGGAAGCGAAAACCATTCAATTCTTGCGCGCGAAACGGACGCCTTGCAAAAAAAAAAAACAAAAGGGAAAGGGTTGGAAAAAGAAAACCAAAAAAAAAAACGGCACCCGGTAGGCCAGCCAGAATCTCTTTGTGGTCCGGGTCACTTTATTTACGCGCCAAGAAAGCGGGCGAAAAACTTGCTGTTCCTCTAACGAAAGAAAGGGGGGCGGGTCGAAAATACGTTGGCAGGAGAAGAAATGGAAGATGCGGAGGGGAAAAGAAAAGAGACAAAATGGTCTTACATTGCAGCTAAGGCGGTGGAGGGGTCAAGCACGCAGGAGGGGAGCCAAAAAAAGAGGAGAGGAGAAGGGGACGGGCCTGGCACCAAAATAGTGTGAAGGCAGGGGGGTCAAGCAAACAACTCAGTGTGAAAGCTTGGTAAATAAGGTGTGGTGGGTTCGTAGGTCAAGGAGAGAAAAAGGGTGAAAAATTCTGCAAAAAGGGACCAATCGGGCTCAGGAGAAAGAAAAGATTACTGTGCAGGAAAATGAGGTGAAAGGGAGGGGTTGCCTGGGGTCGAGCACGGGGTTTTGGGTTGGGGTGGGTTAACAGGAGAGCAAGCTTACAAGCGGAACAGGACGTTTCATGCTTGAGCCGGCGTCGGGCGGGGAAGAACAAATCCCCCGTGATGTCCGCGAGTGCGAAATAGGAAAGAGGGGAAGTTGTTTGGGTACCGAAGCAGCAAGGTAAAAAAAAAAATGGCGGTATGAAAGAGAATGACCGTGCGCGGCAAGACCGGGATTCCGAAGGAAAACGGAACGCTAGGAAAGGGTGCGCCCTAAAAGAGGAAAGTAAGGACGTAAGACACCGTGTCGCTTGGTAATGGGGCCAAGTGAGGCCGGGGTGGGTCATTTGTAAGAAGGCTAAGAAAGGTCAGGAACGGAGGAACAAAAGATCTGGGAGGTTCAGCAGTTTAAGGAGATCGAAAAGGAAGCGAGGAGGGTGGTGCATAAAGAGAAAACAAAAGAGAACAACAGAAAACCGAGCAGAAGGATGCCAGGGCGTAGCTCATGTAAGCATTTAGGGGTCTTGCAATAGAGGCTAAGGGAGTGAGTGTGGAGGTTGGCGGGGGGGGTCAAATGGGAAGGAAGAGAAAAAACCAGGCAGCAAAGCAGCGTAGTTGCGGAAGAAAAAGCCAGTACAAGAACTTAAGTAGATGGCTAAAAGTGTAAGCTTCAAAAAAAGGAGACAGAGAAAAAGAATACCGGCCCTGGGTTTCGTCGCGTAATCGTAGTCAAAAAAAAAAAACGGTCCAACGACGTAGGTCGACGGAAGGAGAGGACCGGATGACCGCGGACGGGTTTAACCAAGGGAATGGGGAAAGAAAACGCCTGAAGTGAGACTGGTGAAGAAGTAATACTCTCCTGGGGGGGGTAGGGGGGCGAGAGTGGACCTATTTTTGTAAAAAAGTCCTACACGGGAAAAAGGGGGGTCAGCTGAGAGAGGAGAGTACACGGGCGCATGAAAGAAGAACAAAAACGGGACCCCTCAGCGGCCTACTGTGTCGCATGTGGAATACCACGTTGGAAAACGGGAGGGCTTCGAACAGGTGGAGGTAAAGGAGCGAGCGGAGGAGGGGGAAAAAAGGGTCTGGACAACCGGAAGCGTAAGTCACCGAAAGTCCCTGGGTTAACCTTCATGAGAAAACACAGAGGGGGGGCAATGGTCGTGGAGTCAGAAAAGGATAGAAAGTGCGCGACGAAATAAGAAACACTGGGGAAGGGCGGGAACAGTTAGGTCATGAGATGGTCAGCCGGAGGGAAGTCTGGATCTCTTTACGCCACGACACGAAAAGAAGATAGAAAGGGCACAGGTGGATATTAATTAATTTAATCCTGAGGGGTCAAAAGCCGGTCTCACAACTTGGACTAAAAGGGGGGTGAGAGAGAGAGGGGGGTGAAGGCGGTGGCAGGAACAAGGAAAAAAACAAAAAAAAAAGGTGTAAAAGGGAGCGTGCCCAATGATACGAGGGGGCAAGTTAGATAGAGCAAGCTGCTCGGGGGGGGGGGTACCGTGGCGGCAAAAGACGGGAAATCGATAAAGCCAGTCGTAAATAAAGAAGGAGAACCGGGGAAAAGGTAGTTCGCATTTGTGAGATGACAACTCTCAAAAAGACCTCGATAAATACCGCTCCCGGGATTTGCTGTATCAGTAAAGAAGGGATGGAGAGGAGTGGTAAATGAAGGGCCGGACCTTTCGGAAAATTCGAAAAAAAAAAGGTTTGACTGAAGGAGGCGTGGGATATGTTGCAGGGTCAAAAAAAGACAAAGCAGCGTGAAGGATAGAAAGTGGAAAAGTCCACGATTTCCGAGACGGGGGTATGGAAAAAATTGAGCGAGAAGTGGTGTCGCCCAATAGGGGTGGCGCGACGAAGGATAAATGGGAGACGAGGAGAAAAAAAGAAAAGGTCAAGCATTCGTAGAAGAGAAAAGTCTGGGGGGGGGGTGCTTGGTGGGAAAGTACGAGGAAGAAGGAGGAAGACCGAATTTCCGCAATAGGCGCATCGCGGAAAAAAAAAAAAAAGAAACGGGTCAGGGGGAGGGCGAGTAAACTAAGACGGCCGCCTCTCCTGCGACAAGAAGAATAAACCCAGAGGGGGGGGGGTACGGGGTCTTATAAGGA
>Ga0179591_1278013_pt1 | contig 11749 bp, 18 predicted proteins | sample CZOMad2_1_08_16f_FD_182891 | JGI IMG/M metagenome (GOLD analysis project Ga0179591, IMG submission 182891) | Vadose zone soil fungal communities from Angelo Coast Range Reserve, California, USA - CZOMad2_1_08_16fungal (PacBio error correction) | ecosystem: Environmental > Terrestrial > Soil >...
AGGGGGGTTGAAGACGGTTTCATCGCCTTAACGAAAAAAAAGCAAAGGGTTACACAGGCAGGGCGTAATGGGAACAGTGGGGTGCCAAAAAAAATCACACCGCTTTCGGAAAAGCGGGTGCTGCCAGGGAATACCAAAAAGAAAACAGAAAGAAGTAGCGCAGGGTTTGACGTCCAAGGGAAAATATACAGGGGGAGGAAGAAAATAAAAGTAAGACAGAAAAGGGGGGGTATGCAGGAACCAAGACACTTCTAATGCAACTTCTCAAAGCAGTTAGAAAACCAGTAAGTGTTGAGAAAGTGGGACGGGTAACTGGTTGGATTCAAGGGGGGGCATCCAGTAAGAAAAAGGTAAGGGGGGGGGCCCTTAAAAAGTAAAAGACATAAAATGGGGGGGGGGGGGTGGAAAAACATGGATTCGTTTTCAACCAATAAGCGTTGGGAGTGGAAACAGAGAGTAAAAAAAGCACAGGCGTCCAGGGGGACGGGTGACAGGGGGGAAGTGTGGTCGATGAAGAAATTACCACAAAAAAAAAAGGAGTTGGTCAGAAACCGGGCAGCGAAAAAGGAAAGGAAGGAAGGCAAACCAAGTTGGGGTTGACAAGTTGGGGTGCTGCAAAAATTTTTAATGCTTAAAGGGGGGGGGGGGGGGGGCAACCGGAAACATATAAGCGGAAAAAGAAAAAAGGAAAGGCCTAAAAAGCAGCGGGACAAATAGTAGGGGTGGGGGGGAAAAAGATTAATTTGGCTACCAAGAAGGGGACACGAGAAAGGAAAAGTCGGGTCAACGGGGTATCAGGTAAGGGCAGACGGTTAAAAGCCATGCATCTGTATAAGACTGGAGAATGAAAGGGGGAGAAGAGAGTCAAGCAGCAAGTAAGGTGGGACTGCGGGTGGAAAAAAGATATGTGAGGAATTTGGGCAAAAAGCGAATGTGGCCTAAACAAAAGGAAAAACCGGGAAAGAACTAAGGTGGGCAGGATGGGGGGTGAAAGACCTTTCACATTGGGAAAGCACCGGGGAGAGGGAATTGTAATAAATTCTCTGTTGTCAACCACAGGAGATACAGGTTAAGAACCACCTTTATAAGGGTACGGAAAAAAGATTGGGGACATGATGGGAGAAAAAAAAAATCCATGCAGACCATTCCAGCAACGTAGGGGGGGGGGAAACAGGGATTGAACAGTAGGTATCAACAAAATCACAATTAAGGTGGCTCAAACACCCAGAAAGGGAAAAGGTACGTGGTGGGACACAAAACTGACGCAATTAGGGTAGGGGGGGGTAAAATATTCCAATAGTAGCTGGAAAACGTGCAATGGGGTGTTAAGGGTGAAAAGTAGAAGGGTGGAAGGCAACCAAAGATTTGACGGGACAGAGGAAGGGTGGGGGGATTAGGAGTGTTCCAGGAAAGATGATGGGAACCAGAGGAAAGGGGGGTGGCTGTGGGGCAAAAAAAAAAAAAAAGCAGGTGTGCCAATAAATGAACATAATGGCGGGAAAATCGGGGGGATGATGGAGGGGGAAGAGATCAAGAAAAAAAACAAAAAAAAACCACGGAGGAGGAAGGGAAAAAAAAAGGCAAAAAAAAAAAAAACCCCGTTGGCCCAGCCTTAGGGTGGAACGGGATTAGGGCCGTTGGGTTGACACAGCAAACCGGACGTGGGCCATCAAAAAAGGGGAAAAAATGAAAACATAAAAAAAAGGGGGTAAAGAAAACCACAGAAAAAGGGAAGTACGGGCGTGTGGAGCAGGAACTGATAAACCCGGTACCAGAACAGACAGCACAAACGGTCAACAAGAGAGTGAAACTCTGGGGGACTTTAAGGGGGGAAAAAACACCAAACAACACCCAAAAGAAGGTGCGTATTGGTGGAAGGAGTTAAAGGGGGGGGGTAAAACATGGAAAATGGGTGAGGGTGACCGGATACATGGACGGGGGCAAAAGACCCGGACGAAAAGACCAAGTAATTTGTCAAGACTGGGTCGAAGATGTGGGGGTGAAAAAACGCAATCTGGACCCAAATCTTTTTTGCGAACAGGGAAAACTTATACAGTGTGGAGTAAGAAAGGAAATGGGTTGGGGCAAAAAAAAACTGGAGGGGGAGTTAGGTAGACATACCACAAAAGAAAACCCTGAACTGACCATAGAGCACCGGGAAAAGTTACCAAGCACATGACCATGCACCAAAAATGTAAAAACGTGGGGAAAAAGGGTGGATCAAGGGGTGTAGTAAGGGCAAACAGAAGAGGAGGCACGACTCCTGGGGAGACCATATTCACTCAGGTTACCCCAACGCCAAAACTGGAATGGAAACTGCTGGGCGGGATAAACCTGAAAGGCAGTAAAATGGGAGAAAAAAGAGAACAGGCTGGGATTCCACGAGGTCAAAAAAAGGGAGGGGTCCAAGGATGCCATTAAAGATACTCTTGTTTGACAAACCAGTGGAAGGTATCGGTTAATGGTTCGGAGGGGGGAGAAATTAATGAAAGGCCCAACGCAACCAAAATGAATTTCTACGTTTTATCTGAGCACTTCTCAACGGGGTTAATGGGAAAAGGAAATGGAATTACCCTGGTTACCAGGAAAAAATGAAGTGTTCGATAAGGGTTTTCTGGAAAAAAGGAAGAAGAAGGGAAACATGGGGGGAAACAAAGCGAAAACAAACTAAGGGAAAAAAAAAGGAAGCGTGAGAAGCCAGGAGGGCTTGGAATCTGACAAAACCCAAGGGAGGTTTTAAGTTGGGAAGGTATTATAGAAATTAAAGGGGATCAAATACCTGTCACGTGAAGACCCACTAGTTGGGAAAAATGTCTTGGGAAATAGCGAAATGCCATGAAAGCCAGGATGGGGGGGAAAAGGGTGGTTTATTACCACCCAGCATGAAAACCAACCGGAATGTGGGGGAGGTCATGTCTTACTGCCTGGGCCACATAGGTTGGGGTGGCAAAAAAGGGGAAAGAAACAGAACAGGCACAGCTCAAAATCTCAAGCGTGAAAACAACACCCATGGGAGAAAAAAACCCGGGACAGGGGGAGGAAATAAAAGTGCACGGGTGATGGGGGGTGGTGGAAATGCATACCAACCCAGGGGCATTTGGGGGAAGATCAACGTACCAGAAGTACTGTCATGATTGAAAGCTTGACATGCAAAAAAAAAGGCAGACTAAGGCGGTGCAAAAACTTGGGTTTCTGGGGTTCCCCCCCGCAAAAACCAATCTCGAAGGTGAAACGGGCCATTATTTTGGCAAACAAAAAAAAAGAACTGGTGAAAGGGGAAAAAAGAATAGGTGTCCGCATGGGTCGTGGGGGTGGGTCGAGGGGTCAGACTGGAAAGCAGGGAAAGCTTAATGTCAAAAAAAAAAAGGGCAAGGGACCATAAAAACAGAATCACAAGGGCCGGTTTTTTAATCTGTTTAAATTGGCAGCAAAAAAAAACAAAATCAGAGGAAGAAAGGAAAAAAAACGTACAAGAGAAAGAACTAAGGCCTGTTATACCGCCGAAAAAAGGGTTCCATGTAAGGAGGGGATTCAGAAAACCCATAATCAATCGCGGCAGAAGAAAAAAGGAAAGGAATTTTTTGTTGGGGGAAGAAGAACTAATATGGTTTTTGGTCCTTTAAAAAAAATTGACCAGGGACCAAAAAAAAAAAAAAAACTCAATCGACGGAAAATACATAAGGCGGGGGAAGGAAAGGGGGACTGGGAGGGGTGGGAAAAACTCCGGGGAAGGGAAAAGGTCACAATAAAGGGGAAAGACGGGTGGAATAACAGCCAAGGTGGGCAGAACCACTCGTTCACAACAAAGGGAAAAGGGTGCTTAAAGCGGGGAAAACGAAAAAAAATGCAACAAAAAGAAAAGCCACAGGGGGAACGGTTTGATGGGAAAAAGGAATATCAAAAAAAGTGAAACTCGGTGAGAGGTAAGCAGACGATGCAATGGGGTTGTCCACCTGGGGGAAGAACTTACAAACGATTGTTTCCAGAGAAAGACGGACGTGGTGGGGTGTTGGCTGCACAAAACAAAAAAAAAGGAATGATGACAGGTAAAACTTCCCAGGGGGCAGAAAAAAGCCCCAGACAAGTGGGGAGAACCGCACTTCACTTGTACTAAAGCAGTGGAAAAAAGGGGGGAAAAGAAAATATTCAAAAAAAAGGGAAAGGGGAAGAATTCCAGGGGACGGGGGCCAAGCAAGGGGATATGGGGGTGTTTGTAAGGGGGAAAAAGCAAAAAAAAGGGGAAAAAAAAAAAAAAAAAAAAAAAAGGAAACCCAACCGTTCAAAACGTGTGAGACAAAGAAGGGGGAGTGATAGCAATGAAAAATAGGTAACGGAAACTATCATGCAGACAAAGAAAAATAGATGGACAACCCTAAGAAGGCATACTGGAAAAAAGGGTCGAAGGCAAAAGGGGTACATTTTGTGGGGGGGGTTATGTTCAAGGGGAAGAGGAAAGGGGAAAGCTAACTGGCTTGAACGGCCCCGCCACAAAAACATTGGCAAGCACGGAACGCCAAAAGACATAAGACTTGTTGTAGAAGAGCCAAAAGCGGGAAGAAAGTGGCACGGGTTCACCGTGCAAAATCTAACAAGGGGACGGTTTCACAAGGGAAGGAAAGGGGCGTTGAAAAAATAATGCACCGTGGGGGGTTAATGTGGGCAAATCAGGGGGCGGGCTACGAAGAACCTCCGCCAGAGCGCAGCAGGTTCAGAAAAAGGTAGGGTGGTTTTTGTAAAAAAAAAGGGGGTGAAAAAAAAAACAGAGGGAAGGGTCCTATCCAGACGGAACTTTACAAACCGGGGCAAAACAATCGTAAAAAGGGGGCCCGGGTGTAAACACCAGCGGCCGCCGATAAGTCAGCCCCGTGACGGATTTTGGGGGAAGGTCACCTGTCATAATCAAACATAAGGGGGGGAACCCAAATCACGTAAAAAGGGGCTTCAACCAAAGTTTGGCCTAGGTGATAAAGGTTGGGGTGGGTGGGGGACAATCAAAAATCACTCCGGAAAACTTTTTCCGTCACCCCCAGCGCGGTAACAGAAATGGTAAAAAAGGGACCGGTTGTTTGGAGGAAGGGATTTTCTAAAAGTGTAGGGGAAAAAAGGTTTGTTTACCGACGGTCCCAAGAGGGGGGGAGCCCAAAACAACACCAAAACAAGGGGAGAAGGGAAATGGCACCGATGAAAGGAAAGCCGCCTATGTTAAAACAGCATTCTCAGGGGCACCGTTTACAAAGGAGGGGAACCTCTAAAACGGCAGGGGGAATGGAGGGGGGGGGGGGGGGGAAAACATTGTAGGGAAAAAAACAAGGGAAAGACGGGAGAAAATTCCTGGAAAATTGGAGAGGAATTGCCGCAGAAAAGAGAGGAACCATAGAAAGGGGTCCGGATATTTCAAGGGACACAAGGGAAAAGTGAATGGAGCGCAAAATTTAAACCGGCATTAAAGATGAGTGAAAAAACGCTGATTAGGGGGAAAGTGCTTGACACGATTGGTGGGGTTTTTGGGGAAAAGTTCAAAAAAATAATAAAAACGGGTAAAAATGGGAACGGGGCTTTTAAGGGCGTGGAAAGGGGGGAAAAGTTCAAAGTACCGGAAGGGGGAAGGAAAAAAGTGCCAATAATTCCAACAACGAGAAATTATCGGATCGAGACCAGGGGGGGGAAACAAACACAAAGGAACTTTATACAGAGGGGGGGCTAAAAAAAGAAAGTATGGATAAAGTGCGCCAATGTGTGGGGGGGAGGGCGTGCAAAAAAACGAAACAAAAATGGGGGTAAAGTTTTAATGAAATAAATCCAAAAATGGGGGGGGGAAAAAATCAAAATGGGTACTGGTGCCTTCGCCGGCGCAATATCCGTGGGGGCACAATCCCTTTTAGTCGGGAAGAGATTTTGACATTTCAGTGGGTTATCCAGGGATGACAGATCAAAAAACACGAAACTGGAGGGGAGAAACGGTTTGAAAAAAACGTTTAGAATAAGGGGTTGCTCGTACCAAAAGTCACTAAAAGAGACCCCCAGGGGGGGGGGGGGGTGGGCAGTGAAGGGGAAGTCGAAAACGGGGGGGGAACGGGTGCTTTTTAAAGGTCCAAAAAGTGATTGAGGTACGGGGATCACCATTAAAAAAAGTTTTGGCTTTGTTTGGGTTGGAGGGGGCCAAGGTTTGGGGTTACACGGTCAAAATCAGGAAGGTTTTTGGACACTGCCTGCAAACAAAATCCGGAGGGGACGGAGTCGAGGGGAAAAACGTTCACCCGTGGGGGAGACCAGGCCGAACTGTGTAAAAAAGAAGCCCAAATCCCTTTGAAAAAAAAAAAAATAGAAAATACTTCAAAAGGAGGTGAAAAACACCAGGGGTAGGGTTCTTGATTGTAGGGGTGTAAGGGACCCGAAAAAAACAGAAAAGGTAAGGGAACTCATTGGAAGCAAGGACAAAAACAAAAAGAAGAAACAGAGCACAGAACGGGCAGGGGTAATGGAACTAGGGGAAAGCCACAACTGAGGGGTCTTACACAAAACAAAAAAAAAAAAAAAAAAAAAAAAAAAAATATCACCTGGGATAATAGAATAAAGGCAGGGCGGGTCATAATTATGGGTGGGAAAAGGCTGGCTGATGCGTCGTATGGTGGTTGGAGTGGGGGGGTTGGGCCATAGGGGGACAAAAAGGAAAAAAAAAGTATGAAGAAAGAAAAAAATTAGGCAAAAAAAATCCAAAAAAAAAAAAAGAATAAACAGGAGGGGGAGGGGAGGGGTGGTAGGAAACTATTTGGAAACGGTCAGGAACAAGAGAATCGATAGGGAACAGGTTGCAAGGGGTGTATCACTAGAATGACGAGGGGGGGCTACCAGTAAATCAAAAAGACCTGTAATACTGGGTAAAGAAAAAAGTTCCTGGGGGGGTTTGGAAGCTTTGAAACCTGGTTCATGGGCCTGGTCGCACAGAAAGAGGGGAAATAGCATGCGGGTTGACAGAACCGTCTTGTGGGGGGGGGGGGGAAGAAATAAAAGAGCAACACCTTTGCATCGGCGTACTAAAAAAGCCCAAAGTCAAAAAACAAGAAACGACATAGCGGGGAGGTCCTGCAAATGTTGGGGGCGTAAGATATACGAGCGTAAGGGATAGGTCACCAGATTAGGGGGGGATGAAACGGTAAACAAAAAAGACCTGTGTCTCAATGCAAGCTTTGATAACAGGGTCAGTAAGGGGTGACACAGAGTTGCCGTTCAAAGGTGTGAGAAGGGGTTGGTCATGAAATTACTGTGGAAAACAGGTAAATCAATTAAGGGGGGTGGTCAGGGGGGGAGGGGGGAATTTCAAAAAAGAAAAGAATGAGAATGGCAGAGAACCAAATGAAAAAAAAAGAGGGTAACTAGTGTGACAGGGGGAGGAGATTGGGGGGGTGGACACAATTACCGAACAAACAGCCATTTGGGGGGGGGCAAAAACTGTCAGCTCAAAAAGAGGGACGAAAGCATGGAGTTTTGTCACAATACCATGTGTCGGGTCAGAGAAAAAGGGGGTTCATCTTAGGGGGGGGGGGGGCCGGAAACAGTCATCGTAACGTAAATGAAGTGGTTCACGTAATGGACCGTGAGAAGCGCAGAAGGGGAGAGGGGAGATAAAAAAATGGGAGTGAAAAAAAAAAAAAAACGAATAAAAATTAAGAAAAATACTGAAAGGCGGGGGTGACAGTTCGGTAATGCATGAAACGGGAAAGACCTTTGCAAGGGGGGAATAAAACTGGAGAATCAAAGGAGATCAAAGAAGGTTCCAATGGGGGGGCCTTACTGGGAAAGGGGTGTATAAGAGGGGATCTGGGCAAAAGGAAAATTGTAACGAAAAAAACCCTTTAATTGGGAAGGATGGGGGGAGGGGGCAGGGAGCCCCATGGGTAAGCAAGGGGGCATCAGATTGTAGAACGACGCAAGGAAGGGGGTGCAACGGCATCAGTGTACCTAAACAACATGGAAGAAGGGCACGGGGCAAAAGGAGTGGGGGGACCAAATGAATTGACGTAAAAAACAAGTCGCGACCAAGATGAAAAAAGTGGGTAGTTCCAAAACCCAACCGGGGAGGCGGAAACATCAATGTGATCAGTAATCACAAAATTTCCATGTCCAAAAGGAACAACAACATGGAAGAGGACTGGAATTACAAAAAAAGGGGGGAAACGCAAAAAAAAAGGGGGGGGGGTGGGGGGTCGTTTGGGTGAAAGTCATAAAGGGAAGTAAATGTGACAAAAGTGCCTGAGGTGGGGGGGGTAACGATATTTTGGAAGCAAAAGATTATGCCCAAAGCAAAGGGTGCGGGGTGAACAGGAGAGTGGGGGGGTTTCCAAAGGTTTGGCCCCAAAAGACCGTTTGGGCTGTGTGCACACAATGCAAACAAAAATTTCAAATAGCGAAAAAGGGGGACAGGAATAGAGCCGAAAATCGGGGGGGGGGGGCAACGGGGCTGGTGCAATCTCTCTCAACAAAAAAAAAAACGGAGTAGGAGGGGGATTCCACAGCAGCCCGATTTTTTTGGACCCAATTATGGTCACTGAGGGAAAAGGGAACAAGCAACAAGCAAAAAACCGGGGGGCATCAACACAAGTCCCTGTAAAAAAACTAATTAGTCAACCACATCACAGAGCCAGTCAAGGAGGAGGTGGTGCGCATATTATAAAAAAAAAAAAAAAAAAAAAAAAAAAGGAAAGAATAACATAACACAGCACCCGGTGTACAGCTATGATTGGGTGGGGGGGAAGATTACCCAACACCGACCAAACAGAGGTGCGGTAAAAAAAAAAGGGGGTTAGTAGGGAAGTGGGGAATGGGGGATGGAGTGATTCTGGAACAAGGGGACTGGGCAAGACGCAGGGAACCAAACATACGCTTTCAATCGGGGGGGGGGAATGGGGAGGGGGGGGAGTGAACAGCAATCAAGGTCAAAAAGTGGCATCGAAATACAACATGGGGAAAAAATAGAAGGTTTCACAGCGAAAAATGAAAAAATAAATCACAGTAGCACAAAACTGTGCAGTACCAATGTAAAACGGTAAAGGGGGAAAACATCCTTCACAGAGGGTTCATGAGGAATTTTTAGGCCCAAAGAGAACGGGAAGCACAAGCCCGTGCAAGACAACTATTCAAAAAGGATAGATCCCAACGCAGGCAAACTTAAAAAAATGGAAAAATGGCTGCATCTCCGACAGACCGAGTATACTGGTTCGTATTACAGAGGGGCAAAGCGGAACCGGACCGGACAGGTACAACGGAACTTCAGGGGTTGAAAACTCCTTCAGGGAAAAGAAAAGGAAATGGGGGGGGGGGGGGGGGATGCATCGGAGCAAAGGATTGGAAAGAAACCAATAGAAGTAGGGAGGAACTGAAACGGCCTTATGTCTATTAAAAAAAAAGTTTGATTACGAAAAAAAAAAAGGGGGAGAAAGGTGTTTACTGCGGAGGAACAGGGGTCGAAAAGAGAAAATTTTTTAAACGAGAAAAGGGGGAGATGGGAAAACGGTTGCCTGGCAGGGGGACCCTTTATGGGGAAAAAATGGTAACAAGGGAAACAAAAAAGCGGTGAATCATGGGAGTAGTAAAAATCTCAATACCCTGGGACAAACGTAAACCGGTAAGGGTTTTTCAGGCTTTTGGGGTAAATAAGAGAAACACCATGCCCAAAGGGTTTTTTGGTGGGTTGTTATTAACAGAATGGAAAAAACGAAGTTGGAGCGGGTAGTACTGGGGGGGGGTACACGTTTGCCACCGTTAGTATTCCCTGGGGCAGTGCAAAAAGGGAAAAAAGAAAAACAGAAAACATGGTCATAGTGCAACAAGAAGGATAAACCTGCCCGGGGTTTGAAGATGCATGTCGAAGGGGGGGGAAAATTTGGGGGGGAAATTTGCCCTAAAAAACAATGGCTAGCCCGGGAAAAAATAAGAAAACGGGTAGGTGAGGGGTAACTGCTGCATTGCCAGAAGATAAAGGGGAAAAAAAGGGCATGCTGGTTGAGGGGCCCGCAGAAAAAGCTAGGGTGAGGCAGGGGGAGGTAACCCCACAAACGGGGGTGGACAGTAAGGACATGGTGACCCGGATTGGGGGGGGACTGTGAGTTGTTCTGAGGGGGTCAGGAAAGTAAGCTTAAACCAATGCAAAAAACAATGAGCAACAAAAATTATAACAACGGGGGCTTTGTTTGTAGGGGGATAATGCAGGCGAAAGCGTCAAGGATAAACCAGTAACATGAAGGAGTTAACAACCGCGTCAGGGGGGTGCAAGCGGTAGTCAGAAAAACATAAAATCCTGCTGCTAGAGGGGCAGGAAAAAGGTTTTGTCAAGAAAACTGATTCCTATTTGGGGGGGGGAGGTTAAAAAGGACAAAAAACTCAAGAACCGTAGACGAGAAAAGCGCAAGAAAAGGGTGGCGAAAAAATGGAGTAAGAACCCGGGACTTATTAAGGAAAAGGGGAAACCCGATGGGGAAAAAAAGAACAAAATCAAGGGATGAACCAGTTCCCCTTTACAAAGAAGTTCTGCAAACCGACAGAGCAATGCCGGGTACAGGGGGTGGGAAAGGAAAGGTAATAACAAGACCTAACGGAAATCGGGAGAGGGTAAGGAAAGAGCGATTGAAAAAAGGGGAAAACCTGGGGGAAAACAGACGAATTTACCGCAAAGATGAGACACAAAAATGGGTGCCGGCAGAAAAAAAACGAATGATGACAGGGGGGGGGGGGGACGGTCACGGCAAAAAAAACAAAAAAAAAAAAAAGCAAAATGTGGAGAAAAAAAAACTACTCGTACTAAAAAAAGGCAAGTGAAAATAGTCAAAAGCTTTTCGATAAAAGGACAAAAAAGCACAAAAGTGTAGGGAGAAAGGGGGGGGTGGGTTTTACTAAGACCAAAAAGAAAAACGCACGTCAAAAAGTTTGGGGAACACACAGTGATAGCAAAGAAAAGAAAATACAATGGAATATCCGGGGTCAGAAAAGGAAAAATAGAGAAAGACGAGAAACGCCAGTTTTATATGGGGGGGTCAAAGGGGGGCCAAAAAGTTGACAGGGGGGAATTAAAGGTGGAGTGTTGGTAAAAGAAAAAAATGAAAAATCAAAAAAAAAGCTCAAGGAGGGCAACATACAAAGGAAGGGGGGGCACGACTGGCAAAGTCCATAATGGAGGTTGGTTTGCAGGCCACACTCTGGTAGAAAGTCCGGGTTGTGGTCACCGGGCGCGGGAAGTAACCCGGCGGGAAGGCAAGCGTTGAGAGATAGCTGTAGTTATGGGTTCAATCCGTAGAGGGGAACTTGACCAAAAAAGGAAAAGCCCATAGCCGCAGCAGGGGAAAGGGGGGGCCCCACAATTATTTTTTCCTGTGGGAAAACGGGGGAAAAAGCCACAATGCGAGCCAGCGGGCTGGGAAAAAAACCGCAAAAATTCCGTGGGGGGGGAAGTAAAACTTTCCACGGGGCCGGAGAATTAAAAAAAGAACAGCCCATGACGGGGGCAGATTTCAATCAAAGTGAATAAATACGACTGAAACTCCATCATAGAACGTACCGGTCCGAGGGGGATTTCAACGGAAAGGTGGGGGGGGGTGTTTTCCAATCTAAAAGCCAAGATAAGTGCAAACGACCGTGTTCCGCGCGGGTAACGAATGTGAAAAAAAGGGACGCGGTGCTGCAGCGGTGAAAGTTATAAAATAGAAGATTGCTTTCGGAACCAAAAACGCAAATTGGGGGAGAAAAGACAAAAAAAAAA
>Ga0179591_1362975_pt1 | contig 11749 bp, 18 predicted proteins | sample CZOMad2_1_08_16f_FD_182891 | JGI IMG/M metagenome (GOLD analysis project Ga0179591, IMG submission 182891) | Vadose zone soil fungal communities from Angelo Coast Range Reserve, California, USA - CZOMad2_1_08_16fungal (PacBio error correction) | ecosystem: Environmental > Terrestrial > Soil >...
TTTGTCCACAAACCCCTGGTCAAATTTCGGAAATCCGGTGGAAAGAAAAGCAATGGTCTGGAAAGGGTGATCTGGTACAACTTTCCTAAAGATTGGCGCGGAGAAGAGAAAAAGACGGATAGTTGCCGCTGCGATCGACGATGTTTTGGCTACCGTCCTACCGTGACCACGCGAAACTAAACCCCCGAGGGGGAAGTAAAGCCGCTGGGGTACACTACCTCTTTGCATAAATATTGATGACATACGTTAAGGGATCGGTTACTTGGAGACGGAGGCGGCTCCAAACAAGGAGAGGCCGCAATCAACCTTGTGTGAAGGTGCGAAACACTTCCCTTTCTTGAAAAAATAAATATCGCAGTGGGGATTCACAAATCCCACTGCTGGCGTCCGAAAAACACAACTCAACTCGGTATGCAAAATCTTCCTCCAGTGTTGTTACCTCAGCTATACCCGGGGTGCATAGCGCCGTATTACGGGAAACTGACCCTGAAACCACTCCTCTAGTCTCCCACTTTCAACCATACGTGAACATGAAATTCATCATGTAATAAATCAACACGTCGGTGGGGAGGTCCTATAGCCAATCTGCCCAGCGGGAGCGGGCAAAAACTCAGAGAGCGACTGTACGATCACTGAAGGGGAAACACCAAAGAAAATTGCTCTCACGCGCATCTCAAAGGGCAGTTCGGTGGTGAGAGGTTAAGAACTTTGTGAGCCAATAGCGAAGAAACAGATTGTTCCCAAACCGCAATGAAAGGCTCAATGACTAAAAATTGGATCTAACTCCAGTAAAATCAACGCGGCCGCGGAATGTCAGTGTATGAGCGAAAAACGCTGCCCATCCGAGCTGTGAGCGATCCTGTGGACCGTCGACCATGAGAAGATGGTCATAACCCGAAAGCCCAACGCGCCTCTAGACGTAGGGGCGGGGGCCAAGAAAGAATGGTTCAAAGGGATTGGACGGAGCAGGGATACAATAGCTTCTGCAGTGGGCGGCGGTAAAGACCGTGGGTTAAAAAAAAACAGACATGACCGGTGACTTGGCGTGTTATGGTTAGGCAGTTGAATTACTCGTTAAAATTTTCACAGCATAAGGCAGGGAGGTGGGTAACGGCATCAGCCAGGAACCAGAGGGATTGTTTTTGCGGCTTTAAGCGGGTTGGTCCGATGAAAATTACGATTGGCAAAGACAAGGCAACTGGCAAAGGTGGAACACATCGATGTTCGGCTGGGGGGGGCCAATGTGTCTCATACCCGCGGGAAGGTCTTCGAGCTGAACCGAAGCTCTCCCAAAGCGCGGGGGGATCTCTCTTCTTGTACTATGGGTTGCCAGTGCGTGAATCGTGGGAAACCTCTTATATGACCCACCAGCGTGTGTACCGCATTGATTTGGGTTGGGGATAGTTGCGTCGGTACAAAAGGCGCCACACAAAGAGCCCGTGGAAGAATTAGGGACACGAAGGTGGGCTTAAACCCGCTTCTTGGGGGGTGAGAATAAGGGGTCAATGGGGGAGTAAAACACCATGGATCATAACTCGGAGGCGATATAGTAAGAGAGGGCGGAATGGAAAAACAGCCTAGCAGTGTCCCAAAAAAGGTTCGGGGCTGAGGTCCAATAGCCGTCAAAAGGAATCGAAGAACTACCAGTCCATGAGGGTGGATACGGTGTGAAAGAGGGGAAAGAGTTCGAGAGTGTTAAGTAAAGGGACAAACCAGTCGCTCGGATTGGAAATAATTTCTTGAAAAAATAAAATGCCCTCGTCTTTAATGACAAACACGGACGCGCTATTCAACCCGCGAAGACAAGCATGGGAAAATCAGACTAGGCGTGACGAATGGAAGTGCAACTCAGGGGTCAAAAAAGAAAAGGGATTAGAGACATCGCAAAGGTTGTAAAGGATGCTGAATGTGGGGATTGAGTCGGGGAAGAAGGACCTAATTCACTAAAGATGGTGGGAGTCGTTGATAGCAGGGGAAAAGAGCGACAGAGGGGCAAGACGGTGAATGGTCGGCTGGCAAGGAAAGGAGGAGTGTTCCGTGGTTTACGCAGCAAAATTGACGGCAGGGGAAAAACAAAGATGATTACAGTCTGGTATAAGTCCACGGGAAGCGGAAAAACACGCAGCACTCAAGTTGGGGGGTTAAGGGGGTTAAATTAAAAATTTGGCGGCGGAACAGGGGAAGGGGGAGAAAAAGATCTTGCAGACTCTCAGTCAACAAAAGGAGGAGGGAGAAACTTACATCCCAACCAAGCAGTCACCGAGGGGCGCAAAAAAGAAAACCTGGCAACAAAATACCAAGAAGACATGCGCTGAGTTGTCCTCCCAAATAAAGGGAATGTAAGAACACCGGTGGGAAGCTACTAAAATGGTTGCAAGAATTCCTAAGCGTAGAAAAATCTCTTGGGGCCAGCTGGAAGAAAAGGGATAGGAACGACGGGACCGGTACGAGCGTAGGTTTTCCGCAGAAACGCAGGGAAATTGATAACCTCGGAAACGGTACCGGGGGTTTGTCAAAGAGAAGAAGGCACCGGAAAAAGGGGGAACTCTAAAAGAGGGGCGGGCGACCTTATAGAACAGGTGCTCGTAACCGAGTTTAGGGAAGGTTAAGCATGCCGAACCTAATCTGGATCAAAAAGGTCAAAACCAAAAGGTAAAGGATTCGCTCCCTGGTTGTAGGAAGAAAAAGACTGCGCGTAGGAAACTACGAGAGAAATGTACAGGTGGCACAAGGGTTTTATAGCGAGAGCATCAAAAGGACTCAGGGGCCGATTATGAGTTACACAAGGAAAAAGGGAAAAGTGAACGAGGGACGCTAATTTATTCATATTCAGGAAACAAGTGCCCGAAGAATTAAAAAAATGATTCGTTAATTTGGCAGACAGAAACTAGACGATTGAAGCCAATCCAAATGTGAGAACAAGGGGAAAGGAGAAAGAGGATAAAAAACAGGCAGGAGAAGGGTGGAGAATATTAAAAATCAACGAAACCGTGGAACGAGCTCACACGAGTTCGATTTCGGGGGGCGAACGACCACAGTAAAAGAGGCCAAAAAAAACAACACAATACTTGCAAAAAGGGGAGCGAGGGGGGGAATCTGTAGATTCGAAGGTCCCACCGGAAGTAAGTCAGTACCACCAGAAAACGAGATAAAGAGCGTGGGGGGCGCGTCTCCCCATCAAAAAAGATCGAATCCTACCAATTAGGAAAAAAAGAGGCAAAAAAAACCGAGCAATGTGTCGGAAGAAAAACATCAGGGGCATAAGAAGGCAGCGGTGAACGACCAAAAGATAAAAGCAAAAAAAAAGAACGAACAGCGGTTTTAAAGGGCTGGAAGAAGGACCAAAATTCATATGGGGAGGGCAAAGGGTGAAAAGGGAGGGGACGGGCACGGGGGGGGGGTTGGAGAGAACGACAAATTCCCCTTGTCAAGGGCCGTAAAAAGAAGACACCGACACGGTGAGATTAATGTTATAAAGCTCCCAAAAACGAGAACGCATGGACGACCGTTCTTAACCAGGGGGGGGAAAGAAGGGATAGAGGGTTGGGGAGTGTGGTCTGAAAAACGTCACAAAGAGAGAAGACGTAAAGAGTAATCAAAACGCACTGGGAGAGGGGGGCGGGGAATGCCCTGGAGCGAAGACGCGGGAGGTAGGTTAAACCCCGAACCATGAGGAATTTGGGGGGTAGAACGCTGAGGGTTGGAATCTGTGTCCTAAAAAAGGGGAAGGGGGGGAAAAACAGATTCAAAGCATAATTTCCGTGGGGAGGGAAATCGAGGGAGGGGGAAATCATCTACATTTGGCAAGAGTGGTGGCCCGGGGGGGGGCAGAAGGATTTTGAAAAAGCACGGGAGAAGGGGAAAGTGTTAAAAGCAACTCACGAAGGGGGAGGGGGGGGGGAACTGCAACCATACTGATTTACTAAGTTTAATTGAAAAGCACTGGAAGGAGGGAGGGGCAACGTGGATCCGCGAAACGGGGGGGATAGCATACATACAACCAACCGAATCCGGTTAAAAGGGGTCGCGGGAGGTGAAACGCGAAACAGGGAAACATGTATCATTGAAGAAGGGGAAGACCGCATTGCTGTCGTGTGGGTGGAAGGCAAACGAAAAGTCAGAAACGGCGAAGGGGCGCAAGAACATAAGGGGGTGATGGAAGGAGGGTAAACGCAAACAGAAGGAAAATGGGTACACACAGAAGGAAACTGGGGGACAGGTCATTCTAAAATATGAGTTGCTGAAGCAGACTCGTGGCTGGAACCAGCCTGAAAAAAAAGGAGGACGGCAGAAGGCAGGGGTCAAAAAGCAAAAATCGCGTCGAGATTCCGGGCCGCGGGGGCACGTGAAGCGGGGAAAGGGCCTTGCGCCATCAAAAAGAATGAGGTTGGAAAAAGCCAAAGAGGAGGACAAACTTTTGCCTCTCAAGTGGAACAAAGGGGAGGAAAAAAAGAAAGGAGGGGGGACCAAAGAAGGGGTGAGGGTAACAGGGGGGAAGAGGTGGGCATTAGATTAGAAGGGGGAAGCGCAACAACACACGAATAGAAGAAAGAGGAATAACATTGGGGGAAAAATCGATGATTAGCAGGGAAGAAAACGCCAAGAGAAAGGGAGTGGAACCCTCGGTTTATCAAACGGATGGAAAAAAAAAAACGAGGAGGGGTGAGGGAAACCTAGACAGCCGTTTAGCGAAATCAATCTGGGGGAGGGAACTTACAAGGTAGGAAAAAGACACGATGGTTTCTGTTGACAATCAGAAGACGAAGGGGCCGATTGGTAAAGAGGGGGAGTACACCAAAAAAAAGGGGTCATCACAATCAAGGTGAAATAAGGAGAAAGGGAAAAGGGGGAACGGTTGGAAAAGTCCAAGTGGGGGAAACTGCCATCAAAACAAATGGGGGGGGGGGTGTAGGATATGAAACACCCATTATGGTGAGGTGGGGGGGGGGGACTGGCGATAGGGAAAAAATAAAGAAAAGGGGGGCTTCAACAAAAACCAAAGACTGCTGGCTAAAGACCGTAACACATCTATATAGAGGAAATGCGCCCGTTGGTGGGGGGGGGAAGAAGGACGCCGGAAATGTTGGGAAACGGGATTACGGGGGTGGGGGGATACTGAACGTAGGCGCTCCAATGCCAGCCGCCAAAACGCTCGAAAAACCTGGGGGCAAAAAAAAAGGAATAAGGCCAGGGGCAAGATTCTAGGCACAAGGAGGGGGGTCACGAAAAAGGAAGGTCAGCAGACGGGGACACACTGTTAACGAGAAAGACTGGCCTAAGGGGAATTCACGGAAGGGCCCCCTCATAATCAATTACCAGAAATGAAAATGGTGTGGCTAGAGAGGCTCTCCATGTTTGCGTACCACGAACGAGCAGTACCAATATACCAAAAACCGAAAGGGAGGAAGGGGCTGAAATTACGGGAAAGGGGATGGTCCTAAGCAAACAAAATAAAAGGGGATCAGAGTCTTTGAAAAGGGGGGGAGGTCGAGAGACGAACGAAAACGGCTGAAAAGGTTTATGAACTGTTCCTTGAAAAGGAACAAAAGATTGGGAAGATTAAAAAAGAAAAACCATGGGGAATCGAGATCCCGGGAAAAGTTCTAACACACGAATACAAGGGCAGAGAGAAAAGTCTTCCCTAAATCAATAAGACACAGGCACTCCCCACGAGTGTTCAGCTGTATGACGTCGAAAAAGGAAGGGTGGGGGGTTTTAGGGGGAAGGCATTGGTGAACACGGAAAAAAGAAAAAAGGTTTTCCAGAAACACATGAAACAAGAAAAGGGGGCGCTGTCCGGAACCATCTTGGGGGGGTTGGAGAGGAGGTGAGGGTTGGTTCCGAGCAAATACCAGGGAAAAAACGCGGTCAAAGAAGGGAAAAAAAGGCGGGGCTGTGAGAACGAACAGCAGATTTTGACGAGGGCGGGGGTGGTGCAAAGAGGGTTGAAAGAAAAGGAGAAAGGATGAATTGGGTCAAAGGTGGGAAACGAGGCTCAAAAAAAACTACAGGTGGGGAGGAGGGGGGGCCAGTAGGAAAAGCGTGGCACGAAGGAGAGATCACCAGTCGCGAAAAGGGGCGTGAGAAACTCATTTTAAGGGGGGAGCTGAAAGTTTGGGGGTGGGGAGGGGGGACACCCTCTCCAAAAAGACTTAACCAAGGTTGGCGGGGAAAAAGTTCGCAATCCGGGGGGGTAGAAAGGAGGACCAGAAAATCTAACAAGGGGTGGGGGGAATAGCCGTAATAAGGGTTGTTATTAAACTTGAATCGCTGAGATTAGAAGAAGGGAAGGGGAGGGTAGTCGGAAAAAAATGGTAAAAGCGAATTTCAAATTCAAATTCTAGGGGGAACATAGGGAAAACCGCAAAAATTGAAGAAGAAAAAAATGAGAGGTACCAGAGTCCATCAAAATGATGCATGGGGGGAATGCATAAGAAAAATTCTGATATTGAAAAAGAAGTATCGGAGCTCGCTAATCAACCATTTCAAAATCGAAATTTTGTGAAGGGATGAAAAGTTCTTGGACGACACAAACATAGAACCTTCAAGTCTTGCAAAATTTTAGAGAAAAAAAGTAGGAGAAGGATCAACGAAGTGAACGCTTGGGGGGGGTCGCATCGTTCGCTGACGATTCCGAACCGGGGAAAATAAATACAAAAAGGAACGCAGGAAGGAATAAACATCAAAAAGGATTGGTCTTGAGGGGGGTCCGTTTGAGGTCGGAACTAACCGGGACAGGACTAAGGGAGGTTTGTTATAAAAGAAGGGGATGTGGAAAAGAAGGGATGCGGAAGTAACGGATGAAGAGAGGGGAAAACGCAGTCCGGGGGGTTCGCTGGGGGCCTGAAAAGCGAGGGGCAGGGTGTGGGACAAAAAGTAATGGAGGAAAAACATAGTCCGCGAGACCTCAGCAGGGTAATTCAGTCACAAAAAAAACAAGAAAAAGGAGCATTCGGCAGGGCAGGGGGGAAGAGGGTTTGGAAACGTCATGAAAACAAAGGGTGGGAGAAGGAAAGTTGTAAAAGATCTAAAACAAAGAAAAAGGAAGGAAAGATAGAGATCGAAAACAATATTATTCAGAGGGGGTCAAAAAAACAAAAGGAAACCGGGCCAAACAGATAAAACGGAGAGCTACCTTCGCTGGAGGAAATTTCCCGAAGGGTGTAAAAGAGGGGGTCGGGTGATGGAGAAGGGGAAAAAGGTACAGGGGAACACGGAAGGAACAAGGAGGGAAGGTGGAAGGAAAGAAAGAAGTACCGGAATCTAGAACATGTGGTGGGAAGGAAGAAGGAAACTTACAAAACTCTTTTTGTACAGGGGAAAGACAAAAAAGAAACTTGGATGACCAAAGACATTCATTACCGGAACTTATCTAAAAATATCAATTAATCATGGGGGAAGGGGAAAAAACAAAGGTTAGATATAAAGAAGGGAAAAAAAAATCTCTTATTCACCCAAACGGCCACAGCTGGTGGTAGAAACACAGGGTGTATAGCCAGATGCGATGAAGAGACGAGTGTGCACCGCATCCAGCTTCCCATGGCCTGTTGGACAAAGGATGAGGGGAGAAAAGACGGGGGCCCCTCCCACCACTCGGGAATCGGAGCCGGGGAACAAAATTCTACAACAAGCGGGTCAACGAATGGACGGAACGGTCAGTTTTCGTTCAACCGGGGCACCGAAGAAAGGGGAAAGGCAAAGTATTCTTTCTGTGGGACCAAAATAGGTGAAAGGCAGAAAGAAAGAGAAGGGATAATGACTCAACAAAAAAAGGGGGAAAAGGGAGGATCAAACAACTTTGCGAACGGGTGTGATCGAAAAGAGGGTACGAAGCACAAACTAGGGGAATTGGTTAGTCAGTTTTGGATGAACAGAAAAAAAAACGAGGGGAAAAAAAAAGCAACTTATGCTGGAGACAAAAAAGTGTTCTGGGGGTGGTAAATGTAGAGGGCCAACTGACGTAGAAAAGAAAAAAAAACCTCCGCGAAAAGAATTTTGTACGCAGGTGCGAAAAATAGCAAACCCACTAGATCCATCCAGCTTACGGCCCCATCTGGGCAAAAACCGCTCCATATTGGGTGTCCAGGGAAGAAAGGACCAAAACCTTTGGGCAAGGGGATCTGAAAACGAAGGGGGGAATAGGGGGGAAAAAGGAAAAACCAGCCAGCCAACATCAGCTTTTTTACGGGATACAGGAAAACTTCAAGATCTTGACTTGGGAGAAGGGGGGTGGGGAATTCAGATAGACCACGAAAAACGGGAGAAAAAAAAGGGAGAAAAAGGTAGATCATGTGGAATATTCTCCCGATCGGACTGGACAAACCAGTCAAACCAAAGAAAGGGGGGGGCGATGAGGTGATTGGGGGGAGGGAAAAAATCGGAAAAAATTAGGGTAAGAAGGACAAAGTTTGGAACTGAGCGCGACCAAGACAACAGAAAGGTTTGGGGCTGCTTAAAAAAATAACGGGAAAAATCGCGGCGCGGGATGGGGCCTTGTGAACCCATAAAAAACTTGAAAAACGATGCAGAAGGGGGGGGTGTGGTAAAATGTGACCTAGTAAGGAGAAAAAAGTAAGATCTATGTGGAGAACGCGTTCATCATTTGGAAACCGATTTAGGGGGAAACGCCGCAGCGGAGAAAGTAGGAAAGGGAGCCGAAGAGTTGTCCGCGGGGAAACCGGATGGGCAGTCAGAAAACTTTTGGTCTATCCCGCAACGGAAGGGGGAGGAGAAATTCTAAATCCAGACGGACGTATGGGGGAAAAACGTGCTCGTCACATCTCAGGGGTCGGCTGATGGGCACATTTAACATCTTCAAAAACACCAACCGACTCCAGGTCAGACCGAGGGAAGGAAGGGATTAACAACGAACCCGGGACCATAAGAGAGGGGTTTGGGATGGTCGCTTATACACCATATGGCGGTTAAAAGTTACGGAGCGGAGAGAAGGAGGGGGGGCAGATATCACACGTCGAAAAAACAGAACAAAGGGGGGGGTGAGATGCTCTCCGGGGGGTTCTCCGGAAAACCAGTCCTGAAAAAAAAGGAGAATTCCGATGTAAGAAAAATAGTTGGGGGGGAGGAATCGGCTCGGGCTGTGAAAACCACTGACGAAGCTAAGAAGAAATTTGGGGCAAAAAGAGGGGGGGTCGAGGAAAAAGAGCGTGGAGGTAGGAAGGGCATAGGGAAAACCGAAAAAGTTGGAAAAAAAAAAAAGCAAAAGGAGGTCAGGACGGTGTACATATCACAATCTCTGAGGAATATGGGGGGAAGGAGTCAACACGAGGTAATAACTTGCTGGGGAAGACCAAAAGAAGAGGGTGGGGGGGGGTGTCAGGGGTCTATGGCAAAAAAGGTGTCTAGTCAAACACAAAGAAAGAGGGGAGAAAAGGGGGGGGTTGGCAAAAAAAGTAACAAAAGAAAAAAGTAAAAAAAAAAAAAAAAAAGGGAGGGTCAAAACTAAAAAAGAGCGTCAAATATCGGAATGTTTCTAGTGAGGAGGGACAACAGACGGAAGGTGTGCTCTGACATAGTTAGGCAGGCCACCGATTGGGGGTTGGGAAGAGGTAGGGACACATACTCTATGGGTTTGTCTAACACACTCCAATATCTGCCTGAAGGGGGGAGTCAGCAGTCGTTTATGAGGAATCAAAAAAAGGCTTTTCGGAAAACAAATGTGGAGAAAAGAAAGGGAAGAGGAAGGGAAGACTGGTTTGAAATAAAGCCAGTTGGTCGAAAAACTGGATATGCAAATCACCCTTGGGAGGGGGGGGCTCAAAAAGGGAAAAATTCTGGATAAAAGGGGCAGGGTTGGCGGGAAAGAACAAAGAACAATCTTAGTCTTCCTACAAAACTCTAGTTCGGGTAATTGGTCCGGGGGAAAAAAGCAAAAAAAGGGAGAAAAAGGGATCTGTTGGTGGAGAAATAGGTAAGGAAAGAAAATAAACCTGGAGTCGGGGGAGAGACCAAACCGCGGGGAAAAACCTCTATCCCTTTCTTGGGGACCTGAAATTCAGTAGAGCAAAAGGAGGTGGAGGTCAAATACTCTGCCCAAGGTAAAAAGGGAAAATCTCGGTCTATGGAGTAATAGCGGTATGGCGGGAATCAAAAAAAGGAAAGGGAGGACGTGGGGGAAAAAAGGAGGGAAACAAGGGACGTTTCTTTGAAGTAGAATCGGAAGGTGTTGCTACACAGAGCAAAGAGTGGGTCAAAAAGAAAGGAGAAAATAAGTGCTAAAATGACTTGGTTCGGGGGCACGAAAAGCGCCACAACAACCCAATCAGGGGGGAGAGAAGAAAAGGCGGGACCATGAGCTGCGTTGAGCGAAAAAAAGGTCAAAACGGTTAGAGGCAAAAAGAAAATCATTTGACGAGGAAACAACAACTGGGGTACGGCGTTGTGAAAAAATAATAAAGAGAAAAAAAAACCGTTCAAAAGTTGAGTTAGGGGGGGAAAGTATAAAACACTTCGAAAAAAAAGACAATGTGGAGAAAAAGGTGGGTCGGGGGGGAGGCATGGCCCACCAAGGTAAAGAAAACGGGGGGAAAAGTGGAAAAAACCGCATCAGGTGGGTAAGAGGTACAAAGACAGGTTGGTGGTGTGGGAGGGGGGGGGAGTTTGGAAGGAACAATTGACGTCAATGAAAAAGGAAAAAAAGCTGGGCCTGGTAAAGGACATCAGATGTGAGGCTGTGTTAAAAAAAGAGGGGAAAGGGAAAAAAGGGTAAAGGGTGGAAAGGGGCGCAACGCTCTAAAAAACAACGACCGGTTATGAAACGGGGGTTCAAAAGGGGAGGGGAGGGTACAGGAATTGGGGGGGGACTGAACGAAAGGACCGAAAACATAGAGGTACTCAAGCAAGGGATGGTGGGTCTATGTGTATACAGTCAAAGCTCAAACAAAGAGATAACCCCGGGGGGGGATGGAGGGGAAAAAAGTTTGGCAGAATTAAACAATCTCACAGAAGGGGGTGGGGGGGGGGGGGGGGGAAGAATCAAGAAATGTTACACCTTTGGAGCGGCTGAGTGGGGAGGGGGAGGAAAGAGAAAAGAGGCTGGGGAGGGAAAGACAAACGACTAAATACATAAGTCCGGGCAAATATCCGGGGGGAAAACAAAATGAAATGGGGTCAATTAATGAAGTATCATCTAAGATTGAAGGGTTGGAGGAAAGGGGCAGAAGAGAAGACGGAGGAAGTTTCAATCGATGGAGAAGATCAACACATTCCAAGAATTTCTATATGGACGTTCGTTGAAACACAGTGATATCGAAGAAAGGGGGGATTGGGAGTCCCACCTAGATAAAAGGAGAAAAACATCTTAGTGCAGACAGTTGTTCAACGCAGTTAAAAAACTTCTCTCCGGGTCAAGAAGCCTAGTGTCAACGGAACAAAAGGATAAGAGGGGGAAGGAAGGGGGAATCTAGATTGGGGACCGGGCAAGGGAGTCAAGGGGACCTGGGGAAACCGGGAATCGAAAAGAAAACGGGTGAGGGGGGGTAAGATTGTCCGTGAGGAGAGCGAAGAGGGGATGAAAACGCGATCGGTAAAGGGGGAGGACAGAATGCAAAGGCGAGTTAAAAGAGTGGTGAGCTCAGTAAGTGAGAACACACACAAGAAAGGGAGAAGAAAGGACCGAGAGAAGCTCATAAAAAAAGGGGCGGCGGAAAACATAACACAATCGGGCTTGTATAGTTGGGGGAGGAAAGTGACCCCGTTAAGGGGTGCATCACAGAGAGGGGGGGGGCAAAAG
>Ga0179591_1274294_pt1 | contig 11748 bp, 14 predicted proteins | sample CZOMad2_1_08_16f_FD_182891 | JGI IMG/M metagenome (GOLD analysis project Ga0179591, IMG submission 182891) | Vadose zone soil fungal communities from Angelo Coast Range Reserve, California, USA - CZOMad2_1_08_16fungal (PacBio error correction) | ecosystem: Environmental > Terrestrial > Soil >...
GATAAGTTGGAGAGAGAAAGGGTCGTTGAGGTGTGCCCGGAACTCGGGAAACACTTTTACCTTACCAGAAACACCCTGGGAAGAGGTGCCCGACGGGCCGCGCCAAGCCACGATCAAACGAAAGACCTGTTGTCAAAAAGTCTCGAACTCGTACGAAAAGGTAATTACTATGCAAAAAGAAGTAACCTCGATCATTGACGACCTGCCGGCTTTCGCATGTGACCGAAGTAGAAACCGGAGAAAGAGAAGGGAAGGGTATTATGGCTGGAATCAAGAAAACCTCGAAGGGGTGGGAAAAACAAACCCTCAGAGAGAGATCGTGGGGCATTTAGAAAAGGTTCTCTCATGGCCTCTGGAGGCAGACACCTGCTGTAAAGAAGAAGAAGGTTCATTTCATTGAGGAAAAGGGAAGGGGGATACAGGAGAAGGGAATATTAAAACTGGCAAGTCGAGTGGGAAGACGGCGAAGAGAGGGCATACCCTCGATCACGGTACGTCACTAGGTGGGGAGGTTGGAAAATGAGTAGAAGTTAAATCAATGAATGTGACTGCAAGGTCCGGACCAGAGAGAATCGCGAACGAGCTGGTACTAAAGAGGAGACTCGCGTTGTTAGGACGAGAGGGACGGCAGTTAAAGGATCTGAATCAATAGGACTAATCCGACCACATGAAAGCCATGCAAAATTATCGGGGGAATTACATTGGCAAAACGGACGTTGTGAAAACCTTCTCAGCAGAAAGTCGACCCGAGACCTGCTAAGAAAGCCGAATGGAAAAAAGAGCGGTTACATCGAGGAATGCCGCAAGATAAAGCCATGGGAAAGGGGTAAACCGAAACCACCTTCGGACGTTTTCGGAACTCTTCGGAGGGAGCCACTGGGCAATTTCGGGCAATCACCTGGAAAATCTTATGGGGAAGAGAAATAGAGAGGGATTGAAAAGAAAGAATAGGAGGGTTCTTCCTAAAGAAGAATCGTCCCATGATGCCAAAGAAAGACCACGATTTTCAGGGCGGGGGTAAGAGGCAGCTATGTTTAGCGGGGAGTGGGAACACGACTTTTTATTTTCTAAAGAAGGTTGGGTCAAGGGGGGGCACACAACAGGGATCACTTGAACGATTGACCTCCTCTCCGAGAAGGAAATAACGAGCCGGGACAACGAAGGAGAAGAATACATAGTGGCCTGAATTCCTCAAGCCTAAATGAGACACCAAAAGCATTGTTTGGCGCGTGAACAAAACGATATAAATCCACCCGCGCAAGATCGCCGCATTCCAGAGGAGGGGAGCGACTGGTCTGAAAAAACGTGAAACGTGTCAAGGGGTTTAACCAAATCGCCATTGGAAAAAATTTGCACTATCTTCTCTACACAGGGGCAAGGTTAGTGCAAGAGACGAGGTCTATTTCTCTCTGGAGTAGGGGGAAAGAAGGGAAGAAAAGTTCGACCGGGGGGAAAGATACAAACAGCAGAAAATAATCATGATCCCTCTGATGCAACGGAAGTGAGAGAGATGGGGAGAAACGCGATATTCGACGAGTTCGCTGATAGGGGAAAGATGGATATTTCTTTTGCAGGGGAAGTCTAAAGGCAGGTAAACGGAGAAGAACTTTCTAAGTCCGGGTGATAGGGTTTCGCGACCAGACGGGAATAAGGAGAGGAATAAATGCGAGTAAACAAAAAAAAGCGCCGTATTGAAAAAAAAAGTATCTACGAATCGAATGAACAGGGTCAGAGAATACCGGAAAGAAGGGAGGAGATGCGAGCTTCAAAATTTTGCACGTCGGAAGAGAACCGCGGGCAGAAAGATGTCTAGGAGATAAAAATTTTGGAAGGGGGAGAAGGCTCCTCAGCCCTGAAGGCGGCTGTCGAACCGAGTTTGATAGAGATGAAAGAGAGAAAAAAGGACGAAGCGGAAAGAGAGGGGAAAAATAGGATGTTTCAGAAGGGCGGAACAACGCGGTTACAATTCTTTTGAAGGAAGAAACCCTGGAAGGGTTCGGGGAAAGCAAAATAAAAGGGAAAAGAAGTTCAAAGTACACTTTTCAATCACGTCTCCATCGTCCGCGGAAGCGGATCTCCGCGGGGGCGAGTCAACTCAGGGAAAAAATAAGAGGAAGCCGTTCTGATAGATGAAACGCCAAAACGCAAAGGGGGTGCGGGGGTCGACAGGCACCAGAGTGGCGTGACGAGCTCGCGACCAAAGCGCCGGGGGGGGAGTTATAAGCTGGTCGACAGCGACGGGAAGTGGAAGAAAACGCAGAGGGAATCGTTCGGGGGAGGGGAGGGAAGAATCCAATCGCTGCAATGCGGACTACGAGGCTCATCTTGAACAGGCCTGAGAGTGCAGGGGGTGAAAACAGAAGAAAACGGGGGAAAGAAGATGAAGAGGGAGGTTCGGCAAGAACTTCTGCTTATAGGGCAGGAAGGGCAGAAGCGGCTTATTTTGAAGGGGGAGTAGACGGGAGCGTTCGACAGGGAAAAACGGCAAACATCGCTCGATCCAAATAAAAAGATAGGGGCAGAGCCATGCCGGGAGGAAAAAGAAGAGGAACGCAATATAGTCATTCGTCCGGCGCGGTAGGTGAGACAACCACGGAACGGCACCGGATAGGACTCGTCTCACATCTTTAGTAAACTGGGGAAAAATCAGCTCGGGGGATAGTGGGGGGGGGAGGGAACGTCAGCAGAGCGAAAAATCAGTTGCGAAGGGGGCCACGCGATTACACGACTGAGAGAGAGAAAAACAACTTAGTATTAAGGAGAGAAGTGACCGCGCGCTAACAGCTCAAAATCGGGCAGACAGGCGGATTAACCAAAAGGAAAAAAAAATGAAAGCATCAAGCTCAACAAGAGATCAAAAAAGGGAGCTCGTTCTCCACCTTCTGCTAAACGAGCGTGTCGGAGGCAAAGGACGCAAAAATAAGTCAGCACTATAGCAGGGCAAAAGAGGGGAAAAAACAATTCATGAGACTTAAGAGACGTGATGACGCCACTCTCGGAGAGATGATCGTGAGTATTAGATCAAAAGAATCCCGGGACTAAGAAGGAAAACGAAGAATCGAATGATGAAAAAGATACTCATAAAGGAGGGAAAAAAAGAAAAGTAATCAATGAAAGGAAAAGCTGCGTCGAACTGCGGGGAAAAACGAAGGGACATCTCACAGAACGGTTCCAAGGGAGGAGGATAAAAAAGCTGGCTAGCCGTCGTCGGGAGTCAAGAAAGTAAAAAACCAACCAAGCTAAGTTCAAAGAATACAAAAAAATTAGAAGCAACAACTTCTCAAAAAAAAATCTCCGGACCGAAGGAAGGTCGGAAGGACATAAGATCGGAAACACGTTAAAGGAGCATCTGCGAAAGCAAAAACCGGACGGAAGCCATTAGTAGAAAAAAAAGATGCCGCCTGAAAGCATCGAAATAAAGAGAGTAGAGCCGAGGTTAAACAGGGACGTCGATGGCGCACGCTGCTAAAAGGACAGGGGGGACTAGACAATTCAATACCGGTGATCGCGGCCTTGAGAAAAAGAAAAGAAGGCCAAATGCGAAAAGATCCATAAGGGACGTACAGCGCGGGATTCAAGCAAAAAGGCACGACTATTTCTCAGGGACACCGCCCGGCGAGCGTCAGGGGTCGAATCAAAAAGTCGGGAGGCGCACCAACGAGTAGAGCGAAGGGAAAAAAGTAAGCCAACCTCAAAAAAGCGAAAATCACGCGCCACGCGGCTCGGGGGTGCCAAAAGAGAAAGAAAAGGGAAAAGAAATCTCCTCACATCGCTTGACGCCCGGATCGACGAAAAAAAAAAAAAGATTTATAAAAAAGGTTAATTGAAAAACTCGACCTCGGCGAGAAAGAAAGGCTGAGAGGACTGACCTGCAACAGGAGAAAGACGCGAAACAGTAAGCTTAAAGGGAAGGTCGGAGACCAACCGAAGAATCAATGCAGGAGAAGGCTTCTTGCTAACTCAACATGCCGAACCTAGCGACGAAGGGCAACGCCAGATCAAGTACATATGCAATGGCAGGGAAACGAAAAAGAATAGGAGGAACAAGGAGCGCCAGAAGCAAATAACGAATTTCATCGGCTGGACGAAATGACCGAGCAGGACTCAAGGCACAGAAAGCGAGAACGAAGAATTTCTGACCTCAGGTCCACGAAACTACATAGCGACGTCCGTGAAACTCACCTTTACTCGAAGAAGGGCGAGAAAACTCTTTAAAAAAAGCTTCGGAAAAGTAACTAACTACCAAGCGATGACTAGGCATAAGTAAAACCTCGAGAGGGAAATGCTGAGATGACGCACGGTTGTTGAGGAACTGGCGCTTAACCGCAAACGGCTCGTCGCGGACGACGAAAAAGAAAGGGAAGCGGATCAGATGAGCACGTCTCCTTTGGGAAAAGCTCAGGGAGCGCGCTAGGCGATTAGAGAACGGCAATCTTGAACGAAGAAAGAAGCTGGTGAAGAAGGACAACAAACGCGAAAGCAACCGCATCTCGGACCGAAAGAAAGAGGAGAAGAGTGAACGAGGGAAGAAACCCGTAAACAGAATTCTTTGCTTGGCCGCAGGATTCGTTTCACAGCGTATGAAAACTCTATTGCTTCCCGGTAGAAAAAAAGAAAAGAAAGACTTAAAAAATAGGGTTGGAACAAGGGGAAAATCCTCTGAAAAGGGGGAAAAGGGGACGAGAACATTGTACAAAACCGAAAAGGTTGGGGGGGAGGGGTCCTCCGCCTGCTTTCTCGAAGCATTAGGGTCAAAGGCCCTCGTCACTCGGACATCGAAATTAGGGTAGCAGAAAGGAGAAGAGAATTCTTCAAAAAAAGGGCGAACGTGAAATCAGATAAGAAGAGAGATTTTGAGGAAGGCGTGAGGGCGGCTCACGGGATTAAATGGGAAGAGAAAGAGAAGAGACTATTAGGAAAACAGGGAATCAGCGTCGATAACAGAAGCTACGCAAAATAGGGAACGCGGAGGAGATTCTCGGGGGGTAGGACCATCAAATCGGCAGGATACGCAGGACCGTCCTTTGAACTCGCATGCAAGAACGGACTTGAGAGGGAAGGAAAGTCAGATCCCACGTGAGAGAAGCACCGGTAATGCAAGAGGGCGAAATTCAAAAAGGCAAAAAAGGGCACAACTTCACACTCTGAAAGAAAAATGCGAGACTGCTCCCGAGTGAAAGCCGGAAACGTCTCGTAAAGTCCCCACTAGAGGAGGATCAAAAAGGGGGGAAGTTGTCCATCAACAGCAAAGACGAACGGGAAACAAATATAGGAAGAAAATGCGTTGGTCGAAGAGAAATTCTTCCACATCCATTACCAAAGCAGAGAAAACGATCCATCGACGAGGCACCTTGTGCCGAGGGAAAGTCCCTTAAAGGGGAGATCTAATTTCACGAGAAAAAAAGAAGAAAACAGGATGGTAGGCCAACGTTCCTTAGGGGTGCAAATACGGCACGTGAGGGGGAAAAAAAAAGTTTTGAACAGGGGGAATCGGGCAAGACCTGTGCGAGGAGTTGGAGAAGTCCGGCACAAAAGAAAAGCGAGCTAAACCAAAGGTAGAGAAGCGCAAGTTACATTACCGGGCACTCATCGGGTTTTCCGTCTGAAAGCAAGAAAACAAGAAAAAATTCATAACTTCAAAAGGGATTCAGCAAGGCGTGGCTACAAAGAAAAAAAAAAGGTATCCCCACCCTGCAACAACAACGGGGGGAAAAGAGAAATAAGCTGACTGGGCGGGCGGAGGAAGGGGGATCAGGGTCACGCTGGGGAAAGCGAACGAACCGAAAAATGTATATTAGCCAGGGGGGCCAAGGCGGTTCCAAAAGGAGGAGAAACAACGAGTTGGCGCGCAACGATGAGGGAATCAGAGTATTTTCACGGAAAAGGGAGAAAAAGAATCATCCATTTTTTTAAGGTCAAATACAGAAAAGACTCAAGAGAAAAGGACGAAGCAAGCCGAAGAAAGATCACGCGCAAAGGAAGGAAGGAGGGGTCTAAATCGATAAAAATAAAATATCGAACCGGTAAGGAGGGATGCAACAAGAAGGGAAAAGGGCACAGAGCATGGTCTAGCAAAGTCTGCTTAGAAAGGCATGTGGCTAAATGGGAAAGATAAAAAAAAACATTGCAATGAGAGGAACGCCGAATGGGGGGGGAGAAGGAGTGAACAACACCACTCGTAGAAAAGCTCGAGGTGGGGAATTACGAAACTTTTGAGTCGCAAGGGAGACCTTCTTTTATCTCACCTGCTGGATGATCCAGAGAGGGGGTCAGAATTTTGCAGGCGCGGAAAGTGAAAATGGAACTAACAGAAAAGGAAAAGGACCGGTCATCGACGGGGACATAAATGTAACGCCTGGACCGGACCAAGGGAAGTTCGGAGGAGATGTTCAATTCGCAAGAGCCGTTGCCACGAAGCGGTGATTGTGCGCAGAGGATCAGGAAACGACGAACTCTAAGGGGTGAAGGGGGGGCCGTGCACGCGGCTCGCGCTGTATCATCTGATACCGGCTTGCCGATAGAGCTTAAGGGAAGCGGAAGGGACTTCCTTAAAGAAGACACGGAAAAGGCAGAAAATTATCTTGGGTGAAAAACCTGGCTGGAAGTCAAACGGAGAAGTTTAAAAGGAGCGCACACTGTCTCCAACGAAGACCAAGAAGCACTATGAGAAGGTAAAGAAATAATAGTTCAGACGGTATCTAGATCAGGTCAGCAGTGAAAGAAAAAAAAGCACAAAAACGGAGGAAAGGGGTCCCACTTGAGGGATCGCAAATAAAGGTCTAAGACTTCAAAAAAAAGTGACAAAGACGTTTGAAATGGGAGAGGGAGAAAAAGAACCTGAGGACTCCTGGAAAGCAGAGAGCGGTGCGAAAAACAGGCCATTAAGCATGGAAAGCAGGAGAGGAAATGGAACCCTTTATCTGGCTGGGGAACACTCCTAAAGGGGGATTTTCGGTAACTTCGGTTGTGGGGTTGAAAAGAACAGAGGCTGTCGGCGGTGCGCATAATTGACAGGAAAGCGAAAAAATCACCCTCACGGCCAACACGAGTATAATCTATAAGGAAGGTGTGCCTTTGCGTTCGAGGAAAAGAGACGCAGTTTGCGAGACCATAAAGTCCTCGAAAAAAAACAGGACCAGGAAGCATCCAGTCGATGGCAAAGAGCAAAAGAAAAGGCGGGGAAAAAGAAGAGGGGGGGCTTACCGCTTCAGAATGGGAAAAAAGACAAAGGGCCAAGGGCACGAAAATCGGAGAAACGGGGCGGGAAAAGGAATTTGATTGGGCCAAGCGGGAAAAACGGGGGGTACGGCGACGCTAGGCGGCTTCCGGAGGTAAAGAAAAACGCTGACACTGATAAGCTTGGACGCTGCCATGGAAATGGAAAAGGAATTGATTTTCAGAAGAAATGAAAGCGCAGATTCCGAATAGAAACTAGAGCGTAGAGGGAGTATTAGGAAGAGGGAGGTGCTGATGTAAGGTGGAGGGAAGATTTTAGACGGAAGAGGAAGACTTTCGTATTGACGGGAGTGGGGGGTCGCGACAAAGCCAAGGACTGCTGCGGGACGACATGGAGAGGAAGAGACCTGAGGTACAAAAGCCTGATTACGCCACGCGATCGCCGGCCAGAAAAATATAAAGAAGGGGGAGGACGGAGTCCGGCGTCAATCTTGGGCGGCGAGGCGAAGCTTCATATTGATCGGTCCTGGCAACAAATAAGCGGGAGACGGGAGGAGAGATACCACCGGGGATGGAAGGGAGGGGTTGGGGAAGAGGCAAACGAACCAGTGGTGAAGGAATGAAAGAAAGAGAGGAAAAAAGTCTCCTTTCTCGGAAGAAGGAAGAGAAGGCAGTCATTGAAAAAAGTAGGCGCGAGGGGAAAACCCTTCTGTAGGAAGAAGACTGGACTGGGGCATGGCGGTAAACGAACGATGCCTTGCATCAAGGACAGAAGGGGCTAAGAGGATAAAGACGAGGAAAAAAATCAAACTCCGAGCTCTTTAGATCTTCGGTAAGCAGAAGAATAAGAAAGTCAATGGAAGAAAGAAGCCGGTGACGTGGCAAATGGAGAACAAATTGGCGTTGAAAAAAGAGGCAGGGCTCTCCTTACGGATCGAGGGGGTTCTTTATAGCTGGTGCACAAGAAGGGTTCAAGGAGGGAGTAGTGCAGAGGAAGAGGGAGTAGGGGAAGAGCGCCGATCGGCGAGCCAAACAAATTCAAACTGGCAGAACTTGAGAAACTTGCTTGATAAGAAAGGAGGAAAAAAAGCGAAGGAAAGAAGTTTAAAGAATGGGAAGGTCATGTAGGGGAGGAGCTATGACCGGGAAATTTAAGGGGCAAAGAACCTGACGCAGAGGGGGATTGGTGCGGCAGAACGATAACGGATGCGAGCAAAGGGGGCCGAACTCAGGAAAACAGAGTCCACGCTGGCTAATCAAAATCGCAGTCCAGAAAGGAACGAGTCGGAAAAAAATGCCTCTATTTTCTCAAATAGAAGTCGAGAAAATTGAAGGGCCAGGAAAAGACGGGGGGATACGAACAGGAGCCAGCAAACGGCTAAGGGGAAAAGAAAAGAGAGGGGATGCAGAGGTCGAGCATGCGGACGAAGGCAAGGCGTTGGTGTTCAAGGTGACAGGGACTAGGAGAAAGAGGCAGTAAGAACTATCAGTGGGGCTTAAGGGTGTCAGAAAGACGCTGTCCACTAAACGGAAGAAAGATCCTCACACATTAGAGAGGGGAGAGAAGAGCTTGGAAAAAGAGAGGGACGAAAAGAGAAAAAAGAGCTTCTTCGGAAAACTCACCGGAAAAAAAAACTTAGACGCTCGCGATGGAGAGAAGATAGTAATCACTAGGAGAAGCGAAAAGGCCGGCTGCTGCAGCGGCCGTGCAGAACATTAAGAGAAAGGGGAAGACATAGATCGAACTCGATGAACAGGGGAAGGAGACATCGTTGCCAAGAGAGGAAATATAATTAGTGCCAGCAGGCTGGAGAGGGTAGCTTATTACTTTAAAAGGAGAGAACGCGATCCCGGATGCAAGACAAATAACTCTGAAAATTTCGGGAATCATTGAAGAAGAAAAGAAAGAAAATGCTTGAGAAATAAAGAAACAAGGCTGCTTAGAGATCTGGGGGAAACCCGCCGGGAAAGAAAAGCAAACGGTCTCAAGAAGGCCAGAGAAGAGAGTCCCTACTGGGCTGAAAAGGCAAAAATGAACTAGCGAAAAGAGGCGAGTCAAGACGGAAGGAAACAAACATCCTGCAAAAGGATTTCGCAACACAGAGGAGAAAGAAACAAAAGAGCCGAATTACGGAAGGGGCGCGAAAAAGGCGAAACGGGGAAATTCACAGCCAAAGGTCGGACGAGGAATTCAAACCGAAAAAAGGGGGGAATGAGAAAGTGAAAGATACAGTGGAAGAAGTCATGGAGGTGCCTTGAGAAGCAGCGCTGTGAAAACGAAAAAAGCTTTGTTACGGGATGCTATTACAGGCAGGAAAAGATGGAAAGTTAAAAATTCCAATTATCGAAAAGAAAAGAAACCCAAAAAAAACGCAATGGGCGGTGTCCTGAAGTGTCTTTAAGAGTGGCGGCAAGGCCGCAATCCAAAATCGAGGAAAAACTTCAGACCACAAAAAAGGTAAGATGTGAAGTAGAGAGGGGGGAGAGGGAAACAAAAAATCCATGCACGCGGCTACGGGATCGCCAACGACATCAATCCGGGTTAGCCGATATATAAAAGCCCGCGCTCAGAGTGTAATACCTCGATGAATTTCAGAAAAGACCGCCATCAGTGACAAGATAAACTAAAAAAACTTAAACGATGTGAGGTCAGAGGAAAGACGTCTCAAAAGAAAAAAGGGAGAGAGGACCTGCCAGGATCTACATGCGAGGAAGAAGAAGTAGACGCTGATCATCGAAAAAAACGAGAAAAGAGCGAAAGTCTTTCTCAAGTCTAAAGAAGGCCCCAGAGGCGAAGAACTAGACGCAAATATAATCACGAGAAGGCGGCAGTAAAAACCAAAGAAAGGATAGCGAGGACGAGATACCAGAAGAAAATCACGATGTGGCAGAAACCTCAGCCGAGCACGAAATCTCTGCCCTCCCGAGAAAAAAAGTAAAAGGGACGGGACGCCAAATACGAGAAGAAGGTAACTTCAACTCCAAACGGACACCGTGTGGACAAAAAGACGTCGGGACTGACTAAAACCTGGATGGAGACGGTCTTTCACAAAACAAAACGAGACGCGCATTAAAAAGAAGCAAAAAAAGCCGAAACTTGGTGGGAGGGGAATGGGGGCCCGAATTTGTCCTCTCAAAAAAAGCGGAGAAAAAGGAGGGAGTAGAGAAAGCTCACAGTCAAAGAATGGGGTGAGAAAAATGACAGGTGGACGGGGACTGGGAAAGGGAGAGGTAAGCCTGAGGCATTCTCAAGCAGCATCTTTGGGAAGAAGAAATCCAAAGACGGGGTTCGGAAAAGAAAGCCGCACGAACAGCAAAAATCGCGGGGGGGGAAAAAACAGGAAAAGCCAATAGAGACTATGTCCCAGACGAAAAGGCAAGAAGAACTGAACGCATAAAATTAGAGTAGTCCAGGAAAGGGGAGATTAGACAGGAACAATCATTCTGCTAAATCGAAAGAAGAAAAGCTGTTTGCCCAGTCGAAAAAAGCGAACACGTGGGACCAGGGAAAAAAGATGGGTTCACAACAGTGAAAAGGGGGGGGGCACGGATGTCCTTCACAGGCCCTGCGCTGCATGAAAAGAGTATTGGGGGACACGATCTCTTAAAGGAGCAGAAGCCTGGGATTATCTTCTGGGCTCAGAGAAGCGCAAGCGCTAAGGCTGGGAAAAAAAAATGACCAATTGGCCGCCAATGACAGGGGGGGGGGTTAAATCTCATTTGCGGATGCGTGCATGAGGATCCTTATTAATGACAATGGGGTGGGGGGGGGGGGGGGGGGTAGGGTGGGGAGAAAAAGAAGGAAAAAGGGTAAACAGACGTGAAACCGAATAAATCCGAACGCCTTGCCGGATGCACTCTTTCGGAGGAGCTTTGCAAGGCTGCAAAAAAAATCACCGCTTAAAATACTGGAGACGCGGATGGGAAGAATGAAAGATTCCTTCACGAATAGGGTTCCACGGCGAGTGAAGAGTAAATCAGCCAGGGAGAAGTTTATCAGGACCAAGGATGACCAGGGAGCATCAGACGAAGAAAAATTCAATCTGAAAACATCAAATAACTGGCTACAAAAGGTTGGAAACGAAAAAAGAAGTCAGCAAAAAGGAGAGGTAATTCAACCCACCGACAGGCGGGGGATGGGTTCCCAAGCCGGTCCGCGGAGGCGGGGAAAGAAAAGAAAAGAGCATTCAATCCTATCTGCCCATGGGGGAGCAGGATGCTTAACATGCACTGTGAAGGGAAAAGACAGGACGATCAGGCTCGAGGGACTGAACACCTTAGCAGCCGGAAGGAAAGGGGTATCTATAGAGGTCTCGACCCCAGAAAGATTTTATCACGGGCCGTGATCGTGCGGCGGCGTAAATGAAAAAATCAAAATGACGGGGGGAAATTCATTTAGATAGAAGGAAAAATACTTGACTGATGGCAGAAAAAACTAAACGCCCAAATCGCATTCAAAGAAAACCTAACAGAGGGGACGAGTACCCTTCAAGATGGCCCGCTGCCCCGCCTAAGAAAAAGATAAGACATTGCATTCTCCTTCTGGGAGAAAAAAAAATGTCATCGCTCTCT
>Ga0179591_1293622_pt1 | contig 11748 bp, 11 predicted proteins | sample CZOMad2_1_08_16f_FD_182891 | JGI IMG/M metagenome (GOLD analysis project Ga0179591, IMG submission 182891) | Vadose zone soil fungal communities from Angelo Coast Range Reserve, California, USA - CZOMad2_1_08_16fungal (PacBio error correction) | ecosystem: Environmental > Terrestrial > Soil >...
CGAATAAAAGTAGCGGGAGGCGATGAACAAAAGTTCTTAAGAGGTTCTCGGGCAGCCGAAGGGACCGAGGAAGAAACTCCATCTCTCGTCGTACAAAGCAATAAACAATCGCGGCTCATCGTGAGGTTTAAGAAGCGCTGGTAGGCGTATGAACTGCACATGGGTGGAAGAAGAGGGAGGACTCGAGGCCAAGAGAAGAATGAGCATTCAGGTGTACTCACGCTGCGAGCAGCGCTGATTGACTCAAAAAGATGAAGATGCCCTTCGTGCGGGGGGAGGGAAGGTTGCGAGCACTTGCGGAGGAACTTAACGCGCGCCCGTTGACTAGTCGGTGCAAGCGGTCGCGAGAGGTAGGGAGAAAAGAAAAGGAGCCAAAGACAGAGAAAGAATGAAAGGGGACGCGGGATAGGGTTAGGGGAGTCGCTCGTGGACTCGGCTGGGAACCGCTCAATCGATTCGGAGGAGCTTTGAACCAGGTTGAGGTTCTGACCTCGCGGCCGACGGGGACTGCGCGGGAACAAAAAAAAGAAGAAGAAACCTGTCTAAACAGGGGAGGAAAAGATAGAGTCTCCGGTCGGGAATGGGCTGGACAAACATAAAGAGAGGCTCGCCGACGAAGGAAGACATTACCTGAGAATATCTACTAGCTTCATCCGAGAGCGGAGAAGACTCATCGCACGCATCTTCGACCGGGAACGAGAGTAAAGAGAGGCTCATCTCTACAAGGATAGGTATCAAAACTCAGGCCAGACGGACCCGCTACAAACGCAGTTTTACGTCTGGAAAAGTGAACGTGAACAATAAGGGGAACATCAATGGAGACGACACAAGGAAGGGGGAGTGAATTCATACTAAGCCGAAAGGGATAAATAAGAAACTCAGCTATGATCAGAAGGGGAGAAATGGAGCCAATCTTATACGATAAAACCGAGTAAAAGAGTAGATTTCTCGCGTACATCAATAGACTACAACCCACGATGATAGAATTGGGAAGCCTGTAAAAGTGAGGCGGGGCGCGGAATTGTTCGGCTTTTCGCAAAAAAAAATAATAGAGTACAAACGAGACATTTCCGAGGAATTCCGCGAGGAGCCGTTTCTTCAGAATGAAGTTAGAAAAACGAAGAAAAAAGACCCCAGCTTCGCCGGCTGAAAGAAAGAGAGAAAACATGACTGCAGGCCTAATAAAAGAAATGGTAAAGACATACGAAAAGTGAACTAAGATGAAACTCTCTCGTCCGTAGAGGAAGAGGAAACATTAACAGGTGCTGTTAGATAAAATGAGACGTCTGCTTAATGAGAATACGGAGAAGATAAGGGCGGAGAAGGTCGGACGTAGAGGGAGAGATTTCGAAGAGGAGAACCAAACTAAGAAGGGACCAAAGATAAGGAAATTGGACACGAGCTTGATGAAACTGCCTGATCTCTCGTATAAGGTAAGATGGGGGTTGAGCTAGGAGAAGAAAAAATAAGAAAGAAACGGCAATAGTAACACTGTTGCGATCGCGAAAACACGCAGGGGAAGAAGGGGGAGACTTCGGCAACAGAGCTAGCATCTGGGAATTTTATGATCCGAATCTCAAGATTAGGAAAAAGAGGGGAGGCTTCACGTAGAGGGTCTTAGTGGGAAAAAGGAGTCTTGAAGAGAGTCAGAGTCTATCTCGACTCGAGAGGAGGGGAGGATTCCGAGTGAGAAAAAGATCCTGCTAAAAAAAGAGGATCGAGCCGAGTCGTGCCGTGAGGATGACGGAGAAAGAGTCGTGGCTCTAAATCTAGCCTAGACGGCAGAATCGGAGAGAGAGCCTCAAAGATAGCGAGAGAGATACCATGACAAAAATCCGCTGCCTTGCGAAAGGAAAAAGTATCTGGGAGAGAAAGAGAAGTCCCCTAGATATAAGGCTATCAGAACTGGCGTCTCTATATACAAACAACGGAGGATTAAAGAGGAGTCAGAATAAAAGGAAAGAGAGAGCGATACTATTTTGACGGGAGAGGGGAAAAAAGGAAAAATGCTGATCGGATCAAAGGGAAAGGATTTTGACAACGGTCCGCTAAAGGCGTCACTCAAGAGGGAGAAAGATGACTATCTTAGAGGAAGAGGGAGCGGCATTCCTCATCAACCCCCGACGCTCGACAAGGGAAGAAGGGGAACGGCACTTCATGCCCATGAGGCGCCGAAGAGAATCTACGGCACTCTACCGGCGAGAGACGCTACTACTATAGAGAGCAGGGCGGAAGAGACTACATATAAAATAGGAACTCTATAATCCGGGGACGGGAAGGGATCGTGCGCGCGAGCTCCTCGCGAAAGGGAAAAAAGACACGCGAGCGTCTGAGGGGAGGAGCATGGAGCAGCCTGAATCTTTACGCTATAGGCCGACTCTCAGCATTGCAGGGGAGAAAAGGAAACCCATATGGGAGAGGGAAGAGGTCTGAGACAAGCCGGAAAAAGGAAACTAAGGCATAGTGCACGTCGATCGCGCGAGGCAAAAACAGCAGCGTATAGACTCAAAGGAGGGGGCCTACGCGAAGATCACTCTCTCTAGCTTAAAGTCTCGAAAAGGACGTGGAGCAGCGCCAAGGCCGTCTCGAAGAAAGCAAAAAGGGCCAACGTCGGAAGAAAAGGGGGGGGGAGTCCTAGGCCGTTTCGAATGAAAGAGCCGGGTCACGTACGGAAGGAGTCCGAACGTGAGAGGCGAGTTGCCTCTTAAAAAACGCGGGGAACTTCGCGAAGCGCGTGATAACGCTAGAAAATACTGGAACTTGACGGAATCGCTCGCGGTCGCGGGAAGAGGGAGGGCATGTTGGCATGACTAGTTGAGATAAAACCGACGATGAACCAGTCAATCTAGAAGAAAACCGCCGAAATCATTCTCTGGAGAAGACGTTCTTGGGGTTAGCGTAATTGGAGTGTCGAATGCGAAGAACAGGACGACTCGTGAGGCGACGGGAATCGCTCAGCTGAAAAGGGTCGATCATGTATGGTGGGACGAGTGTCTACATCACATCTGCTTGAACTAGCGATGAAAAGAGCAGGTCTGAGGCGAGTGCGGAATTGCTCTTCACTTAGGAGAATAATCGTAACCGGGAGGGAGAAAATTTCCTAAAAGATTCTTCGGGCGTCAAGAGAGTCTTTAAAGAAAAACCCTAGTCGTAGTAACGAGGAGAAAAGGAAGAGCTCTTGGTAAGAGGACTACTCTCGATATGAACTCTAAAGGAAGGACGGCAGTTGCCGTAAGAGGCCTAGAGGAGGAGCGCGATTGTTCTATTAAAACCGAGCAACAGAAAAAGAACAGCGACGACAAAGTAAGGGGGAAGGGAAAATATCGGTCTCGTCATGTTGCTAGTTGTAGAACAAAGAAAAAAGCGGCGGAGAGAGGTCCAAGTAGACAATTCCAGAGAGAAAAATCCTAGGTTTCTATAAAGAAAGGAAAGCCAAAGAGATTACACAGTCCTGTAGCGGACGAACCGGGCAGGGCGAGCGTCAAAGGCGAAAGATGGCATCGCGACGGTAGGGAGGAAATGGTAAGGGTCGACGGAGCAGAGACGGAGAGATCGCAATTGCTGAAACTTATCACACAGGCAGGCGTTCATGACGCGAACGAAAAGGGGGATGATGCCTAGCACGCGCCGAGCACTGTAGGGTTTGGGCTATGAAAGCTCGGCGCGAAATCGCCGATTCAACGGATCCTTAAAGGGTAATCCAAGGAGACCTCGAACACCGCAATCGCATAGCGGTGTTTAGGCGGGCTGGAGGGAGTAGGCCGTTCGTACGGGCCGGGAAAGCTAGATCACCAAGCGCTGCAGAGAACCTAAGAGAGAGGTTTCCGAAGAAAACTGCGGTTTCTACGAGGGAGGGGAGAAAGAGCATCGCGAGGATCTCCCCAGAATTAAGACGCAAAAAAATTCGCTACCATAGGGAAGGAGGACGGACGACCGGGACTCTCATCACGACACAGTCGACGAATAGTAAGCGTTGACCGGAAGGGAATCGCACGAGGGGGGACGCTATGGGAAGGCAGCTGCAGCGGAAGGGGTCGGGATCGGTCTACGAGTAAAGGGTAAGGTCGAGAATATGACGAAGAGGGGTGGTCGGGTTGCTCAGTCGCGGCGAAACCGACTGCACCGAGCGAGGGATGGGGCCGGAGCTCGTCGCATGAACTTCTGGTCAGGAAAACGATCCTCGCGACAGCGCTACGCTCCATGACGGGACGCGCGCATCGCTACAGCTAACTGGAAGGAGGAGGAGCCAAATAAAAAAAAGAGAAAAGCGACAAGTCAAAGAGAAAAACCGCGTTCCGTGGTGGGGGAGTACTTAGAAGATATAGAATCGGCTAAATCTTGCGCTCGGAACTGAAGGGGAGGGAGGAATATGCAATGATCAACCATTCGCGCAGAGTACGAGAGTCGAGAAGAAGGAGTTCTAGGGCGGTGCAAACGGAGGAGCTTAGCTAGCAAGGCGATCCATGGGGCTAAGTAAGATACTTGTATCTGCGGGTTTCTGAGGGCGCAGGAATCAGAATCTGAAGAGAAGGGACTTAAAATCGCATCCGGAGACGCGTCACCGGCTCCTACGGTGTTCACTCCTGCTTTTGAAGAGAGAAACACGAGGACAAGGCTTATCGGGCCGGGGGTCGTATTCTGCGGAGAACGAAAAGAAAAAAAAAGGAGAAAAGGAGATGCGTCAGCGGAGAAGAGATAATGGGGTTGGGGCGAATCGGAAGAGGACATCCGTGCTACGAATAATGGAGGGAAACTAGCGACGTCAATACGCGAGTATCAAGTCTTCGAAGTTATACACGCACGAAGATTATAGTAGGCCTCCCCCTAATCGAAAGAGCCGACCCTACGTAAGAGGGTACCATGTCGCAAGAGCAAGTCTCGAAAAAAAAGGAAGGGAAATACGACGGCGAAGAGCTATCGACTCTGCGCGAAGAACGTTCAATATCAAAGAGAAAAACGGGACTGGTGGCAAACTGATCGTAGGTAAGACGCACCAGGAAAGCGGGAAGACGTCGCGGATTACGGAGGGCGAAGCGAAGGAAAAGCACTCTGGAGTTGCGTATAGGGGGGGACTAAAAGTCTATGCAGTGGATAGAAAGCGTCTAAACTTGGACTAAGAGATCTAGCCTATAGACGAGAAGAGAAGCGCAGGAAGGTCAGAAACGGGCGTCCGGCGATAGAATAAAGAGGTCACCGGCGCTAAAGAAACAGAGCAATAGACGGATCGAAAGGAGGGAATACTGCAGGGGACCTAGCATCGATATGAGTCAGCCAGTACAACTACAAGAAGGGAGAGAAAAAAAACGGCTGCATACGAAGAAAACGAAGATTTTGAGTAAGTCGGGAACACGGGCTCTACAGCTCGTATACGACCAGAAGAAAGGGTGACATCGGACAAGGAAAAAGTCATGGGTCGGAGAAAAATCTGCTGGAAAGACATCGGAGAAGTGAATTTAAGGCAGTCCGGAACGGTAGGGGGAGGCAGTATGCAGCTGGTAAGCTGGAGTGGAGGATCCCCAAGAACGCGAGCGACACAGACAGAAGCTCTTAAAGGATCCAAAGGAAACATCCACCCACGGCGATCTAATCGTGCGTCCGCAAGGATGAAAGGGGTATATAGAAAAGCGCAGCCCAGGAAAAACTCTGGAGAGGTGGTCGCTAGCAACGGTCAAGACTTAGGGAGATTTAAGGTCCGAATCCATGCGCATCACATTCTGGATTGGGGACGCGTGCAGCACCCCGAAAAGTGGATCGTCACGTTGGACGAATGGCAGCTCCGATATAATGAAACAGGGAGGAGAACTTTTCGTAGCCTGGCAGGGGAGAAAAAGGGAGAAAGTACTAATAGCGTCCATGAAGGGGATAATGAACGCTACGGGACGTTCTAGAGGGGCTCGGTGCAGAAAGAAGCTAACCGAGTCCACTCGTTTCCGGTCGGCGCATCAGAAGTGAGGAAGGGGAGAACCTCGGCAAGCGCGAGATGTTTATGGAGAAGAAATAGCCCAAAAACTGAATACTATCTCAACAAACAAAGTCGGAAAGATAGAAGTTCTTTCAAGGAAAGGGTGGGGGATCGGAACATCTCGCAGCTCGCGCGGAGAAATAAAATTTCTCAACGAGCGAATCAGAAAAAACATAAGTGACAAGGACGCGCAAGGCTACTCCAGATCGACGGAGAGGTCTTATCCTCGCCGAAAAAGTCGTTGCGCCCGAGATAGTAATAAGACAAGGGGCGAGCACCGTACATTGAGAACTACTGGGGTTGCCGGGTTAACGGGGAAAGAAGAGTGTCATGGCCAGAGCCACAGACACAAAAGCTTATGCTCTCTACTCAAATCTATACTGTGGATAGAAAGGATCGCCAATCACTGCAAGAGAAAAGTAGGGGTTGCCCTCGCCTGCCTCGAAAGAAAATAAACCGGACTCAAAAATTAATTGAGAAAAGAGGGAATCTCCCAAGAGGAATAGCTTAACGCAACGATGATCAATCAACATTGGCGTTTAGAAAAGGGGGAGGATGCTTGTTTCAGGGAAGCCGTCTTCGTGAGCTCGACAAGACTACTACAAGCTTGCGGGAAAATAAACCGTTGGAGAGTATCCCAAGATGAGAGAGTGGTAGGGCTCTGCGGGATGAAGAAGAGCGAGATCCCTCATCTCTTCGAAGGAATTAAGACAAGCTAGACCGGTCAAGAAAGAAAAACTGCCCGGCTCGCTGAGCAGACAAGAAACTATGAACGCTAGAGTGGTCCAGAGGAGAGAGAGGGGGTCACAAGGGGGTTTGAGCGTAATTGGACTCATGTGAGATTCTTAACCGTACGGAGGAAATAGGAAGGGGGACTGATAATCTACTAGGGGACAAAAGGATGGCTTTCTTGGCAGAAAGGTTCAACGAGGGACTAGTACTGAGAAAATGGGAGTACTCGGTGAGGAATCTCACGGGGGGCAGAAAATAGAGAGACCTATCGAAAAACGCTCCTGATGTTGGAAGAAAGAATTCCGCGAATAGAGGAACGCAATAAAAGGAGGGAAGGTCTAGTGAAGAATGAGAATGAGCGAGTATCGCATCGACGTGAAGTGGTGGGGAAATGCAGCGAGCGAAATCAGGGAAGCGCAATCGAAGAGGAATTCTGGAGGAGAGGGATTCAGGATAGTGAACGGATGGTCGGTTGCAGGAGAAAAGAAGTCCGAATGCGCGTAGTAGGAGAATGGTTGCAGGGACGAAAAGGAGGATTAAGAAGACCCCGCATTGCCTGCGGGGAAAGTAAAGGTGGGTGTCGTCGGCGCGCCAGGGAAGTTTAGATCGAGCCGAGAGTTCGTCGAGGGGAAATTACTTACAAGCCGGTCGAAGAAAAGTCTCAGCTCCATCGTAGTTAAAGGGGTACTCAAGGACAGAACAGAATCGCAAAGGACGATAAAAAACTAGATAGAAGCAGACTGACGAGAGAAGCAGAAAGGAGTAACAACACAACGGAGGAGGGAAGAGTGCACTCTGCAGAGATCCGAAGAAAGAAGTGGACGCATCGTTAAAGGGGTTAGAGGTGTGTGCTGGGGGTATATCAAAGGACAGAGGGGTGTAACTATGAGCCTCGCTAAGAAGGAACGGCAGGGGAAGGCGGGCTGGAGAGAGAGAGGATATAGCCGCGTAGAAGAAAAAAAAACGCTACCGACTGCGGAAGATCTAGGAAGCAGCAATCTCCAAAAAAGAAGAAAAATCCCTTAAGAAAATCGAGCACGCTCTCAACGGAGATCCTTTACGAAATACGTGTCAAGAAGATCCGAGCTTTTCACGAAAGAAACGTGCGGGTCCCAAAAAAAGCCAGCAGCCCCTCGAACAACAAACTAATGCGAGTCTCGCAGAGGCGAAGTCAACTCCCGATTTAGGAAGGAGCAATCGGGGGGGGACCTAAAAGGGACGGGGGGGTGAGGACGCGCGGGCCTATTATATAGGAGGAAAGGGAGGAAAGAAAGAGAGGCAAGGAACGTTTAAATCTCTGGCAGGGGAGGAGGGCTGGGAAACTGGAAACAATTCACGCTTAGGTGTCAGCTCGAGCTCTACTAAAATGAAAGGGAAGCAGAGGATCGGATTCTAAGTAGTCAGTCGCGGGTCGAGAGAAAGAGCCAAAGGCTAATCATCCAAAGGTTTCCCCGATAGGGGGGGAAAAAAAAGAAGGCAAACTAGCTTCTTCGGAACAGGTTCGGACTTGATAAGAAAAAGAACTACACAAGGCGCATGTCGAAACCGTCATCTTCTAGGAAGCATGGTTCTTCGGCTAAGAGAGGGTCGTTACGGAGAAAGAGGGCTTTAGAAGAACTCATCTAGAAAGATCCTTTGCTTAGAGAGGACACTTTCGCGAGAAAAGGGGTAAATGATCATGATAGGGAAGCCCGAGCGGCCGAAGCAAAAGCCATCACTCGTAACATAAGGAAGAGACGCACGCTCGAGAAGAGGTGGAAAGAAAGTAGAGAGGGGGGTTGGCGAGCGAGCCCTCACTGAAAGAGCGCGGTGAGCGTTCTTCAGAGAGGCACAATTAGAATCATGCCGGAGGAAGGGCATTCCGATGAAGACCTTCGAGGGCGGAAAGTCTCGCACACGTTAGGAGAAAATTGTGGCTAGTTTAGAGACTTTAACAAAGGACGAGGTCGAAAGAGTAACTTCCGAGGGGAAAAAAGGAGATGTCTTCGTCTACTACTCAAATAGAGGAAAGGAGGGAAGATCACTATAGTGTCAGGGCGCAATGCTGGGGAGAATAAGAGTCTGGCTCTCTTCAAGAAGGAAAATATTACGGCGGCTCTTCCGGGGACATTGGGAGGGGGGGCTAAAACGGCCGGCGCGGAAGGTTCATGCATAACAAATACACTCTCCCATAGAGAGGAAAAACTGGGGGTAAAAGATCATCAGGAGGTGAGGGGGGAGAGGACTCATAACAAATCTCAAGGAGACCTCACATCCTCAAGACGACCGGATCAGGATATCTGAGAGCTATATGTGAGAGGGGGTAAATACTCGATAACTTATCCTGACTACGAAAAGGAAAGCTGACGCTCGATGGAGAGACGAAAAAACAATCTAAAAAAGAGATGAGACCGAAGTTCGCTAACTGCAATAGAGAAAGGAAGTGTAAACACTGAAAGGAAAAAAGAACGACGCACGCAGACACTAAGCGGGAGGGGGAAATCTCTAAGAAGAAGAAGACTAGATTGTCTCATCGAGAGTAAAAAGGAGGTAGGGCAGATATACAGAGACTTCTAGAAAAAAAAAAATCCTCGGTCGGGGCAAGGGGAAAGAATCACGAGGAAAAAGGTGCTTGACACCGACGATGCGATTGAAAGGAAGGTATCCTGTAAAGGGGAAGGGAGGGGGGAAGGGCTCGGCGATCTAAAGAATCCTACAAAAAAGAGCCCTCCTAAAGGTTTGGGCTGCGAAGAAGAAAGTTATCCTCTTCCTAATGTTGAATGCTCACGCGAAGGAAGAAGAAAGAAAGGAGGGGGAAGAAGTGTCATGCGATCCCACTCGGCCTGGGGAATGGCAAGGGGTCCGACTAGAATCGTGAAAAAGTGGAAGTCACTATCACGAAGAAAAAGAAAATATTACAAAACGAAAAGTTCTCTACATGGAACAAAAAACCCCGACCGAGGGGGGGTGCTGTTTGCGGAATGGCTGCGAGTTCAGGGTTACTCCTAGTAGTAAAAATATGAGTCGAATAGTCGGAATGAGCTATCAAAAAATACTGGCGAAGAACTTCGTGAGGGGGGAGAAGTAACCGAAGGGGAGTCAAAAACCAACACGAGACGGGTAAAATGGATTTGGAAGTGGAAAACTTCACGGCGCAAGTCGATTGGATATCTAACCCTCTCGAGGGATGAGCATTAAACAAAGCAAAGTAGGGGATAGCGACGTCACTAGGACAATTACGCGGCGATCGAGCATCTTCTGAATCGAACTAAACAGACGTGGACTGGTTCGAGGCGGTCTAGGAGGGGGGAAGAAGACGCCGTAGGCGGATCGCAACCGGGTAGAGGGGGAAAGGAGATTGTCCAACGAAATATGAGGAAAAAAAGTCGCGAGGAAAAAGTCTAGAGAGTAACTTTTCGGGGGCAAGAAGGGAGGAGAGGCTATCGGGATCATCGCAGGACGAGAGTGAGAACAGTGTTCAATCAAGCTGTAGGGGGGGATATCGCGCGAGGACTGGGAGAGAGGGAGGATCAAAGATCGGTGACTCGGAGAAAGCCTCGCGCGAGGAGAAAGCTCAGAGAGGGTCAAAAAAGGGGGGCGAACCTTTGAGCGTCTACACACAAGACTGAGGAAGGAGACTCACTAAAACGTATCGGCATGAGAAGTCAGGGGACGGCAAGATTCACAACACTTTTATTTGAAAGGATGCCGAGAGACATCCAACAACTTAGTCTAGAAGGAGCTAGCCGTAGCTATAGTGGCGGCAGTCAGATACAAGGATGTTACTCCTACTGAGGTGAGCGGGGAGGCATTCCGACAAGAGGGAAGAATTACCGATCGGCTCTGGAAGGTCGAAAGAGAAGAGAGACGCCCAAACGGGACTCAATTCAGGTAAAAGGACTTCCTCACTAGAAAGGAGGAGAATCGCAATAGAAGGCGAAAAACTCAGGCAGCAGAAAAAGCTAAGGATCAGGACGATCGACTTCGCCGCAGGGAAAGATCGTTACAAGCAAAATTCCTAGACGGAACTAAACGGTACGCGTTCGAGCTCAGGGGATCAATCGAGGAAGAACATCACCACGGGGTCAGGGGACACAAAATGCACAGGTAAGCTTTCCGCATTCTGAGAAGAAAAAGGGGTTCAATGAGGGGGGAAAGATCGAAATATCGCAGTTGCGGTCGGAAAAGATGGGGATCTGAATAGGGGAGCACGGGGAAAAAAGAAAAGTGGGAAACTGCCTCAAGATAGGTCCGGGGAGGCAGAATCTCAAAAGAAGAATCGACAATGAAATCCTTATCCGTTCATGTCGAGACCGGCGAGCGAGAGGGAAGAGGAGACTAGACGAGGGAAAAAAAAGAAAGTACCCGCCAAAACATGCCTATAGAAAGAAAAAACGCGTTAACAAAACGAGGGGGACAACCGCTGTCGTCAGGGAAATTCGTCCGTGAACGAGCAACGGGAGGAGAAGGTCTCTCGAAAGGAGAAGGGGGGAGGGGGGGAGGCATGTCAGAGGAGAAGATCTGGCGGATCCTTGAGAGGAGGCCTTAAATCCCCTATTGAAGATGAGAGAAAGTGCTTGGCGATGAGAAGGGGGGGGGAGGAAGATCGGAGGATAAAAGACAATGCAAAAATCGATCACGAGAAACCCTCTAACAGAAAGCGCCGAAAGAATCGGGCGGTACCTAGGAGAGGAGGACGAGTTATAAAAGCATCAAAAATAAGGAAGGGAGAGGTGAGCGCGCTTAAGTCTCATAAAAAAGTAGCAGTACAGTTGCTCAGAAGAAGAATATTGCGATCTCACATTAAGGGGAGAGGAAGTACGACAAACCCGGGGCCGTTTAAGGGAGGAGAAGAAGTAAGGAAACTTTTCTCGTCAAGGAAGCGCCCGGTCGGAGAAAGGAAGAAGGACTGGTCCGACCGATCTCGCTAATGGAAAAAAAGGCCGATTTCTAAATGAAAAGAGGACGATCCTAATGAGGGGGGCTGACTAGAGCTATCGCCTCGATGAAGACGAAGCTTGCCTGAAACCTCGCGAACAGGAAATGAAGGGGAGGAGAGAACAAGATCCAGAAAG
>Ga0179591_1361873_pt1 | contig 11747 bp, 11 predicted proteins | sample CZOMad2_1_08_16f_FD_182891 | JGI IMG/M metagenome (GOLD analysis project Ga0179591, IMG submission 182891) | Vadose zone soil fungal communities from Angelo Coast Range Reserve, California, USA - CZOMad2_1_08_16fungal (PacBio error correction) | ecosystem: Environmental > Terrestrial > Soil >...
AGGGGGTGAGCCCTGTCTGGGGGAACTGAGAAAGAAAACAGGCCGTGGGAAACCAAAATTCAAATAAGACTGAAAAGCCGCACATGCGAACACCCCCTACGGCCCACGTCCCCAACAGGGTTGGGTCAACCACAAGCCGGGGGGGGGGAAAACTGACACGTGAGTTCTTTCCCTGGGTACGGGGACCAAGAAAAGACCAACGCAGGTGTATTAACAACTAGATTCAGTCTAAAAAAGGCTGTCAGACTTCCGGAAGGGGGGGGTACCGGGGACGAACCCTTCCGAGGAATAAAAGGACTCGGGATTGCGGCCACACCTCGCGGTCCAAAATGTTAGGGGAACCAAAGGGCAAATTTTAAAAAAAGTCTCAGACCAAAAAAAAAAACTGCAGAAAACGGGGACACGGCGGTACGAACAGGGGGGGGGGGGGGGACAGTAAACACCACAAGCAGGCCGAAAAAAAAAAGCAGGAAAAGAAAAACACATTGGGTCACTTGAGCAGGTTACGGGGGTTCATAAAAAGAAGTGATTAAAGCACCAGGGGGTAGGGGACGTTGTGAAAAAGGTGATCCGGTGGCGGCACAGTGGGGTGCGTGAGGGTTCTTAAGGAGCCTCACGGAGTAACAGAGATCAAGGGGGATAGAGCCGAATCAGGTGGCCGGACTGACAGGAAAAAGGATAAAACTCTAAACGGGGGGGGGCCGATCGGGCAACAACCTTCTAAACCCCACACGACAAACGCAAGAAAGAGGCGGGAACCCCTCAAGGCGTCGAAGAAAGGGACGCCGAAGAAAGCCGAGGTCAAAAATCGTGGGATGGAAATGACGTCGCAAGAGCAGTTCGCGCGGGTTCAAAGAGGAAACTGCGGACAGAGGAGAAGCACAACATTACAGACTGGGGCAACAAGAAATACGTCCCTTTGGTCGCAAAGAGGCGGGCCAGGTGGCCTGGGCAGGTGTTCGGGCTAGACCGAAGGAGCATGAGACAAAGCCCCGGGGGGGGCCGGGGGCGGGGTGGGGCCAAGCAGACAGCAAGGAAAGTGGAAGCAGCACTGCCACATAACGTCTTGCCAGAGGTACGTCAAAAGCGGAAGGGGAAAGAGGAAGCCCCGTGCCCTGAACAGGGAAGGGACCCCCGTTCCATGGTGACAACAGCCCTCAGTCAAAAGAGCGGGGGGAACAGTCCAGCAAAACCAAAACACCCCGCTCAACTCGGTCCGCAATCGGTGAAAACCAAAGCACACTAAACAAAACAAAAAAAAAAAAAAACCCCCATGAATTTGGCTAAAAGCAAGTCTTAGCAAGGAGAACGGGCGGGGAAACTTAGGAAAGACTAGCCCCCGTTCAACACTCAGAGAAACCGACAAATGGCTCGGAGAGCCCGAGGGACGGGGTCACAAGTGCCCACGCAAGCGGCAGAGGTCAGCACCGTCGTATGCGGAGGGCCAAAAACCGAGGGTGAGAGCGGACCGTCCACAAAAAAGTAATTAGGAGAATTTGCCAAACTAGACTGCCAAACAAAAAGGGAGAGAGTCAGACATGCGAAAACAGGGATGTGGGGAAGGTCATTACTCGCAAGGAAGAGTCACGAAGAGGGTACAGGGGGCAAATAGGGACTTACACTCTACAAAAAAAACCATAGGGGGAAGCACAACACCCACGGGACGAAAAGGGGCAGAAAAACATTAGGTGTTGAGGGGGGAAAGAGGGGTCCACCGTGAAGTTGTGTTGAAGAATTAAGGGGGATAAAAGGAAAACACCACCGTCCGACCTCCAGGACAGGGAAATGGGGGGGGAAACGCAAAGGAAAAAAGCGGGCGGAGGTCCAAGTGGTTAACCCAAACAAGTAGTGACTCTCAGGCAAAGCCGAGTCGGAAGAAGAAAGATACTCACAGGTTATCTTTACAACGAAATGGTGAACTCATCACCAAAAAAAGGGGTAGACGCAACAGAGTGGGAAATTCCGAGGAGAATTTAGATTTAAGCGCACTCCCATGTTATTTGACACACGGGTGGGGGTGTAAGAAAACTATAGCACCCCATCGAAGGGTGCACACGGTTGTGGGACAGCAAGGTGAGAATGAAATAGACAAAAGAACGATGAGGAAAGCATTTCTGAACAAAAGGCGGGGGGGTAGCACAGAAAAAGCCTTAACCAAACTTGAGGAAGGGGGAAGGGCGAAGGGTGGGGGGATGGACCAGTATTTACACTCATCCGGAAACGGGTGATGGGGGGAAGGGGAAACTGAGGTGGCAAAAAAAGACAAAAAAAGAAATCACATCAAACAACCAAACAGAGAGAGAAAAGGGAAATTTCCAAGGGGGGGGGAAAGTGTGAACTTCAACACCACCAGGGGCGTTTAACCGTGAGGGAACTGTAACCAGAAAACGCCACCCCCATTGCAGCACCGAAGGAGTCCCAGTAAGAAAGAGGCGGAACTGGAAATCACCAGGAGCCACCAAGGGGGGGGGGGGCTACCCGTGTTTAATGCAGTGGGACCGTGTGGTACAGAAAGGAGCAAATTGAAAACACGGGTCAGGAAGAGGGGTGTATTTCCGAGCACCGTTCTCACAAATGGAACCAACTGGCAAAAAAAAGGGGGGGAAAGGTGAAAAGGCACTGACAAGGTTCAGACATGGCCAAAAACACAAGTAACACAAAAAAACAGTGTGGCCTGCACTAACCAAAAAAAGTAACCAGGTAGGAGGGACCCAGAGAAAGCAGACAGGGAGTCTCCTCAAAACAAAAAAAAACTCGTTTGCCAAGAGACGAGCCGGGGGGTGTGGGATGCAAAAGGAGCAGAAGAGGGAATGGCACCAAAGGATGGCAGGTCGACTGGGAACGGTTTGGCATGAACAACCAGTCAACAGTTTCTTCAAAGACAAAGGCCAAGAAGGGGCGCATCAAAAGGCCTGACGGCCCGTGGTGCAAAGGATGGCTGTTTAAGTCCACGGACTCGGAAAATACGCCATTCGAGCAAGAGTTGAAAATCGAACGCAAGGGAAAGGGGACCGAGGAAAGAGATTAAGAAAATTTGGTGGGCAGGGGGACAAAGCAAATCAGAGCCATCTCACGGTACTTCCTCCCGAAAGACAGAGCTGAGAAGACACTCCACGTCAGACCGAAAAAAAAAAGGACGACAAAGGCCAACGGCGGCATAAGGATGTGGGGGTGAGAAACTCGTCGGCTCAGGAGGGAACGGTACCCTGGAGAAAAACGAGACGGCTCACAGAGATCCAATGCAGAACTCTTTTCTCCCATAGGCCCGGGACAGCACCCGAGGGAAGGGGACTTCCATTCAAGAAAGGAGGACTATTTCGGCAGGTCCGAACGCATGGCTTAAAAAAAGAAAAAGCGTAGGCGGGAAAGGAAGTAGGAAGGGGAGACTGAGCGCCCTGTGGGCTCATACCGGCCCAATGAAGGTGACCTGTGGCATCCAATTCAACAACACGGAGTAGAAAATAGAGAGGGAAAAGCCGGTGGAAAATACAGGGAAAAAAGGAAGCGAAGAGGGCCACGTAGGCTAAGTCCACCGAAACGGAGGTATTAACCAAAAGACCCCGCCCTGTTCGACCTCCCAGGCGAAAGGGATAGGGGAAAATAGGAGTGGAGAAACAGGAATGGGGCAAATATAGCGCACAGACGAAGGGAGGGGAGAAAAACAAGGGTTATGAGAGGAGAGGAGGATCCCCGCAAAGGTTAATACGGGGGACCCGGCCGACAAGACAAAGTAGCCTAGAAGATCACAAGAAACAGACGTCAAAAGGAAGAAAGCCGAGAGGGAACCTGAGGCGGCGAAAGGCGCCAGCGATGTGACGGGCCTCAAAAAAACGAATGGCGAGGGAAAGGGGAAGGGGAACACGAATTTATGACGGGAGATGACGGAGGCGCTCGGAATTTTCTCGGAAAACGAGTTAACAACCGAGCGCCGAAAAAAGAAGCGCAGTGACTGGTCACGAGGAAGGAGAAAAACCCTAATCCAACCCCCGACATAATGGGGGACCGCAAAAAAAAAAAGAAAGAAAACAATTAGGGTGCAGGTCTAGGCAAGTGGGTGAAAAGGGGGGGTTGTCATACAAACCTTCAGAAAAGAAACCAAGGAGGAAATCAAACAATATGGTGGTGAACCGTGGACGGCGGCGACAGGGAGTGGGTGCACGCACCAAACAAAAAAGAAAAACGGCCCGATTGAAGAAGATCCTGCAGAAAAGTAGCAAAAGCATGGGAAAGGGAAAAGAAGAAGGGAAAACAGTCGATAGGGGGCCACGTATGGGACCTGCTCTATGGAAGGACGCGGATGGGACGAAGAATGGAGAACAAATTAGAGTCCTTCGACCCGGAAAAAGAAAATAGCCCTTCACGGAAGAGAAACGGGGGGGGGGGGTGAACGAATAACCAATAAGAAGAAGTGGGGGATAAAGGTCACCAGGGGGAAACCGGACGAAAATTAAGAAAAAGGAAGATACCTGACCTTAAAAAAAAGGGAGATAGGGGACGGGGGGGGGGGAACCTCAAAGGGGTGGCTTTCCTAATGGGGTAACTGAAATAACGGGGAAAAAAGAAGCAGGGTGTGACCAACAATTAAGGGCAAAGACGCAGAACTCGTCGCAACAACAACCTTAGAATATACTATTAGGAAGTGGCTCCTGTCTGGAAGGGGAAAGGGGGGGGAAAAGGAAATAAAAAAAAGAGGAGCCGGACAGGGGGGGAAAGGAAACCTTCCCGCCACCAGTAAACGCCCTGTTCCAGCAAAAAACCAGGGGGAGGGGGGCAGTGTAAGAAGAACCTGATCAAAGCCAAAAGTTTGGTAAACAATTGTGCAGGGCAGGTGGCCGCAACTGAGAACCAGTTAAGCAAAGGACCTGGGGTGGTCCTGAGAGAGCCACAAAAAAACGTGCACCAAGAGGGGCAAAAACGGGGGGATCATCTTGGAATTCCTAAGGGGGGTCACGAACGGGAGGGGAAGAAAGAAACCAGCAGGGGTAACCAAAGGTCGTGAACCCTCATACGAGGTTCAGACCTTTCGTTGAAGCTCAGAAAAAGTCCGGCTCCCAACGGGTTGCTGTCGAGGAGAGGACGGGGGGAAGGGGGGGGGGTGAATGGGACAAAAAAGGGGGAAAAGACAACACAGGGGAAGGGTTGGAACAAACACATTGGTCATTGTGTAGCCGTTGCAAGTTGGGGGAAAATGGAGAAAAAAAGGTTGACTTGCAAAAACCTAAGGGGGAAATTGAAGACAAGGATGGACCGTTCAGGAGGGGGGGGTGCCCTGGTGTTCGGTGGGGTTTGGCTAGAATGTCTCAGGGAACTCGGGGAAAAAGAACCGAGGGGAGGTATGTCGGATTGAAACGACGCCCGAAGGCTTGACGCTGAAAGAACCGACAGGAGCTCGAAAATTGGGGGGGGGGTGGGACTCTCAAAACGCAGAGCTCCGAAAAAGGGACAGATCCATCGTAACCGGGGGGGGGGGGGAAGAAAAGGGACCATAAAACATCTGACGTAGGTCAACCTGAACAAATCGGAAAAAAAGGTCGAAACAGAAAGCTGAACAGAAAGAGGCGGGACCTGAGGGGGAAAATTGGTGTGATTCCTCGGACCTGTGAAGGAAGGCCGGTCCGAACACCGAGTAAAACGACCGCGAAGGAGAATCCGCAAACGAGAGAATGATTCAAATTGGTTGTAGCCACTCTGGCGCGCCTACGAAGGGAGGGGTGGGGGGACAAATTACATGGCCTGGTGGGCAAGGGGCAGGGCGAAAAAAAAAAACAAAACAGCAGCATGAGGACGACAACCTAACGGGAAAAAAAAACGGTACTGGGGAGAGGGGGAAAAAGAGAACGAAGGCAGGAGATACTGGAAAAAAAATCAGGGAAACAGAGGGGAAAGAACAGAGGTAAACCCAACTTGGGAAATCTGACACACCCTAAAAAAAACAAAAAAAAGGGGTAAGAGTAAACAAAGTGAAAAAGCCCTGTGCCGTAGGGACTTTAAAACGAAGCGTCGAAGCCAGGGCCCCACTCGTCAACTCCCCGTCGAAAGGAAATACCCCCAGTATCATAGCTCGGTCAAATCAATATGACTAAAGGTAAAGAAAATAAAAAAACGACCCAATAACTTGGGACTGAAAAGGGAAGTAGGAAGAAACGGAACAAAAAAAGAAAAGAACGGGCGAGGGAAAAGCAGTAACCCAAGTGAATATGGGACTACCCACCCGGACAGCCGTCACAGACGAGCAAGGGAAGAAAAAAAAAACAACACCGTATGCCGCCTCTGCAAGGGAGGTGAAGGCTGAGCAACTGTCGTGAAGGGCCCCAAAACAAAAAGATGTCGACGACGGCAGTCAAAAAAAAAGAGAGGGGATACTGGTAAAGGCAAAGGGGCAAAGGCGGAACGAAGGGGAAGATCGACGGAGCTCAGGCAAAAAAAGAAAGTTCGGGGATGGGCAAGCGCCGAAGAGGGAGCGCAAAAAAACCGGGAGCCCTCTAACCAAATACAAAACAGGGAAGGGAAAAAAACGGGGAAAACTGGATGCAGCCTCACGACCAGAAAAGGAAGGGCGGGGGAAAAAAAAAGGGTTTTGGTTAATTGACACCCCAACGGACAACCGGGCGAAATAACACAGAACAAGGAAAAGGGGGGGGTGAAAAGGGAAAAGGAGGGACACTGTTCCGTGCACAAAAAAAAAAGACGATAATGACAAAAGGAAGCACCTTAGGAAGCCATTGGACCGTTAAGTTAAGACTTGGGAGCGGGAAAAGAAAGGACCCGATATTGAGAGAAAGGAAGAGCAGACAGAGCTGCCTGCGGAAAATGTCCGATGTGGCAGAACGACCAGGAGAAAATTTCGGGGGGCTAGGGTTTGGTGGGAAGTGCGAGGAAGCACCCCTAGCCACCGGGGTAGGTGGGCAAAGATGGAAACAGGGAAAGACGAAACAGAAAAGGGAAAAGGGCCGGTTGAGGAGAAAAGAGTGATCACAAGGAAAGACCAGTGGGAAAAGGGGCGGGGGAGGAAATGGGGGGGTGAAGAGACCAAACCAAAAGCAGAGGTTACGCCAGGGAGGGACAGGGCCAAGGTGAAGAAACAAAAGACACCATCGATCGACGGGAGAGGAAGGAAGAAGGTCTGGGACGTAGAAAGGTGGGAACTGAACCAAACAGAAGCAAAAGCCGTGAACAAAGGGTGACCTTAGTACGAAAGAACACTCCCCACCAAACCAGGGGACACGCTGGTCCCAGCAAGGAAAAGGTGAAACAACTGGGGTGACGGACCATGAAATGCTCCCTGGTGATGAGGAAGAACGAACAAGGTGGCAGTGGGGTATTCAAAAAGAGGGGAGCAATGTTAAGAAAACAAAAAAGTTGGGGCAGCCTGTCCAGGGGGTCGGCCGACACAGAAGGGGAGGGGGGTCAGGAGCCAGGACAGTAAATCGGGGGGAAAAAGACCTAAAAATCGAGGACGGTCACAATTGTTCGGAACCAATTCCGAAGAGAGAAAAGAGGGTGAACGGATCGAAGACGTACAAGCCGGTCCTGATTGAAGGAAAAAGAACGGGGGGCTTTCCAACCACTTGAAATCCTCAGACTTGTCAGAGGAAAAACCCCAGTAAAAATGTTTTATCGGGACGTGCGGGGGGGGGTCATGAGAGACAGTCAAGCGCGACAGGTGCTTCAGAATGAAAAAGGGAGGGGGGGACCCAGGGGGGGAGGCCAACATGAGGGGGACTTAATGCAGGAAAAGAGGGGCATCGAGGACACCCGTTGGGGAGCTTGAACGACAGGAAGAAAACGGGGGGGCCGAGAAAGTGAAAACGAAAAAACGGTGGAGACCGCTCGGGAAAAGGGGAAAGAAAAAAACGTAGAATACAAATACTCTAAAAGAACGTTAGCCTCAGAAAATCGGCGACGCTTAACAATCGAAAGGGGAGAAAAAGGGAAGACAGGTCTATCGGCAAACGGAAGTGGTGGGGAAAAAATCGCCAAGACTGACAGGCGGCGAGGTTACGGAAAAAACCGAGAACTGCGACAAAAGCAAAAATGGAAGAGCCCTGCAGAACGCAACTGTTGACCTCCGTTAAAGGCGGTACTAAAGCCGCCTTTGGACAACAGAAAGGGAGGACGGTGGGGATGGGAAGATTGGGTACCTATCCGACGGAAGGAAACCCGCGGAGCGGTTACTTGGGGCTGGAATGCCGACCGGGGGAGGGGGGACAAGAAAAGGGGAAGCAAGGAGCCCAGGAAGAACGATTCCACCCTTCAATCTCAAAAAAATAGCAAAACAACAAGAAAGAAATATAAAGCAAAATAGCAGGGAACGGCGAAGCAAGAGGAATTGACAGGGGTCAAAAAAGAAGCGACGTCCCCCTTAACCTCCCAAGACCAACGCCAACAAAGCAGAAAAGGCCGGGCGTTGAAATAGAGCAAGGAAATAAAAGCACCCAAGGCCCATTCGTGAAAGAAGGAACTTAACACGGAAGAGCGAAACAGCGGTGACTGTAATAGTGACAAACAGCCAGAGGGAAAGTAAAAAAAAAGGGTCATACGCGCCAAACGAACAAGGTCCTTGAAGCAAGTATCCAAAAAAAATCAACGTGCAAGGAAGGGCACGGAACGAACAGGGACATGCAAAGTCAGGACTTCGCAAAACTGTCAACGGAGAAGAAGGAAAGGCCAGAAGAAATCTCGACGTAAAAGAGGCCGATGAAAAAGAGAAAACATGAAAAAAAAAAACGGCATAAGGACACCAAAACCAAAAGGGTTGCGGACTGTAGTCAGCTTCCTTCAAGAGGTCACGGCAGGAGTAAAATCAGCGAATCAGCAAACGATCCAAAATCTTAACAAAAACAACCCAAACATGGCCGCCAAAAGAAACTGAAAAAATAACATACGGGGGGAAAGGACAAAACCTGTCTAGGGGAAAGGGGGGGTGTTTAAAGGGGGGGGTACATGGGGGAAAACCAAAGGCAAAAAGAAACTTAAAGGCCAAGGGGTTGGCCCGAACGGTGACAAAGCGGGCGGCTGGGGGGGTTGAAAAATTGGGGGTGGTAACTGGGGGGACCGAAGAAAGGGAAAAATGCAAAAAGACCCGGAAGACAAGTGATCATGCTGAGACGAAATGGCAAAAAAGGCCTTACGGGGGGAAGGGTCACGAAAGGGTGGCCAAGGGAATTTGAAAATAACAACAAGGGGGGTGAAAACGCCAGAAGACGAGGTCGATGGGAAAAAATCCCCGACCCGCAACCCTGCCGGGAAAGAGGGGGAAGAGGGGTGGGTGAAGGAGGTAAGAAAACCTGTTCGAAGTAAGGGCGAAAAGCATGTTAAAAAGTAAAGAAACGCCAAACAAGGACCACCATTGAAGATCAGGGAAGTGAAAAAAAAGAAGGCCAGTGAAAGGAATCCTGTTCTAAACTGGGGGGTAGTAGGACCAACAAAGTAGTTTCCAACTAATCCTTAACGCGTTGTGGGATGAAGGGCAACCAGTGAAAAGGAAAAGCAACAAGACTCAACAAAACAAAAAAAAAAGGGAAGGGGGAGTAAAAAAAAAAAAGAGGGATATGGGGCAGGACTTTGGAACTGAGGTAAAAACCCCCGCGTGGTAAAAACGGCGGAAAAGAGGGACTCAGACCAGCATCAGCCAAAAAAGGTGCAAAGGCAAGACAAAAAAAAGGGTAAAAAAAACATCCAACTGGGGCGGTCAATTTATAATCCCTGATAAAGACAAGGGGGAATGAACGGGTATGACACGGCGGTCAACGGGGTGGAAAGGGCTGGGCCAGGAAAAAACCGGGGGGCATCATCGGGGTGTAGAAGATCGGCTACGAACAAAAGGTCAGGAAAGCCTTCCCAGAGGGTGGGGGGGGGACCAGAGACAAGACCGGAAAATGTTCAGGAGGACCTCAGGTCTCGCGTGGCGCCTGAACCATCGCGCGGGTCAAACCATTGACCCGACGAGAAAAGAATGTCAGCACATTTGCGGAATCAAAGAAGGCCTGAACTAATGCTTGCAACGACTGGAGCGAATAAGGGTTGAGTGCAAAACCACCCGGGGACGCGGACGGTAGTAAAAAATGGGAGGGGTCGGGGGTGGAAAGGAAAAACCGTTGGTAAACACAAGCCAGTGAGTCAACAGACCGACCCCGTAAGGCGAAACAACCAGTATTGGATACGTGGGGGTCGGGACAAAGGGGTGGGGTTCAAAAAAACATTCTGGTTGGAAAGGAGAAGGCGAGGGGAAATAGGGCAAAGTGCGAGTAATCGTCGAAGGGGAAAAAGTCAGGAAAAAACAGAAAGAACCTGGGAAGGGACACGAGAGTACGAGAGGGCCAAACAACGAAAAAAACTTTTGGGGTTTCAGGAATACCAACGGGCCCATCAATAGCAAACTCAGAGCAAATAGACGGGTAACGGACCCAAAACGCTTCGGGATCAAAAAAAAGGGAAGAAAGAACCATAACGCGCAGACTAGCCCCCTGAACCAGGGGGGTGAATGTTGTCTTGTAGGTCGCTCAGGGATGGGACGGCAAGGGGGGCGACCAACAGGAGACGCGAGAGGGAAAGCTCCTTACAACCCTTGTGGGTTTAAAAAACTGAGCGCACAAGCTACGACAGGGAGCCAAAATGATGTTGGACGGACCCTGCCTAGGGGTGCGGAGATCGAGCATAAGTCCACCCAGAAGCAAAGGAACGGAAAAGGCTGTATCCTGACAAGCACACTGGAGACCAGGGAACGAAAGGGCCGGAAAAGTCCACAACAGAGGGGGTATCCAGTGGGGGGACGAAATCTCTCAGAAAGAAAAAAAAAACGAAGGGGGGATGAAAAGGCCCGCCGAAAAAAACGAAAAAAAAGCATCACAACCCATCCTCGAACACCCGCGGGGACCTATTGGGCACAACACAACGTACCCCGGAATGTCCACCTCATGCCCCGCAACCGGATGAGCACGGGCCAGCAACCCCGGGCCAAGGAAAGGGCCGGACAAGCCGGTGGGGTAAGCGGAAGCACGAGTGCCAAGGAAAAAAGGCCGAGACAAATGGAAACTGATAAGGTCTCCGAAGAAGCCGTAAACACGACCGCAAGGGGAGAAGTAAACGAAACGAGAAAAACAAAAAAGAAAGTAATCGCCGAAGATCTCAAATAATCGGCGTCACCTGAGGGGATGAGGATGAAAAGCCCGCCGGAACACGGAAAAAAGAAAATGGCTGGCTGAAGAAAACAATTTGCGGGGTCCCTAGGCGAAACCAAGTGTCTCTAAGAACTGGACGTAAGTGGTCAAAGCAAAAAAGCAGAAAATGTAGGAGACGAGTCACTCGAGCAGGAGACATAAGTATAAGAGACAAGAAATCTAGAAAAACACAGAACATCACATGGCCGACAAGAACACGGGGCCCCGAAAAGGGAGCATACCTGTGATCAAAGGTCCCTAGGACCCACCGTTCAGTGTTGAAAGAAAGGAAGAGGTGGTATCAACACAACAAGGAAAATGAGGGGAAACCAAGAAGAAAAGGGTTGAAGCCAGGGGGGGCTCGTTCCATTGGGTGGCAAGCCCCAACTAAGCCGAACGGGGAAAAAAGCACCTAAAGAAAATGGGGGAGACGAAATATAATCTCTTATGTCGACAATTGGGACGAGGGCGATTGGGACTGAAGCACAAGAGTGGAACGAAAGAGCTTGAGGAGAAGGAATGGGATGTGCATTCCTACCGTCCCCCTTCAACCAAGGGGAGGGGACAGGGAAACGGTTGGGTGGTGAG
>Ga0179591_1307776_pt1 | contig 11746 bp, 16 predicted proteins | sample CZOMad2_1_08_16f_FD_182891 | JGI IMG/M metagenome (GOLD analysis project Ga0179591, IMG submission 182891) | Vadose zone soil fungal communities from Angelo Coast Range Reserve, California, USA - CZOMad2_1_08_16fungal (PacBio error correction) | ecosystem: Environmental > Terrestrial > Soil >...
GTTGGTGTGCGGGCGGGGTTCAGGCTGAAGGCGATAGCTTGGTGGTGGATCAAACACGGCGGTGAACCCCGGCGAAACTGGTCAGAGGAACCCCAAGAGGGGGGGAAAAAAGACGCCCTGGGTGGGGGTGGGATGTTGGGGTGGGTTACCCACACTTGGACGAAACCCCCCTGGGAGAAGCGGGAGGTTTTCATTTAAGCTCGACTGTACGTGAGGCACCGGGGGATTCACACGCGAGACCGGAGTAATAGAGGGGCTCAAGGCAGGGAAGGGGGGTTAAGTCACAAAAACTTTGGTAGGACAAACCAGGTGGCACTAGTCTGTATATTCGTATCAATGGTAGGGAGGGAAAAAGGGGGGGGGAAAGGGAGGGTTTGGGTGTGTGACTTTGGAGAGCATAAAACTGAAAAAAGATCTGGTGAAAGGTTGGGTGGGCATTGGTTTTCACACCCAAGAGCGATTGAGAGATGCGCAGCAAGGTTGGAAAAAATGAAAAAAGGTTCGTCTGTGCGAAGGGTCAGCCGGTGAACTCTTAAATGGGAAGGGAGGGGAAAAGCCCGAAGCATGCAAAGGGCCAAAGTGTGAAAGGGGCATGGAATTTTTTTTCGGCACTGGAGGCGAGGGAAGTCGCCATAACCTTTAATAAAAGGTTTGCGCTCGAACGCCCATGGGTAGGCGTTCGGGGGGGTGGTGTCGCGTCCGGAGTTGAGAAGGGCTCGAAGGGGGAAAACAGGTGAGCAGGGTCAGAAAATAACTGAGGAATCAAGGAAGGCTGGGGGGATTGAAGCATCGCTGAGGAGTTGGGCAAAAAGTTCCGCAGGAAAGAGCCCAGAATTTTGAACAATGCTATTCGCGGGGTAAGGGGGCGACAAGTCTGAGCAGACGCTTCGTGTCGGGGGGTGGGGCCGTTGTAAACATAAAGGAACCGCAACAGATGCGTGTGTCGGTTTGGGGGGAGGGGGAGGGCCTTGCAAAGGGATATCAGTGTTTGTCATCAAAAAGGCCGTAGAAAAAGGGGATCGTGCTTTTGGTGGGAAAAGGTTTTGCAACAGGAACTTCGGGTGTTCCGCTCCAGGCGCGATTGGGGTGGTGGTGCGATATTTGCGACGGAGACACGGAGAGGAGTCCGGACGTTTCCAAAGGGAATGCAGACCCTGCCTGGAATCAGGTGGAGGTGGCGAGGAGGATAAGAGCACCGGCCCACTGACAGAGTGTGGGGGTCCGCCGTGCGGAGGGGGGGGGGGGGGGGAGGCTCTCAAAAGGTCAGCGCCTGGATGAAAATCGGTCAGCAAGCACGAGGGAAGGGTAAACCAAAGGGGAAAAATCGGCGCAAAAAGAGAATTTTAAAGAGGTTCTTCACCCCCGGGCAGCGGTCGCCAAAGCGGAATCTAGAAAAGGGGGAGGTTGCGCGGGCGGTAAGAACAAGGCCTGCGGGGAGCCGCTGAGGCAAAAGCCTCACGGCCCTCTACGCTGGGAAGCGAAAGTGCGGCACTCAGTGTTCGTGATCGAGGGAGGAACGGGCCAGCCGTGAAGGGGACGGAGGTCATTGGGACGTTAATTCCGATCCAACAACCAAAAATCGCGCCAGGAAGGGTGGGGGGGATGCATCGACCCGTAAACTCATTCGAACACGTCAGGGGGAGGGACCTGAGCTTTCGAGAGTTGATAGTTGGGCCCCAAAAGGGTAAGATTAAGTGAGCCGGGGGCGAAAACTGGGGGAACTAATCAGTTCCCCCGCATAGAGGGCCGGGCAGAAGCCCAGAAAGGTTTTCCTGTTTTGGTGAGGGTTGGTAGGCGCGGGGAAAGGACAACCTAAGTGTCAAAAAGAAGAGGTAAAGGAGAGAAAATGACATACGGTGCCGAAGAAAGGAGGGGGGTAGGGCCATTGGGTCACCCCTCAGGGGACAAAACGACAAATGCATGAAGGGGGGAAAAAAAGGGAAGTGAATTAGGTGGGTTAAGTGAGGTCGCGACAAAAGGTGGAGACCCTTCAACAGGGGCGGCTTGAGACAAAAACATGGTGGAGAGGAAAACACTCAGGGCATCCGCTGGTAACGTGACGAAAGAAAGTGCGCGATTTCACAAGCGGGTGGAAGGTCAAATGAAAAAAGCATCGCTCACAACCATAAAAAAAAAAACACTATAAACAGGGGGAGGGGAGGGAAAAAAGGAAAAATGGTCATCAATAAAGCCATGCACGAATCTCTCACGCAAGGAAAGGCAGCAAACACCATCGTTCAACACCGCAGATTGACAAACAATCTAAAAGCGGGGAAAGGCAAGAAAAGAAATTAAAAACAGGTCATTTTGTGGGACAGAAAGAGGGAAGAATTAACCAAAAGGGATCTAGAAAAAGACAAAAATAACGTTGAGGGGGATCGAGAATGTGGGGTAAAGAAAAACGAAAGGTCAACAAAAGCAATCTTGAAGAGGGCACAAGTACAGTTGTTTTGACAAGAAGGGGGTCTCGCTCAAAAAACGCGAAAAGTATAGAAAAAAAGAAAAGAGAGGGGACCAGAAAAAGAAAAGAGACATTAGGAACAAAACAAAATAGAAAAAGGTCAGAGAAAGGTTGCCTAGCCAGAGCTCTCTCTCCCGTCAGCAGGGATGAGAGGAGGCCCCCTACTAAGGAAGACCCCGTACACTAAAAACCCTTCAAAAACGGAGAGAACCAAAACAAGATTATTCTTGGGGGGGTCCGCAAAAAAACCGCCAAAAGAAGAAAGCAAAAAAAAGAAGGGAAAGAACGCCCAAAATCGCCGCTGGGGAAGGGGCTCTCCGCTGCAAAAAAATCAAAGGACCTGGGTCTCTCAAAGATACCAAAAATAAACGGGGGGGAAAGGGGGGAAACAACAAACTCTGACCGCCTCCAGTGTGGCAAGCGCACTATCGGAAAAAAGACAGAAAACAGCTAAACAACGCAATGGGGGAAAAAAAAACGAGATAAAAAGGGTAAAGTCAAAATTTAAAAAAAAACAGGGGAGATGGGGAGAGTATACAGTGGCAGAATTGAGTGAAAAAGCCATAGCAGGCGACAAAAAAAAAAAATTCCATGGCGTCTGGTCCTAGCCCTACCCTAGAAAAATGCCGTCAAAAGAAGAAGCAGCATATGGAGAAGAAAGACGGACTCAAAAAGACATGAGGAAAAGAAAAGGGGCAAAGGCGAGGACGATATTACCACCGCAAAACTAGCCCAAGGAAGAAAAGAGGGGGGACCGAAAAAAGAGGTGAAACCAACTCAACCAATGATAACGGCGCAACTTGGTGTTAAGCAAGATCCCGAGAGGAACGTGCACCTAATGTGACCAAAAACCGTGAACAGGGGGTGGAAAGGGGGGACTAACTCGAGGAGGGAGACACTGGAACCGACGTCAACAGCAAAAGAAGGGGGAGGACAAAAGACGAAGGGGTGTCAAAATCTGGCGAAAGTGCACGCTCAAACACAGACCATTGGGACAAGGAAAAGAGAGGAAGCAATTCAAAAATAAAAGGAGACAAGACCACCTGGCACGAAAAAGGAAAACTGTCCGTTCGAGAAACAGGGTTCAAAGCGGCCAAAAACACTCGAAGGTGATCCCAAATTCAGGACGAAAAAAAAAGGGGACAAACTCAGAAAGGAGAACGAACATTTCAACCCAAAAACAGTTTTAAAAGGCGATTTCAATCAGACGGTCCCGAAAAGAACAAAAGTACAGAAGGGCAAGGTCGCGGACCAGACATAGGTCCCTAGAGGAAAAAGGGGGAGGAACAAAAAGAGAACTTTTAAAAAAAGACCAATCTCGAAGGACAACCCTGCGCGCAAACCGAAATGGGGGGGGGTGGGAAAACACGACAATGCCAGACAACAGACAGGAAGGAAAACCAGTGTCAAAGACAACAAAAACGCCATGGAAAGGATGAGGAAGGAAATAATAAAAAAAAGGTTGGGAGAAACGGGCCTGGACGTCTCGGGGGGGGAAAAAAAAGAAGCGACACCAGGGTAATCGAGGAAAATTGGGAAAGGGGGATGCACCCTGAAAAAAAAAGAACAGCTTAAATAAAAAACAGGTGGAAAATCAAGGGCACCTTGGGAAAAAAACCACTTGAAAAAAGAGGAGACGGGGGTCCAACCCGAAAAAGCAACGGAGGAAGATGGAAAGCTCAAAATCAACACCTCAAATCCACAAGAAACAAGGAGGGGAAAAAAAAGAACTTCATCAAAAAAAAGATGGGGAAAAAAAAGACTGCGTTGCCACAAAAAAAATCGAAAAACCGTTGGGGAGGAGAAACCTCAGTCAATACATGAAAGGTCAAAGGGAGGACAGCAGAAAGGACTCAAGCTCAAGCAGGAGACCTTGTTGGGGACGAGAGAAGGAGACGGATCAAAAGGACTCTGCAACACAAAAAGAAAACCAGGGGACAAGGCCCAAAGCAGAACCGAAAGAAGGGGGAACAAGGACTCAAAACTAAAAGAAAAATCACTCACTCCCCCGACCAAAAAGTTTCGAAAACTAAATAATACTTGCACGTCTTTAGGCTGCTAAAAAGAGGAAGAAAGGAAAAAAAAAGGGTCTGAGTAGAAACTGGGTTTGGAAAAGCTAAAACACCCCCTCAGCGGCCGCTGTATCGTGACTTGGGTGGTTGTGGGGGAAAAGACGTCTAAGGAAAGGGACGGCGGGAAAGAAATGTTAAGATCAGGCCAAAGACGGTTTTCACCAAAAGTGGGGGAGAGGGGGGAGAAGGAGGAATATGTAGCGAAGTACAAACCCCTTCGCGAAAACCGGCCTTTTTGGGGGGGAAGCAAAGGCGAGGGAACCTAAAAAACAAAAAGCACAGGGATGCCGTAAGGTCCCCTCGGGGGCAGTCGTAAAAGATAGTGGAACCAAGGGGGGGAGGGGAGACGTTGGAAGGGTACAACATCCACAAAAAGTAAGAGGCAACCAGAAACTCGGGGAACTCGCGGCTTCTGACCCTCTAAAAAAAAAAAGGAACGGAGAGGGGAGAACCAGGGGGGAGGAGCCTCTAAGATAGGAAAAGCAATAAGTCGAGAGTAGGCAGACTACGCAGGGAGTTGGTCACTCCTTTCTCGAATAAATGGGAGGGAAAAAGGGAACAACTGAAAGAAATAGGCAATCTAAGCGGGGGGGCAAGTAACAAAACAAAGGAGAAAAAGGGGCCTGATACAGTCAAGCGTCTATAAGTTCTGAAAAAAAGCAAAATCGGAGGCAAAAGAACAGAGACCACATTGTTAGTTCCAAAAAAGGGGAAGGCATCTGCATCATTAAGCTTATTGCGGTCCGGTCCATCAAATAAGAACTCACGATTAAGAAAAAGACAGAAAGTAAGAAGGGATTGAAGAGGAAAACGCAACGGACTATAATCTTCTCGACAAAAGAGAACTAAGTCAAGAATCCTGCAAACCCGTCGAAAAAAAAACGCATCTAAGAAGAATCGTTGATTGAATATGGGAGGAAAAAGAACAGGGGGGGGTACCGATGACTGAAAAAAATTGGAAAATGACTCCACAATAGGAGTCTCAATAAGAACATTAAAAAAATGCGCAGGGGAAACCAACTCGTCGGAAAAGAAAAAGGTATAGAAAAAGGGAGAAACGATCTTGTTTGCTGAGAAAGCTCGAAGAACTCTTTCCAAAAACACCCCCCAAAACGTTGTCCCAAAAGAATCGAGAATGGAAGGTGGAGGAAAATCCACTTAATGCAGCTCCTCCAGAAATATACTATGCCATACAGGAAAGATCTGGAGAGACCACATTAACACGGGGAGGAAGACGGACCTATATGCGGACACCATTTACGAAGGGAGGAAGAAGGGGGAATAGAAAAATGCCTTTAGAACGAAAGGAAAAAGTAGGCAATCACATCACCGTCAACGAATGTCCATAATCAGGGGGTAGAGAAGACCGGTCCTCGCAACAGAAGAAATAAGAAAAGCACTTTTTATAATTTGGGGAGAAGAGGCAAAAAACCAAAAAAAAAAAAAACAAGTCCGCTGACTCGGGGAGAAATTGGGCGGGGGGGGGGAGGAAAAAAAACTGTCATTCACCATGTAGGACTCTTCATCGACCACTAAAAAAAAAAAAAAAAAGAAAGCAAGTCCGTTTCAAGGGTAGTTTGTTGGGTTCTATCTTGCTGAATGGGAGAGAAAAAGATTCCCATCCTCGTCAAAGAGAAAATATGAAAAGGACGGGAGGAAATAAAAATTGTAAGAATGGGGATCTCAAGTGCTTTTCGCTCCTAAAAAAGAGGGGGGGGGTTAAACAGAAAGGGAACAAAAACCCGGAGATATCTCACAGACAAAAAACGGAAAAAGCAAGGCGTGCTCGGCCGAACCTTTTGGCAACAGATTTAAAGAGAAAAAGGACACTATCAAGCCTAGCCAAAAAAAAAAGAAATCGGCCAAGAAGGAACCAGAGGACGAAACCTAAGTTCCCTACTGCACCCGGCTTCCAGGGGAAAAAAGTCAGAAAGGGAAAAGAGAGTCGAGTTCACCGAGTACTCTGGACGGAAAAAAAAAAAAAAAAAAAAATCAGGGAAAAAAAAAGAAGGAAAAAAGGGCAATCTGAATAATCCCGATCATAGGAAAAGGCCTTCCCTAAGGGGGAGGGAAGCAGGGTTCAAAAAGAGAATACCTATCCTGTACCAAAGGCCGGATCTAGAAGATTACCTCTTCTCCGTTCTTCGATTCAGGGACTTAGAGAAAAGAAGACCGCAACGTGCTAATGGTTAGAAAATGCATAATTCTCAAACTACTAGGGGTGTAAGAATCCACAGTGGAGAAAGGAGGTCTCAATGGCGCAGAAAAGACGGGAAGGGGGGTAGATCAGGGGGTGACGCCCGGCTCTAGGGTTGGGAAAAATCAAGAAAAACTAAAAGGAACAGAGAAAACACCCCTAACACCCCTTTATATGGAAAAAGGAAGCGGGGGGGGGTCCTCAGGAACGAGTAAAACCCTCCCAAAGACCGCAAATTAAAAGGAAAACTTATGAGATACCTCTATCCAAAAAAAAATAGTAGAGGGAAAAGAAAAAAAGAGGATCTCTTATCCTTATCACCCGAACGAGAGAAGGACGTCGTGCCCCAAGGACTGTCTGACGTAAAGGGGAAAGAAAGTCGAGACGTGGCCATGTCCCTATCGTAAGGAAAAAAAAAAAGAAGGGGGAGAACAATCTCCAGAGGGATTAGCCAGCCAACGGAGGACAGACACGGAAAGAACATCGCCTCAACAAACAAAAAGAAGAGAGGCTATCGAGTCAGATCCATAATTAGGGAGGTGTCAAAGGTCGAAAACGAAAAAAAGAAAAACCGGCGGGGGGAAGGGGAGGACCGGAGACCAGTCTGCAAAGGCCGTGAGAATCAAAACGCACCAATCAGAAAAAAACAAGCAAAAGGGGAAAGGCGATTCGTCGATAAAAGAAAAGGGGATAAAAAAATGAGAGGTGAAAAGACGCAGGGTGTTGTTATGCGAGCGAAGCGAACTGAGACCTTCCCAAGAGAAACGGGGGAAGAAAATCCAACACAGAGGGAATGGAACGATTGAAAGAAAAGAACGCGGGGGGGTCGTACTGATGAGGGGTGCAGGAGACAAAACTGAGGTACAGGAACTCTGAAAACCGAAGGTACTGGTGTAGGAACAAAATCGAAAGGACCCGTGGGGCAACGTAAATTAATGCCAGGGCAGAAAGACGTTATGAAAAAACAGGAACATGTTTGGATCCCTCGGGGTCAAAAAAAGAAACTCGGTTGTGAAGATCTTGAGGGGGAGGGGTGAGAGGGGATGGTTGAGGATTGGGGAACTTTCAGCAGCGATCGGAAGGTTGAAAAGCAGGAAAGGAAAAAAAAGTTTTGCGATTCCGTTGACAAAGACCGGGGGGGGGGGGGGTTGTGCGGGCAGCAGAGGGAGGAAACGGGTTCAAGGGAGGGGGTGACTAGGAAATAACTTTCTCAGGGGGGGTAAGGCGGGAAACAGTGGGGCGATGGAACAACCCCTCAAAGGAGGAAGAGAAAAAAGCGGGGGGGCCGAAAAAAGGATAATGGCCTCGCTGCGCCATGTACGGGCAAAACAACAGAAAAAGAAAACGGGTTGTAGATGTGTTACTGTTCCCCACAGGCTCGAATCAAGACGAGGAAAAAGAGGCAAAATACTCCTCCCGGAGGCTAAATTATGTGAAGAAGTTCGCTCGCAGAATGGGGGGAAGATAGAAAAAGGAAAATAAGGAAGAAAGGGGGATACGCCGGAGATTGGCATTTTGGAAGAGGAGGAAGAGGGGACGGGAAGGAAACAAAAGAGTTGTTCCGATTGCCCGGCGCGCTCCGCAAAGACGACTCACCCGAGGGTTAAAGCAAAGAGAAAAGGAGGCTGGTAACCCGTTACTTCAAGAGGGAAAAACGGGGGAAAAGGGGAGAAAAAGGAAAAAGGAAAAACACTGGGCTTCAACTGTGTTTGTCACCACGAAGCCAGAGGGAAAAAGGGAGCAAAAAAAACGATACGCGTGGGCTTGCATGCTTCACAGACAGCCAATAGGGAAAAGACGCGGAAAAACTGTTCAATCCGAAGCACGAATGTGCCTTTTAAAGGAAAGCGCTCCATATGAGGGGAAAAAAGCGAGGGAGAGGGAACCAAAAAAGGAAAACGTCCGTTAAACGTAAAAGCTTCCGCGAAAAGGCAAATAGCCGCCACAGGGGGAAGGATTGTCTTCTGGCTGGACAACCGGTGGCTTGGGGGGGGCCAAACGCCGCAAAAAAGGAAGGGAATTAGCAGGTTGCTGTGGAGGCGGGGGACGCAGGGGAAAATGGCCCGGAAGAAGGACGGCCCCGAGTGACGTAACCAAGGAAGAAAAGAATCGCCGGTGGTCAAAAGAGAGGGGGGAAGAAAAAAAAAACTCCGTTGGCGAAACCAAAGGTGTGAACGGATCTTTTGGTTGGAAGGGGCCGGAACGGAAAGCCTTGTAAGACTTCTGTGAAAGGAAGAGGGGGGAAAGACGGTTTTTTTGTTCAAAAACAGGGAAGGTCTGGGAAACGGAAAGGGGACAATGACGGGGATCCTGGGGAGTGAAATGCCTGCGAAAAAAAAGGGGGCAAAAAGGGGGAGTGGCAGACGGGCTCGCAAAAAAACAAACGGAACTCCGAAAACCATACCGAAAATGAAAAGGAGGAGGAAAAATCCAAATTACTGCCGGGGACAAAAGCTGGGGAAACGGAAAGGAGAAAAACATAAGACAATTGGGTATCAGACGCGGTCGCAAAGATACAGGAAGACGCCAATCGAATTCCCCTGGAAGAAAAAAAAGGAAGTCAAGAAGAAAAGGGTTTTCTCTGCTACCATTCCTAAAGAAGAGAAGGCAAAAGATGGGGAAAGGGGGGGAGGGAATGAAATGATAGTTAAAACCCACCAAGTCGACCGAGGACCGCCGTAAAAAAGAGAGTTCTGACTATAACCCCCAGTAGCGGAAATGAGGAGGATAAAAAACCCAAACAGGGAAAGAGAGGACGGTTATCGGAAGCGATTGATGGGTCTATTGGATCAGCAGGAACGGGTCAGAGAACATATTCCTACAAATTCAGAAAGACGGTTGTCCTTACGCAGCAGCAATATCGGAAAGAAGAGGGGGGGACAACGAAGGAATGATAAACACGTGGCGGGAGACCCCGGTAAGGCCGGGGATCATTCTTCCGGAAAGGTTGGAAAAAAAAACAAAACAATACTGGACAAGCGAAATGGTTGATCTGGAGGTAGAGGGGGGATCTAAGGAGGGAGGGGCAGGGGAGATGCCATCAAATATCTGGTGATTTTCGACCTGTAAAAAATGGGATACCGGAAAAGGGGGAAGGTAGTTGAGCGGGCTGGTGACCCTACAATCGATGTAGTAACTGTGCAAGGTTGGTAACGGGGAAGAAAAAAGGAGAGAAGGCGAGGAACTGCAGCGCCGGTTGGTTGTCAGGAGAGGAGGCTGGAAAAGGGGGAAAGCTCAAAAAGGGGTGAACTTCTTCATCTCACAAAAAAAAAAAAAAACGGGAAGACAGATTGGGAACAACAATGAAGGGGGAAGACCAGGAAAGCCAAAGAACAAAAATATTCCTGTAAAAGGAGAGGCCGCCTAAAGAAGGAAAGAACGCAGGAAGACCTAAAAACTCGAAAAATTGGGAGCGACAAGTGGGTCACAGTAGAAAACAAAGACAAAGAAAAAAAAAACACGTTTCCAACACACTGCAACGCTAAAAACCCAATCCCAGAAAGAGGCCCCAAGCACAAAGAAACCTGCATAAAGCCGAAAAATTCAAAAAAGAGAGGCCCTAAACCAACGACTGTTCTTTCATAAGAAGTGGGGAAAAAGACATAGGAAGAAAAAGAGGGGTCGGCAAGCATCCCGAAAAGGGGGGCAAGGCCCTGTTGTCTAACAAACTTCACAGGGGAAGAACCAGGGGGGGTCGCAAGACGGAGGATCAGAGGGGGTTCATCCGACGAGAAAAAAGGCGGGCTCGACGGTTCGAATTTCTGCTAGTCGAAGAAAATTCCTCGTGAAAGAGGATCAACAGGAAAGAGATTCTTTGTGCGAACCGAGAAGGGTAAAGGAATCGAAGTCTCCGCCAACACCGCGAATCCGGCAAATGGGGGTACTAAGACCAGGGGAAATCAAGGAAAACCGAGAAAGACCAGGTGAAGTGGGCAATATAATTCCGAAAAAGAGAGAAAAAAGGCCGGACAGCCTTCGGAATGGACCAGGAAACCCAAGATGCACTGCCTTTGGGAAGGAAGAGATTTCGAAAAGGACGTCTCGATCATTGCCGAAGGCGAGCGCGGAGAAGGCGGACGGGAAAGAAAAAAACAGGGCCTTTGGATGCTTCTGGCCTGGGGAAAAAGGTTGGAGAGCCCCGAAAATCGTAAGTAGTTTGGGGGGCGAAAAAGGGGAACGAAAGTCATCTTTACAAAAAAGAAAAGAAAAGAAATGATGACTTGACTTGTGCGGGGGGGGGTCGGGGGGAACAAAGGAAGTAAAAAAATCTGCAAATTGGGCAATACTGTTTCTTCCAAAGGACGTCTCACGCGGGGTTGAGGGGGGGCAAGAGGAAGAATCGACGGGGGAACCGTAATGCCCCGGGTGGCCTGAGGAACCCAACTAACCTACCCCTGCAACAGCGAGTCAAGGGAATTTTCAAAGAACGCTTTGAAACCTCAGTCTGCGATGCGAGGGCAAAAAAAAATGGTTCCCATACCCGATGGGGGCTCGGACCGCAAACAACGTCCGTTGAAGGGGGGAAAACGAGGCTGGTCGGGCTAGGAACGGGCAGAGAGGTCCCGTCATATCACAGTCGCCAAGCCGGAGCTTTATTCACCGGGGGTTAAGACTGCGTCCGCCCGGGAAGAAGAGACAAATGGTGCCAGCACACCACCATCGAACGGCTTTATAGGGGTCTCGGGAGGAGGGGACAAAAAGGCCCGGTTTTGAAGCCATAAAAATCCGTAACGGGAGAGAGATTGCACGCTAAACTGGAGTAGAATACCGAAAAGAGGGGAAAGCGCTTCCATCTCTCATGTTGGAAGGGAAGAGGTGGGGGGGGGGGAGAAGGGGGGACGGAAAACCCAAAAAAAACCCAAGGGGGATCGGATTGAAAGCAGTGCACAAAGGTCGAATGGATCTTGGAAAGGGGGGCCCGGAAAGGAAAAAACTCTATTCCGGCAGGGAGGTTAGTAAGGGATGATGTCCGTGGTTAAAAAATGACAAGAAAGTAAAGACCCATTGGGGGGCAGG
>Ga0179591_1352931_pt1 | contig 11745 bp, 15 predicted proteins | sample CZOMad2_1_08_16f_FD_182891 | JGI IMG/M metagenome (GOLD analysis project Ga0179591, IMG submission 182891) | Vadose zone soil fungal communities from Angelo Coast Range Reserve, California, USA - CZOMad2_1_08_16fungal (PacBio error correction) | ecosystem: Environmental > Terrestrial > Soil >...
AAAGGGGGAATAAAAAAGGGGGAAATAGTGAACGGCCCGCCTCCTTCTTCGAAGAGGGTGACCGACAAGCAAGGGGGAGAGGGGGGAAAAATGGGGAAAAAAAAAAAAAAAAGAGGGGAGAGAAAGGTAGCGCGGCCCTTTGTTTTCTTCTAACTCTCCTATGGGAGGCACACGAGAAGAGGTATGGAGAAAAAGAAAAAAAAAAACAGGAGATGCCTATATGGCTACGGGAAAAAAAAAAAGAGAAGAGTCGGTCGCCGCCTGCGAGCGCCTTTTCCCTTCTACAACCTTTCCCTTTGAGAGAGCTGCGCAGAGGGAAAAAAAAAGGAAGGAGGAGGAAGTAATTCGGTACTGCTACTGCCATCGCTACACTATCACTTCACGAAAAGGGGGGGGTGACCGAACTCTACGAAAGGGATAGAAAGGGAGAAGAGGTGAAAAAAAAAGAGGAAAAAAAAGATAGTGGACATCTCTCCTCCTCTCATCCTTTCACCTCGAGAGAGGAAACCCTCCCCCGGTGAGAAAGGAAAAGGACATCAACGCCGCTGTCTTTACTTCTTTTGACTGCTCGACTTTCGTCAAAAGAGAGTCGGAAGAAAAGAGGAAAAAAAGAAAAAAAACAAAGAGGAACAAGAAGTCCTCATCGTCGAGGTACTGCTGGCACCTGAGAAAGGAAAAAAAGGGAAAAAAGGAAAACGAAGTAGACGGGGTACTCCGCATCACGCCGCAGCGCATCAGGCCTTGTCTTATTTCAACTAGATAGTAGACCGGCTGAAGCGAGGAGAGGGAAAGGGGGGGCAAGAGAAATGTAGGGAGGGATGGTAGGAAGCTTCTATCTACTATTTTTGGAGAGAGATGTCTGAGAGAGAGGGGGAAAAGGAAAAAAAAAAAAAGAAAACAGAGGCGGCCGGGAAAAGATATCCCTTCATTCTTTTCATTTCGGAAATGCGTGTAAGGAAGGAAGAAGGAAGAAAAGTGAAGCCGGTTGATCTCGCGGTACCTCCTCGTGGAGAAAAAAGAGGCACCCCTGCCCGCGACGGAAAGGGGAAGGAAAAAAGAAAAAAAAAAAAAGAGAAAAGAGACCACGAAGGCCGCTCCCCCTCCTCTATCCCTCCTCAAAAGAAAGAAACCGATGCCAGAAACAATGAAAAGAAAAAAATAGAAAGGGAAACACCGCAGCACCGGCATTTGTTGCCCTCTATCTAGAGAAGGGGCCGCCGAAAGGGAGAGGAAAAAAAAAAAAAGAAGAAGGAAAAGAAACAAGAAGGAGAATGTTCGTGGTCGCTCATCAGGGCTCCCCATCACCTTCCAAAAGGGTCATCAGACGAAAGAAAAAAAGGGACCATGGCGGTGGAGCATATCCTCTCTTCCTATCTTTCCTCTGGGGGCGCCAAGAAGGAGAAAAAAAAAGAAGAGAAGAAAAGGCCGAATCTGACCTGAACGTCTTCGCAGCCCTGGACGAGCAAGAGGAAGGAAAAAAAGAAAAAAAAACATAGAGGGATAGTCGTCTTCCTTTCTTCCTTCTTCTTTCCACGGGGAGCTGCAAGGAAAAAAAAAAAAAAGCGGCCGTTAGATCCGTGCTTCCCACTCTCCCTAGGGATCTGCGCGAAGGATAAGAATGAGGGAAAATAGAGATGCTCTCTTTCTTACACCTTCGGAAAGTACACAGAAAAAAAGGAAAAGAAAAAAAAAAGCAGCTTTAGTGCTGGCCTACCCTTATTTCTCATCACCCTTATCGGGTGCCGGAGCAGGAGAAAAGAAAGAAGAAGGAGGGGAAAAAGAAAAAGTAGAAAAGTGGGAGGTCACCTGGTGCTTCCTTTGGGTCACACTCACGTCAATGGAAAGCCGGCTCGTGTAGGAGAGAGGGGAAGATAAAAAAAAAAAAGAGAAAAAAAACGATGTAAGGACGGAAAACCTATCTTTATCCCATCCCCTATTCGAAGGGACGAAATCCACGGGAAGAAGAAAATAGAAAAGAGGAAAAAAAAAAGGGAGAACGGCAAGATGGAAGGGCGGCGCCGCGTCCACTTAAGTTTTTGCTTCACATCTATCTCAGGAGGAAACAAGGCGAACGGGGGGGGGAGGGGAAGGTGGAAAAAAAAAAGACAGGCGTTTCCGCCCTCCATACCCCTTCTTTCTTCCTCCACCGAAGCAGAAACCGAAGCGAGGAAGAAAAAAAGAAGAGGGAAAGAAAGAGGGAAGGGGCGATGGAAGAGGGTCTGCTCACGCTCTACTATTACGACTACCTTCATTTGGAAAAAGAGTACGAAGAAAAGGAAGAAGAAAGAAAAAAAGAGAGAAAGGAGAAGGGAAGGAAGGGAGGTAACCCGCGACGCTCCGGCCCGTTCCTTATTCCTCTTCCAAAAAAGAAGAAACGACGGAGAAAAAGAGCGAAGAAAAAAATAGGAAAAGAGTCAAAACACGACACAGCCTCTATTCCGTGGCCGATCTTGGTCCTCCCTTACCAACCTATCTCTAGAACAAACCAAACGGAGTAAGGGAAGGAAAAAAAAAAAGGGGAGAAAAGGGAAGAGAAAAAAAAACGCGACGTTGATCGGCTGACTAACCTCGAGAGACACAAGATCGATAGCGAAAAAAGGAGAAGGAGGAAAAAAAAGGGGAGCTGGGGACGGCAGTCATCCTCCTTCCTTACTTTTTCCCTTATCTCCACACTACCGGGTATGGGAGGAAAAAAAGAAGGGATGTAAAAAAGAAGGAAGAAAAAGGGAAACGTCTTCCGTACTCTTCTATTCTTTATCAAGGAAAAGCGCCTCGCGCAGTAAGGAAGAGGGAAAAGAGGACATGAAAAGGGCTGGAGAGAGGTTTCTTCTGTGCGATCTTTTTCTTCCTCCCCTCCTTGTTTTCCTTGGAGAGGAGAAGGGAACACTACGCTTAGGGAGGGAAGGAAAAAAAAAAAAAAAAAAAGGAAAAAAGAAACCCCATGTCGACTGTTTGCCCCGCCTTGTCATCTCTATGTTCCTCCCCACCGGGACGAGGCGCCGGAAAGAAGAAGAAGGGGGGAGGAAAAAAAAGGGGGGAGACAAGAAAAGAGGAAAGCCGTTGCTCATCTGGTCTCAAAGGAGGGCCGGAGTGAGAAAGGGGGATGAAGGAGGGGAAAAAGAAGAGGGTTCTTTCTTCTTCTAGAGGGAGAGGGCGGGAAAGGGGGGAGGAGAAAAAGGAGAGGGGAGACGAGAGCGACTACAACGAGCCTTCGTAATCATGCCTGCTTGAGTAGAAGACAAAGAGGAAAGGGAAAAAGGAAAAGGGAAGGGGGTAGAAAAAGCGCCATTCCTTTCCCTTTCCAAATAAGGAAAATGAAGTAAGAAGGGGAAGAGAGGAAAAAGACTTTCTCTATTTTTCCTCGGGGTGGGGGAAGGGGAAGAGAGAGGGAAAAAAAAAAAAAGAAGTGTAAGAAAGCTGCTCCAATCTCCTCTCCAGAAGGACGCTTGGAAAAGAGAAAGGAAGGGGGGGGGAGAAAGAAAAAGAGATGTCGGCGGTCAGGCTACGCACGTTATCTCACTCGGTGTTTCGAGGAAGATAGAGAAAAAATAGGGGGCCGACCGGCCTACCTACCTATCCCTATATTTCCAATCGTTCACTCCACGACAGGAAAAAAGAACGCGCCGCCGTCGGTCAGCTTCTTCAGTCCTTCTATTCTTCTCCCTCTAGAGATAGCTCGTTTCGGAAGAGGAGAGAGGAGAAGAGGAAGGTAGAAAAGCCTCATGAAACGCCCTGCACTTCTAGTATTCCCACCATTCTCATCTCTTCCTCCGAAGTATAAATGGAGAAAAGGGGGGTTAAAGAAGAGAAGAAAAAAAATGGTAGATAAACTTTCACGGTCAACGACTTCTGGTAGGGAGGGGAGAAAGGGGAGCTGACCTTTCTTTCCGTACTTCGGAGATCCGAGAAAGGGGGAAAAAATACCGGTGTGGTTACTTTGCCTTTTCCACTTGGAGGAGTGGGAGGGGAAAAGATGGGAAGGGAGGAGGGGGAGGCGCGTCTTGGCCACAGGGGAGGGAAAGGAAGAAAAGGGGGGGGGAAGGGCTTCGGCGCTCATTTGCCGCCCGGCTCCGAGAACAAGCAAAGAAAGGAGAGATCAACCGGCGAGAACTTCAGCATAAGGGGAAGAAAAGAGGAAAAAAAAGGAGGTGACAGACCTTACCCCCTTCCCTTCTATCTGAAGGGAAGAAGAGGAAAGAAAAAAGGGGAGAAAGAAAAGGAAAGAGCGGTTTTGTCAAAGCCGGTCAACGATCTCCTCTCAAGGGAAAAGACCCGAAAAGGAAAAGAGAAAACACCGACACTTCGCTTCTACACTCCTAACCCCCCAGAAAAAAACAAGCATGGGACCTAAAAGAAGAAAGAAAAAGAAAGGTAAGATAGTTGGACCTCCCGCCCATTCCTTTATTCTCTGAGGGAGAGGAAGTAACAAAAGAAAAAAAGAAAAGAGGAGGAGGATTGGCGTCGAATTCTCTTCCATATCAGGGAAGGGGGAGAAAAGGGGGGGAGAGAAAGAGGGAAAAAAAGGGGGGAGGAGAGGTTGCGCCACGGTGAGGCCCTCTCTACGTTCCGTAGGAAAATGTAGCGAAGGGAAAGAGAGAAAAAAAAAAAAAGGAGGAGGAGCGATGGCGACCCACGCGTCCTCTCCCAGGCCGCTAGAAAAAGGGAAAGAAAAAAAAGGATGTCCACGATCTTCTTCTCCTCCCTACCTAAAGGCAGGTGGGGAGGGGGAAAAAAAAGGCAATGACGACCGTTTCTATTCTTGTCTTCTATTGAAAGCAAAGAAAGTAGTAGCCCGCTGGACGCGCTTACACTAAGTATTCCTCATCCAAACCCAAGAGCGGAAGAGAAGGAAAAAAAAAAAGGAAAAAGACTCGATCCGACCATGTAAAATTTTTTCTCCTAGGGGCGCGAGGGAGGGAAGGGGGAGGGTGAGGAAAGGAGGGGGAGGTTGGAGAAACCCTATAGCCTATCTCTCTTCATCTTGAGGTGGGGTTGAAAGGTGGGGAAGAAAAAACTGACCTATCAAACATACCCTCTCTCTTTGTTCGCCGTACACCATATCACAGAGTTCATAAGTAAAAAAGCTAATCCCTGTCTCCTACCCTCTCTCTCTTTGACCCTTAGGGTGGGCGAGGGAAAAAGATCCAACGCGCCACTCTTTCTTTCACCCTCTTCCCTTGAAGGAAGGAGTGGTAGGGAATGGGGAACGAAAGGAGGAGGAAATAACCACTTCCCAGGACTTGATCGCCACATATCGTCAAACGTTGATCAGAACAACAAAAAGGGAGGAGAGGGAAAAAAAAAAGGGGAAGGGGGGAAAGGGGGGGCCAGCGGGCCGATGCTTTTACTGCCTCCTCCCTGAAAAAAAGCCGAGGGGGGAGGGGGAAAAGAAAAAAAAAAAAAACCCCCGTTTTACTCAAGAGCTCGGTATCGACCGAAAAAAGACCGATTGGGTCCTTCTTCTCACAAGGAGATGTCTGTTCTGTGATCGGGGAAAAAGAACGGAGAAAGAAAAGACGAGGCCAATCGGCTATCGGGTCAGCCCCCCCCTCACGAGTCGGGCGGTGGGGGAAAAAGAGAAAAAAAAAAAAGGGAAAGGGGGGAGGAATCGAGCTGGCGTTCGTTTTTCCCCACCCCGCCTCTTGAGGGTTGGGCGGAGGAGGAAAGAGAAGGAAAAAGAAGAAAAAGGTAAGGGAGAAGGGCCAGCGCTACTACTATCACCTGCACTCTCTCTGGAGGGGAAAAGCGCCGAACAGGGAGAGAAAGGAAGGAAAAGAAAAAAGGAGAGGTCAGTAGTCCTCTCTTTTAAAAGAAAAAAAAACCGCGAAGAAGGTGGAAATAAGAGAAAAGAAAGAAAAAAAAAAAGGAGAAGGGGAGACGGCGAAGGGCGTCCATCACGCGCTTCTTACTTCTTTTACCGTCCTACGGATAATGGAGACCGTAGGTCAGGGAAGAAAAAAGAAGAAGGGAAAAAAAGACGGCAAGCATAGTCGAATTACTTGCGTATACTGGGAAACGGGTTATAAAAAAAAAAAGAAGAACCGAAGGCGAAGGTGTAACTTCCTATCACTCCTCATCGCATCCATTCCAGGGGAGGTAAAAAGGAAGAAAAAAAAAAAAAAAAGCCAGGAGGGGTGGGAAGTGCCACGGTGTTCTTAGTTTCTCCCGAAGTTTCTTTCTTTCCTGGGGAGATAGCAGAAAAAAAGGGGGAAAAAAAGTGGAAAACCGGCTTGAAAAAAAAGATCCTCAACGGGATTCGCACTACTCTTTCTCGAAAAAAAAAAAAGGGCGTCCGTCAAAGGGGGGGCGGGGAGGGGAAAAGAGGAGAAATGGAAAAGAAGAGAAAAACGGAGTGGGTGGTGTTCCTCTTCTTCCTCTCCTTCTGAGGAATCGCCGGGGGAAAGGAGAGAAATAGAAAAAAAGGACAGCGCCCGACTCCGGCCTTCCGAAAAAAAAACAGATACACAAAACAAGGGGAAAAGAAAAGAAGGGGAAAAAAAAGAAAGGGAACGACCCCAGCTCCATGAGAAACCTGATCCCACACCCCTCCTCCACCGGAGGAAAGTCGACCAAAAAAAAAGGGAGGGAAGAAAGAAAGCGAGAGATCGGATCTTCCTTCCCTCAATTTCATCTCCCTCCCTTGAGAGGTGAAAGAAGGGGAGGGAAAGGGGGGGAGGAGAGGTTCTTTTTCTCTCATCATTTCTCAAAATGGAAAGTAAGAAGGGGGAGAGTAGGGGGAGGGGGAAACTAGCGTGACCTGGCTTGTCATTATTCTTTTTATCCTATCATCTCTCAGGGGAGAGGCAAATGCACTCACAGAAGAGGGGGAGAAAAAAAAGGAAAGGGAAAGAAAGGCAAGCTGAACCTTACGTCGGCTCTTTTCATGAAGGAGCCCGGTAAGAGGGAGAAGAGAAGGACGGAACGGTCTGCGGCTGCGGGTCACCTTCTACGGGAAGACGACGAAAGGGAAAAAAGGGTAAAAAAAGATCAGTTAGTCCTGACCTCCTCATGCTCTCGGAAAGGGCCTTCGGAGAAAGGAAGAGAGGAGAAAGAAGAGTTACAGAAACATGCGGGTCCGACCTTCACCCCTCCCAGGAGGGGACAACAGGAAAGAAAGGGGGGGAAGAGAGGAAGAAACAGGGGGGCGCATCACCCTGTATCCTGGCATTTCAGGAGACGAGGGGAAGGAAAGGAAGGGGGTGGGTTCCCGGTCCTCCGCATTGGAAAAACAAAAGTGTATGGGAAGGGGGGGGGGAAAAAGGGAAGAGGGGAAAAGAAGGAGTGAGCGTAAATTTCGGAGCTCCGGTTCCTCTCTATACCTAATCACAGTAGAGGTAACTGATTAGTTAGAAAAGGGAGGAAAAAATAAAAAAAAAAGACAAAAGGCTGCCGCGCTTATTGATGGAGGGGACCAGGATCAGCAAAGGAGGGGGGGGGAAGGAGAGACCGCGGACCAAGTAAGGTGGGCGCACATCGAGCTGACACGGCGTGCAACCTTCTAACGGGAAAGGAGGAGAAAAAAGGGGAGAAAAAAAAAAAAAGGAGAAAGAAGAAAAGAGAAGAAAACGGAGGGCGCCGACACCATCCTCACAGGAAACCTGATTAGAAAAGAGGAAAAGAGAGAAAACTGCGAGAGGCTCTTTTGACTATTTTCTTCTCACTCTCTACTATTAAAAGTCAAGGGGAGGGAAAGAAAAAAAAGGGGAAGAAGAAAAAAAAGGCGTGTTGAATCAGTCCCCCTTCCCTTACTTCTTAGGAAGGGTACCCCCGCAGAAAAAGGAAAGAAGGTAGAAAGAACCGAAGAAACCGCCGGATCCCGCTTTCTCTATCTATCTTTTTTACTGGGGCCAGCGTAGGAGGAGGAAGAAGAAGAAAAAAAAAAGGAAAAAGATGAAAGATACGGACACACCGATCTCTCTCACCAACAACAACTTAATTATTATTAACATAGAGGAAAAGGGGTTGGTCGCCGACCAAAGAGGGAAGAAAATGAAGAGGGGGGGGGGGAGAAGAGAAAGAAGATGGACAAGATCTTTCCACAATATCTTATCTCCATCTTTCTCCTTGTCGTCGTGTTCGGTGGAAGAGGAGAAGAAGAAAAGGAAACGGGCCTTAAATCTCCAACAACCTCCTTTCTTTCTCTTACTGGGAGCCAGTAGTGGAGAAGGGAGAGAAAAAAAAGGGGGAGAGGCGGTGAATCGTCTAAGCTTAGCCGACCCTCTTCCATCTCCTCGAGTCGGGGAAGGAAAAGAAAAAAAAAAAGAGAGAAAACAGGGTCGCTTGCTCGATGTTGTCGGCTGTGCAGAGATGGAGGAGGGAAAGAAGGGGGGGGAAGGGGAGGAAGGGAGAAGGCGCCGGGGGGTCTCCCTTTCCCTGCTAGACGGAAGGGGAAAAGAGAGGAGGGTGCAGACCCACTTAATTTTCCTCTGCGCCCTCCCTCCATCTTTACGAGAAGAAAGAGAGGATAAAAAGCAATCTTTCATCAAAAGAATCTGGATGAAGGAAAAGGGTGGGAGGGGAGGGAAGAAGGGGTGGAAGGATAAGACATCGCTCCTCTTTTCTTCCTAGAGTCGAGGGCGGAAAAGGGGGAAGACAAAAAAAAAAGAGAACCCGCGGATCATTTCCTTCTGTGCCAAACGGAAAAAGAAAGAAAACAGGAAACGCACATTCGTTTCTCCCATCCGCGCCATTCCTTTCTTGGGAATCCCGGCAAGAAAAGACGGAGAAGGGGGGGGGGAGGGAGGGGGGGAAGAGCAGAAGGGAATCGTGTTCGACCTGGAGCTCTTCTTTGAAGAGGGGGAGCGGTCAGGAAAAGAAGGGGGGAGAAAAAAAAAAAAGAGTGGAAGAAGAACCGCCGTGTCCCGTACATTATCCCAAAGAGGAAGACGGAGAAGGAGAGAGAAAAGAAGGGGGGAGAAGAGATGATCAGCTTTCCCTTCCTCTCCTTTCTGAAGAAAGGAAATAAAGGGGGAAGGGAAAAGAAAGTGAAGACGACCGATCCCGATATTCCAGCTTGAGAAAAGGGAGAGGGGGGGAGGAGAGTCCATAAAAAGAGAAGAAGAAGGGGGGGGGGAAAAGGGGAAAAATAGATTATTGGCTATCTCTTGCTTTAAGGGGGGAGAGAGGTAAAGTAAGGGGGGAGGGAAGGGAAAAAAGAAAGGAAGATAATGAAGCCCTTCACTTTCTCGTATTCCCCATTCCTCATCTCTTCTCCTTCAGGGGGATTGCAGTATGGAGGGGAAGAGGGGGGAAGAGTAGGGGAGGGGGAAAAGAGAGGAAGGAAAAGAAGGAGGAGTCTTGACCTTCTCTTCCTTTTTCCTCTGGAGGGGGCGGGAAGGAAGAGAAAGAGGGAGAGGGAACCACTTCCTTTCTTTCTTGCTTCTTCCGGGGGAGGTAGGAAAGAAAAAAAGGGGGGGGGGAGGGGGAATCGTTTTCTCCTTCTCTTTTCCTTTAGAGCAGGCGGGGGAAGGGAGAGAGGGGGAGGGAGGCCTGTTTTTGATCTTTTTTTTGGGGGAGGTCTCCGGAAGGGGAAGTTGAACGAGCCACTCTGTCTTTACCTCTATATAAGAACAGGAAGAAGAAGGGGAAAACCCAATCGTCTTCTTCCCTTATCACTTCAGAGAGGGGGAACCCTTGAAAAGCAGGAAAGAGTGAGAAGAAAGGGAAGGAAAGAAAGAAAGCCAGCTTCTTTCTATCCCTTTTTAATATTCTTTTTTGGGAGACCGGGTAGAAGAAGAAGAGAAGAGGAAAAAAAGGGAAGAAAAAAGAAAGAAAAGAGAGGAGACACTCCCGAACCCCCCTTGTCAATGGAACGAAAGGAAAGAAAGAAAGGAGGAAAGGAAAAAGAAGCGAGACATGTCCTCTCTTTTCCTCAAGGCCAGCCAAGGGGAAGGAGGAGAGGGAGGGAGGTGGAAGGAGAATGCGGGTTCCAGCCTCGCGTCCCATAGCTTTGGATGAGGGATGAGGCGAAGGGAAAAGGAAGGGGGGGGGGAGGTGGAGGGGGAAAGGTCCTCGTCCTCTCCTATTTCTAACCTTACCAAAAAGGGGCGGCCCGAGGTGGGAAGGAGGGAGGAAAGGGAAGCGCCATGAAGAACGTCCTCTCCTTCCCATAAAAGGAGGAGTGATGTGAGAAGAGGAAAGGGAAAGGGAAAAAGAAAGAAAAGGGTGAGGTGTCGTCTTTTCGTTTCACTTCTTCTCTGGGAAGGGGTCACAACGATCGTACAAAAGAAAGGGAAGTCGCTTGACAATCCGATCTTCTTTCACTCTTGCGGGGGTAGACGACGGGGGGGAAGGGGGAAAGGGAGGGGGGGGGGAGAGTAGGAGAGCTGGCCGTCCCGCCTTCACTAAGGGGCCCGGAGGAAAGAAGGGGGGGGAAAAAAGGGAGGGTTTGGCAAAAACCTCATTCTCCAGCTCTAGAGAAAAGAAAAATGGAAGGGGGGAGGGAAGAAAGGGGGGGGCCGACCTCCTCTTTTCAACTCCCAAAGGTGAGGGGGGGGGATGGAGGAAAAGAGAGGGGGGTGCAGGGACACCCGCCCATTAATTCCTCCTTCTGAGGGAGAAAGGAAACAAGCGAGCGGGGAAGAAGGGGAAGGGGGAAAAGGAAAGGGAAGGAAAAGGAGAAGACACGAGAGAGAGGATTCCCCCTTCTTTTTGTCCGCATGTACAACATCTCCAAAGGGAAGAGAGAAGAAAAAAAGAGAGGGTGAGGAAAAGAAGGAAAAAGGGCAACAACAAGAGGAGGGAAAGGAACGTGATCTCTCTTCACTCTCACCACAAAACCACAAAACTTCTATTGAGGGAGAGATCCACGTTTGGAAGAAAGAGGTGGGAGGGGGAGAAGGGGAAGGGAGTGACGGACAGCCTCCTTCTGCTACCTCCTTTTTTACCTCCCTCATTGGGGGAAAATGTTTGGATAAAGAAAGAAAAAAGGGAGGGAGAGGCCCCGTGGTTCGTTCTAACTCGCCGATTGTCCGGCGTCGACCACGCTAGAGGGGGAGGGAGGAGAAGAAGGGGGAGGAAGGGGGGGGGAAGAAAAAAAAAAAGGAAGAGACGAGATCGGCTATCGGTCAGGCCCACCCTCACTCTGTCACGGGCCGGGGGAAAAAAGGGGAGAGAAGAAGGGAAAAAGGGGGAAAGAGGATAGAGAGTGCGCATTCTTTCAACCCCGATGGAGGAGTTGGGGGAGGAGAGGGGGAAGAAAGAAGGAGGGAGGAAGAAGAAAACTGCACTCGCTGACTGGTGACGCGACTCTCAAGAAGAGATAAACGGGAAGGGGAGAAAGGGGGGGAAGAGGAAGTAGTGGGAATCGCTCCCCGCGCATCCTTTAACATCGGGAAGAAAAAGAAAGGGGAGGAAGGGGGAAAGAGTAAGTAAGTGCTGGGACGGCGCTACTTTTCGTCATTTCTCCCTTCGGGAAAGAAAAGGGACACAAAACAGAGAAGGAAAAAGGAGAGAAGGAGGGAGGAGAAAGGGAAGAGGAGACTTCACCTTGGCTACCGTTCCTCAACTGAATCTTTCAGGAAAAGCCGCCAAGCTCCAGGGGGAAAAAGGGAATAAAAAAAGAGGGAAGAGGGAAGGGACGACGGCTGATGCGCGCGGCTTTTGTCTTGTTTTATCTCGATCAGAAAGGGGGGACATGCGGGGTGTGAAGGGGGAAAAGGGGGGAGGAGGAAGAGGAAGAGAAGGAGAGGATCGCTATGTCTGCTCTCTTCTCTTTTCCCTGATAAAAAAACAAGACGAAAGGAA
>Ga0179591_1219590_pt1 | contig 11744 bp, 15 predicted proteins | sample CZOMad2_1_08_16f_FD_182891 | JGI IMG/M metagenome (GOLD analysis project Ga0179591, IMG submission 182891) | Vadose zone soil fungal communities from Angelo Coast Range Reserve, California, USA - CZOMad2_1_08_16fungal (PacBio error correction) | ecosystem: Environmental > Terrestrial > Soil >...
AGGAGGGTGAAATCAATTGTTCCCGAAAGTCACAATGACATTTGGAGTGTCCGCCAGCGATGACTTTCGCCGGTGAGTATAATTTGGTACGTACAAGCGCAAAGGGACAAAGAGGTGTGATCGGCGCAGTGGGCCGTGTATCTCAGCCACAGGGAGGAAAAGAGATAGAGAAGAGGTTGCAAAGCGCCTTCTAAGGCCATCAAGCTTCTGAGTAAGACGGGTGATAGGGGATTCGTGAATAAATAAGAGAGGCAGGAAGGTAAGAATGACACTGTTGAGCGACCAATTCATGGGGTACAAGGAGCGAAAAAAATCTCCACATGAGGAAAAGGAAAGATGACTTCGGAAAAGGGAAAATGTCAAAAATTCCGCATTTTAGGGTAGGAAAGAACATTGGCGAAAGCAGGGGCCAAAAACCCATGTCATGGGGGAAAAGGAGACTTCATACTATCCATGAATGTGACGGAACCTAGGTCACAGAAAAACGGCCCGCAGAGGCGGATCTAGGGAAAGAATTCAGTGAAAACGACAAAACGAACTCCAGGGTGGAAAGTATCACCGGTGGGGGGGGAATGAGGGCCTTACCTTCTATGCAAACGTCGGATCGAGAAAAGGAAGGGGTACGGCCGACCAATCTGCTATAAACCAAATACGGTGAAAGCGACGGAGCACCCGATGATATGTAAATTGTCGGTGAGGTTGTTATAGAAACGAGGTACCCCAGCTAAAGGGTAAAAAAAAGTTCGCAAACTCCGGTGACAGGAGGTGTCCGTGATCACGGCCGCAGGTTAAGCAAAACATCCGCAGATCGTGCACCGCCCTCTCAAAATTCCTCATGCGCAGGCGCAAAAGCAGGAAGGGTTCCCCAGCACGAAATAAGGCATCATGACTAAAGCTTGCGCTCCGACGATGGACGCAACCGATAGAGCATTTTCATCGGTACGCGGAAGGCATGAGAAAAACCCGGTGGTAACCCCAGAAAAATGAGTCGGGGAAATAAAGAAAAGAAATGAATTCAAGACGGGGGTGACAGAGCATCCTTAGTCGTGGGGTGGTGGAAGAAAAAGCGTACGGGGGGATGGGGCCTTTAAAATCCAATTTATGACGAGGACATGGGGGGGACGAGTCAAAATTGAAAAACAAGAAACATAATCACACGTTTTCTCCAACTGACCGGACTTTGTGACGGGGTCCTGGGAAGCGTGACGGGACGCGTCGAATAGAGGTAGGGGGTGGGGGGGGGGTGGGGGTTGGGGGGGGGGGGGGGGGGGGGGGGTTGGGGTGGGGGTTGGAGGAGAAGAGTAAAAGCTCGATGACAAATGGGGAAAGCAGACTCTCCAAGCCTTGCCGCGCATTTAGTTGGGTACTTAGGGGAGTGGAAATAACGGCCAAGGGAAACTGGAGCCCATGCATTATCTTCCGGGACTGAGGGAAACAGTCGAGAAACCCTTGAATTTAAACTGTATATCAAAAAGGGGTGGAAAGAAATAATTATGGCCACATGATTGGTATAAAAAATGGGAAGGAAGGAGGGCTGGGGGAATTAAGGTACGGTAAGGACTTTCATTTGCAGGGAAGTGTTCTAATGTACTCCCAGGACACTTGGAAAGGGGATAAGGGGGCACTTGCCGTCAATTGTGGGAAAGAATAAGGGGTGCCGCAAGGCGAAGAGGGGCCCTCTCTTTCGGAACCGCATAGGAATGAATCAGAAGAAGGAAAAAATCGAGGATGCCCATGGCAAAGGGTCAACCGCCTCGACAACAACGGTTGGGGTAACAACACTGCAGGGGTGTTGGAAGGGCTTTGAATGAAATACAAGGGAAAGGTGTCGGCCAAGTCCCGTCGGCTAGAATAAAAAAAAACAATCCAAGAGTCGGGCGATGTACAACGACCCAGGACCGCTTGCAGAAATGACAAAGGTGAGCTGAAGGGCGCGAACAAGGAAAAGGGGAGGGGAACAATTAGGCCTATGTGTGGGTCAACAGTGGGGAAGAGGGAAAATGCCCTTGATGGGGCGGACCACTCGGGGGTGGTGACTTGCACCGCGTTGAAGGAGGTGACAGAAACTCTGAGCTGATCGAGAGAGAACACCCTCCGAGGACGAACCTCCGCAGAGCTAGCCAAAAAGGAAATAGCGGGCCTAAGTCGTGCGGCTGGTTGGAGGAAAGGGTGGTGAGGGGAGTAAATCAACGAAAGCAGGTAAAAAAGTCTTATTGCACCTCCGTATAAAGAGGGTCAAGTCAAAAGCGGCCGAAAAAGTGCGAATCAGGTAGACACGGAACTAATCCAAAATCGTAGAAACAGAAACCGGGATAAAGCGCCACGGACTGCTTACTTTTGTCCGAGGCTGCAGACTAACAGGCCAAGCAAGGAGACTTATCGCCCTAGGGTATTGAAGGCGTATCATCGAACAAACGGGTGGGGAGGGGCCGGGCAAAACTTCAACCCCTTCCTCTGCATTCTCATACCGCAAGTCTTCAATAAAAAACTGAGGGACGGCGGAGTTTGGGGGGGAACCACCAGCCCCTTCCCGTGGGACAGGAGGGTTAAGGGGTGGGGCCAGAATTTGTCTCGGGCTTTTGAAAAATATTATTTTAAAGGTCCTGGTTTCAACGAGCTGACAACGCAAATCGGCCAGGCCAACCACCAATTCGCGAGCAAAAACTCTTGTACGGAAAACAGTATGGAAACACGAGAACATTGGAATGGGATGGGCCAAGAAAGACATTAGTAGGGTAAAGTACTCTCATTACAAACCTAAATAATCCAATTGGAATAAAGGAAAATCATCAAGGAGTGACCGAAAAGAATTAACATAAATATAAAAGAAAGAAAAAAGGTCAGGGAGAGAGGGGGGGGGAAAGCCGGAAAGGGAACGCTAACTTCATACCTGTCAACTGACATGGAATTTCACTGAAGTGGACTGACCTTCCTCATGCCAGCAATGCTTTGGATCAGGGAGACCGCAAAGGAGGGGGGTAAGCGGATTGGACTGCAGTCATGGTTCCTACATGAAGCTTCAGTGACGCCAGATGAAGCGTTTACAAAAACCGTCAAACCTGCAAGTTGGAAGGGGGATACTCACGAAAACGAGTTTATGTCGGGGTGGTAATGGAAGAGGAGACCGAAGAGAAGGATCGGCAGACCGTTGAGAACTGCAATAGCCATAAGGTAGCGGGAACTAAAACCGAAAAGACCGAGGGGAGCACAAATACTGATTGGAAGAGGGAGAGTCCCAAGAAACGGAAAGCAAAATTCACTTCTTGGGGACAAAGTGGTTTCCTTTCCAGCTGGCACGGAGTAAAGGAGGGAAAATGCGAATAAACTGAAGCGAGAGCGAGCGGCGTCTCAATGTACAGCCATTGAGGCAAGTAACATGGGCTGGGGCAGGAAAAAGGCGGAACTCGCTGTAATGGAAGAGGCTTGCGTAAGGGGAAAATCTGCGTTGTGTGCTGGGGCGAAACCTGGGTCAATTCACATCCGGACGTAAGGACAAAAGGGGGAGAATACGCGGGGGGAAAACCCGGAAAGAGGGGGGACCGTACGACGAGATAACTAAACCGGCATACGAAAAAAAATGCTCCGTCGCTCAAAGAGGGGAGGTTCCGCCGATCATGGGTACGGGGGTTACGCGAAGGACTCCATGAGGGGAGCGGAATTTCGCATCGAGGCCGGGGGGGGAAAGTTGAAAATCAAACTGGGTGGCGAAAAAAAGAAAAGAAAACCGGGCAAAAGAGTTGGGGAAGGGGGTGGAACTGCCTTCTTTGAGATCCGCAAACAATTCAGGGGGGGGAACGATACCTGAAACGGAGAGAAAGTACCTTCGGTACTGACCTTTGAAAGGGCGGAGGGGGGCTGAAAAAGAGGGGAATCGGAAGAGGAGTTGAAAGGACAATGCAGAAACGCATGACTAGAAACAGGAAGGAGGAGGTCTTCGGAGGTTAAACGAAAAAACAGGTTGAATCGAACCACGCGCATGAATTAGGAAAAAGCGGGAAAAGGATGAAGTTATCTCGGTAAAGAATAAGCGGGACAAGGAGGAATATAACTTATGTGAAGTCAGACGTAACTAGGATGAAAACACATAAACAAGGATGAGTGGGAAAATAGTCCGAAGGGGCCCACGCAAAGAAACCAGAAGCTGCGTGGGGACCTTGCGCGGGGGGTATCTTAAGAGAGGTAAAAGGCGGAGGGAGCCGCTTGCCGTGAAGTCAGACTCGCGGGGCGCAAAAGACCACATGTATGTGCGCATCCTTGACCCAGCAGGAAAATCGACCCCGCGCAATGAGGCCACATTAAATGGCGATGGAAGTCGGGAAATAATACATTGGGATAGGATTAAAACAAAGCCTCAAACGGTAGAGACGGAGGACAGGCAAGCCTTAAGGGGACGAAACGTCTGTCACTCCTACACGCGCAGGGAGGGGACTTCGGAAAGAAGGCAATGCACTAAATCGTCCGTATGGGAAATGGGGTTTGGCGAAAACCGGTTGCAGTGGCAACCGGGTCCGAAGCTTCGGGAAAAGAGCCAGAACCATGAACAACACACGGAAAACCGACAAAAAGAAGGTGGCGAAAAAGGCCTCGGGAACTGAAACGTTATCTTCGAAGGAAGCTTGGGCGGGGGGGTCAAGAGGGAGGCGACGGAAATAACCCATCAAGCCCGGGTTGGGGGACCAAACGAGTTCGCATCACAGTTTGACATGTTAAGACCGGCAACACAAAGGGAGGGAAACTTACGAAAAAAAAGCCCGTCAATAAAAGCCGGCGCGAAGCAGTGCCGGGTTGGAAAAAAAAAAGTATATATATCCCCAAGGGTATCAAGAGAGTGTAAACAGGCGAAACGCGGCCCATTGGTGGGCACGATCGTTGACGGACGGGAGCAGTACGACAACCGGTTGACAGATGAGGAGTAAGGGGATTTACCGTGGAGGAAAAGTAAAGGCTTCCATCACGTATGATGGGGGGCGCCAAGCGGAGTATACTTAAAGATGTAGTGGCTAACGGTTTAGCCAATGGGGGAGAAGATGAAAATATGAAATCAATCAGAGGAAAGCTACACAAACACCCATACAAGATAAGCCGTGAAAACAGAAAAACCTAACTGTTGACGTTCGCTGTCCGCAGGTGAACTATCATTAGCGAGGGGACTGTACAGCTGGACGTATGAGGCGAAAATTCCAAGCAGAGATGACCGGCCTTGGGCGGTCTCCAAAGAACGCAAAAAAAAAAAGGGTAGGAGGACTTCAGAGGGAAGGGCTATGTCATTTTTTGGCCAGGGAGAGAGGGAACGGCTGGGAAAACTCGGGGGGTTGAAAACCAAGGTTTGTTTTCTGTATTAAGATGTTCATGCAAGTCCTGGGGGACCATTGAAGGAGGGGGGTCCGATGGACGGCGGTGAGGCGGCTGTACAGTACTTTCTTAAGGCAGTGTGGGCTGGTACTACCAGGAAATGATCGTGTTCCTACTGGACTAAAAAAAGGGACTTGGTTGAAAGTTGGTTCCGCAGCATCAGTGGACCCTGAGTGGGGGAAAGCAACATGCACCCTCGGAAGTTGAAACAATTCCTTCCAACAGCAAAAAAGGAAAGGGCAAAAAGAACCGCGACCAACGGCAAAAGGGAAAGGTGGGGTGGGGGGAAAGATCCGTGAAAAGGCAGAGGGCGTTTGTACGAACTGACGTAAGAAAGAAGTGCCTCAGGGAAAAGGAACAGGTGAAAAAGTAAACGCCCTGCCTAACCGGGAGCTGCCTGAATAGGATAATTCGACCGAAAAGTAGATGGAAGGCCGAAGCCCCATAAATGACCGAAAACCATGTTTGGCACCTGCGAGGTCGAAAGAGAAGGAAGAGAGAGCAAAATCAAGGGAGTTACGATCCGGTTGCTGAGAGGGAATGGAGAACACTTGAACAGGGCACTCAAGTCCGCTGGGAAATTGACCGCGCGAAAGAGGGGTACGCACTGACGAAGGAAACGGATAAAACTCCGTGAGGGACCTCGCAAAAACAAACGAAGGGGACAAAATCTAGCACACCAAAAAGGAGGGAGGAGGAAAGAGAGGGCCAATTCTTGGGGAGGCGGGGGTAGGGGCCCTCCGTAAATCTACCAGGCCGCTCAGAGGGTATGGGAACAGAAGGGAAGGGAACGCAGGGAACGTTCACACAAGAGGCCAGGGTCCAAAAAGAAGGGGGGGTACTGAGAGAGAAAACTTACACTACACCGGAGGCATCAGGAAGGACTAACGGGTTAAACGCGGAATAGCATGAACCATTTTCTAAGGAGGGGGGCCATCAGGGGGGCTCGGAAGTTCCATAAAATGCAGAGTACGCTTTAAAAGCGGTACATCGAGCCAGAGGTAACGGGCAAAGGGAACGTTCGGTCCAAGGGAAAAGTCAACCACGTAAAACGAGGACTGAGTGAGCCGGCACGTTGTGTTGGCAAACAACCCCCCAAAACCTGTTTGAAAGGGTCACGAGGGGGCAGGGCCTTTTTCGAACTGTGACTAATTGCATTAAACGAGGGGAGACAAGGTCTTCTACACGGACAAGAGAAGGAGGGGGAAACCAACAGTCGACGAAAAACAAGAAATCGTGGGACGTCCCCATTAGGAAAAAGGACAAGGGAAGGGGACATTCCCATACGTGACATTAAAAGTACGTGAAAGGGGAAGCTCGGAACGGAAAGAAAGACTGAATAAAACAAAATTGCATACATTGCAAGGTGGGGGGGAAAATCAGAGTTCTCAAACATTTGACAAGGAAAATGACCGCTAGATGGTTTCAGTCCACGCAGCGTAATGGAGAGAGGCACTGGCGGAAAAGGATGGCAAACTGAAGTAAGCCCAGACTAAGCCCAGCGAGTGAGCAGAGAAAAAAAAACCTCTCGAAGTTGACTTCGACCTCATAGTTCAATAACGACTAGCAGTGCCGGGGGGGGGGAAAGGCTCTCAAATCAAAACTCTAAATCTTAAACTCAAAAAGGCAGGGAAGGGGGGGAATGGGGACCAAGGAACTATTTTGGGGGTTGCGTGGTGGGACATTAAATGATGCTTCATGGCTCGGGCAGACCAGACGGTCAGAGCCAGAAAAAGGATGGAATAGGAAAAGAATCGCAACTCAAAAATAAAGAGACCATAACGGGGAGAGGGAACCATGGAACCCACAATAGAAGGGACCCGTGTTGACAAAGTTCCTGCGCGGCAAAGAGTAAAAGGGGAAGTCGGTAAAAAAATGGGCGATTCTATCAGGCGAATGGTGCTTTACATCGGGGACGCAAAGCAGGTCTTCCAGAGTGAATATACTAATGTCGGGGGGGGGCATCGCTCGGCGCAAGCTGGGTTAATGCTCGGGGACGGGTGAAAGGGTAAAGTATTAAAGGAAGGAGGGTTTCAACGTAGGGTCATTAAAACTTAAGCTGCAAAAAGGGGGTCTAGTCGAAATCTTTGTGGGAAGGACTATGTTTAAACTGCAATCAGAACCATCTTACACATGAGAAATCGAAGGCTCAAGAGACGAAGAAGGCGTAGGCTTTATCGGAATAGGACCGGTGTATCATTAAAAAAAATGCATTGCGAAAATAGGAGTTACCTCTCGAATGTAAAGGGGATTGCAACAAAGATAGGTGGACAGGAAAAAGGGAGTCCCCAACGAACGGAAGTGGGCGGTCCTGTCATTGGGGTCCGAGCCCATCCGAGCGTCGGTCGGAGCAAACCTGTTTCCAGTGGGGTAAGCGTAAGTCTTCTTCATTCCGAGATGAAAAGGTACTACCGGAAAGGTGGTCTGAGAGCGGGAAAGTTGGATCTCCAATCGTAGTGGTCATTCCAAGGAGACAAAAAAGGACATCAATGACTAAAAAGCGGAAGTCGATGTTAATAGAAAGGGTTCCCTTCAATGCGGTGGAGCTCCAAAAACAATGAACAGTTAACTATGCCGAGGTGCCAGGGAGAGAGAAGGGGACTAATAAAAGACCCTGAAGCAGAAAGGTGACGTCTACTGGGAGGGGGACCACGTGTTGGCGAGAAACAAACGTAGGAAAATCTATAAGAATGAGGGAAAGACCGTCGACTAAAGAAGTAGAGATGGTTCGAGTATCTGAAAGATAGATACGAATCAGATAGTTTGTTACCGGGAAAAATCCACATTGACATTTGCGCGACGGAACAAGAGGCAAATTCCGCGCTCATGGAGCCATGGAAATGTGGTTCAGCATGGGGGAAAAATGAATGAAATGGGGGGATATAAAAGGTCACTAGCATACGAAAGTAAAGATGCGAGGGGGGCAACGATAAATTACAGGGGGAAAGGAGAACTCAAAAAAGCGACAACAGGAGATCGGCGGGAAGGCAGGCCCACAAAAAACCCAACTCTGCTTACCGTTTTTAGCCAGTGGGGGTTTCTAAAAACAAAACAGGTTTGGGAGGGGGAAACCACATACCTTCAGGGGTCTAACTTAGATAGCTACTTCAAAATGGAAGGGGGACTCAGGTCCCGGGCCACCGCCCTAAGACTGGACGGAACTGAATATTATTATGTTTGGTTTTTGGGGGGGGTTGTGGGGGGGGGGGGGTGTGGGGGAAAACACTGGGGTGTGGTAGGGTTGGGGTGGGTTTTTGGGGGGGAGAGGTGGGGCTGTGTCCGATTTTCGTAGGGGAATGTCAACCATCGCACCGTGGGGGGTTACAGACAAAGTCAAAAAAAAAAATTTCAGGATGTACTAGTGATTTCTTGAAAGAGTGAGACTAGAACACAGCATCCAGAGAGGGGATTAAACAAAAACCCTCGCACGGTAATACAGCGCTGGGAAACGGCATGAGCCAGGGAAAATATTCCTAACGACCGAGAGCGCCGCCGACAGCAGTCGCCGGAAGTGAGCCGGGCAAGAGAGGGTACGCCGGCAGCGCAGGAACCCCTGGGGGAAACAAAAAATGACGAGAGGGGGCGTGGAGAGGTAATCACGGGGATTCAAACTGCTTGGACTGCTGGAAAAAACTCCTGCGCTGCAGAGGGTTTAAATGCAAAACTGATTTAGAGGGAACGGTCGAAAAGGAGAGGACCTGCGATCAGAGTAATGCACAAAACGGAAGAATCGCCGTCAAGTGTTTCACACCCGGCCGGCCATGGTGACGGTTAGGAACGATCATGAGGGGCGCGTCACGTACGATTAGATTGCGGTTACTCAAATGACAAAAGCTAGGGGACGGAAGTTCGGGTACAATCTCCATCTTGGCGGGCAGGGAAGGTAGGAGGGCAGATACGTCAAGCTAACTGATGGGGCCCAGGCAGTATCAGGTGCTGGATGCGTCAGCGAGAACAGGAAATGGGTAGTAGGGAAGGATGTGGTTTCAGGAGTGTCACTATCTATTTTTGACAAAAAAGGCAATTGGAGGAATTGGGGGAACTAGGGCGGTCGGGTGGAGAGTAGGGGTTCAATGGAACAGGGGGGACTAGTAAATCAAAACTTCCACTTGAAGGGGGGGAGACGGGTTCAGACTGGGGGGGTAAAAGAGGGGGAGGAGGGGGCAGGGGTGTTTTCCGCCGCGGGTTACCGCGCGGCCTAAAGAAACAAGGGAGGAACCAATCAAAACAGCCCGATAAAAGGGACCAGGAAAGTTACCCCCCGAACAAGGACCGGGGAGGGGGTGTTTGAAAAGACTAAGGGCTCAATAAGAAGCGGTGTACTAAAATGCGGTAGAAAAGAATCCTCGCGCAAAAACGTTAAACGAAAAGGCAGTCCTTAAGGGGCAGTCATGATCCGCAAGGTGGAGAAAATGCCGGGCGATGTAAAGGAAGAAAAGCTGGAAGAAGATGAACCAGCGCAGGCCAGGAGACGTGAGGGAGGAATTGAGGTGAGGCCTCGCCGGTCGGGTGACTAAATTGCGCTCGGTAATACAAAACTTGATTCGGACTGCAATCAAAATTCTCTTGGGGGTGGAAAGAGGGGGAAGAGTGACTATCTGCAGTTCGAAATCAGAAATATACACCCAGACCGTGCGGGACAACACAGCCCGAAGCAAGGCAATTAACAACATTAGAAAGAGAGAGATGCCAAATGCTGTGATGAGGTGCAAGTGTCCCTCCGGTTGACATATGAAGGAGAAAGAAGGCGAAAGAATGTATGTCCAATCGAACGCCTTGGGAAAAGTTCCACAAGGGACGGGAGATCTAATGAACGGACACGAAAAAAAAAAAGGAATCCTAACAACTGGGCAACACTACACTTCCTGCCTTAGGGGCTAAAGCTTCCGGGGACCAATGGAACTGAAAAGCCTGGGGGAGAGGTACTTGTCCACAACGATCGGGAAATTGAAACTTACGAGCCAAAGAGAAACGCAACTCCGGTCACGTTTAGCAAGGGATTCATTCTCTACCGCGTCGCCAACCGCTTCCTGATTGGGGGGAGCAAGAGGGTAGTACTAAACAGCGGGCGAGTCTGTTTGGGTTTCAAATGGGCCTTTTGTCGGGTCCTCAGGATTTTGGAGAGGGAGTTAAAAAGAACAAACAAAGAACAGACGGGTGCTTTCGAGGTGGAACCTCGCGCCGGCGACACCAATTCGGGAGAAAAGAAATCAGTCAACGTCAACCATGGAAACTCAAGGGAGCATGGGAGACAGTGGAAAGAAACCCGGAAATTAAATTACCGGAAAAGGACCCGCAATACGACCCTCAACTCCAAAAAAAATGGACTGTGGGAAAAAGAATATTAGCAAAAGATGAAGATGAACATACTAATAGACCGGAAGGTTTCTCGCTGTTACAGGCCGGAACGCCAGGAAAAAAGGGGCCGTAAAACGTGCGAACACTGAAGTGACGAACCTGCCGAAGAACGCGCAGGTGGAGAGGGAAACGAATACAGGGAATAGATGGGGGGGGGGAATGCTTCCTCATAAGGTAACTAAATGAACTGGTAAATCGCAGAATGATGGGGCAATCAATACAGCGGAACCCGTCAAAAAGGGGAACCGGGTGACCACTGCCGGCAGTGGGGGTTATGGGGCGTTGGGGTGGCTGAAACGGGACTGACATAGTTCCTTGTCGACCAGTGGAGAAAGCAAGAGAAAAGACGTCGGCCGGGAGTCCCAAAGCGAATCCGCAATATAACAATACTGTTTATAGGGAGGTTTCCTCGACAGTGGGGAAAAACTAAAGCCATGACCCTTGTTAGATGCGCGGCAGGAGGAAAAGGGAAAAAAGTGTGGAAAGATTCGTCCTGAGAGGCAAGCGGGGGGGGAATCGGCGGCAGCGCAAAGGAATCACTTGAGGGCATGGGTGGGGGTGAAATGCATGCGCCGGGGGAAGCTCTTGCAGGAAAAAGTGCTCGGTCGGGTGAAGGGAGAAAGACCTAAGGGATGGGGGCTGAACGGCGTAACCTTTTCAAGAATGGGGGAAATCAAGGGAACGATGGTATCGACCTCTGAGGAAACTGCGATTGGGGGGGACGTAACGCTATAAACGCCGAACGAAAAAAAGAGGGGACATCGAGAAGGATCAAGTTCCAAAAGGGCCGGTAATCGCCGCAGGGGAAAGGTGAAGAAGGACTAACTGAAGATGAAGGCAAAAGGTAGCGAAAGGGGAAAAAAGCAAACCGTGTCTCGAAAACTGGCTCAAACGACAGGGAGGGGGTGGGAGGGTTGCTGCTTGAGCCGAAGATTCCAGCAATCTGCGACCGGTGGAGTGCAACAGTTAGCAAGAAAGAGAAAAAAAGGCATTTTACTAAAGGAAGTGTACAGCGGCGTGAAAAGAGGGATGAC
>Ga0179591_1244925_pt1 | contig 11743 bp, 12 predicted proteins | sample CZOMad2_1_08_16f_FD_182891 | JGI IMG/M metagenome (GOLD analysis project Ga0179591, IMG submission 182891) | Vadose zone soil fungal communities from Angelo Coast Range Reserve, California, USA - CZOMad2_1_08_16fungal (PacBio error correction) | ecosystem: Environmental > Terrestrial > Soil >...
CCAAGGCAACATGATCAAAGATTCAACGACGAGGAGGCTGAGATTCACTCAGGGACCAAACGCGAAAAAACAACCAGGTACCTATAAAAGGGCGTGAGTTAGTCGCCCGGGGAAGGAGGAACGGGCTGTTTTACCAGGAGGCAGAGTTACGGGGGAGAAGTACAAAACGGGGTACCAGACAAACGCAAAATGAAACGAGTAGACGGGGGGGCCACAACAGTGCGGGATCTCAAACTCAAGATGCCTGGGGTTTTTGCTGGGAAAAAAGGACAGGGTGGATAGAAACAACAAAGCCGTTAAAAACTACGACCGGACACGAGAAAGGGTTCCAGAATCGTTCGTTGGAGACGGGTAGGGGGGGGAATGATATACGGGAAAAGATCTTCAAAAAGGGTACAGAAAAGGAAAACGGATTATCGTGGAAGAGGGTCCTTTCTACAGAAAGACGCATCGGGGAGTTCTAGAAAACCCGTCGGGCTACAGGGCGATCACCCATCCTCAGTTAAGGCTAAACGGATGATCAAGGGCTTTTCAAGGCATGGGTGAAGACAATCCACTGGTGCTCAACAAACTTGGGTGGAGTGTCGGGCGAACCTCTCTGACAGGTGGTTAGGGCCAGCTGCTAGTGGAATAACAAACTAATTAAAGGATCCAATCGGTCGATTCAAAAACAAACTAATTTTGTACGACCCGAGGTGGGCAGCCAAGGGGGATGATCCGGAAAAAAATGGTACCACACAACGGAACGATGGGGGAAAAAGTCGTACGGGGGAACTCACTAAACGTGAGAGGGGGAAAAATCTCGAGGACCAGACTCTCCCTCCGACTTTTTCCAGAGAAAAAAAACCACACCAACGAAATAGGAGCAGTTTAAAAATACCTAGATGGGGGACTGAAAAAGTACCGGAGAACACCTTCGATTCATAGAGGGGGTCCAGTCAAGGGAAGGGGAAGTTCGTGCCTGTCGGACGAAAACGTCCGTCCCTGTCAGCTGAGACGCACGGGACGGGAGGCGTCGGCCACCATCTTTCGACGATAGCCCTCAACCCCGCCAATGTGGGGCGAAGTCCAGGTCAGATCCTCGAGTTTCCACGCAACCACGGGAAAAATCGAAAGGCGCTCGGAAAATTCGGGGGCGGACGAAACGAGGGAAAACAGGGTGTCGGGTAAAAGGGGGCGAGGCTGTGAAGCGCCAAAACAGACCCTTGAAAAAAAGAAAGGAAAGCGTGTCGTTGTGGAGCTGCAAGGGTCCACACACTAAAAACTCGTTGTGCAAAGGGGGTATGGAAGGAAATCCAAAAACCAGGAACCCGGATCTATTACACTGAAAAAAGTCACTGACGTACGAGAACGAGAGATAATATACACTGTAAAACAGTCCCTGTTAATTAGAGAACCGAAGTCCAGTACACGAAAAGGGAAAACGAGGGCAAATCCCAAAAGAGGTGCCTTCGTGGCAGACGACATTTCGAGGAGGAAATGCACTTTAAGAGCGGGGAAGGACAAAACGCCCCAGGTTCAACAGACTACCCGAGTTCCAGGAGAAAAGGCGACCACGAGAGGGGGGGAGAAACTAGAAGAAGACTTCAGACGAACATAATGGGAAAAAGTCACGTCAAAAAAAAAAGGAAGGGGAAAAAGAGAAAGGGGTCAAAGACTCGCGTCAAGGCTTCGGCCCCTGACCTCCCAATTGTCTTGACGGAGTTAGGCGCAAACGGGGGGGGGAAAAAAAGGGGGGAAATAATGGGAAACAGTTGGGGGGGAGGGGGCCGGTTATTACCAGATGCCTCAGTCAGTTTGATAAGGACAATGGCCGTTGACTAAGAAAAAAGAGGAAAGACAAAGGACTGGTGGGGTCTGGGAGACGGGATTTCCCACCTCACTTTTAGACATGGTTCCATTGGGGGGATCCGGGGGGACGGGGGGGCGTAAAAAGGCGGGAAGAAACTGGACATGGGGTCATCGGATCTGACGTCAGCTAAAAAGCGAGGGTCCGTTGACCTGGGGGACACAGGGGGAGGAGAAAGGACTCAGGACATCGTCAAATTGGATGCGAAAGCGCGTCAGCAGCGAAGCCAGTCGAAAAAGGATCGTGATGAAAGTGTCACGGGAGTCGGCCACGAGAACAGGAAGACAAGTTCCTATGGACGGAGCGAAATGAAGGGGGGGTTAAAAAAAGTGCAAAACTTTGTAACGGGGGCGATCGGACGTAAGAAGTGGGCCGACCCTCCCGCAAAACCGCCCAGGGAAAAGGAAAAACGGGCCAAAGAAAAAAGAAAGCCCTGGAAAGGGGGAAGTGTTCTGACGAGTGAGCCTAAACCCGAGGGGGAAAGGAAGGAAAAAATCATAACGGACCGGGAAAGATTTAGAGAAGGGGAAAAGAGGAAGGAGAACGCAAAGTCACTAAACAGGACAGAACGCCAGTGTTCTTGGTAACTCCCCAAACACCTCTGAGCAGATCTCCCCAAAGAATGTGAGAAGGGATTGGGGGGGGACGGAAAGAGGAGGAAAGGAATTCCTCAGTAGCACATGACCATTCAGTCACCTTTACAGAACCTACTTTACATAAGGGACGGGGGGGGTTGGAGCAGAAAAACAAAAAAGGGAGGGGACAACGCCTTCTTTTTAAAACGACAACTTGGCGGGGGCCATTAATGAGATAAAAAGGAAATGGAATACAGAATCAAAACAAGAGGAGAAACGAACCATCGAAGAAAGAACGAAGTTCCAAAAAAGCAATCTGAACTACAACAAAGCAATAAAGGAGGTGGGAGCCAACCATGGTAAAGGGGGAAAAGAAGATTTGAATAGGGAACTTTGTACCTCACACGAGGGAGGTTGAATCTAGGGGGGAAGGAACCGACCGGGTGAGGGACGAAACCGTGCAGTCGGATGGTCAGTCTGAGGTAACCCTCAGCACCATTCAAAAGGGTGTGATTCAAATGGAGGGGACAAAGGGTTTTAGAGGAGAAAACAAAAGTTAAATTAAAATCAGGCCAAGAAAAGGGCCAGAAGCCCTATTAGGGTGAAACATAGACTTCATCTGGGGGGGGGGAACCATGTCATTCACTTGGGAGTTGGAACAAAAGGGGGTGAGGTGGGCAGGAAACCGGGAGGGGGGGGGGAACCTACGGTCGCCACCGGGCCTAAAGGGAGATAAAGAAAACCTGTGGGACCAGATTACCATCGGGTGTACTTCTCAAACGGGCGTCGTCCGCCAAAATCGAAAAGGGGTAAAGAAGGGGGGGAGGGGGCGGCAATGACAGCGCACGGGGACCAAAAAAGGGACGGCATCCACCGAAACTTTAGGTATCTTGGGGGGTGGGAATCGGGCTGGTGAGATTCAGTAAAAAGGGGAGGGAGGAGCAAGGCTCACCATTGGGAAGGTGAACCGGAGGCTTTTAATTGTAATGGACGTGCCTGACAGTTCAGAACAGACAACAGCCAAGGAAACTTGAAGGCGAAAAAAAAGAGGGATAAATGGGGTCTCCCTGGTCGGAAAAAATCGAATCACAAGCTAACCAAACAGCCCTTTCGGGAGGAGGAAAGCGACGCTAAGAGATTCCCCTTTACCTTCAGGGCTGGGAGGGGTAAAGAAAGAAAAACACCAAGCGGTGGAGCACGCAGCGGGAGTGCAGACCGTCTAAAGGGGTCCTCCTTTGAAAACAAATGACGAGGCTGGGGGGAAGAAAATACACGTCTTAACAGGGGGGACAAAAATAAAGAAAAAAGCGCTTGGGTGTTGGTTGAAAAATGTCCCTCGGAGCGCCGCAGTTATCACGGGTGGGCAGTAAAAGGACGGGTGAAAAAACTGGGTCCATAGACGGAGCCGTAGGTCCATCTTGGTGAAGTGGAAAACGAAAAGCAAAATCGGGGGAAGAGTCGGAATCCGACCACAAGGTGGCCAAACTTCCTTGTGTTGCTGGGGGTAATACATCACGTCCCGCAATCTTTGGGGTCAAACCGGGGGGGGGGGACCGGGCCTATCTCCAACACGAGCAGGGGAAAAAAAAATCGGAGAAGAGAGGTGAAACCATCACCAAGGGAGATTACTTTGATAGTGGGGGGTCAACCAATGTGCGAAAAAATTGCCTTGTGTCGAGGAGGGGCTTCCAGAAGGGAATCACAAGGGAAAGGGAAGCCGGATTGGATCAAAGGGGAGGAGAAAAAGGAGTGGGGTTCCCTCTCGGAGGGGGTAAGAGAAATCTCGGAAAAAGGGTCGATCATAAAAAAACAGGTCGAGGGTGAGGGAAGGTACCAGGAAAAGAACGGAAAAAGAGGAGTAAGGTTTCAGTGGATAAGCGAAGGATGAACCCATCAGAGAGAAAAAAACGAGTCGGGAAAAAAAGGGAAATGGTTTCGTCGTTGAGGAAATTAGAGATCTCTGTTCGACAAAGACGGATAAGGAAAGTGGGTTAGCCGAGACCAAAAGGAAGCGGACCAAGGGAAACAGAGGTCAAAGAAGATAATTCACAATGCGTTCGGGGCCCGAGGAAGGGAAACCACCTCTCGGAGGCGAATCACGGGGGTTCTAATTTGGAAAATAAAAGTGGTGGAGATGGATTGGAGAGGGGGGTTATCGCAAGCAACGGGAGAAAGGTTTGGGGTAAACTAGAAAGGCAAGGGAGTTTGACTTCCGGTAGCATCTTTCGGGTGGTCCACGGAGAAAAAAGATAAACAAGAGGGGCAAAAAGTGAGGAGAGCGCCTCAGACAACCTGAAAAAAGGGAGAAAAAAGAAGAGGTAACGTTGAAAACCCGCCCTCCTTATAGTCTGTTCTGAGGCCTAAACTCACAGCAGGGGGGGCTATTTGGAATGGGCGAAGGAAAAAGGGTAAAAGAAGTGGGTGATCATAAGAATAAGAAGAAAGTGGTCGATGGGGGGGAGTAGAGTTTAGTGCCAAAAGAGGATCAACAACACAGGAGTATGAGTAAAAAGAAGAAAAAAAAAGATGACGAAAATCTCAAACATCCTAAATCTAAGAACCGGGAAGGTTGGGGAGGTTATCAAGCAAGTATCTGGGGGTCACCGGAGGCGAACAGGATGTTGACCCCCATCTACGTCCTCCTTGCCTGAGGGGAAGGTAATTGCAGAAAGAAATATCGAGAGGGGGGAATGACAGAAAAGGGAGGGAGGCAGAAAAAAGCCCGTGTTTTGGGAAAGGCGAGGCCTCGGACAGGGAGAAAGACGGACTCGTTCTCATTTGGCACAGAGAGGGAGGCCTGGTAGGAACCCATGACGGGAAGAAAGCTTCTAACAAAGAAAAAGGGAAAAAAGGTTTTGACCGGCCGCTGAAAGAAACTCTAAAAAATACCCAAGAATCGACAAAGGAGTTGGACCATAGCTAAAAACACCGGTTAAAGGCTATCTTCCAAGGTGGCGGGGGTCAGGTGAACAGGGCCCGAAAAAGGAAGGATGTCCCAGGGGACGACGAAGGACCTGTGATCTTGTAGTGGTGGTTTTTGGAGCGAGGCCTCAACAAATGGGTGTACAGAAGAATCGGAAAAAAAGTTCCGGGAAAAAAACGATCAGAGGAAACAAATCAAGACGAACCTAGACGCGTCGCAGTGGCTGGACAGGGGGGGGTGTGGGGGAAAATCCGTAGTAGGGGGGGGGGGCCAAAATACACAGTCGCTTCGGAACCGACAGGAAAGCGACAGGAGGAGATTCCCAGACTGGAACGGGGGCCGAAAAGCGTCGACAGCTCCAAGCGTAAGAGAAATCGTGCTAGGGCAAGAAAAGGGGCACGGGTAGGAGGAAGAACTTCAAGAACTCAAAACGGATCAAGACCAGAAGTAAACAGACAGCCGCAAGAAAGGGGGGAAAAGGTTAGATAATTATAAGCGCATGAAGCTAACGTACCATAAGGACATTTTATCAACAGGGGGGGGGGTTGAACCTAAAAATTAGGAATCAGGTGGGGTGGTTTGTACAGGAAGGGACAGACTATTGTGGGTTCAAAACAAAGACTCGAGGTGAGGGAAGTAGTAAGTTCAAAGGGAACCGGGGGAGGGGGAAAGCGAAAGTTTAGTAAAGCATAAAACCGACTTCACAAACAGGTGGGATTAAAAGGCGGCCACCTGTGATGTGGGAGTGGCGAAAAGGCACCAAGGGGAGAACCGATCTCAGAAAGTACTATTGAAAAAAGGGTGGGGAACATTAACGTGTAAAACTCAAAAAAGGCTGTGACGTTCCAAAAGGACAGGAAAACGAAGAACCCAAAAGAAACGCCTTGCTGGGGGGGGATTTGTGGCATCTAAGGGGAAGACGAAAGGGAAAAATGTGGCTTCAACCACCAATGTGGGAATTCAGTCATGGGGGTTGAAAAAAAAAAGCGAGAAGGTTTAGAAGAAAAGTCCCTGCAGAATCTGCGAGGGAAAAGAAGTCTGGGTGTTCTTGGAAAACAGAAAAACCGAAAAAAACGATGCGAAGACTAGGACTCGAAGGAAAGAGAAGACTCGACGGGGGAAAAAAGGGACTCTTTGGAAAGCAGGTGCAGAACAACCCTGAAAACAGAAACGTAATAAAAAGTGGGTCCTAAAACATAACAATGTAGAGAGAATGTACTATCAAATGCTTGAAAAAAAAAAAAGTACATTACCCTAAATAGAGAGTTGAGGCCTGGGGTTGCGACAGGGGGAATCGAAAGGAAAGCAAACGAACCTCCATAAAAGGAATACGGGGGGCCGGCAAATAACGAAGAACGTAGTGTCCACCTGGAAAGAGAAAATTCAAAAAAAAGGGGGGGGACAAGACGAGTCACAAAAATACACACTCAAGGACAAGATGAAAAGGTGAAAACGTGATTGGTAAAAAACTCTCCGGGGGAAAAACTGTAAGGAACATTTTGCCATGGCCGGGGACCAACGACGGTAACCGTAGAAGGCCAGGAACGCATGGAACACAAATACAGGAGTGGGAGAGGCAAAAGTGGAGGCTACAACCGATGCCTGTGGGCCGTGAAGTGGTATAAAAAACTGGAAATTTCGTAAAACCCACCAGGTCAAAGGGGAAAACTAAAAATACCTGGAACATGGAAAAACGAGGATAGACGAGGCAAACGCAATCTTCAAACGTGGGGGCGTACCCCAATAGTGGAAGAAGAAGCGGGGGAAAGAGATTTACAACCTGTACGCAAGAGGGAAACTGTGAGGGAGCGGGTCCATCCGCGGCATACAATCAGGACGAATCAGGGTTAAATATTGAGGAAGAATAAAACCAGGGAAAGGTGACAGGAACCAAAACGCTGGGTAAACCAAACTTAGTTCGTAAACGGAGAACTCACGGGGATTGTTTCACATGGGAAAGGGCATGGCCAAAAAACAGCAAGACCTCAAGGGATGCCTCATTGGGTGAAGTTTATCAGGGCTCACCCATATGCCTGGGAGTACAGCTCAAGAGGGGAATAATAGAATAAAACAAATAAAAATGGGCTGACTATCATCTGGACATAAGTTTCAAACAAACACGACGGGTGAGGGGGGGAGGTGAAAAGCCAAGTGTAATCGCTGAATGAAAAACACAAAACACGAAACTAATGGGTAAAAAAAGTCGTGCTTGCAAACACGGGCATGAGGTGGGGGGGATAAGTGGGAGAAGGCCAGTTCACTGGCGACCCCATATATAACAACTAACCTCGCGAAAAATGGGACGATGATGAGTTTGGAGGAGGGAAACAGTGTTCCCAACAGTACTCAGTGGGAGGGGGAAGGAGTCTAAGAGACAAAAATTCGATCCCTAAGGTCGGAAAGTAAAATGAAAGGGATGAGTTTCCGGCACGCGTTACGGAAAAGGCAACTCGGACAAAAACGACGTCCCTTGGCCATCTGGGGGGAGATGGGGGGGGGGAGACGTACGTCGGCCACGGGGATCGGTAGAGGTTCAAAGAAACCATCATTTACCTGACTAAGAGCACCGGAAAAACGGTCGACATTTTTTGGAAAAACAGTGACGTGAAAAAAACGGTACAATCCAACGAGGTAAGCGAAACGGCAACAAATCGGAGCGATGGTTCTCAGGAGGGGCACACCGTGGAAGAACGAGGACAGGGGAAAAGGTGACATCGACTAGGGGAATTGGGAAGGGGGGGGGATCGAAAGGGGGGATCAGGCCCCATTTAAAGGGAAAAAGGGAAGGGGAAAAGGCTGGTCCCGTGGGTTGCAGAACGTCCAATTGGAACACAACCGCCTCGAATTGGCGGCTACTGTATAAGAGGGGAAAAAAAAACCAAAGGAACCTACTGATGGACAACTTCAAATAACCAATCGAATTGGACGCGCGGAAAAACCTTGAAGGTGAACCGGTATAAATTGGAGCTAGCACAGCACCTGCCATCCAAATCAAACACACGTCACCTCCAGCAAGACCTATCGGCAAAGGTGTCAAACGGGAAACAGGCGTGGAGGAAATCCACAGCATCGAGGCATGCCGGAAACAAAAAAAACTGTCCATGAAAACAAAGCCGGAACAAAGGACGGCTAAAAAGGGGGAAACCCCCACCTTGGGGGTCACAGGAGAAAAGGAAAGGACTGCGGGGGTGAAGAGCCAATTTGAAAAAATCTCACTTAATCTCAAAATCAACAACAAAAGTTACAAAGGAAGTAATAGGGTTAAAAAGAGTCGCGTGGCGATGTGACCTTAAGTATAAGGACAACCCAGAACTCCTGTCGGGGGAAAATTTTCGCAGCGGAACCATGGATCTGTTTATAAATGGAATGGAGGGAGGGGTCCGAAATGAATCGATAGGGTGGTGATAAAATATCCTCGAATGCCTGAGAGAACAAACGGCCCCAAGGGGACCTGGACACCACAGATGTGACGGTGGTTGAGGGAGAACTGGGGGTCCACCAATGAGACGCGACACTTTCCTTGGTCCACTGTATCGGGGGTTGAGAGGGAGACCGGGAAGTCATAGAATGAAACTTTGTAATAAGTCAGGTACAATGGGGGGGGAGGGGGGGGGGGGGGGGGGGGGGGGGGGGGGGGGGGGGGGGGGGGGGGGGGGGGGGGGGGGGGGGGGGGGGGGGGGGGGGGGGGGGGGGGGGGGGGGGGGGGGGGGGGGGGGGGGGGGGGGGGGGGGGGGGGGGGGGGGGGGGGGGGGGGTGGGGGGGGGGGGGGGGGGGGGGGGGGGGGGGGGGGGGGGGGGGGGGGGGGGGGGGGGGGGGGGGGGGGGACGGGGGGGGGGGGGGGGGGGGGGGGGGTGGGGGGGGGGGGGGGGGGGGGGGGGGGGGGGGGAGAGTTAACTTGGGGCAGTCCACTGACCCGGCAGCGGTCGGGAGGTGGGGAAGAAAAAAGAAGAAAAAAAGAAAAAACAGCAGAGAGGAGGGTAAAACGGGCGACGAAGAAAAGGGAAAAAAGGGAAAAATATAACACAAAGAAAAGCAAAGGGCGCCTAGCAACAACCAAAAAGAAAAAAAAAGAGAGCTGGACGAAGAAAAAACAGGAAAAGGAGACAGAATGGAGGAAAAAGCGCAACAAGAGAACGAGAGGAAGCAGGGGATGTGGAGGGAAAAGGAAGAAATGGGCCATCAAGAAGACAAAACCTCAAGAAAGGGCAGAGGAGCGAATTTGACTTCGAACAAAGGAACGCTTTCAGCAGGGCAGGAGAGCCCGAAAAAAAAGAAAGGAGGAGAAAAAGAATTTCTCTAATCCGATGCACTGTGAAAAAGGGTTGCACGGCACAGAGAGAGAGAGGCAGAACGGTATTGGAAGGGGGCAAAAAAAAAAAGGAGCGGGGGACGCCGAGGACTTTTACGAACTGAAAAACACCTGAAAGCACGGGATACGGCTGGTAAAGAGTGGGGGCAAAGAAAACCAGGGCCCGAAAAAAAGACAGACATTCAATTGGACAGAAGCGAAAGCTGGGACAAAGGAAAACGGATCCAGAATGGGGAGTGGGTGTCACTGAACGCACGACTTAAACAAAAATGGCCATCACCTGTGGTCAAGCTGGGAGGGGGAATAAAGGAAAATAGATAGGGTGAATCAGAATACGAAAAAGGAAAGATCCGCTAAGTAGGTTGAAATTGTACAGAAGAGGGGGGGAGGTCCAGCACAGGGTATAGAGTGTGTTTAACGCAACGACGGGGAAAAAAAAAAAAAAAAAGGCCCTGAACGCCCCCTAATCCACGCTTCGTGCGCAAAACCGAAAAAGGGGGGAAGAGGGCGTGGTGGTGGAAGAGGAGAATAAAGTGGGGAAAATCTACACAACTTCGGACGGTAAAAAGGAAAGGAGGGGGGGGAGGAAATAAGAAGACCAGTGGAATCGTAGCGAAAAAACTGCTAGGGACCCGGAAAAGAAAAAGAGAACTCGGGGGGACGAAGAAGGCCAAAACTGCCCAAAGCTCTAGGCGGTGCCTCAAAAAATTACTGGAACAGTCGTGAGAAAAAGGGGGGGTTTGGGGAAAAAAGAAAGAAAACTGATTATTATCTAGGAACACGGTAAAAGGGGGGAGATCAGATAAAACAGTAGAGGGGGAGCAAGTAGATGGAACAAGATCCCAACGGTGGGTATACGCTACAGGTTGAAAGATAACTCCAATAAAATGATCCTGGGGCAAAAAACGATCATCGGGCACTCTAACCCGAAGGGATCCACCTTCAGAAGGGTGGTCAAGTGGGCAAGGGTCATGAGGGGACACAGTACGTGAAAAGAACAGGGGTTGGGTGTCCTACCTGACTAAAAAGGCAGAGGGGTTTTGATCAACACAAGGTGGACATCACTCTGGGGGGGCTGCCGGAGCTTCGGGAAGGTATACCTTGACATGAAGGCCGAACCGGGGACAGGAACGAAAGTTCAGGCTGACATAAGACAAAGGGACAAGGCTCTGGGGGGGGGGTTTAGCGGGAAGGTGGAAAGATAAAGATTGTCAAAACCAGTCGGGGAAATAGGAGGAGGGCGGCCCCAATGGGTGGGGTGGGTGGGGGCGGGGGGCAAGTGTGGTTAATGGAGTTGAGGCGCAAAGTTCAAGAAAGGGAAAGCACGGGGACAAATCAAAGAAAAGCCCCTGGATGATGTCTTCAAGCAAGTCACTGCATGGGTCTGTAGACAAAAGGGCGTGAAAATATAGGAAGAGAAAAACATCTACCACGACCTTTGAACAGCCAGGGGAGGAAATAAACACTAATCCCCCTCAGATGGGAGGAAAAAAAGTCTAAAGGAGACTAATAGCGTCTTCAAAAAAAGGCCGGGCTTCGTTCAGGCAATTAGGCAGAAGTAGTCCAGGTCAGGGTGGAAAAAAAGCACAAAGAAAGAACCAGGAAAAGTTCAAAGGGGTGGGGGGGGTGTAAAATAAAAAAAAACAGAGACGGGGTTGTGGGGGGTGGGGGGCAAAAACGGAAGCAAGGAGCAGGAGCTTTTGTGGAACGTTAAGGTGTTTGTGAAAGCAAAAAATTGGGCGGAAGAGGACCAATCGGGGTAGTGGGGGAAACGGACAAACGATGTCAAACGCAGTAAAGGAAAAGGTGGCCCAGGAATGGTTTTAATCCATAAAGGACGGAGCCAGTGGGGCAACAAGGGCCAAGAAAACCAAAGGTCCCGGTTCCTAAGAAACACAACAATAGTATCCCCATGCAGGGAAAACAGAAAAAAAGGAAGAATAAGTGTGAGCGTGTCAACAGTTGCAGAAGAAGAAAAAACTCGTCGGGGGTTTCAATAGAAAAGAGGGAAAAATAACAGCGCTTCCCATTGGGCCAAGGTGAAGGCAGTCAAGGGAAGAGGGGAAAAAGGGGCGGAAGGTGTGATC
>Ga0179591_1274036_pt1 | contig 11743 bp, 19 predicted proteins | sample CZOMad2_1_08_16f_FD_182891 | JGI IMG/M metagenome (GOLD analysis project Ga0179591, IMG submission 182891) | Vadose zone soil fungal communities from Angelo Coast Range Reserve, California, USA - CZOMad2_1_08_16fungal (PacBio error correction) | ecosystem: Environmental > Terrestrial > Soil >...
ATCGGCCGCACCAGGATTCAGGGGTCTATAAAGATTTGGGTAGGAGTGTATTTAATTGGATGGGACATAAACGAATTGACACCAAAATTCTATTAAATGAATCTCCAACATATTCTCTTGCATGGTGGGTAGGTCCAGGGGGTGGCTAAACGGAAGGAGCTTTAGGGGGGCCAGTGAAAAGTGGCGTGTTCAATATCTGGTGGGAGGCCTTTGAAAAGAAAAACTAGTTCACCTGAACTGGCCTAAACATTGATAGAAAATGATGAAAAAATGGGGGAAGCGGGGAACTTGAAGTAAACATTCATGAACAATTTGTTGTACGCGATCCTTACAGGATGCAAAGCAGCACTCCGAGGGAGGAGTTTGTGAAAGTGATTCTAAAAAAGGGCAATTAATAACCGGGAATTCTGGGTGACCGCGACTTCGCGGGGACTGACCACGGTGTCGTCCGCGTCACCCGGGCTGGGGGGCAAATTACGTCGGGCTTTAGGAAAAAGACACGCCGAGTTCAAGCCATTGACAAGGGGGTAATATGGTGACAACAGCCATGACCCATATTGTTGCAGGGAGGGTCAGTCATAGGGGAGTATCTGAGATGGGATAGAGTCGCGCTAAGTAAAATCGTGCCCAGACAAAACAAATCAAAAACAGCCGGGTATGGAAACCGAAAATACTGGGGTGAAAATCATCTGCACAATGGAGCAACGTGAACAGGGTTGGGCGAATAAAGGGGCCTTGGATGGTGGACAATCAAAAGTTGTAAGGGGGGGGGCGGGGGAGTCGTGTCATAAAATACGATCGCGGGGGATTGGCAGGTAGCAGGTCTCCGTGGGATTCAGACCGGTGTAAAAACAGTGAAGTGAAATACGGTTTCAAGCGGCCCCACTTGGAAGAAAAGGGGACGAAGAACGTACTTTCAATGAAAAGTGTTGGTGAGAATTTGCGTGTGGCAAGAGGGATCTCGCCACCAGAACTAAAAAGAAGCAAAGGAGAAAGAGGCGATGGGGAATGGGGGGAAACAGGCGGATGACCCCTAAAATTGAATTAAAGGAAAAAAACCTAATCGGCAAACGAAAAGAAAAACGGTGCAATTTAGGGACCAATTCCAAAAACTAGAGGGTGGTCTCACCACGCCTTTACCAGGGTGGGTGGGGGGGGGACGCAGTAAGTCCCAAACATCCTGGAAAAAAAATTCAGTAGACAAAAAAGGGGAACGCGTAAGTCCTTGAAAAAAGTGGTTTAGTCCGAAAAGAGGGGAACCGCCAAAAAGTCAAAAGAGAGCGTCTCTCTCAAAAAATTAGGGGGGAGAGATGACCAAAGCTGTGTGAGTTCACCCGCTTGGGAGAACACTGTCAAGGAATGGGGACAGAAGGGGGACTACTGTAGTAAATGGAATCTATGCCGGTAGATGGGGTACGACCAACCAAAAAAGCGATGGTGAACGTGCTTAAACTTTGAGAGGTGTAGGTCGCGCATCAATCACAAAAGCATTGGGGAAACTAAATGCACGGGGACTTGGGGGTTCCCGAGAGAGCGTCAAGGGGGAGGCATCATCAATGGACTGAATGAAAATGAGATTAAACAGGGGCCAAATCATCCTGAGTTGAACACACATTCTGTAAAAAGGAGAGTGAAAAACCATGTAGAGGAAGGAATCTCCGAACTCCGGCAAATAAAAGACCCCAGGGGGAAGTCGGTTGCTAGCTGAGAGGAAGGGGACGGGTGGGATCACACGGTGTTAAATCGAAAAACAAAAGGTGGGGCAACTTGGAGGGAAAAAGCCGCCAAACGGAGAAGGTATATGGGCAAGGAAAAGGCATAGGTTATTATGAAGGGGGGAAAAAAAAAGCTGTACAAAGAACATAAATTTAAGTCCCAAGGCAACGTCCTTATTACTATATTAACCATGTTGGGTAAGGTGTCTCTAGCTGCAGAAAGTTGGGGACCAAGGACTCGAAGGTTTAAATGCCCCAGAGGCTGTTTGGATGTCCTGGTGTCGAAGAGATGAAAATGCTCTACTTCGACGCAAAATAAATCTGAGGACCGCCGCAACATGAGGCACAGGAGTTAATCAGTTTGGGAATCTAAACACTATCCTGTAAGTGGGGACACGAAAACTATGGGAGGGGCGATAGAATTTTTTGCCCGCCAAGGGGTTTTAATGACGACCGCAAAAGGGCATGAGGAGGGGGAGGAGGGGAAGAACCTAAGTTAATACAAGAGCAAGGTATTTTAAAAATCAGAATCAAGCGAAAGTGGAAGATGATGAAACTAAAGGAATGAGGTAAGAGGGTCCCTCGGTGGGAAAGAATGAATTCTCTGAAAAGCAGCTTGGGGATTGAATCATGGAAGGGAACCAGTGATGGAGGGTGGCAGTGTCCATCTCTAATGAATGGTCTTAAAAATAGCGACAAGGGGAATTTAGCAAGAAAAATATTTGCAAAAGGCCTAGTGAAAATTGTTGCTCAACCTGAACATAACCTGAACATCACTGATCGGTTTGGTGTTCAGGCTTACTAGCGACTAGAGTTTTTTGTGGGAATAAGGGGGCTGAAGAACGCATTCAATTGAGGTGTCCTGAAATAGACATACATTAGAAATTCCGGAAATTAATAGCGGGAGGCACGACGAACAGCGTAGACAGATTTTCAGAATGGAAAACTTGGGAACCGCCGCCTGTGGCAGAATGCATTACTTAATCAGCAACCAAAAAGAGTCACGGGGGCAGAGGCCAGTTAAGCTAGCCAAACAAGGAAAGGTCTTTAATAGAGGAAACGCAAGACCGGGTGATAAGCAATTCAAAAGATCAGTCTCAGACGCGTAGGAGGGGGGGTGGGGAAAAAGGGATTGACAAGGGCAACCTTCTTTGCTAACTATGGATAGGTACTAGGTGATAGGGAAAAACACTCGATTTGGTTTCCACAAAGGGACAAGGATTACGTGTAAGTCAGTTTCTTCCAGACAGGGGACCGGAGAAAGAGGAGCCATGAGCATTTTTTACCTTCAGCAAAATCTGGTACAATATTTATACGGGTTGGGAGCTGGGGTTTGGTATTTTTTATGGACATTCAGTGAGGGGATAGAGGCAAGTTTCTTGGATCAACAACAGGGAAAACGACGAGATCAAGATAAACAACGAGGAGAAAGAAGGGATGCGCACGTGATAGTAAAAATAGGCAATTTAGAAATAAGAACTACATCAGGAGGAAGAGTCTGAGCCTGACCGAGGACAAACAAGAAATAATTTGAAAGGGGGAGGGCCTAGATCAATTGTCGGGCAAAGGCTGTGGAGTTCGCGATTTATATCAGGGGACTCAGAAACAGGTGGTTTCTTTCCAAGATCCCACACATCTAAGGGGATACCACGAGAGTGGTCCATGAAAAATCAGCTGGCACTGTCACCTTAGCATGGGAGGAACTTGGCAAGACTAAATGTCCAAACTCGATGTTTTCAATGTGCCGATCGCTTCACTAAAACAGTGTGAAGGAAAAGACAAAAACTAGAAAAGGGGGAAGGAATTAAGTAGACGAAAAAAGATCGTCCCAACATGGTAAAAACCTGGGATTCATAATCCGAAAGGAAGAAAGCAGGCGCAATTACCAAGACTTCTGATCAAGGGGAATTGCAGATGTCGGCGTATGAACCCACATGGGGGGGAATTAGGAAGTACCGTCTAACCAAGAAAAAGAAGAAAAAAACAAAAGGAAAAAGAAAGAAAAAGAAAACAGGCTACTGGGAAGAATCAGGCTCCGAATTGCGTCAGTGGTAGAGTCTTGAATACCTGATATTCTGACTCCAATAAACATCAAGGGGCTAAAGACAGGTTGACATATGAGAAGGGACGAAAACAATGGTGTGAGAAAAAAGAGATACCAACCTAAAATGTAACGCACCATAGCGGGAGGGGGGGGGATGAGTGTGGGTCAAGCGTCATTGCTAGGGAGGTGAAATGGAACGAGAATGACAAGCGCAGGAGGGGACCGCAGTCTTAAAAGGGGGGTCCTACAATTGTCGGGCGAGATGGGGGTTTGCGACGGCTGCAACTGGCGAGCAAACAAGCCAAGTGGGGTCAATAATCTGTCGTGCAGGAGGGAGAGCGAAAAATTTATTTCGGGAGTCGTTTCCACGTCGGGCGCCTGAGGGAGGGACTTTGAGTAAGTTAGGGGGGGTCCTTTTAACTGCGGAAGACTGCCAGTGCGTGGAAGGATAGACCGAGGGGGAGTAAAAGCTAGGCGCTGAAGGAGAAACTGAAGTTGGAAAGCGCAGTAACAAGGGGGGGCAACAGTGTCAACGAAGGAAAACTCTCGGGGGGTACGACTTGGGGGGGACGGGGGGGAAAAAAAGTCACAACCAATTTAAACACTGAATGAAAAAAAGAGAAGCTCCGCAAGCGGGTGGACCAGACAATTTGAAATCTCAAAGGGTCAAGGGGTTAATGTATGATAGTTAGACAAGGACGGACTTTACAGGAATGGTATAAAAATAGGAGGTGAGGAGTGTGCATCTAACGATTGTTTCCCTTTAGAACCGCCTTTGTTAGTCCAGCGAAAGAAGAGCGTGGAGACGTCTAATGTTATTTGGTTTCAGGGCAAGAAAAAATTTGGAGGGCTACAAAATGCTAGAAAAGGGGTGGGGAAAGAAAATAACACAAAGGAGGGAAAAAAAGTTGCCTTACATTGGGACCGTTGTGAGGAGGGTATAGGTCAGAAAACCTTTAGGTAGATCCTAAGCTGGGCGGAGCGATGGGGATCATGTGACGTTTGGGGAAAAAAAGAAAAGGGGGTGGTCTGGGGTCCATGGGGAACAGCACAGGAAGAAAACGCCGAAAAGATACAAACAGTTGAGCCAGTTCGGGCTGGAAATGACACTGGTTGAAAAAGAAAGAAGTAGGGAAAAGGGCCGTGAAGGATAGTAAAAGACTTGTCTTGGAGAAAATTAAAAGTTGAGGTGGGGGGTGCATATTTCTAACACCGCGCCATGACTCTGAATAGGTGAAGTCTAATTTCAGAGAAGTGGAGGCGCACCATAAAAGACTTCAACGTCATGATGAGTGAGGGAGGCGCTATTTCGGACCCTCAGAGTTTAAGGGGAACGTAAGCCCACCGGGTAGTAACTTTGGTCAGAAAACAAGAGGGGGTGGTCAGGTCATTTGGTTTAGTTTAGAGAAAAAGAGCAGGAGGGAGGAGGAAGGGACAAACCGATTCTGTGCTGTGTGGTGTACATGTGGGGTGGTTGGACGGCATCACGGAATTGGGAAAGGACGGGTGGGGGGTTAAACGAGAGGAAAAATGCGGTCAGGTAGAGGGGAGAAAGGGGGCAACCACAAGGACCACCTTTGGGGAGAGGGAAAGTATGCAGCAAAGTGAATCAGGGGGGACAGAGAGTGCAGACCGGGCGGGGGGAAGAAAACAAGAATGAAAAAGCAATTCACGGCTACGGGTTGGGGAGCGATTAAATGGTTTGGGGAGACTGAGATTAGGAAGTGCGGGGGGCAGCAATTAAAGGAAAAAGAAAAGAGTCAATATGTGCGGAGTCTCTGAAAAATTGCTTGCAGGGAAGGACTGCAAAAGATTATCGTGTCAAGAATCATGCTAGGTCAGGAATCCAAAACACCATATAAATAGTTCGGTGCCAGGTCTGGACGGAGGGGAGAGATTCGCAGTTCAAGAGGGGAGACCCCAGAGACGTCTGAGCATCAAAAGGTAAAATCAAAAACGGAGGGGTGGGCCAACCGGTCGAAAAGGAGGAGCAAAAGCAGAAGATATAAATGAAAAAATGGTTTTAGAGGCGAGGTACTGATGATGTTATGGGGGGGGACTCGAGCTTGAGAAGGGGGTTTGCAGGTCTTGGGTTAGGAAATTTCTAAGAATAAAAAAAGAGCAGGACTTGAAAGACAAAATTTCGAAGTTTGGCAAATTAAAGTGCTTGTGTTGATCAATAGGGTTTTCCAGGCGAAGGATTAGCCCAAAACCATCAAAAGTAGTTTTATAACGGGGATCACCTTTAAAAGAGCTTACTTGATTAGCAAGGAGACTGGTTAAAAGGAGTCTGATTAAATGGGAATTCGATTGCTTCTCGAAAAAGAAACGCGAATAGAAGGGATGGGCGTTTGGGGGTCGAATAAGTCTGAATTGGAGATTTTCTTAGAGGAATCCGGAATTGCTTGACAAATTAGCACAAAGCGACAACCGAACTTCGAAGAAGCATGTGCATTGCGAAAAAAAGGAACTTGCAATGGGACGTTGTCTAGACTAAGGCAAGGCCGAGACCAATTGGAGCGTTTGGGAGTTATATCAAACTTCGAAATGAAAGTAATACGTACGTGAACATGGGTCTACAATGGGGATTAACGGGAGAAGGGGGGGGAAGTGTAAACGAAAGCGGTTGAAGCAACCGCCAAGGCTAAATCTTTGAAATCTCTAGCAACACCAACTAGGTATTAAAAGATAATATGCACTTTTGGAAGGGGGGGGTAGGCAAGACTTAGTAAAAACTAAAACTGAGTTAATACAGGTCAAGAGAGTCGCGCGGGAATGCGTTCCGGGGGGGGGGTCACTGCAGAAAATGGGTAGAAGGCGTGGGGAATTATTAGGGAAATCAAGCGCGAAAACCTCATTGGGGAGAGAGAATGGAGTGCCGGGCAGGAGTGTCATGGGGGTTTAAACGGGGCATCTTTGGATAAGAAATGAGAGCGACGGATAAAAGATGAGACGATTGGAGAAATGGTCTCAGAGGGCAACTATAAATTCGGAAAGGGCAGTCTGCTTCAGGAACGGCTTGTTCGAGGAGAGGAACGCCTATCAGGGAAGATACGCAAGGGGGGGTAAACAAGTCGATGAGAAAGTAGGTCCAGAAATGATATCCTTACCAAAGTGAGCCGGCCACCAGTATTTGTAGACGCGGTTCAACTATCAAAGTGAGCTATAACGCACGAGGGGCATCCGCAAAAAGGAGTTTGTTAGTGGAAAAAAAAAGCCCTCGGAAAAACTTGAAAGAAGCCGGTTGAAATATAACAAGCGGATGGGGACGAATAGACTGTTGGAATGGAGGAGGGTCAGTCACGCTGAGATTGTAGAAATCAAACGCGAGAGTTTACCCGGGGGAGAGGTTGGGAGTTTCCGGGTCTGAGGCAACGATATCGGAAGGGGTGGGAGACGTCCAGTGAGGGAATGGGCAAGGGCTAAGTCATCAACCACAGACGTAGGAATTCAATAATTCAGAGCGAAGACATGTTTGTTTAATCGACCAAAATTACAAAGAGAAGAGGGGGGGACACGCAAAAACGTAGGTAAAGAAAACATCGAAGTCCCCACACGTGGGGAGAGGGGACAAAAACAGGTTTCAGTGATGGGAGAGGCGACCATTAATATGGTCTTGGTGGACAAAATCAGCCATACGGGAAAGACTGGTACTTATGGAAAGATAAGGGTGTCAGGAAGCAACCAAAGGGAAAGGTTTAAGATTCTCTGGGGTGCTCAAGAAAGGTCAACGAAGCGGGGAAAAAAACTTAGAAAGAAAAGGGGATTGCAAGGGTTGGCGGGCATATGGGTACGGGTGTCGGGAGACAGAAGAGAAAAAACAACCGAACAAGTTTGTAATTGGAGGAAAGCGGAAATGTGGGTTCGTCAAGTCCGAAGGGGAACACCAAATTCAAAGGGGGGGGGGAGTAGCCGAGCCTCTTGGGTTTTTAAGGGGGGGGGAGAACGGAGGGCAGAGAGGAAAGCAGCCATTAAATCGTAGATAATCATGGGGATGAGATGTCAAAAATGATAGAAGAAAACCTCTCGCGCGAGATCATAATTACTAAAGAGACTTCTCTGTTAAGACAAAAACGTGCATCATTCATGCCGGGGGGATGAGCCGCGGGAGGGTCGAAGAGATTTGACTAGGGGGGAGGGAGAGTAGAAAAACCAACCAGAGGACAATATTAGGGGGGGCGGGAAGAAACGCTACAATCGGAGGGCCGCAAACGCAGAAAGAAATGAACATGTGTTGTTGAAAGGAGGGGAGGGGGGGAGCACGAAGCGGAGGAAAGGGAAAGAGAGTAAAAAGAGAAAGGGACACCAACCATTCGAGTTCAGGACAAAAATTCGATGAAAAAAATGGAAAGCTCAACGGGAGTTGCAAATCTTAAAGTGCGGGAGGGGGGGCTGTGTAAATAAACAAAGGATCGAGGGGTATAAAAGTAGGATAAAAGTTTGTTTTTACCATAAAAGAGGGTTTGGGTGGTGGTGTAAAGGAGTGTAGGGCTGAGGTGGGGGAGTTGGTGTAGAGAAAAAGGGAGGAAAAGACAAGCACTTAAAAATGAGATGAAGAAAGGCTCGGGAGCACATCCGTTTGGGTCTAATTCATCAGGAGGAAGGCAGCTCACAGAAGAATACGAAAAACTTTTAGGAAGTTAATAATGGGGATATGTATAGATGAATACACGAGTTTGACACGTCGGCGGGAGAGAAACTTTCTGACCTGAACTTTGTAGGGAGCTGTTAGATATCCATTAAGATGGGAGGTGGTGGGAACGTTTCAAATATCCGAAAAAAAAAAAGGGGGCAAAACGATGATTTCAATAAGTCAGAAGTTAAAGCTATTCACCAAGGAGGGTCAAAACGAAAAAGGGCTAAGCTAAAGGGGTACGAGAAGGCGGTAGCAGTAGGCAGGGAGTGTTAGAGTGGATAGGGGGAGAGACAGGTGACAGCTTGGTGGATTGGTTGCGCAGTCCTGGAGGTTCGTGGCGGCGGAGGATCCCGGTGGTGGTACTAGGCATAGTCCTGATCATCTGAACGGGGAAAGGGGAGCCACATTTCTAGACCCTACCGAGAGTAAGGGCCCGGCAAAAACTAATTCCTCAATCCGAAAAGGTTGCAAGCTACAAGAGGACGCGACATCCTGCTGCGGCGGAAAGGAGTGAATGACCATGGTTCGTATAAACGAAAGAGAGTTCCAACTCGTAAACACGAAATATGAAAGAGTCGGGGTAGAGGCAGTACTCCGACTTAGCGAAGGCAAGTAAAAAGAAGTTACGAGGAAAGTGGAGGCGGAGGAACCTGTAAACCAATTGAGGGAGGGTATTCATCTTATAGAAAAATACAAATTATTGAGGAGAGGGAAAGAAGGAATAAATGAAGATACGAAATAGCGATAAATGGGCTACAGATTTCACAGTTCGTGCTCTCTTAATGGCAAGCATTCATAAAAGAGAGGATTCCGATATGGGAACGGGGGATGACAGTGGAAAAGAAATGAATCAGTTTTCGAGATTTGAACAACAAGGGGTGCTGGACGAATCGAAAGATCAATCAATCCTCAAGAAGTTGAATGTGGAGGGAAATTGGGGGGGACAGAGGCAGGGAGAAGAGGATTAGTGATTAGTGTGAAGTGAAGAAGGACCGTTCGGCGAGAAGGGGGAAGAAGGGTAGTCCGCGTAAATCAGTATGAAAAATGACGACATCTTTACGGGGACCTCTTCGGCCAAATAAAAAACTGACTTCGCAAGGGGGGGGGACGAAAATTGAGGACTCAGAAGGCAGGGAGGGAAACAGAGAGTGGGGGAAGAAAATGCAAGAGTGGTCAAAAACCAGAAAAGGGAATAGGGGAAGGTGACAACAAGGTCCAGAGGGAAAAAGCCCTAAGCACGAAAGTTCAGTGAATAAGAACTTTTGAACAAAGGAAGGAGGCACAGAGTATATCGATGGAATTAAAAAAAGGGTAATTGAGGGAAAATAATGGATAGAAGGAGGGAGTAATTTAACTTGGACAGGAAAGGAGCCCGGTTACATCGCTATCAATTTAAAGACAACTCAGAGCTGGGAGAGTGACTCTCAGTAGGATTGTGGGGTTTAAAGCACAGATAGATTTGGAAAAAAAGTGAGCATTTGAATGAGAATAAAAAAGAACCAACTTTCATTGAACCACCAAATGGGAAACCTAAACTCTCCTGGGTGGGGGAATGACCAGCATTATGGAAATTACAAGCACTCCAAATGTAGGATCTCGCGGACAAGACGTAGCAAAAATCGAGATGGGTCTGTTTGAAAAAAGACAAGATGGTTTCGGGCCATGGGTAACCTTGACTGGGACCGCGCGGGGAAATAAAATAACGGGGAAAGGGGCGGCTCAGAAGACGGTGGAAAATCATTAAGGAAGAGGTGAAGAGGGAACAAAGAGTTTCTTCTTCTAAGCAAGAGAGTCGTTAGGGGCGAGTGAAAAATCAAAGCCCAGATGAAAGGAGTGGGTGAAAAAAAAAGGGCCGAAAGAATGACGATTCCCGTGGGGGCGCGGATAAAAAGAAAGAAATACGGCGTCAATGAAGGAAGAAGAAGGGGGAAGGCGCGTGGAAAGCCGGGGTCAATGCGAGCACCAAACCTGAAGACGTTTGAAACACAAAGATTGAGTACTTCAGTTCATTTAGTGAGAGGGGAACATCCTTCAAAATTAAAGTGAGAGAGTACAAGAAAAGAATCGAATTTAGTGTCAACAGGGGAAGGGCGATTTTGTCAAAAAAAGAGCGGGGTTTCGAAAAAGAGAGGTTGAGTGGGGTCAACTGGTGTACCAGGCTGCAAAATCAATAAAAGGCCCTGGGACCAAAGCACAAGGATCTAATGTGATGTCCGAGGGGGGACTGTCGGATGGGCAGGTCCAGATGCACGCTATGAAACCCTGGGCGAACTAAACAGGGAGACGAGTGGAAGGGGGGAAATGGAGTTTCAAACGAAAGTGCGGATGCTTTTTTCCGCCATCGCCTGAAAGCCACGGGGTCGTTCGCAAATCACAAAACAAAATGAGGGGGGGGAGAGAGCCAGAGACCGAAGGAAAAGGAAAACAGAACGGCAGGGAGCAGGAGGGTCAAACACCATGAGCTTAGTGAACTGTTAGGAGAGAAGGGGGGGGAGCTTGCGTGCAGGTCTACAGGGGTCCAAACAATCTTTGGGCAAACCATTATGGGAAGAAGAAAACGGGCAAAAACAGAGATCCGGGAAGGGGAAAACGACGGGTACTTCTTGGACAACAAGAGAAAGAAAAATAGTAAACGGGAAAGGGGGAATAGAAACAAAGACGTGGATTGGGGGGGGTTAGGGTGGGGGGGGGGGGGGGTTTACAAAACTGGAGGAGGGAACGGTTGTTTGCAATAAGGGTTAGGAAACTATGGAAAAAAGAGGAGTCATATTGGGACAGGAGATAGAAAGACTTGAAAAAATGGAAAACATCGCCGGAATCAACCGAATTATGGGTAATGAAGCGAAGGCAACGTTATCCTACAGCACCGTGAAAAAAATAATAGAAATGTCAGGGGGGAAAGGGGTATCTTGAGTGGGCGTTGGTCGCATGGATTTTAGGATAGAGAGGGATCGGAAAGAAGGAAGGGAAAAGGGATGGCTGGAACGAGGCGGACGGGTCAAGGGGGTGGAGAATGAGGGAATCGCAGACATGAGTAGAAAAAAGGCATCAAAAAGAACGAGAACAATGAACGGGGCCCGGTGCCAGGGATTGGACACCAAGACTGATTTTGATCGTGGGAGGGACTCCGGGAAGCAGTACAATAAGGGAAAATATTCTTCAGGTTGGGAGATGTTCCGATACAGCTGCACTTGCCGATGAGTTAAAGACTACAGAAAGGGGAAAAGGTTAAGACAGAGTAAAAAGGTTAGTAACGAGGTTGAACCTCTCCAATGTCCAAAAAAGGGAAGAAAATAGAGAGCACAAAAAAGGAAGGAAGTGACATAGGTCGGGATGCAAATCTTGGAA
>Ga0179591_1287489_pt1 | contig 11742 bp, 10 predicted proteins | sample CZOMad2_1_08_16f_FD_182891 | JGI IMG/M metagenome (GOLD analysis project Ga0179591, IMG submission 182891) | Vadose zone soil fungal communities from Angelo Coast Range Reserve, California, USA - CZOMad2_1_08_16fungal (PacBio error correction) | ecosystem: Environmental > Terrestrial > Soil >...
GAGACTTTCAGGAAATAGGGAAGATCGGGATCACTCTGTGTTTTCTCTATCGAGCTGTCTTTCGGATCGGAGTCTTGTTTCAGGTTGGGTAAACTTGTCCTAGCTTTAGTCCCTCCTGATCGCCGGTAAGTAGGAAGACGGGCTGGGGGGATGGTCAAAGATGGCGAAAATAAGACTCTCAAAGGGTCTCAAAGGGAGGAAGATGGGCGAAAACCGTTCGAAAATTTAGAGTGCAACAATGAATCAAGAATTGAAAAGTGACGATGGAAGGCCCGACACAAAGCAGGAAGGGGACGGAGTACGCGTGCGGACGCCTATCATGTTACTCAAGAAAATCAGGAGGACTACCAGGTTACGCCTAATTTCGAGAGCCTGGAGAAGAACTCGAACGGAACGGTCGCAAACCAGGAAACTGTGAACAACCAGGAATGGGGCTTCGTTCGCAGCGGACGTGGTGGAAGGCTTACGCATAAGGGCCGGCTGTCTGAACGTTCTTTCCACTTCTAGAAAAAGCCCGCTCTGAGGGCACCGTAAAGTTCTAAATACCTAAAAAATAGACATCTCAGCGGCTCAGCGCCGCCCGAGAAGAAAAAAAAAAACACTACTCCAAAAGTCAAATTGACTAGAAAACTTTTGAAGTGGGGTCGCGCCGCATACGTTCACACTCTCCGGATGGTCTTAGAAGAGGGAGGCAAAAAGAGACCGAAAGCCGCGCTGAACTTCCTGGAATTTCAAACTCCAATCTTGTCCCCGGCGGGCGAAACTTAATCAACTGGGGTGGAAAAAGTTTGAATGACCGACATGGAGCGGTTAATTGGCTACTCTCCAAAGACCACCCGTCGAAGAAAAAACACAGGTCTAAACCTACACAATCAAGATGGCTAAAGGGTGTAGGAGATGACTAAGATCAGCGATCGTAAGGGCGTGAGACACGAAATCAGAGTTGTCCTGCGTTTGGCAACCTGATCGAGCAACGCTAAGGCGGTCTTTGAGGATTAGAAGATCGACACAACAGGAAAGGAAGGGGGGGGAAAGATTAGAGAGAGAACAGACCTCCCAAGCAGGCTCTTTGGTGAATCTAATTAAAATTTCCCAAAAGGGGAGGGGACCAGAGACATGGAAAAGGGTGCGTGGAAGCGTCATAAAGAAGATGTCGAGCGCCATCTCGAGGCTGTATTGGATGTGGGTGGATCTCAGGGGGCTTTCCGAGGAGGGAAGAAAAAAGAGCGGTTTGCAAACGCATAATTATATGGAAGTGCGCCACGAGGAAAAAGATTCTTCGGAAGCAACGTACAGCAAAAAAAAGTCGTTTGGCAACCTATGAGTACGAAAGAGGAAAAAGTGAGCTATGAAGAAAAATCGACTCCTGGGGCAAATCTCATCGTCAAAAGGGGCCGGAAAGGGGGAAGAAGGGGGTGTTTGCTCTTCGAGAAGCAGATGTAGAGGGGTGGGTAAATCTTTAAATCACGTTAGGGTCAGGAAAAACGCGAGATGGGGAAGGAAATCCATCACAGGCAGCAACCGAGCGCATCTTCTCACGAAGCCTGGCTACGTACTAATCAGGGAGAGTTGAAAGCGGGGACGCCTCCTATCGTGGAAAACACGGAGGCTAAGGCGTTTTACAAGGACTTAAACTAATTTTAGCCTCCAGAAAATCTCGGACGTACCTGCTTAAGGAAAAAAAACGCGATAAAATTCACAGAAAAGGAGATAGGGCAGAGTCACGGTGGCCCACTTAGGGGAGGCTAACAAATCAGTCGCGGGTCGAACTGGATCAGTTGCTCAAACTGCGAGGGAACGACCTAGACAAGCCAGGCATACCCAGTCCGAATTGACAGTAGGCTACAGAGCAAAGAAAACAAAATCAGAAGTTTAGGGACCACCTAATTAAACCCATCAGAAACAGCCAAAAAAAAACGAACGCTCGGGGCCCGTTCAGAGGGAGACCTCTCTCGCATAGAACAGAAAAGGGGGGCATAAACGAAAAAGGGTCCGGATTGCAGGCATACCTTAGAGAGATGCTGGTCAAGCGCGGGCAGCCCGCCCGACAAAGACAACTACACATCACGATCGGTCCCGGGAGGAGACGCCTGGACTTCATCTTCACGAGAAGGACGAACAAGAAGGGGTCTCTTTCAACAGCGAAGCAAGCGAGCGGCCGTCGACACTAAGAAAGCACATACTATGCGCGAAAAACGGCTTCGAAAAAGGGAACCACTAAGCAGACTCGAAAGGGTGGGCGGTCACGTGGCAGCGCATGAGCTTAAGACCAGCACTATTTTATGCAGGCGGGGAGGAAAAAGCAATGCACGAGAGGAGACACCCATCACTGGAACAGCATGATTCCACAAAACTGATGACTGAGAAAGAGCCGAAACGAAGAGACTTCTCAACACCCTAACCCGGAGGAACGGTCATAAGACTAGACCAGACGATATGTCGCGAGCGAAAAAAGCAAAAAAAAAAAAAACGAAATCGGCCCTGCAAGGCGAAAAACGTGGCCGTCTTTAGTCCAGCGCTTGAGCTCACAACAGCGAAGGAAAACCAGCGTGAGAACTACACCCTAAACTACCTAAGTAAACCGACAGGCCGTGGGTAACAAGGGGTGATCTGCACATTTCACTAAACAAGAAGAAGAAAGAAAACGCAGCGGACGCAGCATCTAATTCTTCAGACGTATAAAGCAAGACGGGGTCGCGCTGACATGAGATCAGCAGAAAGGAAAAAAGGAGGGCCGTCAAGGGAAAAGAGATATAGCAGCTTCGAACCTAGACGAGAGTGCGAGGCTCGTTCGACAGGGGAGATCCCGTTAGCCCAACCCAAAGGAGCAAAAACCCTACCAACTATATCAAGATGAATGGGGACAGGGCACGCGAGAATCGAGCCCTTAGATAGAACTTAAGATTCACCCCAGCCGAGAGAATGAAAAGGGCAGATTCCAGTCCAAGCCCGAGATTCTCCTCTAATTGCTTCACGAGCCCCTCCAAACCGTGCGGTTTCATTTTTCGCTCAGAGCGCCCAGACTCATAGAGAAGGCGAATGCGGGGAGTTCCACGCGTCTCCTTTCCCGGGAAATTCGGGGCCATCCTGTACTTCAAAGGGTGAGTAAATATGCGACTGGGAAGCTTGACCAAAAAGCTTCGCGCGCCCAGGAGCATGAGCGTTGTCTCAACACGAGAGTACTCGCTCCCCGAACTGCAGTGCTGGCAATCTGACGCAAGCTTAGGGGAGAGGCTTATGGGGGAAGGGAGCCGCCGTGGGTATGGTTCTCTAGCGCCTTTCAGAGAGAAGCAAATCTCAGGTCGGTGCTGACGTCGTTCTAGGGACCTCTTTACGCTTTCGTTCTCAGGGAGGACAGGGAGTCGGGGCTGGTCAGTTCACGCGGAAGCCTAACAAGGCAAATGAGAACAAGAGAGAGAAAAGATCTTGAAAAGACACCATGAGACGACGAGGGACGGTAGAAGGCTGGGGCTGATTACCCTGCGTGACAACGTATTTCCGAGCAATCTTTTCGGTCTAGCCTCGATAAGACCAATAACTGATTAGTTTTCAGGAGGTGGGGATGGACTATACATTCTGCTTCACGATGTTACCCGTGTCCCGCTTTGGTCATAGAGACTAAAACACAAAAACGTGGGGAGGAGATATGCCAACGACTCGGGGAAACGAATGAAAGAAAAGGAGGACAAGGCAACATGAATCACGCGGGGGAAGAAGTATAAGGGACAAGTGCTAAAGCGGCATTTCTGAGAGAAAGCGGGTAGAGAACAAGCACTGACGTGGAAGACGCAAAGACTCAGCCATTCACCTTCGCTCGCGAGGGGGGAGAAGGACCGTTTTTTTTCTCGAGTGTTCGCACTTAAGTGGCAGCGGCCCGCGCCATGACAGCCCGTAAAGAAAGCAAAGGAAAGGGAGAGTACCACCATACAGCGGGGGAAACGGGGAGGACCGAAAAAGTTTTTCTCTCTCATTCAACGGCTCGCGAAAACAGACCAAGGCCGGCCAGAAAAAACTCAAGCATACAAGAAAGGGAGAAAGCAAGACTGGCGCCGGGGGAAAGAGGCACTGCCTACCGGGAGAAGGAGACGCCTTGTCTAGCAAAAAGGAGGATTTGAAAGAGCCGCGGGGGCCTCGATTCAATGGCTCATCAATCGACGGAACACCAAAAACAAAAAAAAAAAAGCAGCGAATGTTACTCAATCTCTGGAACAAAGTGAAAGGCCCTGCTGCGGGGGATCACTCAACTAGGCAATGAGACCTAGTGGTTTAGGGGCTAGGAGTCCGAAAGACTACAGGAGCGAGAACCTGAAAAGTTTATCTGGACTTCGATGAGAGCCAGAGACGTCTATGCAGGGGAAGGTGGGACGAAGAGAATGATTCCAGCGCTTATGCTGCTCAGGGGTGGATGCATCGAATCTCGGGATCGACTGGATCATGCGCTCCTCCCCACCGGAGGGGGGACTGTCAAGCTCATTTTGTTCGGTGGTGGGGGAAACCGGCGCTCAGGGAAGGAGGTTAGGTGGAAATCGATTGAATACTTGGGGGAAACGGAGAACGAGGCCGCTAAGACTAGACTGGTCGGAAGAACAGGTGCGGTCTTCAAGAAAGGAGTGAATTCCGGGAGACGATCATGAAGTTTCTCAAAGGAGAACGTCGTGCGGTCGGGAAGATTACCCGAATGCCGTTTCCGGTCGTCAAGAGATCCTAGGGGATCTGGGAGGGGGGGGAGGCTGGCTGGAAGACAACGCTGACATCGTGCTTAGTAAGTTCTCCGGCAAGTGAGGCGTGCACTGTTCGATGCTCCTTTTCATTCTTGGTTCCGCTTAGAAGGGGGAGAAGGGTATGGAGAGACGACGGACAACAGACCGGCAGCGCTAAGACGGTCGTCACTGGATCTGGGTAGGAAAACGGGCGCGGCAGGTGGTTTGTTCCGAAAATCAGAAGAAAGGGGATGGGGGTCGGTATCAGGACTGCTTCGGGCGTTGGTGAAATGTTTAAAGTCAAAGAAACGAGGTAATGTCGGGGGGCTCAAACCGAAGAACTACGAAGCTGGGAAAAAAAAGCAGGCTGGCCCAAATGGAACCAAACTCGCCTCATAGGGACGTGCTGAGATAGTGACCATTCTGATAATAGAGCGAGATAGAAAGTGATGAGAGCAACTCTCAAGAAGGTCAGGCTATGTCACAAGGACCTGAAGAGAGTGTCATTTGAAAAAAAAGGGCAGTGCGGGTAGGCGATGTTAAGATCCCGGGAGCGTTGCTCAGGAGACTGACATTTCTTATCTGTCTGTTAAGGAGCTGAGGAATTTCGGGAAACAAAAAAGAAAAAACGAATTGCCGACGTACAAGAGTGAGACAGGTGATGCGCACTCAAGCGACAAACTTCTTTCTTAATGAGCGGGGGGCGGACGATACAGCGATCGATCGGGAAGGAAACATCGGGTCGAGATGGCGTGGTCGAAAAAGGGAGCGCTGTCTGGTCAGGGATCGTCTGAGGGGTTATGGGAAATCCTCGTGAAGAAGGGAATTAAGAAGGCCGGGAAGGGAGGGCGAAGTGGGAGATTTAGGGGCGAGGGGCGACACAGTCCGCCCATCCTGGAGAACACAACTCATGGGGAACCGTTATCGGGACAAGAACGTTTCAATCAGGGTGGGGGGAGAAAATGAAGAGGGCCGAGCCGCTCGACAAGGGTCTCTCGCGGGTGAAGGGGACGGGGGGGAAGGGGGGGAAAAGAAAGACACGAAGAAGGACGGGGGGGGACCGATCACGAGGGGGCTAGAAACCCTAACGTGCGAAAAAACGTCCGCGAAGTTCTCTAACACTTCAAACATGACCATATTCGGGGAGACGGAAGGGTGGCCGAAAACAGCAGGATGGAAAAACGTTCTTCTCGGAAAATCCGTAAATCAAGCAAGGGGCCCCGTTATAAAAGAACTGCAAAAACTTAAAGAAAACCATATAGCGAATCAAAGACAAAACCTCCCCGGGGAACTTGACTATATCTTGGGGAAATATTCGAGTGAAAGGAAGAGGCTGTTCTACTTTGAGGAGCAGAACAAAAGAAGTCTCAAAACAATGAGGATGTCCCGGTCCGCAAGAACAAATTCGAGTGGTAGCGTTGGGAAGACCACTGGAAGCCTGGTGCGAAAACAAAACTGACAGGGGTGGTTCCTCTAAAGTCAAAGAACTCCCACGAACACATAAGATCACAGACAGGGATCTTTACTAAGATCTAAAAGCAAAGAACGGGATCGTGCTATAGTACGAGAACCTGAATCAGTCAAAAACGCGTCCTTAGGAGGGGACTATAGCAGCGATCAAAAAAAACAACAAACGGAGGATAGAGAGGAGAATCAGTCAAACATCACGGGAGGACTAAAAATCGGAGAAAATGCGAAGGAAGTGATAAAAGTGCGCCAAACGATCTTGCCGAATAAACAGAGCTTATCAAGCAAAGGGAAAGCAATCTAACTCGGGATCTCGCAGGGTGGGTTCGCCGGGGGGGGGTGAGTGGACCAGGGGAAAATTAAAAGCGAAAATGGGAGGGCAGCAAATGCGTGCTATTTAGCACTGCGCCACTCGTGAAACAGAAAGAAAGTCTTCTAACGTTCCAACATAGAGGAGAGACTTAGGTTTGCAGGGGAAGATGCGTACAAGAAACGAAGGTAAGGAGCTCTCACTCAAAACGAATCTCAAAAAAAAAACGCGTCACGTTTTAATCAGGGAATGGTTGGGGGGGAAAGTGCTCCTGCAAAAAAAGGATGGAAATCAAGTGATAATGAGAAGGGTACGGGGGACGCGAGAGGATGTTCCTTCTCAGAAGGGCAAGGGGAACGTAGAACTGCAACGGGACTGCCAAAAAGCGACGAGGGAACCAAATCCGTTAAAAGGGAAAGCCGGTCGATGAAGGGAGAAGCACGGTCGGCAGGAAGCATCTTAGGAGGGGAAAAGGGAGGACAGAGCAAGGGAACTGCTCAAGTAGGACATCTTCGGAAAACTCTAGAGTGATCTTACAGGCCGAGCTGACGGCCAAGAGGAAAGGGAGCCCAACAGTTCAGACTAGTCGTCAACGGTGAGACGAAAAAAAAAGGAAAATGGTAAAAAAAGGGGGGAGCGAAGTTGGCTGCCGTTTCTCCACCCCTCCAGCTAAGTACGGAGAAGAAATTACAAGAAGAAAATTACCATCCAAAAAAAACAAACAAAACGATTCAAACCCGAACAAATAACAGACCGAAGACTCGGGATAAAAAACACACGCGATCGAGAAACTATTGCGAGCGCGACGATCTCTATCAAAACCGGCGAAAAGGGGAATAAAAGGAAAAAGAGTGCGCGGGAAACCGTCAATCTGAAAGTCTGTCGGAGCACTAGCGAAAGCACCGCAAGACCGCAAAAAGAAGACAGCACAGCGGACAAGGAGGGAAGAAGGCAACCGCGAAGCGACCAGAAGTCTTCCACGGGGGAAAAGGAGAGACAGCATCTCGGGCCCTCTACGAAGGCAGGGGGGGGGCTCAAAGAAAAATCGCTACGAAAAGGCAAGAAGAACTTCCTCCTTATGAGAGGGGGGGAGGTCAAAGTTTTAAGCTCCTAGCGCTCTCTGGCAGAAGAGGAGGGGAGTAGGGAATGACTCCACACTATCAGGGGCAATCAAACCAATCACATACCTAGACTGAAAAAAAGAATATCATAAAAGAATACCTGATTGAGAGGAAGGATACGTCAAAGCCTTCATCAAACAAAGAACAAGGGAATACAAAGAGGAAAGTCATCTTAATCAGATGCTGCTCAGATAAGGAAGGGGCGTAAAAAAACAGAAGGAGCACAAGATCTCTGGCACCACCGCGGGAAAAAGCTTGAAACGAAGCACCAGTTTAAGAAACTTGAAACGCACCGACATCAAGGGGGGAAGAACGATGGGAAGACGGTAGGCAAAACACTAACTTAAACTCATGTCATTATCAGGGCAGCAAAAAAAAGGAGAAAGAAAAGATAGGGACTCACCGGAAAGAGAGAAAACGAATTTCCAGACAGATAAAGAAGATCTACTTCATTAAAAAAGAGAAGGAGAAAGCAAAGATGGGAGAGACCTTCTCACTAAGTCTCGTCCTTTCTACTTAAAACCCGGAGTGCAAAAAAAACGACGAACTCGAATGGAGCGACAGGCTTGAACCGCAGATAACGATCAAGGCTCAGCAGAGAATCTTAGCAATCCCTCACCTCGCAAGGAAAGAAAAGTCAGAGAAGAGGTGAGCAAAAAAAGAAATTGAAGAAGACATCAAGCAGAAACCTGGCAACCAGCAAGTAGAGGACGAGGAGATAATTTGCTACTATACATAAGAAAAACACAGGTGGAGACAGTTTTCTCTCAATTGCTCAAAGAAACGAGTGGAGTCAGAAGAGGAGGCGTGGCATGAGCCGACCTTCCTGGAACTTTTACCAGAGAGCAGAAGAGAAATGAGATAGAGAGAGGGAGTGAGAGCAGAATGACAGCTTGGACCGTCTTCGACAAGCACCGAAAAAACGAAAGAGGAGGTGATCTCACAGGGAGTTCCTTCCCCCTCACGAAGGAAACAGAGCAGGGGCTGCTGGTCGAGGCAATATTTCTGCCGGGAGGGTTGCAGGAGAGAGAGAGGGCAAGGAAACGAATCACTCTTCGTAGGTCTTACTTCTGGGCAGAACAGCTGGATGGGGGGAAGAGAGGGGCGGAAGGAGCGGCGGCGTCGTGAGCGGGAACCTTAACGTCAGTTAGAACAGGAGAGAGCCAAAAAGAAAAGAAAAAAGACAGCGAAAGGCGTATGCTGAGTTAGGTAGTGGGGTACGGAGGAAAGGGGACAAATCTTGGAAGGGAGGTATACACCGCCTCTCCTAAGAGAATAAATTCAATTTGACGCGCAATCTAAGAACAGCACGAGGGGACGTCTGGGGAAGCTCTATAAATTCTGCTAAAAGTTCACCCCTTTTCCCGATTGGAAGACTCAGCAGAAACAAAAAAAAAGGATGATAGGGAAAAGGAGAGAAGTACAAGCAAACCTAAAACGTCTGGACCATAATTTATAGGGCACCCCGCAATAAGAAAAGAACACTGAAGAAGTGTTTAGGCACTAGTGCTCAATTTCTGAAGACGCGAGGGGGGAAACGACCAAGCAGGGGGAAGACCACCTAAAACTGCCCTCCACCTGCAAACGCCAAGCGGAAAAGGAATGAGGAAAAGGAGAAAGTTGGGGAGACTGCCGTTTTGAGGGGGGGCGTGAACGCACTGCATTGGCAGGAGGAAAATCGCACGCTTAACCCAAAGACGAAGGAAGCAAGCCATGAACACGAGCTGACCAACAGACAAGTTCTTTTCAACTAAAAAAGCAGGAAAAGAGGAAGGGGGAGTTTAGATAATCAGACTCGGAAACAACCAAGGCGTACAGAACAAAAAGAGGAAGAAGACTTGCGAGAAGACCTCGCTTTTCCAGATCAAGGCCATTCTTACAAAGAGAGGAAAAGGGAGAAGGGGGGGAGGGTTGCAAAAAATGGCGCTGGAAGGGGGGAAGGAAGACTAATCGGGGGGAAGGGGAAAGGAGCTCTCGCTCGAAGCAAGCTCGCGATCATTTCTTTCAGTCAGGCGTGACAAAGGGTCAGGCAATAGGACCTCTCGCTGCCAGCGCGGAGTCGAAGAAGAAACTGAAGCAGAAAAAGGCACCGTTTTGGGGCTCAAAACGAAAGAACGTCCAAAACTCCTGTGGGATACGCTTCTTGGGAAGAGGAGGGGGGGGGGAGGGGAGAAAGAGCCTTTCATGCTCTATCTAATGGCGAGAGACCCCGAGAGTTGCGATTGGAGGGCTGTGACCGGGTTCAAAAGTGAGGGACTCTTTGTAGGGGGGACTTTGACTATCAGGGTCTAAAGCCGCTAAGCTAGGAGGGAAAGGACGTCAAGAAGGAGGAGCCCCCGGTCTTCCGGAAGAAGAAAAATACTATTCTACAGTAAGGGGAGGCTGGAGGGACGAACGGATGTCAGTGTCATAAGTCTTCGACGCGATGAAGAGAAGGAGGGGGGAGGTCTCTGGCCAGAGTCCTAGACGCTTAATCAGGATGAAAAACCAGGGGGGAAGGAGGTACGGGGAAAAAACAATCTCAATGAGTCTTCAACTGTTTTCGGGCAAAGATTTGCATAAGGTAGGATCGATTTTTCATGAATGTATCTACGACTTCTTGAGGACGGACAGAAAAAGGGGAGAGAGAAAAAGGTATCGCAGGGGGATTCCGCTTGGGCGTCGACCGGGGCGATGAGGGGGGGGTCACGTTGGATGCGTAAAACGTGCAAAATCTCTTGCAAAGGAAGGGGAAGGAGAGGCATCAATAGCCTATTTTCTGGGATGGTCGACTACGCGGAATGGGAGGGGGAGAAAAAAGGGAAAGCAATCCCTATACGAGACGCTAATCCTCGCTGTGGCCAAATAATGAAACCTCAAAACCGAGGGAAAGGACGTAAGACGGGGCCCCTAGTGCAAGCGCGAGAAATCCGGTAAGAGCGTGAGGAGCTGGAAGAGCGCCCGAGGTCAACACAGCTCAAGCAAAAATAGGGGAATTGTCAAAACTGGCCTTTTAGGTAAGGAGGTGGAGAGGGGACGGGAGTTCGGCAAATGGTAATGATCTGAGGTAGGAGTTTTTTGCTCTGCTTGGGAACGGAGAAGGGATGTCGAAAAAGGAATGCGGGATGCTCGAACAGGGAGGGAACACGGAACTCTGTTCGTTCATGCTCTGGTGATAAAAGAGAGGGGGGGGATAGAAGGGGGCGAGGGGGGCTAACTGAAGTCAGAGCAGCGTTATGTGGGGGTAGGAGAGAGAGGCTTAGGTTCTGGGTTTTTCTTTCAAAGCGGTGGGGGAAAACTTAGGAAGAGGGGGTATTTACGAAGGGGGGCCGGAGGTTGCGACCTGGGATCGACGGTGAATGGGGGGGAGGGAGCTACTAACCCGTCAGAAACGCCACCGAGTAGGTTTGCGAAAACAGAAAAGGTGGGGGATCTGAAGAGTTGACATCCGGTGTTCAAAGTGAAAGGGCTAAGAACGGAAACCAAAAAACAGGGGGGGAAGAAGAAAAAGAAGGTGGAAGAAGAGACGACCTATCATTTGGCGAAGAGGAAGGGAGGGGAAGAAAAATTTGGTCTCCTAGGTCTCGAAAAGCGGCGAAACGTGACAAAGAGATCAGAAGGAGGGAGACATCGTTACGACTTCTTTAAGGTAGTTGAGAAGAGAGGAGTGGCGGGCGGAAGTAGGTTCGCAGTTCTTGCACTGGCCTAATACGAACATCAAAGACTAAAGGGAGGAAACAGAAAGGGTCCCTCCTCCAAAAAGAAAAAAATCAAAAGACGGAAATCCGCCCGCCCAACCTACCTGCAGTCAACTTGAGGGGTGAAAGGAGGGAGAAGCGGACGAACTCTTCTACTGTAGGAAAGAAAGAGGCTCGGCAAAAACGCGCGGGGGCTTCAAGCTGGGCAACCGCACCAAGGAAGGTAACACTCTTGGCTCGGAACGAAATCGCACGGTTCGGAAGGTCGCACGGGCGGTTACGGGGGCACTCAGTAAAAAACCAAGGAGGAAAAAAGAACCAAAAAGCCTCACCACGATGGCTCGGAAATAATGGGAGAGATTATGACGGGGGAATCTTCACTATACCTGTGGCTTCAGGGAAAGAAGCGGGGGGAGAGGGTGGGACCGCTCGCACCCTAGGGAAAATATTATTATGGGAAGGATGAG
>Ga0179591_1309565_pt1 | contig 11742 bp, 14 predicted proteins | sample CZOMad2_1_08_16f_FD_182891 | JGI IMG/M metagenome (GOLD analysis project Ga0179591, IMG submission 182891) | Vadose zone soil fungal communities from Angelo Coast Range Reserve, California, USA - CZOMad2_1_08_16fungal (PacBio error correction) | ecosystem: Environmental > Terrestrial > Soil >...
GAGCTTTACGGACAAGGGGCGGGGAGTGTTGAAAAAAACACGGCGTTCAACGCAAGATGAGGCTCAAAAACAATAACTCCAAGGAAGGGGAAGGGCTCGCGTCGCTCAGTGGAAATTTAGGAGGGGGGTCACAATTAAAGAAAAAAGAAAGGTCCAAAATGTCGCAAAAAAAAGGACGAAAAAAACAAAAAGGAAAAGGGGGAATAGTCACTCGAATTGGAATAAAAAGAGGGAAAATTTGGCAGAACACTGGAGACGGCCTGCGCCGCGATGGGAAATTCCTGATGTGGGCGCTTTAACAAAAAAGACGAAGGTCTGAGGAAGGATTGTCTGTGACTTGAACGGAAGGAAAGGGATTAGAAAAGTAACAAACGAGGAGGGACGGCGGCCGTACAAGGGGGCGACCAAGAAAGTTCGCGCCAGGGAATGATTTCAGTCAACAAGCGGCGACGCGGTTGCAAGAGCCAGTAAACCTTTAACGAAGGGCTACAGGGGCGAGGGACCTGTATCCGGCCAATAAAAGTTATCAACGGAACAATCGATCGAAAATGGGAGGGGGGGGGAAGGGTAAAAGGACTGCTTCTTCACCCAGGTAAAGGGACAGGCCGACAAGCAAGTATTCAGGAAATTCAATGTTCAAAAAAGCGTCACCAAAAGAGAGAAAAGGAGGATCCTACACCCAAAAGAGAGGAGGAGGGAAGGGAGGAGGTGTGGGAATAGAAAAAGTGCGAGTCAAAGGGCTTTGGAACCGGCTGAAGTGTGAGAAAAGAAAAGGTAATAAAAATGGGGAGGGCCAGAACCGGGGAGGGGAGGTGGATAACGCCTAAATTAACGAAAAAGGGAAAGGAGAGAAAGCAAGTGCCTATCTTACTGGAAAGTAAGGAAACTGGCCAAAACTTGAAAACGAACCTAGGCGACCACAGGGAATTACAAAAACCGTGGAACCAAGCAGAGGAGGAAAACTGCCGTAGGCATCATAAGAAAGGGAATTCAAGGATGAAGCTTCCCTTGTAGAGGCGGGCGACCAGGCTAATGAGGGTGGGGCGAATGGCCTGAGGGGAAGAAACCACCAAAAGTTAAGCAAAGGGGGAAAGGAGGAAAGAGAATTGTGTCAACCACTGAATTTTCTTTGTAAGACAGAGCAAAAAGGGGTGATGGGCTCTGCTGGCTTAAAAGAGTTCGCGGTGGAGGGGAAAGAGAGGGACTGGCAGCTGCACGTCTAACCTGATTCATGAGCAATTCGAAAGACAAACCCCGATTAAGGGAAATGGATGGAGGACAGTCTCTCCACTGCTGTGGACTAAGGGGGGCAAATACCATGCGGAAGTTCGAAGATCAGCCAAGGCGAATGCCTACAGTGCAGCGTGGGCTCTCTCATCATAAAGGGTCCACAAAGGGGAAGGGGGTGGCACAAATTCTTTAAATTTGTAAGAAAAAAAGAAAAACAAGAAAATGTGAGAATTGGAAAATTAAGAACTTTCAAGAGCTTGGGCAATAAAAAACCAGAGAAAAAAGATGCAATCTAGTCATGTCGTTGAAACTTTGGGTTGTGGGCGTAAGAGCGCTTCGCCGAGAAGACGAAGAAAATGAGCAAAAAACGAGCGAAAAAGTAGGTGGAAAGCAGTGGATTCACAAAGGCAGTGGGGGATCGACCTTCACATCAAAAAACAAAAAAAACAACACACCCACAAGAGAAAAAAGAAAAACCGCGCTTGGTTACTTTCTGACGAGGGGAGGGTGTGACTTGGCATGTGATGGATCAGGGAAGTCGGACATGACACGAAGAAGGAACAATATAAAATGTAAGAACAAAAGGGCATCTCGTTCGTTTGATTAGGGATGTAGTATGTCCACTCAGAATAAGAAGGCTGGGGTGGACCACGTCTCTATCGGCTAGGGAAGAGGGTAAAAAGAAATGGATGGAGTTGGGGCAGCTTTAAAAGAGGCACTAAGCAGAAATTGATCAGAACTACGCACCTTGGTCGAAAAGAGAGGAGAAAACGCGAGGGAAAGGAGGTTATAACGGTAATTTTAACAAAGGGTCGATCTACAAATCTCGATAGAAAAGACGTTGATCAGACTTGGGGTCTCTTGATGGAATGTGGGCGGCTGGGGGGCAACGACCTCACATTCGACAATAAATGTGAGAAAAAGTTAAGGGATGAGCCGCTCCAAAAAATTTGTTGAGGGGGGTTTGGTGGATGATAAAGCTTCACCAGAGAAGGCCCGATGGAGACTAATCACGCTGATTCTGGGGGAAATGGGTGATGGTTAAGATCATATTAGAAGGACGAAGTGGGGGAAGAGGTTATACTAAAGTCATACGCAGAAAAGCTGATCGGTGGCTAAAAACAAGATCACTGCTATGGGAAGGGGGGGAATAGATGACGAATTCCCAGGGAGTTGAAATATCGTCGAAATCTGGTGAAAATCGAAAAAGGGGGAAGAAGGGCTAAATTCCTATAAATACAACGATGAAGGGAAGGGCGTTTCGAGAGGGACCGTTCGCCTAGAAGGACAGGGAGGGGGAAAGTTCAGAGCGTTGGGGGGGGGGTAGTTTGGGGGGGAAAGCCCACAAAAGAATGGGGGAAAGATCTCCCCCAGGCTCAGGGGAAGGGGGGAAGAGGGGGACTATTTCATACGATTTACCTAATTCTCTAAGCGAGTGAAGACAAGAAGGTCAGAATGATGGGGTTCACGTGGATGATGAGATAGAAAAGAGGGGGGGGTTTTCGACGTCAAGGGAGAGGTGTACGCGGAAGAAGGAAACTAAAAGGTTCTCTTAGGAAGGTTTGAAGGAAGAGTGGGCGTAAGTTGGTAATGGAACAACAAATCTGGGACAAAAATTAAGAAATATCGGTGGAAAAAATGGCGGTAAGCAGCTGGAAGGAGTTTCTGAAGATCCAAGGCATAGGGAGGGGGAGTTCTATTGCACAGGGAAGAAAGGGGAGAGTTAGACTATTACTACAAATTAGAGAAGAGTACGGATGACTGGTAAACAGGAGAAGCCGCGAATTGCGGAAGATAAAAGGAAAGCACTATTTTGGGGGAGACAGAAGATTGATTCCAGGCGAGAGACGTATGATTTGTAACCACGTGGACAACCAGACAAGAAAAAGACGCCAAATTTAGGGGGGGAGCCTGCAGAATCATGGGTCCCGAGAAAGGAATACGAAACCCGAATTCGTTGACGAACACGGGGAGCGCCGTCTGGTGCTATTGGGGGAAGCGGGGGGGGGGAGAGAAAAAGAAAAAAACTTCTACTGGGGATAGGTCATACACTGTTGGTTGGAAAACGGGGAGAGTGGGACATGAACATTCTCAAACACCCAGCTTATGGAGGAAAGGAAGTAGAGATGAAAGGAAAAGACGAAAAACCCCGTAGTGGGAAGAGGCATGGCACTCGTGCTTTGAAGACCCCGCAATGATTAACATAGACGACGTTTTGTTGCCAGACAAAGGGGGGGGAGTACGGATGTTTTGTAAAAGGGGGAAGGGAATCTCGGTTAACTATTAGCACCACAGTGGCCATAGGGAAGGGATGATTGCGCGGCTGGGGAGCACGAAGAAGAAACTACGGACGCATCGATAAAGCTGAGGATAAAAAAGAAAAAAATCTTCAGATTATTCCGGGGACGGAAGGGAGTTAGTTGCAAGAAAAGAAGGATGAGCCTAAAGTGAGTAGACAGTTATCCTCGACTCGTGGGGGGAAAGAGTAACAAGCCGCAGGGTTAACTGTGTGAAGAAAGAGAAGGAAGGGAGGGACGCCAGGTTCAAAAAAGAGGAGTGGAAATGTTGACGGGTGTTGCCTAGGAAAAAAGAAGCACGACACTTTGTAGTCAAATCAACGAAAACGAGAAAGGTCATGTCCGAATCAAAAGAGGGGGAAGGTCGGACGGACATAGTGGGAAATCAGATCAGAATAACACTTCCTGAGAGAAGGAAAAGAAACCTGCTGTAAATACACAAGGGGGAGATGAAGAAATCTCAGACAAAGTCTCAACATCGGTATTAAGAAAAGGGGAGGGGAAAGGAGACCGTTAAATGACGCAGGGTATCGACGCGCCTTTCTTGAAGGGAGGGTTCATAAAGCTAAAAACAACAGGACGGAAACAAGGAAACTCCTTTCATTCTAAAAGAAAAGACCAACGAGGTCAGGACCTCACTGCGCAGAGTTCTCAAGGATTACTAGGTCTCTCAGTAGGGGGGAGAGTGAGGTGACGGTGGGAGAAAGAGGGGAGGAGAGAAAAGCCACCGGGCGGTGGCAAAAACCTATCATCAATTTCAACAATGGAAAGAAGATGGGGGTCTGAGCAAAAAGCATCAGAGAGGGATCTGACTGACTTAGTAAGAGGAAAAAAGAGTTTAAAACGAAAGGACTGATTATTGAGAGAAGCCCGGACGGGAAAGGAAGCGGGGGAGACGCAGAAAACTACAGGGACATAAACTAGAGATTGAAGTCTTAGGCAGACTCAACACACAGAAGAAAGAGGAGCAGATGTGAGAACAAAGAAAAAAAAAAGGAAAAAAAAAAAAAACAAAAAGTGGCTGGAAGTAGTGGGTGGAGGAATTTGAGAAAGAGAAGGTTCCTAAAAACAAGCGCTCTTACCGCGGGGAGAGGGGGGGGGGCGGGAGTAGTAAGAAGAGAGGGGACCAAGTAAAGTCCCTTGGAGAAAGGCAACGGACCGAGTGTGGACAGCGAACTTGGGGGCAGGGCGTTAATGCGAAATTAGGCGATTAGTGAGGACCGACGCTAACAAGCGACGACATAAGATCGCCAGGGGGACCGGAACGGGAGGGGTCATAGCAGGAAATATCAGAGAAGGGAAAAATAGGGGACGAAAGAAAGAGTGCAGACGTAAAAATGGGGAAGAGAATCGAGAGTAGGAATGTTGGTGGGTCTTTTGCGGTTATCGGGGGGTGGATGATACAGGGTGCAATTCACGGCAAAAATGTGGGACAAGAAAGGCAAGAAGTTCACACTACAAAAAGAAGGAAAGTTACCACCTGGTCGGCCTCGGGTGAAGAGTGAGAAGAGAAGGGAAAGGCGGATATTCCAAAAGGTTGACAAAAGGAAAGAAGGAGAAAACTCTTCACGGTTGCTCTGAAGAGAGAGTGAGATCGAAACGCCAGACGCAACAAAGTCAAGGATGAGGGGGCGAAAGGGGGGCCTATGGTGGTTGGTATGGGGCCTAAAAGTATTATCAAGGGAGGGGTAAAGGAGGGCTAAAATATTGGCCAGGAACGACAAGAATTTGTGAAAAGTTGAAGTGCGGAAGTATGGGGGGGGACTGAACGCGGAAACGTGGGCGGATAAGGGGGGAATTAGGGCGGGGATCAATGCACGGGGGGGAATGGTCAAGGTTCCAAAGGGGCGAATACGGTAAGGTTGTCGTATCGGGAAGCAAGATATCAGCGGGTAAGCGGGGTAGAAATGTCGAAGGAGGGGGGAAGGAATATCAGACGTTAAGGAGTAAAAGGGCGGATCTCGCTACGCTGACTCTCAAGATCTTCGCTCACGAAGCAGAGACGCTCCAACTTGGAAGGGATACGTGTAGAAAAAACCTGAAGGGGGGGGAAACACCAAAGTGTTTCGAGTTGTCCTGGGCATTGCTGGAAAAGAGGGGGGTGGTGAGGAAGTCCGGCATATTTCCACCGACGTATCCGGTCAGGGGAGGAAGCGAAACGGCAGGGAGGAAACGGGGAAAGATTTTTCGGATGCATACTGAAGTTGAATTGTGAACAGAGCGGCAAATCGGTGTGGAAAAAAAGGGAGGCGGCAGAGGTTCGGGGAGGGGAATTCACAGTACCTGCCAAGAATGAGAGCACCTGCGAGAAATCCGCGGAAGTTGGGGGGGGGGGGGGGGTCGGGGGAAGGTGTGTAAGAGCACACATCAGTCTCGCTGGGAAAGTGGGGAGATCATCGACGTCAATCAGGGGGAAGGGAAAGAGGGGACTCCTTGTGCCGAGACAACCCATCTCTACATGAACTAAGCTAGGAAAGGGGAAATGATCTAACGGTAGATGGGGCTGAGCTTGGGGGGAAAAAAAATGGTGCGCACTGCTCGCGGAGGAAAAAGGGGCGGTTCCGAGGGGGGGATTTTCAGCCGACGACAACGTGACAGATTTTCGAGGTACGTGCGGTACTGTGACCGCCAGAAAGGGGGAGAGAGGGGGGAAACGTCAGTAACAGTGTTAGGCAGGGGATCTGGCAGCGGCAAAATACGGGGCGGTCGCAGAACAGGAGGAACACAAGGGTCAGGGCGCTGGGAAAAGCGGTGATCCGAAGTGGGCTGGCCGGATGGGCCTAAGCTTTTGTTTCTAAGAGATAATACATGCAATTCGTAGGCGGCAACATAGCTACGATTGGACAACCTCAGCACGTCGCAGGGGGGTAAAAATGCGCAAGAAAGAGAGGGAAGAGCGCGATCCACATATGAACCAATTGAAGATGATGGATCAGAGAGAAAAAGAAGTGGAAGAGAAGCTTGGAACGTGGCGCTGTGGCGAGTTTTCTGCAGCCAATGAAACGGTCAAGTGACGGCGGGGTGGGGTGTTGCAAAACGATAGCACCTTAAAAGAGGGGAGCGAGCTTTTCCAAAGGGGGAAGTGGCGTGGATTGGCGTGGGGTTGACCGAAGACGGTGCACGGCCAAGGGGTCGTTCACAGATAAAAAATAAGGAGCACTAGGGGACGCAACAGACGATACCCAAAAAATGAAAAACACAGTGAGAGGGGAAAATAGAGAGATAGGAGGGGAGGTTTTCTCCAGGGGGTAGTGCAGGATTTGGAGAGAAAAAATCGGGAAAAACTATGTGGCAGGCAAAACTAGAAGAAAAGGAAAATTCACGGCTGGCGCGGGGGAGCAAGGTTGTGAAAGGTTGATGAGGGTGAAGCCCCCGTCGAAGGCCAAGGACCTGGAGGATGCAGCGCGAAGGAAAGCTCTATAGGCGCCACGACCTGGATGAAAGAAAAAAATTAGGACTTTGATCATCTGAACTTTGGGAAGAATAAAGATGCTCCAGTCGACATATTTGACAATTAATGGGGGGAAGGGTTTCGATGTAAATAAAGGAGAGGAGGCAATTGCGTATAGTGGTTTGGGCCCCGCCTCCCATCAGGATGGGGGGTAGAGCGCCAACATGGAGAAAAGCCAGGAAATCGAGGCTCAAAAAAGATGGGAACATCCCACGTAATGAGTGAAAACGGCAGTAGGAAGCAGGCCGCGAGAATCCCGGCCTAAGAAGGGAAGAGGACTTGACGCCACTTTGAAGGGAAAGAAGAAGGAATCCTTAACATTTAAAATCAGTTAAATTTAAAAGGAAGAGTGAGTCTTAAGCCGGTAAAAAAAAGTGCCAAGGAGAGCAAGGGGGGACATGCCGAAGGGCATTAACAAACTCGGAAAATAGAAGAGTAAGACATCATGAAACCGGCTCGGATGCTTAGGCGGTGTACGCGAACGGGAGGGAAAGGGATTTGGCCGAGGGAAAAGGGGGAAAAAATAGAAAGGGGAAAACAAGCCGCGGGGTGTTGTAAAAGCCAAAAAGGGACAGGACCCTCAATAGTAGAGGGGACTTGCGAGAGCTGCTTGTCAAAGGGGATGACCCTCTACCTGCAGCTACAATTTAGGAACCCAACTTCTTGAAAACAAAAAAAGATGTAGGGGAGAACTTAGTAAATGACACGGTCACACATTGGTCAATCGTAAAATATGGAAGGAGTGGCGATACGTCGGATCAGTTGAAATAGTCTGGAGAAAAACAGGCTTAAGTCGGTGTCGAGGGGGAAGGGGGGGACTCATCCGCGGGCAAGGGGAAAATTGAAACGCAAGGACAAAGTAAGACTGGGGTTTTGTAAAATTGAAATTTCTTGAAATATAAGAAAGCAATTGGGGAGATTCAGGTCAACGAGAAGTGAGAGAAATCTTTGAAAAGAGGAAGAGGAGTAAACCGGGATCCGCAGGGACAGAGGAAAGGGTCCTTCTTCATGACGGCATACGACATTTCCAACGGAACAAACGGAACGCTGAAAGGGGGGAAATGGATCACAAGGACAAAAGTGGGAGAATAGGAAACATGCTTGATCAGACCAGACATCTCCACAAAGGGGGGGATATAAGCAATGCAAAAAAAAAAAAAAAAAAAAAGAAAAAAAATGGTCTCGGGCTCCAGTGTCAAATGAGAACAGAATGGTATGTGTGTTGAACAGGATGAAAGAGGTAAAAGGAACTAAAATGTTACCGTTGAGTACTACTTTCGCCTAACTCCGTTAGGGAGAAAAAACACGTGAAAAACGTAACCTAAATATTCGGTTGGTCAAGGGTGGGGGAGTCGCGCAAAAGGAACCTGAAAGAAAAGGAACAACAAACAACCAAACTCCCGAAAAAGACTGGGCAAGAAAATGATGATCAGGAAATTTAACAACAACGCATTATCCTCTCACCGACGCCAATTTGGGGAGAACGTAATGGTGAAAAAAAGGAGCTGAGGTCGGCAAAAAAAAAAAGTATGTACGGGGAGGAATTCACAACACAGGTCAAGATATAAAGACAACCAGAAAAGACAAAAAAAAAATAAAGAAAACTCGGGGGTCGCCTTGATGTACAGAGGGGAAAGGAGGGGGACAACGCTAAAGGGGTACGTTCATGAAGGGAAAGAGGACAAGGTAAGAGATCTGGCAGGTCCCACTAGTTTCGGTAAACTTAGCAATTGGAGTGAAGATTGAAAGCTGGCAAAAAGTCCACTTTCAAGGGCGAGGGGGGAGGAAAATACTTCAAGAATAACAAACGCTGTGCATCCAACACTGAGGTCGCTATGCAAGCCTTGATTGTAGTGAAAAAGGTGGAAGAAAGGGTCGGTCAACTCGATCATCGACGGAGGGAGCTGTTTCTCGTAGAAGGGGTTGAGAGGATACATATCCTGACCAAAAACACTTGAAAAAAAAAGTCACACACCCTAAGGGGAAATTAGAGTCAACTTGCGTTGGTTAGGGGGGGGCAAATTGTCTTAAAGCATTAAAAGAGAAAGGGGGATTGGGGGGAACCTTGGGAAGGTGACCTCACAAAGGAATATTGGGGACGTGGAAGGGAAAATCAGATAAGGCGTCTTCGACATGGGGAGAAAACACGGGAGAAGACGACAATCTTCTGGGTGGCGCCTAGAAGCCATGATATAAGGTCGGGGGTTCGGCGGAACGCACGGGGTGCCGCAACAGCGGGGGTGGCTTTCCTAGCTGAAAGAGATAAAACGGAAAAGAATCGACACAAACGAAAAAGGCAGTAGTGAAACTATAAGAAGCCAAAGAGAAATCCTTGAGGAGGAAGAAGCGTTCTCAAAGCAGAAGGGAGGGGAGCGGTCGAGCCCGGGTGGCGTTGAGGTTGAAAAAAGAGCGAAAAAAGGATGCACGAACGGAAAAACTAACCCCAACGGCAGTTCAAAAGAAAGGGGGGAATTATCTTTCAGACGATGTTGAAATGGGCGGGAGGTAGAGGAATAAAGCAGGTTCGATTGGGATAATGAGTGGGGAGTGTATGGGGGTAAGGCGTCAAATAAATGTGGTGTGACTACAAATCTAGGTTGTGATGGAACGGGACATAACATAGTTTGCTAAGGAAAGGTTTAAGAGAGGAGAAAAACCTTTTTGGCGATGTGGTGTACGATAAAAACCCGTCAAATCGTGACAAATTAGATCGGGGGGACCGGGGCGAAAGCAATCAGGGGGGGGGGGGTTCTACTAAGAACAGAGAGGGACGTCGTTTCTAGAGAGGGCAACATCACTGGCGCGACTAAGCTCGAACTAATTAGATCGGAGGTCTGACAGGGGGTTGCAAAATCCGAAGGGGAAAGGAAAAAAAGAAGAGTTTGGGGGAAGAATAAGAGGGAGCCGGAGAGCGGCGTATGCGGGGAGGTCAACGCCGAAAAAAAGACGCCTTTTTAAAGGCCAGATCATGGAGGAGAAAGGGAAGACGAACACCATCCTCGCGGAGGGAGAAAACAGTGGGTCGTGAGACGTTAGTATCTTGTTTGGGGACTGTCTTGAACAAAAAGAGGGGATACATTCTCTCATAGTCAGGGGGGTTAATACATGCTAGTTGCGGAATCGATATAAAAAACCCTAAGAGGAAAATATATAAGATCCGTCACTAGCAATGACCTTGGGAAAAACCAAGGGGTCTGGGAAAAAACACAAGTAAAAGAAGATTGCGGATAAACGCGGGCCAAACAAGTGGTTCCGAAGAGGGGAGGGGACTCTGGGTTTTTTAGGATGCAGGGGGGGGAGAGTTACAATTCGTCACATTGTCGCCTAAGGGAGAGCGGGCAGAGGATGGGGAAAAAGCAATAAGATCTCCTCGGGCGGGACCAGCTAAGAGGAAAAAGATGGTGCAATCACTTCGGTACCTGACTAGAGGGGTAGAAACATCATAGATGAGGATATAACAGTGATCTCGCACTAGAATAGGGGTGCAAGAGTACTAACAAAATGACTGGGAGTCGTTTTTAGCAAAACGAAGAAAAGGGACTGAAAGACCAAGGGTTCGAGCCTCCCATAAGAAAAATTTGGGGCCTTTTGACTTGGATACGCAACAAAGAAGAAAAAAAAGTTAATCAACGTCCGCAAAAAGAAGATGGACATGTAAGGACGGAAATAGGAAATTTTTAGACACAAAATAGGTGAAGAGTTTCAGAAGAAAAGCAAAAATCACTCTATAGAGAAAACGGAAGGGGGGGGAGACGCGCTCGTACGCAATCAGGTAGCAGGCTCCACATCGGGGTCTGGGAAGGGGCATTCCTGGGTAACGGGCCGGAAGTGGGTATCTCCATAATTTAGGAGTGCATGGTCAAATGAACTAAAAACAAGACAGTATTGAACCAGAGGGAACAAGTAATTAAAAAAGGTGGGGGTAGACCGGGGCGGCACGGCTAACTCGCGCAGAGAGAGGGGTGTGCTATTGGACTGACAATTTATGAGAGGTAAAGGGGGAGAAGAAGGTTGGGCCAAAATGCTCTAGAATAAAGGAGGTGAGAAAATTGTAAGGCTGCTAATTCTGGCCACAAAGAAAAAAGGAAACAGGAGGTTAGGAGCCAACAAAAGAAATACCTGGGGGAAAGAGGAAGAGATCAGTATACCATTCAAACCACCATGTGATAAGAATAGTAGAGTATCAATGAGAAAACAAAAACGGGAAACACTAAAGGAAAGTACTCAACACGACCGTTGAAAGAGAAAGATTTGGGTCCTAGAGGAATAAGACTCAACTAAACATCAAATAAAAGAGGTAGGAGAAAAGGGAACCGTGTGCTTCATGGAAATTTGTTCCGCCTGGGAAGAAAAGTGGCACCTTCATAAAAGGGAAAAAAAAAGAGAAGCACCCTTTCGAATCTCGAGGGGGGGACTAAGATAGAGGAGGGTTGAGTAATTAAGAATGGGCGAAGAGAGGGAAAGAAGCGTGGGTTTAGTCCGCTTGTGGTAGGAAAACTCGTTGAGGGATTGGCGTACATGCAAATAAATTCATGGGGCTGGTCGTGAGAGGAAATCGTTCACACTGCTCAAGACAGGAGGGGAGACCATAGCTAAAGCTAAACGGCCGCGGGGGTTAAATAACGTCAATTACAATGGAAAGAGCGACCTCCAGAAGGAAGGAAAAAACCTGGGGGGGTCTTGTGAGGGGAGAGGGGATTTTGCCCTTTGGGGGGGAAGAGAAGAGGTCATTTGAACGACAATAAAGCAGGCAGAAACACACGC
>Ga0179591_1351266_pt1 | contig 11741 bp, 11 predicted proteins | sample CZOMad2_1_08_16f_FD_182891 | JGI IMG/M metagenome (GOLD analysis project Ga0179591, IMG submission 182891) | Vadose zone soil fungal communities from Angelo Coast Range Reserve, California, USA - CZOMad2_1_08_16fungal (PacBio error correction) | ecosystem: Environmental > Terrestrial > Soil >...
TTACAAGGCTCGAGCTCCGACTAAAAGTCCGTCGCGAAAGGGGGAACGTCCCGTACTAAAGAAGCACCCGAGAGACTGAAATTCGGTCAGGTGGAGATTTCAATTGAACAAAAGAACACGGCTCGAAAAAATGGAAAGACGTCGTTACAAGCGGAACGGTGTAGCCACAGCATCACTTCGAAAGTGCAAAAAGGATCAAAAAAAGACGCAATTGACACGACAAAAAGCACCGAGCTGGAAGATCAAATCGAAGACCGGAGTGTTGAACGACCGAAGGAAATCAAGCTCTTTCGAAGGGATAGTTCATCGACGAGAGAAGGATCAGGCGCGCGCACATGGCTCGGGAGCCGACTCAAACCCGGACGAAGTCGGCACGATAAAGATACCAGACTGCCTGTGGGATACTAGGAGGGGAAAGAGAGTTCGGAACAAACGCATCCAGCGGAGTACATGACGACGTTAGCCGAGAAAGGGAGGTTGAGACGTGCAGAAGAACAAAAAAAAAAGCGAGATTGCTCCTCTTCTAAGTTGACTCCCCAGGACAAAACAGCAAGTGGGAAAAAAGGGCTCAAGACCGCAGAGAAAAGGAAATACGGCGAAAGGGCGCTTACTCAGCAAGTTCAGCTGACAAAGACAAGAGGAGTTGCCTCGAGCCATAAGCGGAATAGAGCTCCCTTTGGGAGGGGGGAAAGGAGGGACGGCAGGGTCACTGGGAGCACAATTGCCGCCGAAATTCCAACTCGGATCGGGAAGCGATACGCCGAATACAAGGTAGTAATCTGCGCTGCCAAAATCCTGCTTCAGAAGATTCTCCATTAGGACAAAGATAACTTCATCAGCGAAACAAGAAGGCCGATCCGAGCAAATGCAGAAAGGCGAACGCGATGCGAGGACCCCCCTATCTTCCATCAGTGCGCCAAAGTCGATCGGAATTATGAACACAAAAAAAACGATTATAAGAGAGTGATGTTCAGGGAGGGATAGAAGAATTCTCCTCGATTCCGGAGGTATCGACTGTGGTAGCGATAGCATCGCTTTCGCCCAGCAAGGAGCCAACGCGCCACCTGCCAGGAGACTTCGTTAGAGGGTGAGTAGACAAGAGCGCTCGAAGAAGAGCGTGTCGAAGGGAGGAAGCGCGGTAACATCGGTCTGTTCGGGAATGAGGTACCGAACGGCAAAGAGAGGCGTGCAGTTCACGGTTGGTGAGATTTTATTTATCAGCAGGAAATAGGCCCCTTGCCGGGCTCGCGGAGGGGCGCGGGCTGAGCGCGTTTGAAACCAACTCAGGTCTTGCTGGCGGTGCAAGAGGAAAAAATGATCGGCCTCTAGATGAAGTTGCTACGGGAGAAGAGAGGGAAATCCTAATCAAGCACTGCGGGTGGTCTAGGACACGCTGTAACGAACCAATTCTCCGAAGCGGAGTCACGAAAAAGGGAGGCTGAGAGCCTAAACCTATGCGCGCTCGGCGAACACTAAAAAAGAGGTCGATCCTCTCGAGGAAAGCTTTACAGAGACTAGCTCTCGAAGAAGAAACGTTCAAGTTGGGAAAGGGTAAGTCTGACCGGAGTCGCAGGACGCGGGTTCCTGGGACGGGAACGCGCACTCTCTGGCCGCAACGCACGAGAGATAGAACCATCTCTTAAGTTTCCTAAGGAGTAGGGTTCAAGGTCGGATCTGAAGACAACGGTCAGAGGTCTCGCGGGGAAAAAAGAGCTATCATGTGACTGAAGGGTAACCTTCGCTTCTAGAGTATCAGGTCGGGGACCCCGCGCGGTTCTGCTAAGCAACTAAGTAGCTGCTGCCGAACAGAGACAGGTCGCCGGTGGAGGGAATAAATCCGGGAACTCCTAAATGACCCTGAAGATCACGTCTGCGCGGGAGGTCGGACGAAGGCGCCGCAGGTATTACCGGAAAAAGCAGGAAACAGGTCGACTTGAATGGGTAAGTGAGAAGCCGTGCGTGCCGGAGAAAGGGTGTGGAGGACATGGGAGATCGCCGCATCCGAGAGAGTGCTTCAAAAAGAGGGGATAACGAAGCTCGAGGCGGGCGTTGAGCGAATTCTAGCTCGGCATGATCTAGACCTAGAGGCGTAAGAAAGTCAGTCACCTTAGAAGGAATGGCTCAGGAAAAACGCTTACCGTAACTACAAGGCGAGGAGGGGAAAGGTTCTAAAGACCGGCCGAGACACGTAAAGATCAAAAGGAAGAGAGAGCGTGCCCGCTTGCGGCTTCAGTCTACTAACCCCGGAAAAAAAGACGGGTTCTCGAGAAAAGGAAGAGGGTCAAGAGAAATAGAGGGTCCGTCTGGCGCGGGGGAAGAGAGAGTCAAACACTGGAAAGAGAGTGTTTGACTCTATCTAGATAAGGCTACGGAAGGCGCAACTCAAGGAGAGAAAACCCAAATTTCCTGAAGCTGGCGCACATCGGCAAAGAGCGCTCGTAGAGAGCTTAACTAGGTGGTGGGCACTCGAACAGATAGATGCCGACGAGTCTGCCGGCAGGGCTACCGAGCGAAAAACTCGGACGGCGCGCTTCACGCAGAAACGGAAGGCGAATATAAACCGCTGTCAGGAGAGAGAGTCCTTCGACGGCTCGTCCGATAGTAAAGAAAAAAAGAGAATGACAGCGACTTCTGAGTGAAAATTAGATGACGCGGGCGAGTCCGCAGAACGGGTCCGCAAAGCGAACCGGACGACGGAAAGTAAGAAAACGCGGCTTGACTGTGAAAGGGGAAGATCCTAGCTGCCCGAAAAAAGGAGAAGGAAATCCTCCAAACGAAGAGAGTTAAAGGGGAACTGCGAGTAAATCTCAGAGAAGGATGATAGGGTTCTACTCTACACTTCAGAGGCCACCGGGCGAAAGCATAGAGGAACAGAGGAGGCCGCTGCTTGTCAATTTTTCAATGAGCTCTCAGCAAGCACCCGTAAAGGGAGAAGTCCACCATCTGGGAATTAAGCTATTGAGCAGCGTTTGAGACGGGAGTCTATTCTAAGGAACGCTTACGTGCAGAAAATCAGAAAAAGGTGGGGAGAGGTCAGAGAGTGCGCCGTATTCGAAGATCTCGGAAAAGAGACTTTAGCTTCCAAAGAGTGGCTCTGTAAGACACCGAGAAATAGGCCACTCGCCGGGTCTAGACTCCTCGTGGGGGGGGAGATACTCTTGCATGATCTCAAAGAGAAAAAGAGCATAGAAAAAAAATTGAGAGAAAGGAAAGAAGGTTTAAATGGCAGAGCAGCATCGCGAAGCACACAAGTCGTTGGGCGATCTAAGACTGGATTGCCAGTGTACCGTTTGCCAGAGAAAGAATCTCCTCACCGTAGTGGGAAAGGGGGAGACGGCGTCAAGGAGGGAACAGAAGGAAAAGCAACGGACAAGGAGCTACATCTGCCGTAACACACGGAAAAAAATCGCCGAGCACTCAAAGGGCGGGGCCCACGCCTTTTGTAAAGACCCTGGAAATAGTTCTCTAACGAGCGCCGCGGCACTTGAAAAAATACGCGAACTAAAATCGGTAGTGACTCGGCTGGAAAGAAGAGCTTCCATAAAACTTAAGCCAAACGCAATCTTAGATGCCAGATAATCGAAGCAACGGACTAGATCTTCAGAGGGGTGGCCTAGACTATTGCTCCGTCGGCGCCTTCAAGAAGCGCGGACAAACGAATAGTGCTCACAAAGGCGGTGCCACTCGAATCCGTCACCAGTGTTCCTCAAGAAGAAAGTTCGGGGACTTAATTAGAAGAAGAAAGCAAAAACTCCTCAGGCTACAAAAGGGAAACGGAGAGCCTGGTTCGGGAAGCTCTGGACAACTTGCCGAGAACCATAACGAACCGGTTTAATATATAATAAGCGTAAGGAAGACAGAAGCGAGTACTCGTCGGTCAAAATGTGGAAAGAGCAAGGCTGCAGACCTTCGTAGAGCTCTAGACGACCTCAAGCGAACCCAGATCTCGCATCTCGGACTGAACTTCTGACGAGTTGTGCTAGAGAGGAAGAAGGTCAATCGAAAAGATTCAGTTAGCCCTGCGAGCTCCTCAGGTCGCCTACTGCTTAGCAGTCTAAGCTCGGCACCAAACAGGACTAAGAATCTGGACTCCTCGGATCCCTCGCCGAGTAAGAAAATAAAGAGACGGGCTCCATAAGAGGAGGCAGGACTCGGAGCACTAGCCTCGAGAGACATTACGAAACAAGCGGGCCATCAAGCGCAATCCTCTAATAGGAGGGACCTCCGAGAGTAAGATTACAACTTCTCCAACCGAAGAGAAGGGCGAGAGATGGTTCGCAGCGGGGGGTAAAGAAAGGACATGGGGGGGGGGTGAGCGCCTGAAAGGGAGGAAAAGGCGTCGCCGATGGATGACTAACAAAAAAGAGCAATCAAGTTCGCGAGAAACCTAAGTAGAGACACGGGCATAGGGAACAACGGGCGGAAAAAGGCCGGTGGAGGCGAAAGAAGGCTGTCAAAAAACTGCAGTCGCAGGACACGTAATCCTACCACGAGGGTAATGTGGGGGGGGGGCGGAACAGGCTTATATCATTGGCAACATTCGGACCGTCCAGATGACTTCACAAAGGGAGGTAATTGGCGCCGCAAACGGAATCCGGAAACGCAGACATAAAGTATGAGTCATGGAGGAGAATTTCCCTTGAAAAAACAACGGCTCGGGATCGGAGTAGGCCGAAGAGGTTGTTGTATATAGCATAAAGACCATTGGGCGGCCAAAAGAGCCAGGGCACCGCGAACGTTAAGCAGTCGACAACTTCAAGATGACAGATAAATCGCGGAAACCTATCCCGTTTGAAAACGATCAAGAAACATAACGATATGAACCTTGCAGAAAACTAAGTTACACGTCTACGAGCAGACGTCATCTCGGGTGAGAGACTTCCACGCGAAAGGGGGCGTGTAGGCCCAAGGGACTCAGGACCCGGGGAAAAAGGGCCCGTTCATTGCAAGGGACAGGGCGTTTCACACAGAAGTAGCTCGCGATAAGCTTCGAAGTACACGCAGATAGAGAGGGGCGACGACCGTTATACATATTGGGAGCCCGGGGCGCGAAGAAGAGTAGATGGGGGAGCCGCCGCCGGGGGACCGCGAACAGACCCAATTGGAAACCCGTAGTGGCTTTTCTAAGACAGCTGCTCCCGAGAAAAACGTCCAGTGCAGAGGACAGCGCTAGTTCAGCGCCCAAAGCACATGAAGAAGGGTGTCACGCGGCATAACCTAGAACTCAGGGAAAGCACTGCACTTTCGGGGGGGCGGGGACGACTGGAAAAAAAGAGCACAATTGCCGCAGATAACAACGCCTCGGGACATAGCTCGCCGAAATAAGACGGATACAAAACACATCTTACAGCAGCGAGAGGACCGGCACGCGACGGTCATAGCATCATCTGGGCAGACAAGCTAATAAAAAGGAGAAAAAGACTACCGTATGCGTACACTAAGCGGGTCTGATTCGAGAAGGGGGGAACCACGGCCTCCCAAGTCAGAGAACACGTATATCTTCGAGGGCAGAACAGAGAGAGAAACACGAGGAGAGGAAGATAAGATGGGAAGATTAGAATACTTCAGGGAGTATCGATCCGGGGTAGAAGCCGCTGGGAAGGCCTAGGGAAACAAGGGAGGGAAACCGACGTTTACGCCTAACAAACGTTTTGAATCAGGAGGGCATAGTGATGAAGATTTGCGGATGGAGGGGCTCTCAATCATCGAACGCAGCTCGACAGGGGGCCGAAGTTCTCCGCTCGAGAGGGCGCGGACGAGTGTCGTAATGCGATTTAAGGCCGCAGATGGCCGGAGTCTGAAAGGAGGGTTCAGGAAGGGCATTTCAGAGTTTCTTTCAACTGAAGGGAAAAGTACTGAAATCCCGACGGGCCGGCGCCAAGATCGTGGCGACTCGTCAGGGGAGAAACGCAACCTACGCATCGGTCTTGTGAAGGGAGTGAGAAAAAAAAAGTATCTTGAAGGGGGGAAGGGAGAGTGCAGGTATGGAACGCAAAAACGTTCCCAAGGGTAGTGGCGCCGCGCGGGGAGAGAAAGCCCAATCGAGGGGGAAGGGAATCGGATAAACTGGTCTGAAGAACTAAAAGCGCGAGGGAAGGGGACAGGGCACGTCCTATCGGGGAGAGTCTCTTCTTCTAAGAAGGAACGTCGAGGGAGAACAGCTGAAGGGATATAGTTCATACGGAGAAACGCAATATGGACCCGTTAGCAATTGAGACGAAACGGCTCGCGGAGGGCTCCGAGGGTGCAAGAGCGAGTCTACAGTGGGAACACTCATTTCTAAAGGAGAGGTCGTGCGAGAGAGGTTCGGGGTTTTTTCACCCGCTATGATAGTCTGCTTTCGGGCCACTAACTGATGTTTGACGGGAAAAAATCAGCGGCTCGGCCTCTCCTGCCCTCAAATGAGTAACCGGAATGAGGTAGGGACAACCGGATCCAGAAAAAGGTCTGAAGAACGACGTCGCTCACCCTCAGCATTGAAGGCGATAGGCGTTCTCTCTTGGGGCGAGGACGACTAGGACGCCGTCAACAAGACGAGAAAAAAAGGGTGCACTGCGAACGTTTTGGTCAGTGAATGAAGGAGGAGTATGCGGCTGGGGAAGTTGTAGGAGGGTACGAAAGTCGGCGGCAAGATCCGACGAGGGCAAGCGGAGGGCGCGGGTGGGGGGCACGGAAGCTCGTCGGGGGAGGGGAAAACATGGCATGGACGGAACGTGTGCGGGGCTCGGCCATCGAAAAGGGAAAGCCCTTGCTTGAAAGGATGACGCGCTACAAATGAGACGTCACTCGAAGGAGCAGAACGGACGCACCGCGAGGCTGAATTCCGGGGACGGGTTCGCACGGCTAAGAAGATCGGGTTGGGTGCTATCAATACCTCTAGTCGGCGATTCTGGAACGAGTGTCTTCGGATGTAATTGAAGGGGAAGAGAGGCTCATAAAAAGGATCGGATCTCATAAAAAAGGTCAGGAACCCAGGCATGAAGCAATGATCCCTTCGGCTGCTGAAGCGTCGCCTATGAGGTAGACCCCGAACTTAGTGGTTCTAGAAGCTCTCGCTCGGAAAGGATGAGTCTCTTCACGTGGACTATACATCTGCTCAATATCCCGCCGGATACAGATAGGCTGGAATCTTCTTCGGGAAGGGTAAAATCCGAGAGTGGCTGCTATTAAAACAAAGGGGGAGGTGTTCTAGAGAAAACAGAGATGAGGCAGAAGTCGGAAGTGGCGACTGATCCTCACTGAAAAGAAAAATCGCAGGGAGGCGACTAAACTTGAAGCGGGAGCTGAGAGATCCGAACGGAGTAGACTCTAAAACAAGCATTGCTTCGATCTCGACTCAACGCGACAAAAAGAGGAACCGACCAGCACTCGTTCCTAAGGCACCGGCCTCTACTTGCAGAAGCAAGGGGGGAGGCATAGAGTCGCCATAAAGGAAGAGCACGATAGTGGAATCGTAAACCTGCACGCACTCCGATGAATGCGAAACAACGAGCTTGACGATCCAAATGATGGCCGGAAATAACAGGTAGCATTCATAAATCGGGCTCAAGAAAGATATTTTTGAACTGGGGCCTGAGAGCGATCGATTCAAGGATTTACTATGAGGTATGAACGGGTTTTCTCAAGGTTGTAGGAACTTAGGCCATTCTCACTCCCACTACCTATTCAGGAGAGGAGTCGCTTTCGTTTGACACCTGTTCCGGAAACTCTCTTCTCAAAGTGATTAAAAAATGGAAACGGACTCCTCATCAACAGGAGGTCCGTTGACTGGGGCGCGTGAGGGGAAATGCCGAGTATCTGCACAACTGCAAAAAATGAAAGGGCAGATCCGGGCCCTAGGCTATTCATAAGGGTAAACGCCGAACATTTCGGAGCCGCGACCTTAAGTGAAGAAATAGTGCTGGGGGCAAACGATGTTCCAAAGGAGAACAAGAACTCTTCAGAAGGAGGCGATCGACTACCGAGGGTGGATAGCGGGGAAGTGCCACACACGAGAGTCGGCAGAGAAACACAACCGGGGAGGAGGAAGATGTTCCGGTCGAGGGAACATCTCTCCAAAAAAGCAGTGTCTGGTCTCCTTACGTCTCAGAAAAAAGATGGCGTGTAGGTGACGCCGGACCGAAGCCTGGGTTTCATACACAGGTGAATGCATACCGTATCTATCTACACTGACGGCCTCTAAACGCTACAATGGGCTCTTCACTGGAAAGCGGGGGGTCAAATAGTCTCTTCCGCGCGACGCAGATACCCGCGACCCAAAAGCCGGGTTTAGGGGGTAAGGAAGGAAGGGCGGTCTTGGGGAAAGTACGAGACGGACTTGGGGAAGAAAGGGACGGCCTCTGGGCCTCTAGGCGCCAATTTGACTAGGTTATAGATTGACCAATAGACCCACGTTGAGCCAAATCATTAAGAAGGACTCGTAACGATGAATCTTAACGCAGAGAGGGTGTGGTGAAAGGAAAATGAGAAAGGTTCGCGCGACCGGAACTCTTCAATGGAAAAAGAACACTCTACGTGCTCGCGAGATTAGGGCTTCGAAAGGATAAGTTACGCCTCTTCCGAAGAGGTACGAGGGAAAAACCTTAGTAGCTCTCAAATCTAATCCCTTAACGACGAAGTAGCGGAGGTGAAAAAGGCCTAGAATGGGAGGAAGCAGAAAATAACTGCGACAGCTCGATGAAAGCCAGTTAAGAGAAGCATCCTCTCTCCGGGAGGACTCAGGTCTCTTCTCGAGACAGAGAGAAAAAATGGTCGAAAGAAGAAGCAGACATCAGAGAGAGCTTTCGAGGAAAACCAAAGCGAAAAAGAGCGAACGAGAACGCGAAACAAGCTTTTTTTGCCAGAGGGGCTAGGGCTCGGGAAGGGGGGGCAGGAGAGGAGGGGGAAAAGAAAAGGAAAAACAAGGTCCGCAGAATGCGGTAGAAAAGCGGACTCACGAAAAAAACGCAGCCTGCGGTGTGACAGAGATCGAGAAAACTCAAAAACAACAGAAAAGCAGGACTGTCAGGGACGTAAGAGCGAATCTTGCAGAGTCTAGAAATACGAGCAGCTAAATGGGGAGAGAAAAGGTCGTCGACGACGAAGACAGGAGGGGCTGGATACCGCCTAGAGAATGCCCGGGGACTACAACGTCTCGTAAAAGGGGAAAAACCGGATCCAAGAACGAGATCGTCTAAGAGTGGGCTAGGAGGAGGGAGGGGGAGGTCTGAGGCAACTCGGGAAAGACGGCGCAGACGGGGGGAAACTCTCTCAAAAATAAAGAGCTCAAGCAATTCGCGAAGCCCCAAAAAGAGAGGCACTTCACAAAGGAGAGGAATAGAGCTGAAACTTAGATCAGGCCTCGACGGTCATGACGCTTCGACTAAAAGGGCACATCCTGACTTGTGCGGGGAATTCCTAAACCTGCAAGAAGAGAGTTGGCACGAAGAGCGTGACCGAAAGAAGCCTTCGAGACTGGTAGAAGACACAATCGCGGGGAAACAAAAAAGGTTATGCAAGTTTCTCCTATTCGGGGCGAAAACTCCACCGGAGAGAAATGTGGCAGCAGCAGACGGGGACGACGGAACCACGGGATCAAAAGCATGCCTTCTGGAATCCCGCGGCCGTTGACAGAAAACACTCCGGACTGCGCTCAATAAGATAAAGCAGGGTGGTTTGCCCAATAAGGGGGAAAAAAAAAAACGGTTCCTATCCTCGGAAAAAGGTCTACTCGCACTAATAGAAGGGTCGGCAGAAAGACGGGCCACTAGGAGGGAGTGATCGCTGGACGAGCGAGCAGGGGTCCACGGAGAAACGTCCTCCTGTGAGCGATAGAGACCGCGCATCGAGGAACGTACACGAGCACAGCGAGGGTCGTTAGGGGCGAAGAAGAAAAAGCAGTTGATCCTGTTGGGACGCCAGAAGGAGAGAAAATTTCACTGAAGACGGCGACGGGAAAGCCCAAAGAAAGAAACAAGTACGAACCAGAGGGGGGGAGCCCCTCACGAGACGACGCGACTCCAAGAACGAAGAAAAGGGGCGAAGACGGAAAGAGAACTGTCCGCGAACAGCAAAAACGAATCGGTAAGGGGACGCTAATACAGAACCCGGGGAGAACGGGAAGTGGTGGACCGAGTGCCTTCACAAGACCAAATGGAAGGGCAGTGAACCGCCCGACAACAAAAACTCATGCCGGAAGCGAATAGGGAATAAGTATAAAATATGTCATCTCTGGCATCCGATAGAGTCTAACTACTGGCAATCGGATAATAAACGAGACGGTCGACAGGGGAAATATAAAAAGAAGAGCACTACCGTAAAACATTCAGGCGCTTACAAGTAGGTCGGACGCGATTCAGAACGAAGAAAATCAAGCCCGGGGGAAATAAAAGCCTCCAGGGATCTGAGAAATTAAGGCGAAAAAGAGATCGAAAACAACAACGAAAGGGGGAAAGAGATAAGGAGGTCTCCAGCGAAAAGCTTCTCGGACATTCTATCGAATGGACAGCAACGAGGGCCGGACAGGTCGGGGGAAGTGGTAGGCCGACAAGTACCCTAAGCATCTGATGAAAGCAGGGGGGCCATACGTCGCGTGAGGTGAATGTGATCAGGTAGCATTAATCTCAGAGAGGGATTGGCGCTCTTTCTAGCGAGGTAGCGAGGGAGGGGGAGAGGACTTTTTCGTATTCAAGGTTAACCAGTAAAGAGAGGCGGCGTACGGGGTCAAGGAGGAGGTGAGAGGGGGTGTGATCAAGCAAGTAACCCCGAATTGCCGTCTCGGGCAGGAGCTTTAGGGATGACTTCAAGAGAGATGGTAGGGATCAAGCTACGAAGGACGCAGAAATGCTCCCTAGAAGAGGACTACGTGAGGACTTGGGTGGTAAAGCCCCGGGACGTTCAGACAAGGTAATGGGGGAAAAGCGACTGTCTAACGCCAAGAGGGAAGACGAGAAAACGGGTCTTCTTCTACATAAAAGTCGCAAACGCCGAAGGCTAACAGTCAAGCTTATCAGGGAGACTCTCAGCTTCGGCGTGTACCGGGAGGGGGACGGGGGGCACTCGCGCCAAGGAAACGTTGAAATTTTATCGTAGAAAGCCGGGGAGGGAAGGCAGTGAGGTCCCCGGCGAGCGAAGCCTGAGGCTTGCAGAGCTACTCGAGAGCCAGCGCAGAGAACGAGGGGGGGGGAAAAACGCATTCTAACGGGCAGAATGAGTAGGGCGGTGGGATCCGGGGTACACCGGCAGGATATAAGAAGCCAGAAAAGGAAGGCAAAGGCGCGACAAAAAAGGCTACTATAGGGGCACCTCCAAGGGCGGGAAAAAGGGGCGAGACGCGAGATACGAAGAGGCCAGTATAGCAGTGGAGTCGTGGAAACAGGGGGCGAAAAAACGCATTCCGGACGGAGTGTCGCGTTGCTGCAGGCGAAAGGAAGAGCCGGACCCTTCTCCGGGAAGAACATTTCAAAGGGGCCGAAGCAGGGAAGTCGGAAACTCCGTGCGAAGAGTGAAGTTTAAGAAATAGGGTCGGTAAGGCGATTCCGAGAAAAGCTGTAGGGGTGAGACACCAGCGGGGGGAGAAAAGCAATGTCCTACTTACGGGAGGGGGTCATGGGTGAGAAGTTGATCGTGTCGAGGGACTCGGACAACGAGAAGATCTTGAATAGAAGGTCCTCCTCGAAGGCGCGATTGAAAAAAATAAGAGGCCGCAGAAGCAAAGATGTCTCGGATTGGACGAAGGGTGAGGAAACCGATACGTCTGGGCG